>Ga0209328_10000034_pt1 | contig 21733 bp, 21 predicted proteins | sample JacPinW_OM3H0_M1_FD_187954 | JGI IMG/M metagenome (GOLD analysis project Ga0209328, IMG submission 187954) | Forest soil microbial communities from Algoma, Ontario, Canada - Jack Pine, Ontario site 1_JW_OM3H0_M1 (SPAdes) (version 2) | ecosystem: Environmental > Terrestrial > Soil > Boreal... | reverse complement strand
TGTAGCCAAAATTTTTCCAACCGGCGCGTTTCGCCAGATCGTCCATTTCGGAAAATGAAAATGCGCGGGCCATGGACAGGCGCGCATCGTGTTTGGTCATGGGCTCGCGAAAAATCGTCGCGGTCAAAAGATAGACGCCGATGGTTCCAAGCCATCCGCGACGCAAATCCGAAACGAGCACAAATTTGTGCGAGAGTTCGCGGCAACGTCTCAAGACCCGCACGGCGTCCTGTTCGCTGAAATGGTGAAGCGCCATCGTGCACAGGACGATGTCGTACGGCTCGGGCGGCCCCCACTCGAGTATGTTCGCCTGGATGAACGCGATGTTCGGATAATCGGCGCTGAGTTTTCTCGCGATCTCAAGGGTAGCAGCCTGCTGATCGAGCGCATCAATGCGAACTTCGGCGCCAACGCTGCGCGCATAATCCGCGATCAATCGCGGAATGTCACCTGAACCGGTGGCAATATCGATAATGCGCAATCGTGCCCCGGGCTTGATCCAGCGCCGAAGAAAGAACGAGATCAGGGTGTAGCTTCCGAACCAGCGATTGAAGCGCCGGATATTGTGAAGATCGCGCTCCAACTCGGCCGACACTGGCTGCGGCCGATCCATGAGTTCGACCGTGTCCGGATCGAATTGCCGCTTCATTGCGGCAAGATCATTGTCCTAGAAATTTTCGCCAGGATGCCGGCAGCTCTGCGGTTTCGATTTCACTTGCGATGCGACCCTCGAACTCCGGCTGAAACGTCGTGCTTGTTCCGTAAACCATGATCACATCTTCCGAACCCTCCGCACGGATGGCGTGGGCCACGCCTGGAGGAATCACAATTCCGACGTTGTTACGGCTGCGAAGGTTATCGCCATCAACGAACAAGCGCATGTTCCGGACGGGAAGACCGGCGCGCACATCGCGCAAAAATACCTCGGCGCGGCCCTGGAGAAAAAACATGACGTCCCATTGTTCGCGGTCATACCGCCGGAGTGAATAACTCTGCGGTTGCCCGATAAAGAGGCGTCGCAACCATTCTTCCGCGGTGGTGTCATCCGGAATACTTGGCGGATGAATGTGAAACCCTTTCGCACTGTTGGCGAACATGCGCGCGGTCGACCATTGTTTTGGTCGCAACCCGATTTTGGCCAGAATTCCTTCCGATTCGCGCGTCAACTCGCCGAAACTGCCGCGATGCCGCTGGGGATGAATCGTCCTGGAAAAAATCTCAACGCCGGGAATCCAAACTTTCTTGAGCTCGGCCTTGCTCCGGGTCCCAGCCAGTTCGCCGGCATCGACGCCTGATTCGGGAACCCGCTGCCCGAGGGAACCGGTCTTGTAATCGCGCGACGCCAGCGCCTTCCGTGCGCGCTCATTCAGCCCGTGCCACAAATCCTTTTTCATTTTCATTCAATTAAGCCGCTTACATGCCTAACGAAGCTGCGCGGCAACCGCCACATTATATTCATTGCAGCGCCGCTCAGGCAAATTTACGCTGTGACGCGTTGGGCAAGCGCGTTGGCCGAGATTGATGCTCGAGTATTTCGTTTACCTAATTTACCGGACAGGCTTTGCCCTGATCGCGCTTTTGCCATTGCGCGCGGCTTTCGCGCTTGGAAACGGGCTCGGCTTTTGCGCCTGGATCGTGCTGGGCAAATATTGCCGTCTCGCGTTTCGCAATATCGACATCGCATTCGGCGGGGAGAAATCACTACGTGAAATGCGCCGCCTGGTCCGCCGCCATTTTCAACGCTTGGGCGCGAATCTTCTCTGCACGGTAAAGCTGATGCGGCTATCTCCTGCGCAAATCCTGCGCAGGGTCACAATAGAAAACATCGAGGCAATGGACCGCGAATTTCGCGCCGGCACCCCTGTAGTCCTCGTGTTGAGTCACCTCGCCACGTGGGAATTATTCGCGACATTAATGCCGAAATTCGTCGGGTACGTGCGCAACGCGAGTGTATATCAAAAACTCGGCAATCGCTTCATCGATAAACATGTCAGAGACAGTCGGAGCCGCACCGGACTAGAGCTGTTCGACCGCAAAGAAGGATTCCAACCTGTCATCGACTTGCTGCGTTCGGGCGGCGGCGTCGGGATCTTGAGCGATCAACACGCCGGCGATCAGGGTATCTGGACGCCGTTCTTCGGCAAACTTGCTTCTACCTCGCCGCTGCCGGCGTTACTTGCTAAACGAAGCCGCGCTGCGCTGATAGCCGCGGCAGTCTATACAACCGGGACCGCCCGTTGGCGCATGGTTTTTACCGAGCGCTTTGATATTCCCGGCGCTTCGATCGACGCACTAACGTCGAAAATAAATGAAATCATCGAACAACAGATTCGTCGCGCGCCAGAAGATGGATTTTGGCTGCACAACCGCTGGAAAACGCCGCGTCCGAATTTTCTTCTCGCGCGATACAAACGCGGCGTCTTTGTCCCGAAAGATTTGCCGGCGGACCAATTGAAACCATTTCGAATTCTGATTCGCAGCAGTAACTGGCTGGGCGACGCCGTTATGAGTGTGCCGGCGGTTCGCGCGATCAAAAACGGACGGCCTGACGCGCAGGTGACTGTTCTCGCGACGGACAAAATTGCGCCGATGTGGAACCTGATTTCCGAAGTCGATGAGGTTTTAGCCCTGCCTGACAAATCTTTGTTCAACGCAATGCGCGTCGTCACGCAACAAAAAAAATTCGACGTGGCGATCCTTTTTCCAAATTCGCTGCGGTCGGCATTGGAAGTTTTATTTGTCCCCAGAAAAGTCGGTTATCGCGGCCACTCGCGCGGGTGGCTGCTGAACCAAATCGTGCGCGAACCGCGTCGGCCCGGGCCGCCCGAACACCACGCGATTCGCTTCCTGCGGATCGCCGACGATTGCGGCGCAGATGTCGATCTTACGACAAAGATCGACAACTTCTCGTTATCTCAACCCTCAAAAACCGCCAGTCCGGCTCGGCCTAAGCCTCAAACTTCGCTCGGCCTTTGTCCGGGCGCGGAATATGGGCCGGCCAAACGCTGGTTGCCGGAGCGTTTCGCCGAGGTTGCGGCATCGGTCTCTAACGGATCGGATGCCAAATGGATTTTGTTTGGAGCAAAAAACGATGCCGCAGTCGGTGAAATGATCGCCGCGAAGCTCGGCGACAAGTGTGTCAATCGAATCGGCCAGACGACGTTGGACGAATTAATCTCGGAATTGCGCGAATGTCGCGCCCTTTTGAGCAATGACACCGGCACGATGCATCTCGCCGCGCTGCTCGGCGTCCCCGTAGTCGCCATTTTCGGTTCGACCGAGCCTGCGCTGACCAGTCCGCTCGGCAACGGACACATCATTGTGCGACATCACGTCGAGTGCAGCCCCTGTTTTCTCCGTGAATGCCCGATCGATTTTCGCTGCATGAAAGAAGTGACGGCGCAGGAAGTGTTGACTGCCATGATGTCGATCTTACGATGAATCCCAAGCGGCCGCGCATTCGCACCGAAGTGCAGGTGATGTTTTTCGATACTGATTGCGGCGGAGTCGTTTCCAACATTGCCTATCTGCGTTTCATCGAAATCGCGCGGACAGCGCTCGCGGAAGAACTCGGCTTACGACTGAGCCAAATGGATCGGACAAAACAATATCCTGCGGTCGTCCGCACCGAGATTGATTATCGCCGTCCGGCAAAAGTTGGCGATTATCTCTCGATCGAAGCGTGGTTGGATGAAGTTGCGCGTGCCCGATTTTGGTGCGCTTATCGAATCACCCGCCCGGCGGATGAAATTTTGATCGCAGAATGCCGGCAGATGGTTGCGCTCGTGCAAATGCCGGAGGAAAAGATTGTTCGATTGCCCGACGATTGGAACAAATACCGCGCCGATTCGGAACAATGACCGCCGGCGCTCGCACGTTCTCTATTGAAGACGCGCTACTTGATCCCCCGGTGTTGCCGCCGCCGCCGCTGCGGCACGCGCTTTTTGCTTCGCTGATCGCGCTCGCCGCACTCATTCATCTCGCGACGATCAACTGGAGCGATCTTTATAATCATACCGAAGGTCAATATGCCGGCGCCGCGCGGGAAATGGTGCAAGCGCATCAATATCTTTGGCCAACCAATGACGGTCTGCCGCGCCTGCCGAAACCGCCGCTCCTTTACTGGTTGATCATCGCCTCTTTTAAAGCCTTCGGCGTCAATTCCGCAGCAGCGCGTCTGCCGATTGCGCTGGCAACGATTGCAACTGTGGCGCTCACGTTTCTAACCGCGGAAAAGCTGGTGGATTACTGGCGCGGATTTTTTGCGGGCCTGATTTATCTTTGCAGCTGCGGGACAGCAGTGCTCGGACGGATCCTCATGCCGGAGCCGCTCTTCAGCGCGTTTATAGCGGGCGCGATGTTTTGCGGCGTGTGCGGTTACCAACGGCAACGCGGACGCAGTTGGTGGTTTCTTGGTTTTTGGATCTGCTGCGCACTCGCTTGTCTCACCAAGACTTTGCTGGGGGTGATCTATCCGCTGGCGATTTTTCTTGTGCTGTCGGCGTTCTATCGGGAAGCGCGACTGCGTTTCGCGCGCCTTTTCCATTGGACTTACATCTCGATCTTCATCCTGCTGTTCGTTCCCTGGTACGTCGTCGCCGAATTACATTTCCCGGGTTTTTTGCGCCAACTCATCCAGGTCGAATGGATCGGCCATCTGCGTTCATTTTCTCATGTCCCGGGAAGCGATAACGGCGTTCCCCGCTTTCAATTCGTCTGGATGCATCTCGTGTGGTTGTTCCCGTGGTCGGTCGCAATTATTCCCGGAGCGATCTTTGCCTGGCGAAAAGTTGTTCGCCCAAACGAGCTTGGCTTTGCCGAAGCGTTGCCGTTGTGCTGGATGGCGGTCGTGTTTTTGCCGGTGCTAATTATCGGACAACGGCAGGACTATTATTCGATGAACATGTGGAGCGCATTCGCGATTTTCGGAGCCACCGCATGGGAGCGACTTTCGAGGCAATGGCAGATGACAGGCGTCGGTTTGGTTGGAGTCGTCGGTTTCTCTGCCGGATTGATCGCGCGCTGGCAGCCGCATTTCGCGCGAGCGAATAAGATTCCTAGCGAAGGCGAAGACGGTAGCTGGACAACCTGGGATGCATTGGAAGAACTGCCGAACTCGGCCTGGGCAACCTTGCGCCCGATGGTCTTGATTATCGCAGTGTCTTTAATTATCGCTGCATTCATTGCGTTGTATCTTGCCGCGAGGAATCGGCCGCGACTTTGCCTCACGGTTTTGGCGATTGGCATGATCCCGATCGCGCTTTCGCTGGCCGATGGGATCGCACGAATGGCGCCGCAGTTTTCACTGGCCAATGTGTCGCGTCTTCTCGACAAGCAGCTTACCGCACAAGATGCCGTCGTCTTTGAGGGCGAACTCGATGACTCCAGCAGCCTCGTGTTTTACTTGCACCGTCAATTTTATCTCGTGAACGAGCCACCGGACGACGACCTGCGCATCGCCGACGGCAAGAACGTTTCAATCTCCGAAGACGCAATTCTTCGGCACTGGGGCGATCCCCAGACGATCTATCTGATTATCCGAGAAGATCGCGTTCCGTATTGGCAACAGCTTCTGACCACGCGTTTTCATATTTACCACCAAGTCATCGCTTCCGGTCAGCACGTCGTCCTAACAAACCAGTTGTAATTTATCGCGCCCGGGCATTTGAAAATTCCCGGCTTCGCGCTAGCTTTGGCGCTCATTTTCCAAGTTTATGTCGCAGCATCGCAGTCTCAGAGGAGCCAGCACGATTGTCGCGAAACGCAACGTCCTGAAGCGTTTCGAGCGGGTCGAGCTGCTTAAAAAACGCGGCCAATGGAAAGAGGGCCGCAAAGTTATCGGCCTGCCCAAAACGAAGCCGGACGCGTAAGAACGGTTGAGAGGTTGAGGTGTTGAGACGTTGAGACGACGCAGCTGCTTCTCAACAACTCAACTTCTCAACGACTCAACTTTCTCATGCGCTTAAACCGGTTTCTGGCCGCGGCCGGCGTCGCTTCCCGACGCAAATGCGATGAACTGATCGCCGCCGGACGCGTAACCATCAACGGCCGGGTCTGCACGGATTTCAGCGTCAAGCCGACCGAGCGGGATCACGTAAAAGTTGACGGGAAGCTCGTGCGCGTTGAGCACCCGATGACCATTGTGTTAAACAAACCGGCAGGTTTCGTTTCAACTCGAAGGGATCCGCACGCGCGCCACACGATTTTCGATTTGCTGCCGGCAAAGTTCCCGCGCCTTTTCAACATCGGCCGGCTCGATACTCAGAGCGAAGGCTTGCTTCTTTTGACGAACGACGGCGCGCTCGCCCAACAGCTGACTCATCCGCGCTACAAGGTCGAAAAGGAATACGAGGTCACGTTAGATCGACAATGGGACAGCGCGCTGGCGCCGAAACTTTTGCGTGGAATCGTGCTCGATGGGAAACGCGCCCAGATTTCGCGGCTGCATTCGATCGGACCGGCGCGCTTGCGTGTTGTGCTTCGACAGGGACTGAATCAGCAGATTCGGCGAATGTTTTACGCGATCGGCTACGAAGTGAAACGCCTCGTGCGGGTTCGAATTGGACATCTGCGGCTGGGCGATTTGCCGCGCGGACATTGGCGACCGTTGACCAAATCGGAACTCGCCGACCTCAAACAAAGCGGGCCGGCTAGAACAAATCGGTCGGGCGCGAGAGAAGGTAGATCCAATTCGCCAGCAGCAACACTATAACCAGCATTCGAAGAAAACTCTTCTCGGTCGAACTGAATTGGATCAAGCGCAAACGAGGCGCCCGCGTCACTAGGACCGCGAACGCGTAGGCGTCAAAGGTCGACAATCCACAGAGCGCGACGAAGGTCAGTGGGTTCCATCGTAGCGCACCGACGAAATCGCCGTGAAAAAATCTGATCGTCGCGCGCGTCATGCCGCAAGTGAGACAGGGATGACCGGTGACCGCCAGAAAAACGCAGTGTGGCCAAGGTAATCGCAGCGCGAACCAAACGGCGGCGCACGCAAGCGAACCGAGCGAGACGCTCAGCCAGATTAATTCGTGATCGAGCTCGCCGGGACGAAGTCGGCATCGGTCAAGCTGCATCGGCAACCGATTAATGCTGCGATGCGCTCCAGGCGCCGAGCGCTCCAAACATCATCAGAATCAAGAATCCGCCGCCGCAGCAAACGATCAGCGGAAGCAAAACGGCGAGCACCGCGCGACCAGTCTCGATTTCGTGCGATCGAGCAAGCCCGATGCAGTACAAGACGAGGCCCCACACAAACGCAATCAGACCACCGCAAATCGGAATGACCTGCAGAGGATTAATCGAGCCGCCCGAAAAGCAGACGACGCGAAACGTAGTTTCAAAACTTTGCTTCGCGCCACCAACAATCATCAAGCAGAGATGAAGAATTGCCGAGACAATGAAAGTCGCAATCGCGACCAGCACCGGCGACATGATCATCACTAAGATCAGGGCTGCCGAGCCGAACATATGATCAAATGCGTCCGTTCGACCGAAGCCACTAAAGACAGAGCGCAAGGCGAACCGGTAAAAAAGACCGACCACTGTCCCGAACGTACCGCCGATGAGCGCGTAAACGAGCGGTTCGCCCAGGCCGCCCTCGCGTTTCATTGCAGTAAACGCTTCGCCCGGTCGAGTGAGCACCATTTGTAATGTTTCGATAAAGGCACTGAAAAATCCTTTAGTGTGACGTTCATCCCACGGTAATCCGCTTCGCGGCGCGGCGGATGTCGATCCCGCAGGCGGTGCAATTGTCGTCGGTCGCATCGGCGCTTGTGGCGGCGGCGCGCCTGAAGCCGGGGCGGCGGCCGCGATATCAGCGGCGAACTCGCTGAACCGCGAAAGCGGTTGCCAATTCGGCATCCCTTCTTTCCAACCAAGATCGGTTGGCAGAAAACGCCCGGACCGAATTGCTTCACGCACTTGTTCTTCTGGAAATGCGCCCAGACTGGTTGCGCCCCGATTAACGTGGATCATCGCCATAAGCTCGCGTTTTAATGAGCGGCGGCGACAAAGTCAATCGCGCTACGTCTTTTCGTCGAAGCGATTCGTTTTCTCGGGTGCGTCCAACGCTCGCCAGAAGTACCAAGCCGCGACCGAGCGATGCGGCGCGAATTTTTTGCCATGCTTCAAGAGTTGCTTCGGTTTCGGCAGTTTTCGTTTTCCGAACGTTTTCGCAAACCCTTTCTGCACCCCATAATCGTGAACCGGCCAGACATCGGGACGCCCAAGATCGAAAAGCAACAACATCTCCACAGTCCAACGCCCGATGCCCCGGACTTGGATCAAGCGCTCAATGATTTCTTCGTCACTCATGCTGGCGAGCGCACGCGCGGATGGCACCGTGCCGTCAATCGTTTTCGCAGCGAGATCTTTAATCGCAGCGACTTTGCTCCGCGACAAACCGGCCGCACGGAGTTTTCTATCCGGAGTGGCGAGCACCAGTTTGGGATCGAGATATTTCCGGCGCGGATAAAGTGCGCGGACCCGGCCCCAGATCGTGGCCGCGGCTTTGCCGCTTAGTTGTTGATAGGCGATCGATTCGGCCAGCGCGTCGAACGGCCGAACGAGCCCATTCGGTTTCACGTTGTAGCGAGTCGAGCGGGCAATAAGCGCAGCCATGCGAGGATCTGTCGCAGCCAGGTGATCTTCAGGTGTTGCCGCCATGCGCGCCCTTCTGTCGCTCAGGAAAATATTTTGCTCAACCGTTCGTTTTCGTTTTGGTCAAAGGGATGGCGAAGACGCAACTGACTTGGTACGGCCAGTCGGGCTTTAAAGTTATCACGCCCGGAGGGAAAACATTTTTGATCGATCCATGGCTGACTAATCCGGTTTTTGACAAGGGCAAGGGTGAATTGGCGGCCCTGAAAGATGTCGATCTGATTTTACTCACGCACGGACATGGCGATCATGTTGGCGATTCGGTCGAGATCGGGAAAAAAACGGGCGCAAAACTTGTGGCAAACTTCGACTTGTCGGCGGCGGTGGTAAGCGTGCTCGGTTATCCAAGAGACCAAGTAGGCGCCGACACAACCGGACACATCGGCGGACAGCTCACATTGCTCGATGGCGAGCTGACGGTTTGCTTCGTTCCTGCATGGCACGGGTCGACTGTGCGCAAGGACGAGAATTCGCCGCCAGTTGGCGCAGGGATGCCGACTGGGCTCGTGATTTCGATTCGCAACGGACCGACCATCTATCACACCGGCGACACTGGATTTTTTTCCGACATCGCGCGTGTCTCCGACCACAACAAAATCGACATCATGCTCGTTTGCATCGGCGATCACTTCACGATGGGTCCCGTGCGCGCGGCGGAGGCGGTGAAACTCGTCGCGCCAAAAATGACGATACCCATGCACTACGCCACGTTTCCCTTGCTCACGGGCACGCCCGAAACATTCGGCGCCGAATTAAGAAAAGGCGGCATCAAAACTCAGTTACGCGTGATGAAGATTGGGGAAACGATTCAAGTCTAAGCAAATGCCGCGCAAATTGTCTGCGCGGGAAAGAAATTGAAGCAATCGAAATCAAAGCCGTCGAAGAAGAAAGCAAACATGGGAATTTTGGGGGATGGAGCTGCTTTGGTTCCGAACCTGGTGCCAACCGGTCTGATCGCGGCTGCGAGCAAGATCGCAGAGGCGCCGCAAAGTTTGGCCAGTGTCGCGACGAGATTGGTTGAAGCGATTGCGATCAATTCGATCTCGGAAAAGATTCGGCGAAAGCGGCCGGTGGTGGTGAAGCGACGCAACATCCACGCCGAACAATTGGCGGAGCTGACGAATCTTTATTTTCGAGTCGCCGATATTCCGATCCGGTTCTGGAGCAAAGTGGCCGAATGGCAGCAATGGGAAGTCAGCTGTTTCGAAATGCTCAACGGCGATCGCTTTCACGCCTACAAGTCCGGCCAACGCTGCGTAGTCGCCGAAAAACTGCCGGGGGAGAGTTTATGGGAACATTTGAACCGCGGCACGCTGACGCGGCGAATGTTGGTCGCGGCGGCAACCGAGTTCCGGCGCGCGCATCAATTCTGGAGCGACGAATTCCGCGGCCGATGGTCGCACGGGGACGCGAGCATAACGAATGTGATTTACGAACCGACCACGAACCGCGCCCGACTGATTGATTTCGAAATTTACCATGAAAAATCGCTCTCGGCGCCGGCGCGTCAGGCCGATGATTTGCTCGTGTTCCTGCTCGACCTGGTAGGAACAGTGCCGAGTCGGCAGTGGTTGCCCTTTTCCACAACATTTCTCGAAGCCTACGCCGACAAAGAAGTGATCGCCCAACTTCGCCAACATCTCGATCTCCCGGGCGGACTCGCCTGGATCTGGTGGGGAGTACGCACGAATTTCACAAATCCAGCGCAAGTGAAGCGACGCCTGGCAAGTCTTAGCCGGGCGATTCCGAAACTGAAATTCTACGAAGAGGCGGCTGCGGTTCGCGCCCGCAACAAACGCCGGCCTTCAACGAACTGCCAGGTGATCAGACCGGGAATGCCCAGTCCAAGTTCGCGAAGGCGCATAATTAAAGAAAGAGCGAACGCGCTCTCGCCAGGTATCCCGAGCAAGCTCCCAACAAAAACGTAGCCGCCTTCCTGAACTCCGATTGCGCCCGGCACCGCAAAAGCGGCCGAGCGAATCGTGAAGGCGGTGCTTTGAAGAATGAGCGCATTCACAAACGAGGCCGGCAAATCCATGCCATAAAGCGCGATCCATATTTCACCGGCCGCGGAGACGAAGGAAAGAATCGTCCACACACAGCACATGACCAGTCCGCGACGGCGCCCATAAAGCGAGCGCACCGTTTCATCCAAAGTTTCGCCGCGCTCGACAAGCGATTGCCATTCAGCCGAGCCCGCGAGTCGCGATATTAGCCTCCCAATAAAGCCGAACATTCCTTTTCTCTGCGCAACATAAAACCCGCCGAAGGCGAAGAGGGCTATTACGAGTCCAAATAAAGTCGGACGAACGAAGCTTGTTTGGCCGGTCGCGCGAACAAGCAGCAACAATCCGAGGATCGTAAAGCCGGCTGTCAGAAAAACCCCCAACGTAACATCTACAATGACCGTTGCGGCCGCGGTCGCCAACGGCGCGCCTTTGAGTGCGGCTAACCGCGCGCGAACAATGTCGCCACCGATTGCTGCCGATGGCACGAGCGTGCTGATCGATTCGCCAATCCAACGCATCCAAAAAAGTTGAACCAGTGGAACCCGCTCCGATTTCGGAAACAGAACCCACCAGGCAATGGCATCGATAAAAATCGGGATGGAGTGATACGCGACGATACCGGCAATCACCCATTCCGGCGTGACGAAGGCTTGCATGACGCGGCCAGCGCCTTCTCGAATCAGCAGTCCCGTAAAAAGGGCCACGCCGGCGAGGCCCAGCAAATAAAAAGTCAGTTTGAGTTTCCCTGGTGATTTCATTTGGAAACGTTCGCCGCCGCTACGGAAAACGGACGTGACGCTAGCACACAACCTGGCGGGTCGCGTGCGATAAACGCTCCTGCGATTAGGCTGACTCGCGAGAAAGGACGACTCCCTCGTCCACGGGGACTGGCACAAGGGCGACGTTTGTCTCGGGTAAAATCTCCGCCGCCACAGGCGGCAAAGTCATCCGCCGGAACGGACGCGAGGCCCACAAGCAAAGGGACAACCAAGCCATTCCAAAAAACATTCCGGCCATGACATCAGTCAGATAATGCGCGCCGAGCGCGATTCGGCTGAAGCCGACGAGCGCGATCACAAAACCGGCCGCCGAAAATACCAAAACCCGGCTGCGGCGACTCTTAATTACGGGAACGAGGAAAAGCGCGAGTTGTCCGTAGAGTAGCGTGGCCCCAATCGTGTGGCCGCTGGCGAAGCTGTAGCCGGACCAGTCCACAAACCAGCCGTCCACGAACGGACGATGGCGATGCACCAAAATTTTTACCAACTCATTTAAGAGCATTCCGCCCGGCACGGTCACCACCAGCGTCGCGAGCGACAGCCACCAGCGCTTGAAAAGGAAGAGTAACACCGAAAGCGAGAGCACAATCGCGATCCATTCGCTCGAACCGAATTCGGTAATCGCCCGCAGCACGGCCACGAAAGTGTGGGTAAGGTGAGCATGGAACCAGGCTGCCACGCCGTGGTCGATTCCGGCGACCGGATTTCCTATTGCTAAAAGGGGGGTTGTCACAAAGAAGCCTGGCACACTAAAGCAGCTCGGAAGCCAGTCAACCCCCAAAACCATCGGATCTCGGATACCAAGAATCGCGCCTCCGGCAAGAGTCAATCGTCACTTGCTGACCCATATGAAATGGGATACACGGGGCTTGGGTCGTTAATGCGAATACACATCGACAAGCAGCATTCGCCCAAAAAAATATGAAACGCCTTAGCCTCGCCTTAACCCTCCTTTCCCTCAGTCTCGTTTCTGCCGTTTTCGCTGGAACAGGCGGGCTGGAGCTGCAGCAAGGGTCGTCACCCAGCCAGGACGAAAACAAGAACTCCACCGAAATCTTCAATTACGAGACCACCTATACCGGTAGCAGCGATTTTCAGGATTACCGGGGAAAGTTCGGCAGCGGCGACTCTGTCTACAACCAGTTCAGTTACGCGCACCGGTTTCTCATTACCGGCAATTGGTACCTGCGTCTGGGAGTTGAGTATGAGCGGTTCGACCTCGGCGGCACCGACAACGGATTGCCCGATCACTTGCAGACCATTCACGGGCTTGTCGCCTACGAATACATCGTGCACGACCACGCTGGAGCGGGAATTGAGCTCGATCCCGGTCCCTATTTCGAGAATCACATGAACGGCGATTCGATCGACGTGCCGTGGAAAGTCTGGGTCACGTTTCCACTCAAGAAGGACAAGATTTTCGCCGTAATCGGTGCCGGCGGATCAATCAATTCAAATCCGATTGCCGCGCCCGGGGGCGGTTTGATTTGGTTGTTCACCGATCATCTCCGGCTTGAAGGCGTGTTCCCGAAACCCGCGCTCGTCTACAATCCGAATGACGACTGGGAGTTTCGCCTCGCCGGCAATCTATTTTATGAAAGTTATCGCGTCGACGACATCTCCACACGAGCGCGAAAGCTTGATGTCGACCACCCTGTCGTCCAATACAGCGAAGACCGAGCCGGATTACAGGCGACATATTCTCACTTCAAACCGTTCGACCTCACGCTGGATGTCGGTTGCACATTCCGACGCGACTTCGATTTCTTCCGTGCCGAAGCGCGGGTGAAGTCGGACGCGGCGCCTTACGTCCGGTTCGCGATCGAAGCGAAATTCTAAGGAAAGATCTCGTCGAGCTTGCGCGCGACTGATTGCGAGCCGCGCACTTTTAAGCGTCCGGTCAAGAACGCCCAGGTTCCTTTTAGTTTTCCGTTCGACATCGCCACCCAATCATTGTCGCTTGTTATGAACGTCACGTCGGGATTGTCGATCTTTCCCTTGCCCATTTTGTAAGTGCCGTCCTCGACGTCGATCCACCATTGGCCGCCGTTCGGCCCGCTCAGCTCCCATTGATACTTCGCGTGCACGTCCTTGGCTTTGTCGGCTTTGAAACTCTGCCGCATTCCGTCGAAGACCTGTTGAGGCGTTGAGCTGTCCTCAGCTCGGCAAAGCGTTGAAAACGCGAGCGCGGCCGTCAAAACAAGACAAATACGACTTGTTTTCATTTCTTATTAAATCGTCTTTGCGAACGTTATCGGCCGTCTCACTTCATCTCATACAACTCAGGACGACGGTGAGCAAAGACCGTGACCCGATTGCGCACATCGGCGATGACTTCTTCCGAGATCTCCGCCTGAATGAGTTCTTCGCGATCGGGGGACGCTACCGCTAAAATTTTTCCCGAAGGATCGACAATCACTGAGGAACCGCAGAACGTGACGCCGTCGTCGGTCCCGACGCGGTTGGCGATGATGAAGTAGCTTTGGTTTTCTACTGCTCGCGCGAGCGTAAGCATGCGCAGATGCTCCGCCCGCACGACCGGCCAGGCGGACGAATTCACGATTACGTTCGCGCCGTGTTTCACAACAAGCATGCGCGCCATCTCTGGAAAGCGTAGGTCGTAACAAATGCTCAGGCCAACGTTGAAGGTGTCGAGCTTCGCACTGATGAATTCATTTCCTGGCGAAAGACAAACGCGCTCGTCAAGCGGCGCGGCCGTGACGAGATGAGTCTTGCGATATTTCGCGACAATCTCGCCGCGCGCGCTCACCAAAACTTGCGCGTTGAAGATCGAATCACCGTCGCGATCCGAAATTCCTGCGACAGCGGCGATCGAATTTTCTTTTGCGATCTTTTGCAGTTCACTGACTGCACCATCCTTCCACGCTCGCGCGTGCTTTTGAATCACCGGCATCGAGTAGCCGGTGTCGGTCATCTCTGGAAAGACGACGACCTCTGCGCCGGATTTCTTAGAGCGCGCAGCGAAATCGCGAACCTTGCGCATGTTCGCGTCGAAATCGCCAAGCGCGCAGGATACTTGAGCAGCTGCAACTTTCATCCCTCGATTCTGTGGCGGCAGGCGTCTCGCCTGCAACATTCTTCCGATGCAGCCGACACGGCTGCCACTACAGTTATCACTTCAAATTTCGATCGAGCGCGCCGATCTTCCGAATCTCCGGCCACTTCAACGCCGCACCGATCACAACGAGAATTGTCCCGATTCCGCCACCCACGACCGAAATCACGGGACCAAACAGTGCCGCGGTTAATCCAGATTCGAGCGCGCCGAATTCGTTCGATGTGCCGATGAAGATATTGTTCACGGCGGAGACGCGCCCGCGCATTTCGTCAGGCGTCACGAGTTGCACAATTGAGCCGCGCACGATCATGCTCACGCTGTCGAGCGCGCCGGCAATTAGCAACATCGCCAACGATAGCCAGAGCGCTTTCGACAAACCGAAGACGATGGTGGCGAGTCCGAAACCAGCCACGCACCAAAGCAGTGTTTTCCCGGCTTCGCGCATCGGTGGCAGATAGGCGACGGTCAGCGCCATCGCAAACGCACCAATCGCCGGCGCAGCCCGCATCCAGCCCAGGCCGACGGGACCGCAGCGCAAAATTTGATCGGCAAAAATCGGAAGCAGCGCTACTGCGCCGCCGAGCAAGACGGCGAACAGGTCCAACGTGATCGTCGCCAGAATTACCTTCTTGCTAAACACGAACTTCATTCCTGCTGCCAAACTTCGCCACGTGCTTTGCTCGGCGCGACGCAATTGGGGCGCGCGAGGAATCGGGAGCGCGAGCAGGAAAAATAATATCGAGGTGATTACGTCAATCACGTAAACGATCGGGAAACCGCGATGCGCGACAACGAAGCCACTGAGCGCCGGACCGACGACTGAGCCGATTTGAAACACGCTGCTGTTCCAGGTCACGGCGTTGGAAAACGCATCGCGCGGCACCAGCGTCGGAAAAAACGAACTGCGCGCCGCCCAGGAAAACGTTCGCGCGATGGCGCCGAGAAACAGAAGCAAATAAATGATCGGAATCGATGCGTCATCGAAATGGAATGTTGTATCGTGTTTTTCGAAGATTCCGGCAATTGCGGTTAACCCGTGATTGCATGCGCGCAAAATCGGCAATTGCGGAATTGCAAGATGTTGCCAGGAAACGAGCGCTAGAAGCGCGGACGTGATCGCGCTGAAAATTTGCGAGACCAAAATGATGTGCTTCCGACTGATGCGGTCGGCCAAGTGTCCTGCGGGCAAAGACATTCCGACGATCGGAATCGCGAAAACGAGTCCGACCAATCCAAGCGCGGTAGCGGAATGCGTGCGCCGGTAAATTTCCCATTCCACCGCGACGGCGAGCATTTGCCGGCCGAGGATCGACAACAAATTGCCGGTCGTAAAAAAACGGAACCCGCGCGAACGAAACGCCGCGTAGGGATCGTGTCGTGGAGGAGGAGGAATTACCGCGCCGGTTATCTCCGGACGACCACCGATCACGGGATCATATTGATTAGCGGTGCGATCAATTGGCTCTGCCATGTTTGCGCGAGAGTGTATCGGCACGAGTGCTTGCCGCAATGAGTCATCGAATGGGCGAGAGAGAATTCGCGCGGAGTTTGTCTGAGGAGTCGTGCCTATAGTTTTGGCGCCGACGGCGCGGCGCACTCCGCAAAAGAGAGAATTGCCGCCGCAGATGAAGTTAGTAAAAGAAGACCATGGCGGACAAGAACAGCAGGCAGGCCGAGAATGCTCCCGGCCCGTGGTACGTCGATACTAGCTGCATGCTCTGTCGCGTCTGCCTTGAAGAAGCGCCAAAGCTCATCAAGCTCAGCGATGATCAGACGCATGTTTATTTCTTTAAACAGCCGCAGGATGAAGAGGAACTCGCCGCCGCGCAGCGGGCTCTGGATGGTTGCCCGACTCTAGCAATTGGCAACGACGACAAATCGAGATCGTAAGATCCGCGTCTTATGCCGGGGCCCTACACGCGCGCGAATCCGTTTCCGGCGAAGATCACCGTCAACCGCAGTTTGCGCGGTCCGAAATTCATACAGGAAAGGGCAGCAAGACTGAGGGACAAACGAACACGTCGAGACGTTAAAAGCGGACAAACGCTACAAACCCGACGTGTATTAGATCGACGTCGTCGAACTAAAGATTTGCGGCGGTCATAGACCGCCGCTACAGAAGTCACCATGTCAGAAGTCAGCGCTCCACCAAAACCCGCTGCATCCACGTCAAAATGGACGCGGCAAAATCCGTTTCCGGGAAAACTGCTGGTTAATCAGCGATTGAGCAGCGCCGATTCGGAAAAGGACACGCGTCACTTCGAGATCGATTTGGCCGATTGGGGATTAAGCTTCGAGCCGGGAGACTCGGTGGCGGTTTATCCGACGAACGATCCCGCGCTGGTCGACGACATCATTCACGTGCTCGGAGCGAAAGGCGACGAACCGGTGCCGGCGGCGAAAACGACGAAACCGCTTCGTGAGGCGCTCTCCCGCGATTACTCGATTACGCAACCGACCCCGAAGTTTCTCAAAGCAATTGCCGAACGCGCGTCGGCCGCGCCAATGCTAAAGGAGCTCCTGCACCCGGATCGTAAACACGACCTAGAGAATTATCTTTGGGGCGCCGAAGTGATCGATTTCCTGCTCGATCATCCGTCGGCAAAATTCAAGCCGGACGAATTCGTCGCGTTACTCACCAAGTTGCAGCCGCGACTTTACTCAGTTGCGTCAAGTCTGCGCGTTGTCCCCGACTGCGTGCATTTGATTGTTGATGTTGTGCAGTACGAAAGTCGCGGACGCGTTCGGAAAGGAGTCTGTTCGACTTTTCTGGCGGAGCGCGCAGACAAAGTTCCGGTGCCCGTTTACCCGAGCTCGGCGAAACATTTTCATATGCCGGAAGATCCGAACACGCCGCTGGTCATGATTGGTCCAGGTACGGGCATCGCGCCTTTCCGCGCGTTCTTGCAGGAGCGACAGGCGCAGGGTGCTAAAGGCAAAAACTGGCTCTTCTTCGGCGCGCAACGCGAAAAGTGCGATTACGCCTACGAGGAAGATTGGGAGTGTTTCACCCACGACGGAATTCTCACGCGGCTGGACTGCGCCTGGTCGCGCGATCAAGCCCACAAGATTTACGTTCAGCACAAGTTGCTGGAAAACGCGGCCGACATCTGGAAATGGATCGACGGCGAGGGCGCGCAGTTTTTTGTGTGCGGCGATGCGCGACGAATGGCCAAGGACGTTGATGCCGCGTTGCGCAAGATCGTCCAGGAACAGGGCGGCAAATCTGTCGACGAAGCGAACGCTTACGTCGAGAAGCTGAAAACCGACAAGCGTTACAAGCGCGACGTCTATTAATTTGCTGTAGCGGCGCTCTGCGAGCGCCGAATTATTTAGATTTCGGCGGTCATAGACCGCCGCTACAATCCGCGCGCGATGAGGATCGTTCTCTGCGCGTTAATGTTATTCGCGCAACCTGCTTTCGCCGGCCTCGGGAAATATTCTTCGCTGATCGTCGCCGACAAGAATCCGAGTGCTCGTGCTCCATCGAATTCGATTCGCGTCACTTACCTCGGCGTTAACGGGTTTCAGTTTGAAACCAACGGTCACGCGCTTCTGGTTGATCCCTATTTCACGCGCATTGGTTTGTGGGCGGGCGCGTTAAACGAGCGAATCGAATCAAATCAAAATCGCGTAGAGAGTGGGTTGCGGCATGTTCGTCGCAACGTTGATGCGATTCTGGTTACGCACGCCCACTTTGATCATGTGCTCGACGTCCCCGAAATTATGCGGCGCACACACGCCCGACTCGTGGCCGGGCCGACGGCGATTCGATTAGTGGAGTCGCTCGGAATTTCGCGCAACGAATGCGAAATCGTAAAAGCTGGAAGCGTGCGGAGAACCGGACCATGGACGATTCGCGTTCTTGCCGCGCAACATGATCGATTGTTCGGAAAAATTCCCTTCTCGGGAAGATCGACATCGTCAAAACCGATCAAAGCCTCAGATTGGACTGTGGGGGAGCCGCTCGCGTTTTTGATCGAAGCCGCCGGCAAACGAATTTATATCGATTCGGGTGGAGTCCCCGGTGCGCCGCCGGATTCACACATCGGACATGTCGATCTTGCAATTCTCGGCGTGGCGTTGCCGGACAGTCGCGAACGATTTGTTGATGCTGTGCGCCAGCTGCGGCCGCGTTTCGTTTTCCCAAGTCATCAAGACGACATGTTCGCGCCGTTCGATCGCGGATTTGTTTTCGGAAAAATGACAGACTTCCCCGCGCTTGTGCGCGAACAGAAAAAGGGAAACCTGCCCGGACGTTTGATTTTGCTCGATTATTTTCAGCCATGGACGCTGCCTTGAAGCGACATCCGCTGTTGGTCACCGCCCTCGCGCCACTGATCCCCCATCTGGTGGGGAGCGCGTTCAACATTTGGTACAATATGACCGTCATCGATCCGCTGCTGTTCGCAGCGGGTTTAAAACAACGATTTGTTGGTACGGTCATTGTCTGGAATTTGTTCGCGTATCCCGCGGCCGTGGCCATGTGGGTTTGGCTAATCCTGTCGCTGCGGCCGACGTTTCGAAAACTTTCCCAAGATCAAGACGTTCCCGCGGACGCGCTCGACCGCGTTCGCCGGCGCGTCGTTCACTTGCCTTGGTACGGCGCCGCGATCTCGGGATTCGCGTGGTTCGCAGGCGCGGCGGTTTTTCTATTGTCGTTGTCCCTTGCTGGCCGGCCAATGAGCACGCAGCTGTTCTGGCATTTGCCAATCTCATTTGGCGTATCCGGTTTTATCGCGACGACTCAGGGATTTTTCGTCATCGAATGGGCGGCGCAATGGGGTCTTTTTTCTGTGTTCTTCCGCGATGTCCGGCCTGATCGCTTGGAAGGAATTCATCCGATCTCATTGCGGATGCGCGGGTTTATGTGGACGGTCTCTGCCAGTATCTGCCCGATTGGCTCGCTGTTATTGCTCCTGTTTGCGCCACCATCGCCTGGAACAAATCTGCAATCGTTCGGGGTTTTCGTTGCGGTTATCGGTGTCGCCTTCGCGCTGTTTTCAGCGCTGTTGATTGGCCGATCGGTCGCAAAACCAGTGGACGAATTACGCTCTGCAGCACAAGCAGTGACTCAAGGTAACTTGGACGTGCACCTTCCGCTGCAACGCGCGGATGAATTCGGCGCGTTGATTGGCGAATTCAATCATATGGTCACTGAATTGCGCGAAAAGGAACGATTGCGTCAGACTTTTGGCGCTCACGTTGGTCGCAGAGCCGCCGAAGAAATTTTAACACGCGACCCCGGGCTGGGCGGGACCGAGCAGGAAATTACCGTTATGTTTGTCGATATTCGGTCATTCACCGCGCGATCCGCGCACTTGTCGCCGACCAAAGCGGTCGGCCGTTTGAACGAATTCCTCAGAGTCATGGTGGATGCAGTCGAGGGTGAACACGGCGGCATGATCAACAAATTCCTGGGCGACGGTTTCATGGCGTTATTCGGAATCGGTGGCAGTAACCGCAATCACGCCGATGAAGCACTTGCTGCGGCGTGTTCGATTCAACGGACGTTGCAACAACTCAATGCCACGCGAGCCGCCTGCGGCGAAGACCCGATCCAAATCGGCATCGGCATCAACACCGGTCCGGCGATTGTTGGCAGCATCGGCTCGCCTGAACGCATGGAATTTACCGTCATCGGCAACACCGTGAATGTGGCCTCGCGCATCGAAGCGTTGAACAAAACGCTCGGGACCTCGCTATTGCTAAGCGAACAAACTCGCGCGGCGATGCGGGAACGCGTCGACTTGCGCGCGATGCCGCCACAACCGGTGAAGGGGGTCGACGGACCGGTCCAGGTGTTTACGATCGCGTCCTAGATGTTCGGCACGCGGTGAACAATCCGATCGCAAACACTGCGCAACTGACAATTGCGAGCGCGCATCCGGCGATTAACCACCAGGGCCGATACACCAGCGTGAGGCGTCCGTGAGTTCCAGCGGGGATCTCTACAATTGGAAATAGCCCGCGATAGGAATTTACCCGGAGCGCGCGATTTCCAATGGTCGCCTCGTAACCGTGAAAGTAGGGACGCGAAAAAGTCAGAAGAGCAGACGAACCGCCCGCCGAAACATCGACATCCGCGCTGACGTGATTTCGCGTATCGTTGATTTTCGACATCGTGGCCGTGGCAAACTCGCGCTCCGGCAACGAATCGATCCACTCGACCGATCGGATCCGCGACAATGGCTCGCCCTTGCGATGAAAGACGCGCCCTTCGTCGTTGGCGTATTTCAACTCCCACTCGGACGACGTCGGTTCGACGGAAATTTCTCGCGCGATAACGATTCCATCGACTCCAAGTTGGTCTAAGATCCCCGCCAGACCGGATTCGGTTTGAACGAGATATCGGCCCATGTCCGCGTCAATTTCGCCGTGAATGAAAAACTTGAAGTCTCGCGCGACACCCGCCGCTAAAATGGGACTGTAGCCGTTGATGAAACGCAGGCCGGCCCACATCGGCGTGCTGCCGGGACGCGCAACCTGCCCAACTGGTCCGTTGCGGTACTCCCGCCGGTACGCGTACTCGGCTGGAGAATAGACTGCCAGATAAAGGCGCTCCTGGTCCAACGGTTCGGGCTTCGTCAGTTTCTCAGAGAAATTATATTTCGGGACGCCGCAGTTCGGCGGAATACAAAAGTAAGTCGCCAGCAAAATAACAAACGTCACAACTGGCGGCGCCCATTTACGCCCTCCGGCAATCGGCAAAAACAATTCGAAGAGGGCCCAGACCGCCGCGATCTCAAAATAAATCCAGGTCACCGTTGGGGCGTAGCTGCCGCCGAGGTTTAAGATCGACATCGGAATCGTGACAGCGATCAGGAGGAGAAAACAGGCCGCACCTGTTGCCAGGCGTGGTCTAAGCTGCAGCACTTGCGCCGCGCAAAGCGCGAGAACGAGATGAAGAAACGGCAACCAGCGAAAACTCCACCGGAAAACTCCGGCGGTCGGAATCATGCAGAGTAGCAGCAGCAAAGCGAGAAGGATCAATTCCCATCGTAGGCGCCGCATTAGCATTCGCGGTCGCCAGAGAAATCCTGCGACGAGCGCCGCGGGCGCGGCGAGACCACACGCTAATTCAATTCCCGTGTGTGGAACAGATCGCGTCGAAAAATCCGCCCAGTTCACGGTCCAGCACGGCAGGATGAATCCGGGCAACGCACGCCACGGCACAATCCATTGCCAATGCGCGCCCGCCGATT
>Ga0209328_10000033_pt1 | contig 21877 bp, 25 predicted proteins | sample JacPinW_OM3H0_M1_FD_187954 | JGI IMG/M metagenome (GOLD analysis project Ga0209328, IMG submission 187954) | Forest soil microbial communities from Algoma, Ontario, Canada - Jack Pine, Ontario site 1_JW_OM3H0_M1 (SPAdes) (version 2) | ecosystem: Environmental > Terrestrial > Soil > Boreal... | reverse complement strand
GCGCTATCTCAGGGACAATCACTATCGCGTGGTGCATTTGTTACCGGCCGGGCCGGCGGTCCGCTTCAGCGGCGCGCCTTGAAGTCCCATATCATGTGCCAAAGCAAAACATTAAGGCGCCGTTCATCGCGCCCTATGTAATGATCGGCTGCGGAAATCCGGATGCAAATGGTGTTTCATGATCGGTAATGTGTCAGTCGGTGCGTGGATGCGGCCAGGATCCGCGCTTTTCCTGACGCTGCTGCTGGCCTGCATCGGGCAGACCGCCTCCGCCGCCGATTGCCCAGGCCATCCCGACGCGCTCGGCACCTCGCGTATCCTGGTGGTCGATCCCAAGGCGCACCCGCGGATCGGCACCATGCAATATCCGGAAACGCTGCCGCTCGAAGACCATGAGGTGGTGCTGACGTTCGACGACGGGCCGCTGCCGCGCAACAGCAATCAGGTTCTGGACATTCTCGCCTCGCAATGCGTCAAGGCGACCTTCTTCACCATCGGCCGCATGGCGCAAAGCTATCCCGAGGGCGTGCGCAAGCTGCGCGATGCCGGCCACAGCATCGGCACCCACACCCAGGACCATCCGCTCACCATGGATCACATGCCGGTCGAACGCGCCAAGCAGGAGATCGACGACGGCATCGCCTCGGTGAAGGCAGCGCTTGGCGACGACGCGGCGCTGACGCCGTTCTTTCGGGTTCCTGGCCTGCTTCGCGCCGATGGCGTCGAAGACTATCTGGCGTCGCAAGGCATCCAGATCTGGAGCGCCGATTTTCTGGCCGACGACTGGCGCCACATCTCATCCTCGCGCGTGCTCGATCTCGCGATCAAGCGGCTTGAGGACAAGGGAAAAGGCATTTTGCTACTCCACGACATCCAGGCGCGAACCGTCGCGGCGCTGCCAAAAATCCTGCATGAGCTGAAGGCGCGCGGCTATCGCATCGTGCATGTGGTGCCGGCAACGCCGGAGCGGCCGGCGACGCCAACCGAGCCGATCCAGTGGCAATTGCATCCGCCGTCGGAAAATGTGGCGATCTCGCACTGGCCGAAGATTCCCAATTTTGTCTTTAGCGGCGATCAAACCCTGCCCGCCCACACGCTGCCGGATCTGGACTGGCGCGAGGCGCAATCGATGACGCTGGCGGAGGCGCTCGATCAGGGAAGAGGTATCGCGCGCGGCGTTCCGCTGCCGCGGGAGGCGCCCTGGCCGCGGCAAATGGAGCTGCCGCTGGACCGCGCCGCGCCGGAGCTACCGGTGCCGGCGCAGAGCATCTTTGAGGTCCAGGAAGGGCTGCGCGTCGCCTTGCGGGCCGCCGCGCCGCGCCATATTGAACAAACCGTCGCGGCGCACGAAGCGAGGTCGATCGACATCCGTAAATCCCACCGGGCCAGCAGCGGCAAACCTCACGCGGGACAGGCTCGTCAAGTGGCCGGTCGCGCTCGCCGAACCCAGCATGCGGCGCAAGCCCGTCGCGGCAAGCTCAAGCATCTGGTCCAGGTCAGGAAGAGAAGCGCGTAACGGTTCAATTCGTCACGATCTTTGAAATGCATAGCAACATGATGATCGCGAGAAACAACAGATCGATGTAGGCGTTGATCTCGCCGCCGCGACGCAGCAGGCTGACGTCGCTGACGACCTGCTTGCGCGAGGCCGACGCGGCAGGGCCCTCCCCGGCCGCAGCCGCAAGGCGCCGCGCCTCAAGCTCAAGCCGCTCGATGCGCTGGAAGAAATAAAACGAGCGCAATGTCGTGGCCGCGCGCATCCCGGCATAGATCAGCACGAGCAGCGCGAGGATCGCACGCTGCTGATATTTTTCCATGAAATTCAGACTGTAGTAGACCATCGCCAGAAAAACAAAATTTGAGAAAAACCGGTAGGCATGGCCCAGAAATTTCATGCGCAAGTTCCCCCGTGTCTGCCGATCTATGCCAACGTTGTTACAGCAGGCAACAGATGTGCCGGCACCGGACATCCCATTCCGGTCCGCAAGCAACAGCGCCACGAACGTCAATTACTGACGTCCTGGCTGTTCGGCCGACGCGGCACTATCACAGGATGTTGGTGCGCTCGGAGGGACTCGAACCCCCACGATTTTACTCACTGCCACCTCAAGGCAGCGCGTCTACCAATTCCGCCACGAGCGCTTTAAGGAGATCGGCACCGGGAAGGTCGGGCCGGATCAACGGCGCCGATGTAACAAATCAGGGATGCAGGGACAAGGCCTGACGGCCTACCGGACGCCGGGGGATTTCGGCAGCATTTGCTTGACTTCGACCGCGATCCGGTTGCGATCGACCAGCACCACGCCGCTGGCTATCGGCAAATTGTTGGCGAGGATCTTGACCTCGTCCGCCTCGGTGGCGTCCAGTTCGATGATGGCGCCGCGGCTGAGCCGCATTACCTGATGGATGGGCATCGTGGTGGTGCCGAGAACCACCATGAGGTCGACGCTGACTTTATCGAGGGTTGGCACTTCCGGACCCGGGACTGGCACGAGCAAAATTGCGTGGATAGAGATCACCACGTTATGGTTAGCCAATGATTAACGACCGCCAAAGCCTTGATTTGACGACGTTCGCGGGCCCTATCGGCGGCGCCGTCGAATGGCGGATTTCCGACTCCCAGGTCGCCTATCCCGAGGCCGTGGCGGCGATGGAGGCACGGGTAGCCGAGATCGCGGCCGGCAGCGCTCCGGAACTGGTCTGGCTCGTGGAACACCCTCCGCTCTACACCTCCGGGACCAGCGGCAAGGCCAGTGACCTGCTCGAGCCGCGGTTTCCGGTGTTTGCCACCGGCCGCGGCGGACAGCTCACCTATCACGGCCCGGGCCAGCGGGTGGCTTATGCGATGCTCGACTTGAAGCGGCGGCGGCCGGACGTGCGGGCCTATGTAGCTGGCCTGGAGGAATGGATCATCCGCACCCTTGCCGCTTTCAACGTGCGCGGCGAGCGGCGCGAGGATCGCGTCGGGGTCTGGGTGAAAAGGCCCGACAAGGGTGCGGGTTTTGAAGACAAGATCGCCGCCATCGGCGTGCGGCTGAAGCGCTGGGTGTCGTTCCATGGCATCGCGATCAATGTGGAACCGGATCTATCGCATTTCGACGCGATCGTGCCGTGCGGTGTCGCCGACCCGCGCTACGGCGTCACCAGTCTTGCCGATCTCGGCCATGTCCTGAGCATGGCGGATGTCGACTTCGCGCTCCGGCAAGCGTTTACGGAAGTGTTCGGCGCGGTGGAAACACGCCTGCCGGAAGCCACAGTTTGAGCGTGGTTCAGGCTGGCTGCGCGCTGGAGCGCAGCGCGTCCAGGCCGCGAATGAAGACATCCACCGCGACGGCGTAGATCTGGTCGTAATCCACCGTGTCGAGAAAGGACGCGCTCATTTCGTGAAGCACAAATCCGCGGACCAGCGCGCGCAATATCTGAAGCGCGTTGATCGCCTGCTCGCGGTTGAGGCCCGCACTTTCGAACACCCTGACCGCGATGGCTGTCAGCAATTCACCCTCGCGGCGCCATTCCGGTGAATCGGTCGTTGGATTTCTGAAGGTGGCGGCCGACAGGCCCGGGCGCTCATGCGCGAACGCGCGCAGCGCCAGCGCCATCGCCCGAATCGCGTCACTTCCCGTCGCGCTGCCGATGTCGCGGTCCAGCCGCGCGCGCAATTCTCGATACCCCTTGACCGCGAGCAGCCGCCTTATCTCCGGGATCGTCTCGAGCTTTTCCGCCAATTGGGTTTCGAGCTCGGCGGCAAGATCCGACGCGATCCGTCGATCCCAGCGGGTAGCCTCGGTGGCAAGCAATTCCTCGATGGAGAATTTCTTTTCGTTCGCCAGCATGGACGAAGTGCCCCGTTGCACCCGAGAGCGCCGGGGCTTGGAAATCCCTGATGCGGTCCTGGCGCCTGATCGCCGACACTCTGCAGCAAGCCGCTGATGCGTGTGTTAATGAGGAGGCCCGTAGTATCCCGGATACGGAACCCGTCCCATCCCCCTCACCATGACGGACCCCGATACCAGCCTCGAGCAGGTGCCGGCCTGAGGAGTTTCAGTTCCGCGGGCCGCACGCCTGCCGAAACGACGGTGCTTGATTTCAGGCCGCGGCACGCTGCGGCGAAACATCGAGCTTGCCGGCGATGTAGCGGCGCTCCTGCGTCAGCCCGCCAAAGCCATAGGCGTCGCCGCGGACTTCGTCGACGTGGAGGTAGCTTTCATTGTGCAGCGGCCCGAGCAGTTCCTCCATCCGCTTGAACATGGCAGCGAGATAGGCGGCCTTTTCGTCCTTGGTGTTGGTGCCCTCGGTGATGTGGATGTCGAGCCAGTAGCTTGCGAGCTTTTGCTCGGCGAGCGACTTGCCGCCGGCAAACCAGTCCGCCGCATCGACGGACTTGACGATGATCGCGGTGACCTTCGGATCCTTGTGCAGGATTTTGGCGGTGAGTTCCGAGACGGCGGCGGCGATGTCGGCCTTTAGCGATGGCGCGGTGCGCGAGCTCGAGTAGGTAACGGTGATAAGCGGCATGATCTTTCTCCTTGTGGGTTCGGCGCATCGCAATTGCGCGAACCAAAGCTAGACCCGCCGTCATCATTTTGGTATCTTATCTATCGCGATAGCAATGATAAAAGTTTGTGATGATGAGATGACCACTCTCGACATTGCCACGGTGCAGGCGTTCCTGCTGGTGGCCGAACTGCAAAGCTTCACCCGCGCCGCCGAAGCGCTCGGCACCACGCAGGCCGCGGTCAGCATGAAGCTGCAGCGGCTCGAGGCCGTGGTCGGCAAGCGGCTGGTCGAACGCTCGCCGCGCGCCGTCAGATTGACCGCCGACGGTGCCGGGTTTGTCGATTCGGCGCGCGCACTGATGGAGGCCCACGACCGCGCCTTGTCGGGACAGCAACCGCCCCGCCAGCAATTATCGCTCGGCATCAGCGATCATGCGGCGGGTACGGAGCTGGTTCCGCTGCTTGCAAAGCTGCATGCGGTGTCCCCGCAGCTTTCGCTCGCGGTGACCATCGGTTTTTCGCGCAACCTGCTCGAGATCTACGACCAAGGCGAACTGGATGCGGTAATCGTGCGGCAGGAAGGCGGCCGGCGCGGCGGCGAGAAACTGACCGAGGACGAGTTCGGCTGGTTCGCCTCGCCGCAGCTGCAATGGCGTCGCGGCGAGAAGTTGCAGCTGGCGACGCTGGCGCCACCATGCGGGGTGCGCGCGCTCGCCGTTCGTGCGCTGGAGAAGGCTGGCATCGAGTGGAGCGAGAGCTTCGTCGGCGGCGGCGTGACGGCCGTCGTGGCGGCCGCTCTCGCCGGGCTCGCGGTCGCACCGCTGGCGCGGCGGATCGCGCCACCGGGTATGGTCGACGTGGGACCCGCGCAAGGGTTGCCGCGGCTTGGACCCTCCAAAGTGATGCTGTATTCGAAGGTGAGCGAATCGGCAAAACTCGCCGCGTTGCGGACGCTCGCCGCAACATTCCGGAGCGCGGTGGCGGGGTGAGTTGCTCGGAAGCGATTTGCGCCTCATTGCGCCGCGCCGCGGATGCTTTTAGAGAATCGCCTCGAGGGCACTGCGCAAGGTTTCGTGCCGAAAGACAAAACCACTGCTCAACGCCTTGTTCGGGATGACGCGTTGCCCACCCAGAAGAAGTTCGTCGGCGAAATCACCGGCCACATGATGCAGCAGCGCCGCCGGAACGCGGAATACCGCGGGGCGTCCAAGCCGGCGGCCAAGCTCCTCGGTGAATTTCATGTTCCGGACCGGGATCGGCGCGGTCGCATTGATCGGTCCGGAAATATCGGGCTTTGCGATGGCGTGGACGATCAGGCGGATCAGATCATCACGTTCGATCCATGACATCCACTGCTGCCCCGATCCCATCGGGCCGCCGAGCCCGTATTCGAACGGCGTCAGCATGCGCGTGAGCAACCCGCCCTCGGTTCCGACCACCAGACCGATCCGCAAGTAGACTGTCCTCACACCATGCTCTGCGGCACGGCTTGCCGCCTTCTCCCAGGCGTCACAGAGTTCGTGGCTGAAACACGCATGGGCCTTTGCGGACTCGGTCAAGGGTTGATCCTGCCACAAACCATACCAGCCGATCGCCGAACCATTGACCAGCACGGCAGGCCGGCGTTCGAGACGGGCAATCAGCCTGACGACATCGTTTGTCATCCCGGTGCGGGAGTCGAGAATCCGGCGGCGCTTGGCCTCGGTCCACAACCCGTTGCCGATCGGCTCGCCCGCCAGATTCACGATGGCATCGATTTTGGCATCGGCTGGCAGCTGATCGAGGCTGGTAATCAGCGCGATCGGCGGATGCAGGATTTCAGCCTTGGCCGGATTTCTGACGAGCGCGATGACCTGATGACCGGCGTCGGTGAGACCGGCAACAAGTCGGCTGCCGATGAAACCGGTTGCGCCTGTGACCAGGATGGTTTGCCGTCCGGGCAGTCCGCTGGCGAGGCCGGCTACCGGCGCGCTATGCAATCGCGCGAGCCTCTTGGATGCCGCGAAGTCGCGCACTCCGCAGATGCCAACACCAATGGCGGATATCGTCGCGAGGATGCTCCAGGGGCCGTGATCCGCAGACTGGAGCGCACTGGGCCGGAGTGCCCATTCGATCAGGACCGGCAGCAGGAGAACAAGGATCGCGCCGTAATTAAGCGCCAGCAAAGTGTGATTGATCCGTTCGCTCGCCGGAAGTTTCCGGCTCATGTCCTCTTCGACAAAATCCATCAGCGTGACGACGACTTCCACGACCAGCACCGTGATGACCAGCATCGCCCAGATGCCGTGGACTTCCAGCCAGCCGAGCGTCAGGAACAGCAGCGCATAAAGCGCGTTGCGCACGCTATGGAGCTGAAGCTCACGCCGCTGCGAAGGGCGCCAGGCCAGCCGCTCGGTCATTTCGTGATGATAGAACGTGTCGAACGCTCCCATCGCGATCTGAATGGCGATCAAGGTCCAGAGATACGGAGAGGTCATGGCGTTGCCTCCTTGAAGACGGCAGACTGACGAACCAGCGCGCCGAAGCGGGGATGAACGATCTCGAGCGTGAACTGGAATTCGCCGCGGCCGAGGTCGCTGTGGCTGACGGTGAGAACACCGGGTGTCAGCAACGCCGGCAGCCGAAGCCTGCGACGCCCGACCTGCAGAAAGTAACCTGCGCTGCGAAACAGCAGGGTTTGTCCGTCGACGAGGATCCGCAGCGCCATGCAGATGCCGAATCCGACATACTCCTCAAGACCGGTCGGCCCCGAGAAGCGCTTCGATGAATGAATAACCTGAGGAAAGCCTACCCTGCGCGCGCAGATGCGGGTCCAGACCTGGCCGCCCGTCGCCGCATCTTCCGTCACCGTCACGATCATCGGAACATGAGTATCGCTGCCGGTCGGCAACGGTCCAGCGATCAAGCGCGTCGCTTGTGCGAGCCACCAACCGATCCAGCTGAACCTCGCCTCGACGATCTCGCCGACATAAACGGTGGTCTCGCCGCCGGCGAGACGCTTTGAGAAACGTTGCTTGGTAGCCTGCGGCAAGCACTCCCAATCGTCGCCGCATAGCAACGCGCGGAATCTGAAATCGTCGAGGATGAGACTTTCATCGGAAGCTGGTGGTGCTGGAAGTTCTTGAATGCTTTTTAGTAACGCTACCATCGCACTTCCCGACTCAAGACCCTATTTGGATTTTCCCGCGGGCAAGAAACTGACGATCTTTTCGCCGAGCTTGATCAGGGCAATCAGCCTTGGCCTCGGTACCGTCAGCATCTGCGTGTACCAGCGATCGACCAATTCGGTGAAAGCCAGCATTTCCTTCAGCCGCTTGCCTGCAACCGGGCTAATCGTCGGATCGTCGGCGGCATCGATGACGCAGGCGCGCAACGCCTCGACGGCGGGGTCGATCTCCCGCACCTTGCGGCCGGCGGCGATCCGCGCCGCGACCTCCCAGATATCGGTCTCCGCCTCGAAATGATCGCGGCGGTCGCCCAGGATCGGAACGCGCCGGATCAAATTCCAGCCCAGCAGCTCTTTGATGGAGTTGGAGACGTTGGATCGCGCCATGCCCAAAGTGTCCGCGATATCATCGGCTGTCATCGGCGCTTCGGCCAGATAGAGCAGACCATGAATCTGGCTCACCGAGCGATTGACGCCCCACTCGTCGCCCATGTCGCCCCAATGCAGGATGAACCGCTCGACCGCGGCGGGCAATTTCTTTTTGGCTGTTGTTTCTGTCATGACAGAAATATCTGACGGAAACAGACGGAAGTCAAGAGGCCTCTATGCGTGGGCCCGCCCGTGATTTTCGTCAAATTGTCGGCAGTACCGAAAACCGCTCGCCGGCCCGCCGCAAGTTCAGCGCATCGGAACCAGCGGGTTCCTCCGTCACGGCGTCGACCCGCGCCGATGACGGGCCATGCCGGCACAACGCAATCATCTTGGCCACGACATCCGCAAGCCCCGCGAACACGGCCTCGACGCTGCCGTCGGTGCGGTTGCGCACCCAGCCCTCGAGTGCGTGCGCGCGCGCCCGGTGCTCGACCCAGGCGCGGTAGCCGACGCCTTGCACCCTGCCCCGGATCGTCACATGACGGATGGCGCCGCTCATCTACTTTTTCAGCCCGAGAAACTCGGCGTTGCGCGCTTTCACGTCGGCGTCGCGCGTGACGCGGTTGGTCAATTCCAACGACGCGAGGCCTTTCAAATTCTTTGGCGGCTGGCCGTCGCGCAGCGCTTTGAGCGTCTCGTACACGGCCTGCGTCGCCGCGGCGAACGGCGCGTGGCCCTGCAATGCGATCCGCACCCGCTTGCCTGCGAGATAGTCGAGGTCGGCCATGTCGTCGGGCGCGCCGCCGAGCACAATCGGCAGCTTCGTCGCAGCCGAAATCGCTTCCAGTTCGCCACGCGTTTTGACGCCGGTGAAAAACAATGCATCGACGCCGCCGGCCTCATAGGCCCTGGCGCGCGCAATCGCGTCGTCGAGCGAGGTGATGGACACAGCGCCCGTGCGTCCCATGATGACCAGCGTCGGATCGTCCCTCGCGTCGAGCGCCGCCTTCATCTTGCCAACGCCTTCCTCGAGCGAGATCAGTTGCGTCCCGGTCTGCCCAAAGGGCTGCGGCAGCAAGGTGTCCTCGATGGTGAGGCCGGCGGCACCCGTAATCTCCAATTCCTCCACGGTGCGGCGGACATTGAGCGCGTTGCCGTAGCCATGGTCGGCATCGACCAGCACCGGCAAGGATGCCGCGCGCGACATCCGGCGCATCTGTTCGGCAAGCTCGGTCAGCGTGATCAGCGCGACATCGGGATCGCCCAGCACCGCAAGCGAAGCCACCGATCCGCCGAACATGCCGACTTCAAAACCCAGATCCCCGGCAATCCGGATCGAAACCGCGTCATAGACCGAACCGGGGCGAATGCAGGTCGATCCCGACAGGATCGAACGCAATGCTTCACGGCGCTTTTGGAAGGTCATCGCGAACCTCTTATAGACCCCTCCGTCATTCCGGGATGGTGCGCCAGCACCAGACCTCAGATGCGCAATTGCGCATCGGGGAATCTCGAGATTCCGGGTTCGATGCTTCGCATCGCCCCGGAATGACGGTATTACGCAAATTCCAGAATCAGCGCATCGACCGCCAGCGTCGCGCCGGCGGCGGCGTGGATTTTCTTCACCGTGCCGTCGCGCTCGGCGCGCAGCACGTTCTGCATCTTCATTGCCTCCACGACGGCGAGCGTTTCGCCGGCCTTGACCTCCTGGCCTTCGGCAACGGCAATCGACACCACGAGCCCCGGCATCGGGCACAGCAATTTCTTGCCGGTGTCGGCCTTGGCCCCGACCGGCATCAGCCGCGCCGCCGTGGCCTCGGTCTCGGTGAAGACATTGACCGCGACCTCGAAGCCTTGGTGCGCAAGACGAAAACCGTTCGGAATCGGGCGCACCTGCATGGCCAAACTGTGCCCATCGATAGTACCGTGCCAGACCGGCTCGCCCGGCACCCATGGCGAGACCAGATGATGCGGTTGACCCAGCGTGCCGTCGGCGCCGACGAACCGCACTGCGATCCCGTCGTTATCACGAGCGACATCGAGCGCGATCTCGTCGCGCTCCAGCCACACCGCACGGCGGCGCTCGCGCAGCACCAGGCGGCCGTTCATCTGGCCGGAAATCCGCCGCTTGCGTTCGCCGAGAACATGATCGATCGCAGCCCCAACCGCCGCCAGCCGCCGCGCGATCTCGCCTTCGGGGCTGCGGACCGCAAATCCTTTCGGGAATTCTTCCGCGATAAAACCGGTGGAAAGATTGCCGCTGCGCCAGCGCGGATGGTTCATCAGCGCAGAGAGAAACGGAATGTTGTGGCGGATGCCATCGACATAGAACGAATCAAGGGCGGTCGATTGCGCCTCGATGGCAGCGGCCCGCGACGGCGCATGGGTCACGAGTTTGGCGATCATCGGATCGTAATAGATCGAAATCTCGCCGCCTTCCTGCACGCCGGTGTCGTTGCGCACGGTGATGCCACCGGCCGAACTCTCGACCGGCGGGCGATACTTTACCAATCGGCCGATGGAAGGCAGGAAGTTGCGAAACGGATCCTCCGCATAGACCCGCGTCTCCACCGCCCATCCGGTCAGCGTCACGTCCTTTTGTGAAAGCGTGAGTTTCTCGCCTGCCGCGACGCGGATCATCTGCTCGACCAGATCGATGCCTGTGATCAATTCGGTGACGGGATGCTCGACCTGCAGCCGCGTGTTCATCTCGAGAAAATAAAAGCTCTTGTCCTGGCCGGCGACGAATTCGACCGTGCCGGCAGAATCGTATTTCACGGCTTTTGCAAGCGCGACTGCCTGCTCGCCCATCTGGCGGCGGGTGGTCTCATCGAGCAGCGGCGACGGCGCTTCTTCGATTACCTTCTGATTGCGACGCTGGATCGAACATTCGCGCTCGCCGAGATAAATCACATTGCCATGCTTGTCCCCCAGCACCTGGATTTCGATATGGCGGGGATCGACGATGAATTTCTCGATGAAGACGCGGTCGTCGCCGAATGAGGATTTGGCCTCCGCCTTGGCGAGGTTGAATCCTTCAGCCACTTCCGATTTCGAATGCGCAATCCGCATCCCCTTGCCGCCGCCGCCGGCGGAAGCCTTTATCATCACGGGATAGCCGATTTCGTCGGCGATCTTCACCGCATGCTTTTCGTCCTCGATAACGCCGAGATGGCCCGGCACCGTCGAAACCTTCGCCTTTGCGGCGGCTTTCTTCGATTCGATCTTGTCTCCCATGGCGGCGATCGCGCCGGCATTGGGTCCGATGAAGACGATGCAGGCCTCGGAAAGCGCGCGCGGAAAAGCCTCGCGCTCGGACAGGAAGCCGTAGCCGGGATGCACCGCCTCTGCGCCGGTCTTGCGGCAGGCCTCGACAATCTTCTCCATGACGAGATAGCTCTCGGCCGCAGCCGGCGGTCCGATCAGGACGGCCTCATCGGCCATTTCGACATGGAGCGCGTCGCGGTCCGCTTCCGAATAGACCGCGACCGTCTCTATTCCCATACGGCGGGCGGTCTTGATGATCCGGCAGGCGATCTCGCCGCGATTTGCGATCAGAATTCGTTTGAACATTTTCTTGCTTGCAACCTTCGGGGCGGGACCTTGCGCTGCGGCACGGGACCGCAATCTGGCACGTGGGGAGATGGGTAACAATTCCGTCGTACAGCAAAACGAACGCGAGGCAACGGCCTAAATCGGCGGTCTATTTCCGTCCCGCGAGTTCGCTCATTGCCTGCAACGGGAAATCATCCCGAATAGGTGTGAAATCTGCCGCGCGTATAAGCGTGGGAAACCGCCTTCGTCAGCTCGCCAACCTCAGATTCCAGATAATCATTGGCAACGATCAGTGCCCGTATCGTGGCTCGCAGGTCCCCACCGCAGACCGCGATCGCCTGATCTATGGCGGCTTCCAACCCGTCGTCATCCTGCGTGCTCGACTGTGAACGAGAGGACATGACGTGTTCCAATGGACCGCTATTCGCGAACGTTCCTATTTTGTTCTCACCGTGTCAAGACGATTCAATTGCGGTTATCTCGGCATCGTCGCGCCCGGCCCTGACGGCATCCCCGACAGCCCTCCGCAAAAGTGCCTGCGCGAGCGGAGAAGCGTGCGATATCGTTCCGTGCGCGGGATCGGCCTCATCCTCTCCGACGATCCGGAAGGTCTGCTCGCGACCGTCATGGCGAGCGATCGTCACGGTGCTTCCGAACTGCACAGTTGAAATATTGGGATCACGGGCAACGAGCTGCGCGCTGGCGCGCCGCGAATTCCAGTAACGAAGATCGCGCGTGGCATTCGCGAGCGCCTCGCGGTCGCCCGCCGCCTGCGCTTCGCCATGGCTGCGCCGCGCCGCGTCCAGCGCTGCTTCGATCAATTCCAGGCCGCGCGGCGTGACGTAGTTCGGATGCTCGGAAACGGCTCGATCCGGCAAATCGTCGACGAAGCGACCTTCGTTTACAAAAGCTCTGCTCATGCCTGAAAATATGGGTATCCGCTCCGCATTTTTCATGGCCTAAACGACCACCAGGAACGGCTCGGGAACCGGAGCATTGTCTCATCTTCTGACCGGGTTCCATCGATGACGCAGCTTGCCCTTTTTCCTGACCCAAGCGCCGGCCCTGCTGGGCTGCGCTACGAGCCTGAATTTATCTCGGAGGCGACCGAAAACGAGCTTGTCTCCCGCATCTCGGAGCTGCCGTTGCAGCCGTTTCAGTTCGGCGCATTTGAAGGCAAGAGAAGGGTCGCCTCGTTCGGTTTCCGCTACGATTACGAGCAGAGGAAGCTGCGGGAAGCTGACTCGATCCCCGCCTGGCTTACATCGATCATCGCTGGCGTGGAGCATTTTGGTGAATTGTCACCCGGAAACGTCCGCCAGATCCTTTGCACCGAATACGATGTCGGCGTCGGCATCGGGTGGCACCGCGACAAGCCGCATTTCGACCAAGTGTTCGGGCTCTCGCTGGGGGCTTCTTGCAGGTTTCGTTTTCGCCGTGCCGTCGGCGACAAGTGGGAGCGTTTTGCGCTGATCGCTGAACCGCGTTCGCTCTACTTGATGAGCGGCGAATCGCGCCACGTGTGGGAGCACAGCATTCCCGCCGTTGAGCAGCGCCGATACTCGATCACGTTCAGAACAATGAAAGCCGAGGAGCGTTGAACCCGGGACCCGCTCGATTGCCCCTTCCCGGTTGGCGATCGGCAAACCGGAAGTTGGTTACAGCATGACCGCCTGTGCTAGTAAGCGTTGACCAACACGAGTTGTATGAAAAAAATGCGGTCACGGGTCTTGCTCTTCGAAGCTGCGACACAATCGGTGCGTGCTCTTATCCTTGTACTGGTGGGTTTCGCGGCGAGCCCCGGCTGGGCTGCCGGCGCGATCGTCAGGGATGCCGGTACCCTCCAGCTTGCCGACGTGACGTACCGGCTCGACGGCATCGATGCGCCGGAGTTGGACCAGATCTGCATCGACGATCACGCGGACAGCTGGGCTTGCGGCGTTGAAGCCCGCGATCAACTGGCCAAGTTGATCGGTGACCGCCAGGTGCGCTGCGAGGATTTGGGCCAGGGGGCCGCCACCAAGAAGCGGCATATCGGGATTTGCACCGTCGAGGGCGAAAGCGCGAGTTTGAACCAGTTGCTTGTCCGCGGGGGTTTTGCCTTGAATTTCGAACCCTACGCGAGGGGACGATTCAAGGAGGACGAGGCCGGCGCGAAGGACGCTCGCCGGGGGCTTTGGAAAGGCTGCTTTGTCGCCCCGCATGAGTTCCGCCGTGGGCGAAAGGACGGCGCCTTGCTGGGCTCTTCGTGCAGGGCTGACAAGGATCGCGAGATCCGCGCGGTGCTGTTTCCGGACGAGCCGGCGATGCCGCCGGGGTGTAGCATCAAGGCTAAGTTTGCCGCCCGCGCCCGCTTCACCGGAAATGTCGGCGTCTATCACCTGCAGGGGTGCCGCAGTTATCCCGCGCTGACAACACCGGATCGCTGGTTCTGCTCCGAGGACGATGCCCAGGCCGCCGGGTTCCGAAGGGCCTATAATTGCCGGGGGCGGACATAAAATCCCGTCGTGTTGAGCGCCAGGCATCGCCCGCGCCTTTCCGAATTCTTGCTCTGCCGCCTTCCAGCCCCTAGCATGTCGTGAAACTGTCAAACGGGGCCGACGATGAAGCACGATGCGAGCTTTGGCGTACTGACGGGCAACAACATCGCTGCGCGACCGCTGAAGGCCGGGAGCGTCATTTTTCGGGAGGGCGAAGAGGCTCACGAGCTTTTCGTCATCAAGAGCGGCCAGGTCCGAATTCAGATCGGCAACAGGACGATCACCGAGCTTTCTGCGGACGACATTTTTGGAGAGATGGCGCTGATCGACAACGAACCGCGTAGCGCGACGGCGGTCGCGGTGACCGACGTCGAGCTTGTCGCGGTGTCTGAACAGCAATTCCTGTTTCTGGTAAGTCAGACCCCCTATTTCGCCCTGAAGGTCATGCGAGTGCTCGCGCAGCGGCTCAGAGCGACGAACAAGACCTTCGGGTGAACTTCCTGTGCGGCAGATGCGCCACTGCGGACCTGCTCTAAAAGGCAGGCCAGAAGCGCCGTAACAAATCTGTCATACAGCAAAACTAAACAGTGGCGACGGCCGATCGGCCGGGAAATCTACGACTCTGGAGAGATGTAAATGCGCCGCTCGCTCGTGCTGCTGGCCGCTGGCCTCACATTCCTGTCCGGAGGCGCGGCGCTCGCGCAGAACGCTACGCCCCACAATCTGATCCTGTTCGTACCCGACGGATTGCGCGCGCTGAAAGTCACCCCCGAAACCGCCCCCGCAATGGCGGCAGTCCGCGACAAGGGCGTCAATTTCAAGAATCCGCACTCGCTGTTCCCGACCTTCACCACTGCCAATGCCTCCGCGATGGCGACCGGTCACTTCCTCGGCGATACCGGCGATTTTAGCAACACGATCTTTACCGGTTATACGGTCAAGCCCGCCGGCGACACCGTGGTCCCCTTCATCGAGAACGATGCGGTGATCGGCGATATCGACGAGCATTTCGGCGGCAATTATCTGAACGAGGATACGGTCCTGAAGCTGGCGCGCGCGCAAGGCTATAGCACCGCCGCGATCGGCAAGGTCGGCCCAACGCTGATTTTCGACCATACCGACCACGCCGACCGCCCCGGGCTGCATTCGATCGTGATCGACGATTCAACCGGCGCCAAGAACGGCGTGCCGCTTTCCGAGGAAATAACGGCCGCGCTGACCAAGGCAAATCTTCCGCTTGCTGCGCCTTCGCGCGGCGACAACGGCAAGGCCGGCGACGCCAAGACGCCGGGAACGCTAGTGGCAAACACGACGCAGCAGGCCTATTTCGCCGATGTCGCCAGCAAGGTCGTGCTGCCGATGTTCAAGGACCGCAAAAAGCCGTTCGTGCTGGTGTTCTGGTCGCGCGATCCCGACGGCACCCAGCATAACCAGGGCGACAGCCTCAACACTCTGACGCCCGGCATCAACGGTCCGTCGTCACTCGCCGCCATCAAGAATGCCGACGACAATCTGGCGCAGCTGCGCAAGGCGCTCGACGAGCTCGGTCTCTCCGCCACCACCGACGTCATTGTCGCGGCCGATCACGGCTTCTCGACAATTTCGAAGGAGAGCAAGACCAGCCCCGCGGCGAAGGCGAGCTACGGGGATACGCCGAAGGATTTCCTTCCGATGGGCTTTGTTGCCATCGATCTTGCGATAGCGCTTAACCTGCCGCTATTCGATCCGAACGACAATAATGCGCGCATCGTCGACGATGCTGGCGAATGCAATTTGTATGCGGCCGGGATGGGAAAAGACGCGGGGGATACGGGCAAAACATGCCATCCGAAAGCCGGAAACGGTGTGCTCGGACAGGACCCCGCAAAACCCGATCTGGTGGTCGCCACCAACGGCGGATCGGATCTGATCTATTTGCCGAAAAAGGACAAGAAGCTGGCGGCGCGCGTGATCAAGGCGTTGCTCGACCAGGACTATGTCAGCGGACTTTTTGTCGAGGATAGCCTCGGGCGCTTCCCGGGCACGCTGCCGATGTCGCAGATCGCGCTGAAGGGCAAGGCGGTGACGCCGAACCCGTCGATCGTGGTCAATTTCCGTTCCTATACGACCGGATGCGACGAGCCGACGCTTTGTTCGGTCGAGATCGCCGATACGGTGCTGCGGCAGGGCCAGGGCATGCATGGCAGTTTTGGGCGCGGTGACACCATGAATTTCATGGCTGCGATCGGACCGGATTTTAAAGCCGGCTATTTGGATCCATTGCCGGTCAGCAATGCCGATGTCGGCATGACCATCGTCCAGCTGTTGGGTCTGCGCGCAACAGAAGAAGGCGGACTGATCGGCCGGGTGATGTCGGAAGCCTTGCCCAACGGGATCATCCCCAAGGCGGCTGATGGAAAGATCGTCTCCAAGCCGGCGTCGAACGGGCTGCAGACGGTCGTAAAGTATCAGCGCGTATTGTCGCAGCGCTATTTCGACGTGGCGGGATTTCCAGGCCGGACCGTCGGGCTCGACGCGGAAGCCGCCAAACAAAAAACGGCGGGGAAATAACCCCGCCGTCGCGATAGCAGGCCCGGCCGCGCGGGCTCTATCTATATCCCGATGTCGAACACGTTCGGCAGCTGCGCCAGCGGTAGCGTCGCTGCGCCAATAATAGTGGCGACCAGCGTCATCAGGGTGCGGTTGCTGCGGCGCTTGCCGCGCATCTGGTTTGCGATCCATTCCAGCACTTCGGTGTCGACGCCAACGGCTTGCGTCGGCGCCCAGCTCTCGATGGCGATTTCCGGCGACAGCGCCACGGTGCGCGGCGGCACCGGCAGGCCGGAGGCGGAAGCGGCATGGTGCACGACCGCCTTGGCCAGCAGATCATCGAAACGTCCGTCGTCGCTGCGCTCAGCGGCGGCATCGTTGATCTCAAACAGCGCTTCGGCTTCCGCCCGGCTGACCGGCTGATGTTCGACCGCGGTCGCGGTCAGGATGCGCGCGCACCAGGCGGCGTCATCGGCGTCCAGCGCGCGGGAGAAATGAACACGGCCTTTGGTGGTCGGGCCTTCGCCGGTGATCACGCCATCGCGTACAATGGTCAGTGCAAGTGCGGCCGTGTCGCGGCAGGCAATCTTGGAGGGTTCGAGCGCGCCGACCGGTGCGGCGGACTTAGGCATAGGGGCAGACATTGCTACTACTTCTTCTCAGTTTCTTGGCCTCGGCCAGCATGTCCATGCGGGCGTAAACGAGTGGTTAACGATTCGAAACTCGCATCGCGAGATTTTTAGATGGTTGCTCTTTAGTCGCTGTGACGGCTGTCACGGTTCGGGGGTATCACAATCGAGCCGGGGAGATGGGGTCCATAAACGGCAATATCGGGGCGATTGGAACTTTTGCGGCGGTTGTGGTCTTTTCGCCGCAGGGGCGCGAACCGAAAGAAGATGCTAGGAGTTCCGTGGTCCGGAGAAGGATTTCACCTTTTGTCGACCCCCGTTCCGTTCGCCGGCCCCTCCTCCTATACTGACAAAATTCTCCTGCAACTTGAATGACATGAGGTCGTAACATGGCTCTCCAGATAGGCGCTGTCGCCCCGGATTTCGAAGCGGAAACCACCGAGGGCAAGATCAAATTCCATGACTGGATCGGCAACAGCTGGGCGCTTCTGTTCTCGCACCCGAAGGATTTCACGCCGGTCTGCACCACCGAACTTGGCGCGCTGGCTAAACTCAAGCCGGAATTCGACAAACGTGGCGTCAAGCTGATGGGGCTCAGCGTCGACCCCGTCGACAAGCACGCAAAATGGTCCGAGGACATCAGGGAAACCCAAGGTGCTGCGCCGAACTATCCGATGATCGGCGATATCGATTTCAAGGTATCGAAGTTGTACGACATGCTGCCGGCCTCGACCTCCGGCGACCCCGCGACGCGTACGGCTGCCGACAACCAGACCGTCCGCAACGTCTTCGTCATCGGGCCCGACAAAAAGATAAAGCTGGTGATGGTTTACCCGATGACCACGGGACGTAATTTCCAGGAGATCCTGCGCTCGATCGATTCGCTGCAGATGACCGCCAAGCATCGCGTCGCCACCCCTGCCGACTGGAAACAGGGCGAGGACGTCATCATCGCGGGTTCCGTCAGCGACGACGAGGCCAAGACGATCTATCCGCAGGGCTGGAAATCGCCGAAGCCCTACATCCGGATCGTGCCACAGCCGAAGTAGCTTTAGGCCTTCGGCGTCAGCCAGTCGGCGATCGCGAGCCCCGCGGTCGCCGACACTGCGGTCATCAACGACCCCCAACCCACATCGACCGCCGCCACCCTCCAGGTCCAGTGCTTCAGGATCGACAGCGACGTCAGCTCGAAGGTCGCATAGCAGAACAGTCCGAACAGCGCGCCGTAGAGTAGCGCCGACTGGAAGGTCGCCTCTCGCCCCCCGCTGACGAAGACCAGGATGCCGACCACGTAAAGCAGATAGAACAGGACCGCGGGGAGAGGCCTGATCTCGCCCAGCATGTCGCCGACTTCCGAGGTGAAAAAACCCTTGGCGACGAGGCCGAGAAAGACAAGATCGATCGGGACCATCACGATCAGCGTCGCCAGATAGAGAACGATATACCGGTTCACGACTGCCCCTCCCGCACGCGTCGCGCATACAACCCTGATACGGATCGGACCGCGCGTGGTTTCCAGGCCTTGCGCACAGCAACTCTTTAACACGCGTTCGAATCCCGCTATCGTGATCGCTTCGACTAACCCTGGGGGACGATATGGACGACGAGAAACCTGTTCTGGAACCGATGACCGACGCGACCAGCTTGGTCGAGGCTCCGAAAGAAGTAGCCAAGCCGGCGGTCAAGAAGGCAAAGAAGGCGGTCAAGAAGGCCGCGAAGAAGGCGATGCCGAAGGAAGCCAAGAAGGCCAAAAAGGCCGCCAAGAAATCTTCGGCGAAGAAGTCGGCCAAGAAGGCCGTGAAGAAAGCCGCCAAGAAAGCAGTCAAGAAGAAGAAAGCCAAGAAGTCGAAGCGCTGAGCGCTTGCCTCCCTGGCACTCTCCCTTGCAAAAGCCTCCGGACCAGCGCCGGAGGCTTTTGCTTGTGGGCACCCGCTCGTCGCACTTAACTGCGCCGGTTGACCAGAAACACCGCGGCCGCGCAGGCTACCATGCCTAAAATCGCGACCGTATCGAGCCGTTCGCCGAACAGCCCATAGGCCATCACCGAGGTCACCGCCGGCACCAGATAGAACAGGCTCGCCACCGACGTAGCCGCCGAGTGCCGGATCAGCCAGTACAACAGCCCGATCGATCCGATCGACAGCACCACCGCGAGCCAGGCCAGCGCCAGCAGGAACTCGCCGGTCCAGCGCACCACGTTGGTCTCGAACAGTGCTGCCGCCGCGGCATAGAGGACCGTGACGGTGATGTACTGCACGAGATTGCCGGCGCGCCAGTCGATCTTGCCGCAATAGCGCCGTTGGTAGAGCGTCCCCAAGGTGATGCTGACCAGCGATACGCCCGAGGCCAGCCAGCCCCAGCCCGCCTCCCCGCTCATCGGGCGGTTGTGCAGGATCAGCACCACGCCGCCTAGCCCGAGCAGTAGCCCGCCCCATTGCAGCGGCGTAACGCGCTCGCCGAGCCAGCGGTTGGCCAGCGTCGAGGTCAGGATCGGCTGCAGCCCCGGTATCAGCGCCGACAGCCCGGCGGGGATCGAATGGGAGATCGCGATCGCGGTCCCGCCCAAATAGATGCCATGCACGAGAATGCCGGCAACGGCGCTGTGCGCCATACCGCTTGCGTCAGGCCATCGCGGCCGTGCGATCGCGACGATGATCGCCATCAGCCCCACCACCACGGCCATGCGGATGGCGAGATAGGTCAGCGGCTCGGCATCGCGCAGCACGTATTTGGTGGCGATAAAGCCGGTACTCCAGAGCACGACAAAGATCGCCGGCGCCGCGCGCGCGGCAAGATTTTGGAAGTTATTATTCATTGCGGCCTTGAGTGCCCGATCATGTGGCAGGCGACAACGCCAATTTGCGCAGGTCCGCTCGCGCGCCACCACATAAGGACCATCGAGAGATTCACATTTCAAACAGCGGTGTTCAGGGACACGCCTTCGCGATCTCGCCGCGTGTTTTGAAATTGAGTTTGTCATAGAAGGTCGCATTGGTCGCAGGCGAAGGATCCACGACGAGGAGCGTATAGCCATCAGGCGCGGCCTTTACGACAGCCTCGGTGGCGACATTGGTGTTAGCTCCAGGCCGGTTCTCAATAATGAACGGCTGACCGAGGTCCTCCGAAAGCCATTGACCTAAGAGGCGCGCGAGTATGTCAGTTCCACCAGCCGGCGCGAACGGAACGATAATTCTCACTGGGTGAGTCGGAAAGCTTTGCGCCCGCGCCCCCAACGGCCACGATGCGACCGCACCTGCGAGACCGATAAATTGCCGCCGCCTCATGTAGCGCCAACCAGGCGTCCCGATGACGAAAATTTGCCCCACGCGCAAGCGAAGGCGGCATTCGTTGAGCGCTGCGCCTCGGTTGCGATCTTGCCGATCATGCTGGTGACGAACTTGGGTTGTTCGCCAAGCCAGTTATATGTTAACATCTTCTTGGGGGAGATCGGGTAATTTGTCGTAACAATCCGGACTCTCGCGTGGGGTCATTCTGGAGAAATTTCGATGAAGACGTCTTTTCTGGGAGCGGTCGGTCTCATCGCATTGGGCTTGGTTGCTCCCGCCTCGGCCGCTGATCTCGCGGCCCGTCCTTACACCAAGGCGCCGCCCCCGATGATGGCTGCGATCTATGATTGGAGCGGCTTCTACATCGGCGCCAATGGCGGCTGGGGATCGAGCCGCAAATGTTGGAACGCTGGAACCTTTGGTCCTTTTTTCATCGGTGATGAAGGTTGCCATGATGCGACCGGCGGCGTCGCCGGTGGCCAGATTGGTTATCGCTGGCAAAGCAGCGCATGGGTCTTCGGGCTTGAAGCGCAGGGCGATTGGGCGGACCTTCGCGGCTCCCAAGTAAACAACGCGATATTCCTGCTCACTCCCGGAGACGTAACAAACCGTTCCAAGATCGACGCTTTCGGTCTATTCACGGGGCAAGTTGGTTATGCCTGGAGCAATATCCTCTTTTACGTCAAGGGCGGAGGCGCTGTAACGCGCGATGTTTACGAAGCTATCACCACCATCGGCGGTAACGTAGGTGCCAGAGCGACCGAAAGCCGGTGGGGTGGAACGGTCGGCGCCGGACTTGAGTTTGGCTTTGCGCCGAATTGGTCTCTCGGCGTCGAATACGATCACATGTTCATGGGCGACAGAACCATTGGGTTTTCCTCTACCGGTATTGTCCCGCTTGTTGGGCCCGCAGGCACCGCGGTGGGTACCGACAGAATCCATCAGGACGTCGATCTGATCACGGCGCGTGTCAACTACCGTTGGGGTAGTCCGGTTGTCGCGAAGTACTGACGTCGCCCAGAGGTTCAGGCTGACGAGGTTGGCCCTGGCTGCCAGTAAAAGCTATCGAACGCGAATTGCGAGGGGGAGTAACGTGTCTCTTCATTTTTACGTTGAGCGAACCCCCACAAAGTCGCTCATTTAGCTCCCCCTTGTCGTTTAGCAGCGCCGCGAGCTATTCTGCCGCCGTAAACGCGAATCTTAGACATCTCGCGATCTGCTCCTGCTGAGACGGCTGCGATTGAACTTCGGATTTGGTCGTTGCCAGCGATGATGTTTCTGAGCAGATTTTGGCTATGTCCTCGTACTGGACAATAGCTCCAATGGCTGATCGGCTAACCTGCGAAGAAGCCCCATAATCTCT
>Ga0209328_10000032_pt1 | contig 22278 bp, 13 predicted proteins | sample JacPinW_OM3H0_M1_FD_187954 | JGI IMG/M metagenome (GOLD analysis project Ga0209328, IMG submission 187954) | Forest soil microbial communities from Algoma, Ontario, Canada - Jack Pine, Ontario site 1_JW_OM3H0_M1 (SPAdes) (version 2) | ecosystem: Environmental > Terrestrial > Soil > Boreal... | reverse complement strand
GTGTAGGGCCATGTTGAACCGTTTCGCCGTCATCCACGCGCTGCGCGGCGTCAACGTCTATAACCTCAAGTTGTAGTCCTTCTCTCCCCCAACGGGAATTTAATTTTCCCAATTGCTGTAGATGATCTTCTGAACCGGCTGCCGCTGAAGAAAAAAAACAAATAAGCACAGGCTTACCGCGTCGCGCACAAAGGGATTCCAGTCGGCCGTCTTTACCACGAAGAGAAAAATCCGGAGCTCGGACCGGCGCTAGAAGCCAGGATTCAGTTGTGGTCGGTAAGGCTTCCGATGTTGAAATGACGTCGAGCGGTGCGGTAGGTAAACTAGCTGATTTCGCAAAGGGTTCGATGCGCGACGGCGGAATGCCCTCCTCAACCCAAACGCGATGATTGTGAGGTAAGCCCGCGAGATTCTGCACCAATCCGCTGGGCCAGCGAATGGTGGCGCGAACGGAACCCTTCGCCGTGCCCAGACCGAAAAACAACTCCTTACTGTGTTGAGCTAGAAACCCAGATCCGGCCTGAAGCCAGCGGCTTTGCCGCCCTAATTCTGTTTCGACCGTGACGCAAGCACCGATAGCGTCACGGTTGCTCTTCTTGCCCGTGAGGCGAAATGCGATAGCGGGGGCGAGCTCTGGCATAACATTCTTAAAAAACCGCAACTGTGGGCTGTTGCGATTTTTCAGAACCATCTCCTGCCGGCCATCATGGTCAAAATCGGAAAGCACAAAAGTTCTGCTGTCTTCTATGCAGTCGAGCCCGACGATTCCCGAGACATCTGAAAATGTACCGTCACGGTTGTTGAGGTAGAAAACGTTACGTTCGAATCCACTCCACGTGCGATCGGAGCGAATTAGTTCGTTGATGGCATTCCAGCCCTGCTCATATTCATGGTTTGGCTTCGGCTCTTGCGGAGAATTGGCGACTACCTGCCGCCAAAAAAAGCTGTTCAAGTCTTCGCGCGTTTCCCCAGAAATCATTCCGTTGGCGATATAGAGGTCCAAAAAACCGTCGTGATTGAAGTCCCAAAAGTCGCTGGACCACGCCCAGCGGCCCATCGTCGCTCCCGAACGCGCACTCGCATCCGCAAAACTTCCGGTGCCGGAGCTCTGAAACAGGGAGTTGCCCATGGCGTGTTTGCGATACAACTCGCGAATTTGTTTACTCGACGCATTCTGAAAATTTTCCTGCTGCGAAACACGCAGTCCCGCCGCCGTCCACATATCCGCAACGTAAAGGTCTTGCCAGCCATCATTTTCAAAATCAAGCCAGCAGCCGCTCATGCCGGCGCCCACATCCTCGACACCGGCTTCTGGCGCGGCGTCGGTAAATGTGCCGTCGCCATTGGCGCGATACAGATTTTTGCACCCAAAATCGTTGACCACATACAAATCGGGCCACTGGTCGCCGTTGTAATCGCCCCACGCACAACAAAAGCTGAAACGCGTGTTGTTCTGATCGAGGCCCGATTGTTTCGTAACGTCACCAAAGGTGCCGTCACGATTGTTGCGCATCATGAAATTGGCCGGACCATTCTCCGCATCGTAATAAGGCATCGGATAACGATACTGGTCGGTGCCCTGATAAAACGCGTACAGGCAAAAATAAATATCCAGCCAGCCGTCACGGTCATAATCCGCAATGGCGGCTCCCGTGAACGTGCCTCGCGGCGGATTTTCAAAGTGAAATGCATTCGGCTTGACTCGAAATTTTCCTCCGCCAAGATTGCGAAACAGCAACGGGCCGTTCGCACGTACCACGATCACATCCTGGCGCCCACTGTTATCGAGATCCGCGAAGAGTGCGCACGCCGTATTTTCCAGAACTCCAAGTCCGGACAGCTCGGTAATGTCTTCAAAGGTGCCGTCGCCGCGGTTCCGGAACAGACGATTGGGAAGCCCGGCAGGCTGGCAAACATAAAGATCGTCAAAGCCATCGCCATCAATGTCGGCGACAGAGATTCCGTTGTGCCCATAAATATCGATACCGCTGGCGCCGTCAAGTACCGTTCGCCAGTAATCCGTGCCATGAAAAAGCTGCGAAGCGTAGGAGTGATTCGCGCCAAATGCATGTTTGGCGACATCGACAAACACGGGAGTCATAGAGCGGCTCCGCGTCTCCTCGAGAACCTTCCAGCTTCGAAGCGTCAACTCCTCCGACGCAGAAAGTCGCCAGGACATTTGCCAGTTGCCGACACGCTGCTCGCGATAGAAATCCTTGCCTATACCCACCAATTCGAAACGCACCACGGTTTCCAGTAGTTGAGATCGTCCAGTCATGAACCAGGTTTCAGGCGTGGAGTGAATCGATGTCACCTGAAATTCAGCGGTGATGATTTTGGAGAAAGCGCTTATCGCGGAACGCCATTCGGCAAAAAAGTCATGTCCTCGCAGAATCGCCTGGCCGCCGAACTGTCCCTTCCAAATCTGAAGAGGAGAACTATCGTACACAGGCTTCCATACGGTGGCTTTTGGCGACTCGCCGTAAAAATCCGCGGCGATGATTTTTTCTAACGCCGCTGTATTCCGCGGGGATTTGAGAAGCTGCGAACTCCACTCGCGCAAAACCGCCGTAACGTGGTCCTGATATTTTTCGGTGACAAATTCGTCGAAACCCGCGGGCACTTTTCGCAATATCGCTTCGATTCCTCGCGGCATTCGATAGTGGGGATGGACATGAAATTCATCGGGCGAGTTGGATTGTTTCGGAGAATACGACGACAAGAACGGAAATGAAGAGATCGCTGCAGGTAGAAAAGCAAGCGGGGTGGCCTGACAATATTGCAGGAATTCGCGGCGGCTGATACCGATGGAATTGCGTTTCTTCGAACGCCGGTCCAGTGCAAGCCCCCGTGTTTATCGCCCAGCAGCGAAATCTAGCATCGGGGTATGGGCCCGTCAAGTTTGAGCCGCGGTGGCAATCAAAGCGCAGGCTCTCAGCTATCTGAAAGAGGCCGCAGCGCTTAAGCCTTGTGAGCCGGAACCGTATCAGCGAATGGCCCTTATCTACTCAGACGGGCCATCCTGAGCAAGCCAGAGCAGAGCAACAAAAATTAGTTAAACTGACCAAGTCATCTAACAACTAACTAAAATGTTAGCACTTACCGAGCGCCACGTTGCCAGAATAGTGGTTACGCACCGTTGGGTCTGATAAACTGATGTAGCTCGACCACACCTGAGAATACGAGGAGAACCGTCCGGGCTGCTGGTTGTTACAGCAGCTATTTTTGTCTTTAATGACTGGCCGCCGTGCGGCCGCTCGACGCTAAAATTTTATGAGTCAAAATATTCGCAACATCGCCATCATCGCGCACGTAGACCACGGTAAAACTACCCTCGTGGATGCCATGCTGCGTCAAAGCGGAATTTTTCGCGCCAATGAGGCGCTGGTGGAACGCGTGATGGATTCGAACGATCTGGAACGCGAACGCGGCATCACTATTCTCGCCAAAAACACCGCGCTGTTTTTTCATGACACCAAAATCAACATTGTAGACACGCCGGGTCACAGCGACTTTGGCGGCGAAGTGGAACGTGCCCTGCGGATGGTCGATGGCGTGCTCCTGCTCGTGGACGCGAGTGAAGGTCCGCTGCCGCAGACTCGTTACGTGCTGCAAAAAGCTCTAGCTGCCAAGCTGCCTCCGATTATTGTGCTGAACAAAATCGATCGCGTGGATGCGCGCGCCAAGGAAGTTCTGGACGAAATTTACGATTTGTTTATAGATCTCGACGCTACAGAAGATCAGCTCGATTTCCCTGTTGTTTACACCAACGCGCGCGATGGTGTGGCGCACCGCAAAATCGGCGATGACTCCAAGGATTTGCTTCCGCTGTTTGAAACCATTGTTAAATCCATCCCTTCGCCTCCGGGCGATCCAAATGGCATTCTGCAAATTCAGGTCATGAACCTTGATTACAGCGAATTTCTGGGACGTATTGCTATCGGCCGCGTTTTTAATGGCACGCTAAAGCGTGGAGAAGATGTCGGAATTTTCAGGCTCGACGGAAAACTCACCTCCACACGCATCACCAAGCTGTATACGTTCCGGGGTCTGGAGCGCGACGAAGCCGACAGCGTTGGCGCCGGCGATCTGGTGGCTATTGCGGGAGTGGAAGGCATTCAGATCGGCGAGAGCATCACCGATCTAGCCGCGCCCGCTCCGCTCGAACCGCTGCTAATCGACGAGCCCACCTTGGCCATGATCTTTACCGTGAACAGCAGCCCGCTTTCCGGCAAAGATGGCAGCTATTTAACCTCCCGCGATCTTCGCGACCGGCTGCAAAAAGAATTGCTCACCAATGTTTCCATTCGCGTGGAAGACACGGAAACGCCGGAATCCTTCCGCGTTCTGGGACGCGGCGAACTGCAACTGGCCATTTTGATCGAAACCATGCGTCGCGAAGGTTTCGAGTTAATGGTCGGCAAGCCCGAGATCGTAGTGCGCAACGAGAATGGCAAAAAGATGGAACCGCTCGAACGCCTGGTCATCGACGTTCCCGAAAATTTCATCGGCATCATTATGGAAACTCTGGGCAGCAGGCGCGGCGAAATGCTGAAGATGAGCAATCACGGCTCGGGGCGCGTGCGCATGGATTTCAAAATCCCTTCGCGCGGGTTGATTGGTTTGCGTAGCCAGTTGTTGACGGACACGCGCGGAACCGCGCTGATCCATTCCATTTTTGAAGGCTGGACGGATTATGCCGGTGAAATGGCATTGCGGCCGACCGGGGCTCTGGTCGCTGATCGCAGCGGACCTTCTACAGCGTTTGCGCTCTGGAATATTCAGGAACGCGGGGAACTGTTTATCGGCCCGGCGATCGATGTTTACGAAGGCATGATTGTGGGCGAGAATTCGCGCGAGCAGGACATGGACGTAAACGTCACCAAGGAAAAGAAGCAGACCAATATGCGCTCTTCCAGCGCGGACGAAGCCATCCGTTTGATCCCTCACCGCGAACTGAGCCTGGAACAGGCCATTGAATTCATCGCTGATGATGAATTCGTGGAAATAACTCCCAAGTCCATTCGCTTGCGCAAAAAAGTTTTACAGGCGAATCGCCGCCCGCGCCGGTGGCAGGAAATTCGCGCTAGCCAGACAAGTTAGCGCAGCAAAATAAAATTCCAAAGTGCAGCGCATCGCCAAATAAATTGCAAACAATTTACACACGCGTCTCGACCTAAGTCCCTAGGCACGTCCAGACCGACCAGCCGTATCGCGTGTTTTGACTACTCGTTTTGGCTCGATTGATGTACAGTCTACCGCTTGCACCCATCCATGCTGGAGCATGTCGCATCCTAGTTTGGCGCCCAAACCGTGGCTCGATTTGGTCACGATCCGTGCCACAATATATCTACAGGGGATTCGTTGAACATTTCTAACGCTGAAGAGCAACATCCGAGTTCTGAAAACTGCACTATTGCCGCAACTGCGACAGCACTCCCACCCCACACCATCACTCGCGACGACGTGAAATATTATATGGGCCGGGTGTTTGATATTCCCGAGCGCAAGCTCGAAGCCATGATGAGCATTGTGGACAATGCGCGCGTTCACAATCGCCACTCCATTTTTCCCATCGAATACACCGTCGAGCCGCGAGCGCTCTCGAAGACCAATGAAGAGTACATGGAACACGCGATTAAACTGGGTCGCGAGGCGGCCGAGAAATGCCTGGAGCGCGCAGGTCTTGCGCCCGTGGACATCGATCTGATCATCACGGTGTCCTGTACCGGATTCATGATTCCCTCTCTCGATGCGCACCTGATCCACCTGATGGGTTTTCGCCCTAATGTGCGACGCATGCCATTTACGGAGTTGGGTTGCGCCGCGGGAGCCATGGCATTGGGACGCGCGGCGGATTACCTAAAAGCGGAGCCCGGCGGCAATGTGCTGATCATCGCCGTGGAGCTGCCTTCGCTGACGTTTCAGCGCAAAGACATTTCCCAGGCGAACCTTATTTCGTCCATCTTATTTGGCGATGGTGCGGCGGCCGTAGTGGTACGGGGAAAGCCGGTGCACGGGCCGAAAATTTTATTTTCGGAAACGTATACGTTTCCGGACTCGCTCGGCGCTATGGGATTCGATTTGCGGGACTCCGGATTTCACATTCTGTTGGCCAAGGATGTGCCGGAAATGATTGGCGCGAAAATCAACGAGCTAGTTGACGGTTTCCTGGGGCGCTGCGGGAAAAAGCGCGAGGATATTAAAGGCTGGATTCTGCATCCTGGTGGCGCGCGCTTGTTGGGCAATGTGGAAACGCAGCTCGGTCTGACACAATGTGACACTCAACCGTCATGGGACGTTCTGGCGAACGTCGGCAATCTTTCGAGCGCCACGATTCTATTTATTCTTCAGGAATGGCTCGAAAAGCGCCCGCTGAAGACCGGGGAATACGCGTTGCTCGCCGCCTTTGGCCCGGGCTTCAGCGCGGAATTTCTGTTACTGCAATGGACGTAACGGTCATCGCGTTTCTCGCATTGCTGGCCGCCGTGGCGGCTTTGCGTATCGTCGAACTGCAAATCTCGCGACGGCATCAAGTAAGCATGATCGAGCGCGGCGCCAGCAAAGTTGCGGAGCCACGTTTTGGCTGGATGGTCGCGCTTCACACCGCGGTGCTGGTCGGCGCAGCCGTCGAAGTGATCTTTCTGCATCGGCCATTTATTCCCATGCTGGCCGCGGTGATGTTCACGATTTTTCTGGCGGCTAATGCGGTGCGCTGGTGGGTGATTCGCACACTGGGCGAACACTGGAACGTGCAAGTTGTGGATTCCACGCGACTCGGCGTAATCGTATCTGGACCTTTCCGCTTCGTTCGGCATCCAAATTATGCAGCGGTGTTTGCTGAGATGCTGGCGCTACCTCTGATACACACGGCGTGGATTACTGCATTGGCCGGTTCGATAGCGCACGTTGCGGTGCTGGCGCAAAGACTTTCGACCGAAGAGCGCGTATTGTTTGCCGATCCCAGTTACCGGTCGGCCATGGCGGGCAAACCGAGATTCCTGCCGGGCCTGTTCTAAATACATACTAAAGACGCGGTGATGAGTGGCGTGAGACAGCATCTCCATTTTTATTTTCTACTGCCGTTGATTTTCCTCGTGTGTATGATCGCCAGCGCCACTACCGTCCACGCGAATGACGCTTCGAATCGTGACAACGTTCCCGCAGCCCCTCGCGATGTTGACACCAGCGTTGACGATGAAGAAGCGCTTGCGCCGGCATTCACCCCGATCCCAGAGTTCACTTCTGGATTTCAGCTTCTCTACACCCAACAATTTCCCGAAGCACGCGAAAAATTTACAAGCTGGGAATCAGAACATCCTCAAGAACCCTTTGGTGAAGTGGCCATCGCCGCCAGCTACCTTTTCGAGGAGTTTTACCGCCAGGGTGTTTTGACCAGCGATTTTTTCCTCAATGAAGAAAAATTCTTGAACGGCATAGACGGCAAGCCCGACCCGGGTCGCATGTCTCAATTTCAGGGTGCGTTGGTTAGAACCCGCACCCTGGCGAATAAGCGATTGAAACAAAATGCCAAGGACACTGAGGCGCTCTTTGCGCTCACGCTGGCCGCCGGCATGGAGTCCGACGCAGACATGATCCTGCGGAAAGAGCGGCTTCAGGCGCTCAAGCTACTTAAATTAGCGAACCAATATGCGAAGCAATTGCTGGCCATAAGGTCCGACGCCGCCGATGCCTATGTCGCGCTGGGCTCCGCGAATTACATCATTGGAAGCCTTTCCGGCGGCATGCGTTTCTTTCTGGCGTTTGACGGCGTACACGGCGATAAAAAGCTGGGCATGCAGCAGTTGGCGAAATCCGCAGAGTCCGGATTGTATCTACGGCCCTTCGCAAAAATCATGTTGGCATTGGCGGCGCGGCGCGAAAAACAGGACGCGCTGGCGCAAAGACTTTTGCGGGAGCTAAGCGAGGAATTTTCTGCCAGTCCGTTATTTGCCGCGGAATATGCGAAATCCATGGGGCGGCCGGTGCCAGCCGTTATGCATCCCTAGGATCATCATACGGAATGAGCGCGGGACCTTACGCCCGAATTGAGGGCATTCGCCCCGCGTCTGAGTCGCTAGAAGTGAAAAACCAAACTGAGAGTCGCCTGACCGTTGTTCTGCCATGTGCCGAAGAGCTTGGTACCCACGTAGTCGACTTCCGCTCTGGCTGAGAGCCGTGGCAGCAAGCGATAGTCCGCCCCTCCTCCCAACTGCACCGCAAATCCATTCTTGCTATGGCCAGCGGTTTGTGGGAAGGCATGCGTTCCCCCAAATAGACCGTGAAACCAAGGCTCCCAACGAGGCCGCCGCCACGCGAATTTCGGGCCTACGCCGTAATTAACAAGCTTGATGTGCTCTTTCTGCCATATGGTAGGGGCAAAAAAGGTATTCACATCCCCCTCTATTCCCAGAAAATCACTAAGAAAATACGCGAGACTCGTGGTCGTACCGACCGCGCTGGCGCTATAGATGTTAGATCTGAAACGCTCGAAGGAAACTCCTAGCCCAAGTTGCCAACGGAAATCATCGCGATCGCTGTATATAAACCTTGGACGGGGTGCGGGTGCGGGCTCCGCCGGCGCGGCATTCGGTGCAGCCATGGGGAGAGCCAGCGCGGTGGTTACCGTGCTCGGGGCCGCCGGGGTTGACGAAGCTAAGTCCAGTGCATCGGCGATAAAGAGTGGTCCCCCTTGCGCCAGGGCCTGTACGAGCGGCACGCGGGCGGCGCTCGTCGCACTAAAATTGGCCGCCGCATTCGAACCCGCAACGTATCCGGTGGGAATGTTTTCCTGCGCCTGAGCCGCGCAAACGCCAGCGCAACCTACTAACAATGACAGCAGTAGCCTCTTCATGATGTTCCCCTTGAGGGATTGACCCCACGTCTGGAATCAAACCACTCACTACGGTAAACAAGACTGAGCCTGTTTGTCTACGGCTTTAACTAACATTTGTGGTGCCCCACCTCGTGAGCCTTCCGTGGCTGGCACGATACCTGCGGTTGGGCAACTAACGGCCGTGCCTCAAGTAGTCATCGGTTTTGTTCAGCCAGTCCTCACGCGGCGGATTGAAAACATCCAGATCGACAGTATCTTCCTGGGCCCAGGCTTCGTGAGGCATATTTGGCGGAATGCACAGCACCTCACCGGCGCGTACGAGGATCTCCTTGCCGCCCACGTTGAATTTCAGCGCGCCTTCCAGGATATAAGTCACTTGTTCGTTGTGATGGTGGTGCATCGGCACGTGCGCGCCTTTCTTCATGAACACTCGCGCCAGCATGATTTTATCGCCGACTACCATTTCGCGATCGATATGAGGATTCAGCTGTTCGCGCTCCACATCTTTCCAGGCGAGATATTTCAGCTCCGGCTTGCTCATTTTTTTCCTCCGTAAATTTTGGCGGCATTGTCGTGCAGATACAGCTGCGCGAGCTCCAGCGCTTTCGATTCGCTGAGGGCGTTTTCCGCCACCAATTCCGCCAGCGCCTCCGCAACGGCGGTGCGCGCGGAGCGTACCGCGAGCCAGAATGTTTCTTCCGCACCGACCGCGTCGTTGAAGGGAAATGCATCGGAGCCGAACATAATCTTTTCGGGATAAAGAGAAATCCATTGTTTCAAAATGTTTTTCAGCTCCGAGGGGTACACGTAATAACCCATTAGCGAAGAATCGGTGTACACGTTTTTCGCGGCCGTCAGCCAGATCATCTCCAAAGTGTATGGATAGCCGCCGTGGATCAGCACAAATGTAACGTTTTTGTACCGCGGATCCCGCAGAACGTTTTCGAGATTGAGCGGATTGCCGTTGCGCAGGCTGAAATAATCGCCGATTCCAACCGCGCTATGAAAATGCACCGGCAGATGGAGCTTGCCCGCTTGATCGATCAGCACGCGAAAGATGTAATCCTGGAAGGTGCGATATTCATCTTCGCTCGGAACGCCGCCGGAATGATACTTGTTGAAAATGGCCTCGGCTTTCTCGTGGGGCGGATCCGTGAAATATAGCGAGCGGAAATACGCGGCCTCGAACTTCATGGCCACACCGCCCTTCTTCTGATTGTCGGCCAGTGTCTGGCGAACGAAAGATTCGTAACCTGCGAGATCACCGGGCACAGCGCTGAGGCCCTCCTGTTTTTCGTAGCGCAGCAGGACTTTTTCCTGAAGCGGGATGTACACCCCGAGATCGCCATTTTTTGCAGACTGGTCGCGATTGTTGAAGGGATAAAGAAACGAATCCACAAAGAAAACCCAGTGAAAACGTTGAGGATTGAGATAAGGCGCTAGAGCGACACGATTCGCGAGACACGTTTCGATGTTGAGCTTATCGAGGATGCTGTCCCAATATGCAGTGCTGCCGGAAGCTTCGGCAGATTTCTTTTTATCAATAAGCCATTTGGCGTGCTCGGCCGAGAAATCGTTATACGGATAACCGAATAGCGATTTAGCGGCGGCCACAAATTCGGGATTGTCTTCACGCAAGCGCATGACGGCGCTTTCATCCGGAGGGGCAGCTTGTGCGTCCATGTCAGAATCGTCAGGGAAAGTAGCGTGCGAATGATTATCGTAGATAGCGATCTTGTCGATTTGCGGCAGCAAGTGATCGTAAACTTTCGCGACCTCCGCAGGCGATGCGACGGGTTTTGCTTGAGCGCTTGAGGTGTAAGCTGCCGCAAGACTCAGTGAAGCTAAAATTACGACATGAATCAAATGTTTCATCTGTGGTTGTTCCTTTTGGTCGCAGTGCCGAGAGGAAGCAGTGTTGGTCATGGGTGGTGGATTACGTTACCGCGCAACGGCTGCGCGCCAACGGACTGAAACGCGCGAAATGCGGTCCAGTGCTTCCTCAAGAGAGTGGCGAGCGCTAACCAGCGAAAACCGCAGATAGTTTTTCCCGGCGGCGCCGAATGCCGCGCCCGCAATGCCGGCAACGCCCCCTTCTTCGAGCAATAATCTGGCGACTTCTTCCGCAGCAAGGCCCGTGTCTTCCACATTGACCCAGGCATAGAAAGATCCGTCAGGAATTTGACATCGAAATCCAGGGATGCGATTAAGCCTTGCTACAAAAAGATCGCGACGCTTGCGATATTCCGCGACCATAGCGTCCACCGCGTTGGACGAATCACGCAGAGCCTCGATAGCCGCGACTTGCGTGAATTCCGCGACGCACGTGAAAGTATTGAGCACCAGCAAATCCATGGCGTCCACCACGTTTGTCGGCGCCACGGCGTATCCCAGACGCCAGCCGGTCATCGCAAAACTCTTTGAGAAGCCATCGATGATAACGGTTCGCTCGGCCATCCCAGGAAGTGCGCGGATGGAAAGAAATTCGCCATTGAATACGATCCGGGCATAAATTTCGTCGGCCAGGACCCACAGGTCATGTTTTCGCGCAAGGTCGGCGAGTTGCTGAAGCGTCTCCCGGCTAAACACCGTCCCCGTAGGATTGTTGGGGGAGTTAAAAATCAACACGCTGGTGCGCGGCGTGATTTTCGCGGCGATTTCCTGAAGGTCAGGCTGAAAATTATTTTTTTCTTCCAGTCCAAATGGAATCGCCGTGGCCCCAAGTCCGCGTGTAAACGAAGGATAAATGGGAAAGCCCGGATCGGGATAGAGAACGTCATCACCGGGCTCAATGAGCGTCATCATGGCCAGCGATAAAGCCATCTTGCAACCTGGGGCGATCAAAACCTCCTCGCTGCCTACTTCCAAACGGCGGGTACGCCTTAAATAACTCGCGATGGCAGCGCGCAAAGTGGGAATGCCCCGCGGGGAAACATAGCGGTCACGCCCCGTGGCGACGGCGTCGCGCAGTGCATCAACCACTGGAGCTGCTGGATGGAAATCCGGTTCGCCGAGTTCGAGATGAATGATGGAGCGGCCTTCGCGCTCGAGTTCCTTGGCGCGTGAAAAAACGGCCAACGCACCTTCACCGGTTAATTGAGAAACGCGTGTCGCGATAGGACGCATATGTCAAAAAGTTACGCGAAGAAATATTATCATTTCGCGGCAGGTGGAGTGACAGGAATGCGCAAGCCGTCGATGAAGCGGGGAAACATTTCGAAAGCCGCAGCCGTCAGGAATAATTCTACGAGCGAAGCATCGCCGAAGACAGATTGAAGCTGGCCATAAAATACATCGTCTACCTGACGCCCGCCGCCATGCAAACGGCCGGCAAGGCGAAAACCCAGCTTTTCCTTCTCGCTGAAGGGTCCATTTTCAAAATCAGCAACGGCAGCGATCTGGGCGGGCGAAGCGCCTTTCTTCTGCGCGGAAATACTGTGCGCTCGGATGGCGTATTCAGATTCGCAAAGCATAGAAATACGGACCGCGATGAGCTCCTTATACCACCCTGGCAATGCGCCATCGCTTAACAACGGCTTCAAAAAACCGGCCACGCCCTTGGCAATGTCCGGCGAGTACGCCAGGACCTTGAACATATTGGGTACGACACCGCGTTGACTCAGCAGCGCATCGTACAGAGCCGCGGCTTCCGGTGTGACCATCTCGCGTTCCAGTACTTTGATACGGGGATGCTCGTCGCTCATGTAAACCCCAATGTATTTGTGAAACGCATAGCGCTCCCGTCAATCAAAAAAACACACGCAAATAGGTTGTGAGGTAACCATTTGCCGGCTCGACCAGACTGCCGCCCAGCCCGCTTAGAAAGCGTAGCGCAAAGCAAATTGAATCAAACGGGGCGTACCCACGGTGGAGAAAATTTTGCCGAAAGCAGGGTTAGAGATGTCGGTAAACGTCGGACTAGCAAAATTCGCATGATTCCAGATGTTGAAGAAATCCGTCGTGAAACGCAGTTGCTGGCGCTCGGTGATACGGAAATTCTTGATCAGCGAAAAATCCCAGTTCTGCTGGAAGGGCCCGCGGTAAATATTGCGGCCCAGATTCCCGAACGCCGTGGTGCACGCATTTGGATCCAATGCGCATCCAGCAGGATCGGCGGGCGGCGCGAAGGTAAAGTTTGCGCGATTGAGATATCCATTGTTCACCCGCGTAATGATGCTTCCGGAAGTATTGCCAGCTGCGATCGTGCCGCCGGAGACAAGCTGCGCACCGGAAGTGGGCGATTGCAACCCGCCACCAATGTAGGCGGTACCTGCCGAGCCATCCAGCACGGAAAATGGCGTGCCCGACTGAAAAATTGTGATGCCGCTGAGCGCCCATCCTCCCAAAGCCGCATGCACGAGTCCGGTCGCGTCCTTGAAAAAAGGAAGCTCATAGCGGTAACTGACCACGAAACGGTGTGGGCGATCAAAATCAGAAAGCCCGCGAGAAGCGGCCAACGTGCTTTCGTTGTTAAACGCGGTGTTCAGAGCTGTGTTACCGGTGGACGTAGCGTCAGTCGATTTTGAAAAGGTATACGCAGCCTGGAAATATCCCGCGCCCCAGCGCCGCGAGAGAGTTGTCTGCAAAGAGTGGTAGTGAGAGTAGGCATCGTCGGCAAAAATCTGCATGCCATTGTAGTAGTTGATCCCCGCATTAGCCGACCGTGCTGGGCCATTGGCGACGGTGCTTTCCGTGATGGTGTATTGCGTGCCGTTTTGCGCTGTGAGGGTCAGAGGATTAGCGGCGGTGACCAGTTGTGCTCCGAATGTGCGGGTTTCACGCAGGTGCACTGCGTGGGTGCCGACGTATCCAATTTCAAAAACCCAGTTGCGCCCCAGCGAACGCTGCACAGTGAGGTTCCATTGTTGCGTATTGGGCGCCACGAATTTTCTCGGAACGATTAGTCCGAATAAATTTTGCGAAGGTATTACACCGGGACCGGTTCCGCTGCACGCATAGTTCGCGGCAGTAGTGGTGTTTCCGCCCGTAAAGCCTTGAAACGCTCCAAGGCAGGGCACAAACGCAGGATCAAGCGTTCCCGCAGCCGGCAATGCATTGGGATTGCCGGTGGGGAAGCATGTGGAGGCTGACGAAAAGAAAGTCGACAAGCATCCTGGGGGGCCGCCACCAAACGCGATAGGAAGAAACGGTCCCTGGAAGGAAAGTTGATCCGCAGTGCCCACATCTTCACGCACGTAGTAAATTCCATAACCTCCGCGAACGGTGGTGTTGTGATGCCCGAAGACGTCGTAAGCGAAGCCAACGCGCGGTCCCCAACCGGTGGTGTAGTTGTTGGTATACGTGCTGTCACTGCCCGTGGGAATCAACCCCGCGACATTCAGTTTCTTCACGCAGCCACCATAAATAAATGGATACTTCCCGGCGGCTGCCAGGTTCTGATCCAGATTTCCGATATGACAAGCGGCATCTTTAAACGCACCGAAATCTTCGACGCGCAATCCCAGGTTTAGAGTCAGATCCGGTCGGATCTTCCAGTCATCCTGCGCGAAAACGGCGAAATCGTTCGTGCGGTACTGGTGATTGTAAACACCACCGCCCCCGAAGCTGCCATCGGGCGCGCCTTCAAGGACTTTTTGAAAATCGGTCAAGCCGCCTACACTCGCCGAAGTAGCAGTGGACGGAACGCCTGGAGTATTGAAGAAGAAAAGCTGCCCGTTAAAAGTTTGCGGGAAAAGTTTGTCCAGATTTACGCGCGTAAATTCTCCGCCGAAACGGAAGATGTGAGCGCCCTTCACCCAGCTCACCGTATCGACAAAATTGAAGTTATTTTGAGTTTGGAATTGATTAGCGGGCGGAGTAGGACCTAATTGAAACCCCGCCGACCCGAACTGCGTGAATTTATAGATAGAGTTGGAGATGTTATTGGTGGGTCGATCGATACCCAGGTCTGTCGTGGTGACCGGGGGAATATTCAAGAGGCTGTACCTGATGCGAACGTATCCGAAGCGAAATTCGTTAACCAACGCGGGGGAAAACAAATGCGTTTCACTCACGCTGAAAAAACGCCCGGTCACCGGTAGATCATAGGGGAAATTCAAATCGGCGGCGCTGATACTGCTGGCCAAAGTTCCGCCGAGAGAAGCCTGCAGACCGCCGGCCCCAAAGGGCAAGAAAGATTCGGCGTTGGAGTAAAAGAAGCGCGCGGAAACCTTGTCCTGGCCCCCGCGGAATTCACGGTCATAGTTCGTGGTGAACTGATCGTCCGTGTATTTGCCGGGACGGCTGATCAAGAACGCGCCGCTATTCAATCCCACAGAGCAGGTATCCGGATTCACGGTTACGCCTGGAGTTCCAGCAATAGAAGGAAGCAAGAATCCGTTAGCGTCGCCGCCGAACTGATTGCTCTTAAAATTCAGAAGCTTTAGCACCACCGGGTCGATGGCGATGGGTACCGCTGGGCAGCCACCGCGATTCGCCGCCGTGGGAGCGGTCGCGGGCGTGCTGAAGACAGCAGCAAGATTCGCGGCCGACCGGTCAGCGGGCAAAATGGGAAACGCCGGGTTGTTTATCTGTGTCCCGGGAGATAGCGCGCTACGCTGCCGGGTACCCTGATAGTTGACGAAGAAGTAGCCTAGTTTCTCCTTCACCACAGGTCCGCCCAGGCTGACGCCAAAAATATTCTGCTTTACCGAGGGACGTGGCTGACCGGCAGCGTTCAGGAAAAATTCGTTGGCGTTCAACACGTCATTTCTAAAATATTCATACACATCTCCGTGCAAACCCTTGGATCCGGAACGCAGGATGGCGTTCACATTGCCACCGCCGTTGCGGCCCTGGCTTGCGTCGTAGAGCGAAGTCTGAATTTTAAATTCCTGAATGACATCTGGATTCGGCAGGGGAACGTTAGTGGACTGTGAAACGTTGTAGTCAGTAGAACTGATTCCTTCGATCAAATAATTGTTATTGTCTTCGCGCTGCCCGTTTACCACGATGCGCACATTTCCCCGGCCCAACTGCGCCGAGGCGTTCAGTTCGCTATTCGTTCCAGAAGAGAGCGAAAGAAGTTGCTGGTAATTCTGTGTTGCCAGCGGAAGTTCGCGAACGGTGGCCGTGCCGATGGACTCGCCGGTGGTAGCGTTGGTGGTTTCTACATTGGTGACCTGCGCGGAAATTTCCACGCGCTCGCTGACCTCTCCAGGTTTCAAAGCCATGCTGACACGCGTGGTTTCCGTGACACGCACTTCAATATTATCCGCCCTGGATTGTGAGAAACCCGGCTTGTTAACCAGCACGTAGTAAGTGCCCGGGGGCAGCAGCGTTACCGTGAAAGCACCGTCGGACCCCGCGGTGAGTGTTCGCGCCAGCGTATCGGTACGGCTGTCCATGATTTGGACTTCCGCATCGGCAATACTCGCTCCGCTGCTATCGACGACCACGCCGCTGATCGCCCCAGTAGCACCGCCCTGGCCGCAGAGCTGATCGGCCGAAAAACCGGTTAGCAGAAACACTAAGACCGCAAACTTATACACGCCTCGCATTGGAAGCCCCCTGTATTAGGACTGCGCCGGACGCCGGATGTGAGCAGGCCAACGATCTGCAGACCTGCAATTCGCGAGAAAATACCCCTAGCGCCCACTTCGCCCGACAAAAATCCTACGATGAAACTAGCGTTACAGTTTCAAGCTGTCAAGAATTCTAGGATTAAATCTTCGTGTATGGCAGATCTTGTATTTGAGTGCGGCAAGCCTCACACAAGCCCACAGTGGACTTGTCAATTAGCTTATGCGCCAATGTAACGGGCGTAGAGCGAACGCGCCACAGCAGGATCAGTCGTACCCTTCACGATCGCCCGGCCATCGGAAAAAACGGTCATCTCGTAGGGCGCAACAAGAAACCGCAACAGGAAATCGTTGTGTCGCACACCAGAGACCGTGCGCGAAAGTCGTTGTTGCAAGGCGCCGAGATCGAGTGCGCGATTATTTTCATGAATCTGTACGGAATCGCGGCCACACATCGTGATGTGTGGTTGCGCCTGGCCTTCCAGGTACGAAAAATCTTGCCTCGAGCAACACCGGCAATCGCGATTGCGCTCAACATGTACGGATTGAAAACGACCGGTCCACACATCCGTGGAAATTAGTCGACCGTGCAGGGCTTCGTAATTGCCGCTAAGGAGCTTGATGGCCTCGGCAACCTGCAGGGAGGCGATGAGATTAACGACCGCGCCCAACACACCTATGGTGTCGCAAGTGTCTTCCATCCCGCTAACCACGTCAGCTCCCTCGAGAAGGCATGCGAGGCAAGCACTCCTCCCTGGCTGAACGCTCATGGTGAGACCATAACTGCCAACGGCAGCAGCGTAGATCCACGGCTTGCCGGATTTGACAGCGAAATCGTTGACCAAAAAACGAGTTTCGAAATTGTCGGTGCCGTCGAGAATCACGTCGAAATCTTTAAACAACTCCTCGACGTTGCCAGCGTTGATGTCCGCAACGACGCCTTCAACGGACACGCTGGAGTTGATAGCACGCAATTTGCGCTCCGCGGCAACAGCTTTCGGCAGGGCCTCGCGGGCATCAGACTCATCGAACAAAGTCTGTCGCTGCAGATTAGAGGGTTCCACGAAATCGCGATCCACAATGCGGATGCGGCCAACGCCTGCGCGCACAAGAAGATTTGCTGTAGCCGCGCCGATGGCTCCGCACCCCGCTACCACCGCGCTTGAACCTAGCAGACGCTCCTGTCCGCCAAGGCCAATCCCTTCAAAAAGTATTTGTCTTGAGTATTTTTCTCGAAGAAAATCGTCCACGAATCAGCGGCCCCAGCGGGTTTCACAATCGGAGTCCCGCTACCGCGATAATAACGCCAAACCCGACCGACTGGACAACGCCCCTGTGCTACGCTTCGTCTGAGACAAATAGAAGATGAAATCAGGGTGGGCCAATGGGCTGCGAGGTATCATTGTGCTCGCGCTCCTCAGCGGAGCTGCGGCAACGCGCGCGCAAACTCCTCAGAGCAATTCGCCCGCCAGCGAACCTGCCGAACAGCCGGTTGTGGTCGCCACGCGCGTAGTGTCTGAAGACGGGCGCGTCCTTAGCGAACCGGTCAAGGGCATAAATGTTGAGATCGGCAAACCGCTGGACCGCACCAAGGTAGCTGAGAGCCTGCGCCTGCTTTACAAAACCGGCGATTATTCCGATCTACGAGCTGTAATTGTGCCGATTCCTGGAGGAGTCCGGCTGGATTTTGTAGCACGCGAAAATCTTTTTTTTAACCAGGTGTTGATCGACGGGTTGACCCCTCCGCCCAGCGAGGCTTCTGCGATCGCCGCAACGCAACTGAATCTTGGGCAAACCTACAGGGCGGAATTAGTCGAGGAAGCCGCTGAACGTCTGCGCGACACGCTGCGACAAGAAGGGTTATATACAGCGGAGATCAAAACGCAAACAGTTCCTCACCCCGAAACGCACCAAATGGATGTGATCTTTCACATAAAACCGGGTCCCCGCGCGAGAGTAGGAACCGTTCAGCTGAAGAACGATACGCAGTATCCGGATGCGGAAATTCTCAAGCGCCTAAAAATGAAACCAGGACGCCCAGTCACCTCCGCCCGGTTACAGAGCGGAACCGATCGAATCCGGAAATTCCTCGTGAAAAAGGGAAATCTAATTGCCCGCGCGGTGGTCCGCAGGGGCACATACGACGCTACAACGAATACTCTCCCGCTGGATTTGGAAGTATCGCAAGGCCCCACCGTTAAACTGCAGGTCGTGGGCGCGAAATTTTCGAAAGGCGACTTGAAACGGTTGGTGCCTGTATATCAGGAAGGCGCGGTGGACGCCGATCTTCTGGAAGAAGGCAAGCGCAACATACGTGAACGTTTGGAGCGCCAGGGATATTTCGATTCTACCGTCGATTACACCACGGAGACGCAGACGTCAGCGTCCAATCCGAACGGATGGAAGGGTACCGAAGAAGTGATCACCTATCACGTGTTAAAAGGAGACAAACACAAGCTGGTCAGCATCGACATCGTTGGTAATCAATATTTCAGTGATGAATTACTGCGTGCCCGGCTGCAGATCTATAAAGCGGCGTTCTTATCACCGGGACGCTTTAGCAGACGCCTGGTGGAATCCGACGCTCAGTCCATGCGCGCTTTGTATCAGGCCAACGGTTTTCTGGAAGCCAAAGTCGATCCTGTGACGTTGGACAACTATAAAGGTAAAACCGGCGACCTGGCGATTCGATTTCTTATTCAGGAAGGAAAGCAGACTCGAGTGGCGTCCCTGAAGCTCGAGGGCGTGCATGCTTTTAAAGAAGAGGAACTGCTTGCAGATGTGGCGTCGACACCAGGCCAGCCCTATTCGGATTTTAACGTAGCTACCGATCGCGACGTAATTCTAGCTCTATATTTTAACGAAGGGTTTCCGGAAGCGAGTTTCACTTCCAACGCTGAGCGCGTCGCTCCAGACGCAAGCACCGAAAAAGCTGGAAACCAGGCAAACAATAACGTCAGTACAACACCCAGCGAAAACGAAAAAGCTTCCGACAAAAAGAATAAAGGCCAGTCCAAAACCACAATCCCGCAAGCTCCGCCAGTCAAGCTCACGTATCACATTGACGAAGGTCCACAGACCAGGATACGCAAAGTTCTCTACTCTGGTTACGAGCACACCCGCGCAAACGTGCTTCACCGGGAAGTGCTAGTGCAAGAGAACGCGCCGCTGCGCGAAGGCCAAGTCGTCGAATCGCAGCGCCGCCTTTATAACTTGGGGGTCTTCAACCGCGTGACCATCGAGCCGCAAAATCCCACCGGCACCGACCGCGACAAGGATTTAGTCGTGCTCGTGGAAGAAGCCAGGCGATACACCCTTGCCTACGGCGGCGGCTTTGAAGTTCAGCGTCTGGCCAGCACCTCGAATCCGGTGGGCGGCCAGGTGCAAGCCGCGCCACGAGGCATTTTTGAAATATCAAAATTAAATCTGACCGGCCGCGCCGATTCGCTGTCCCTTAAGTTGCGAGGCAGCACCATCGAGGACCGCGCACTTTTGGCTTATTCCGATCCAGATACTTTCGGGCACAGGAATTTAAGTATGCAAGCCACGGCATATACTGAAAAGACGCAGGACATCAACACCTTTACCGCAACGCGTTATGAAGGATCTCTACAACTCACCGACCAGGTTACGCCGCGTACAACCGCTATTTTCCGTTACGTATTTCGCAAAGTATTAGTCTCCAACATCGCCGATACCATTAATCCCGTGGCCATCCCGCTATTTGAGCAGCCCACCCTCGTTTCGCAATTTGGCGCGACCTGGGTTCACGACCGTAGGGATAATCCAGCGGATGCCACGCGCGGCAGTTATAACAGCGCGGATTTTGGCGTGGCGGACAGTCGAATCGGATCCAGCGCAAGTTTTTTGCGATTTTATTATCAAAATTCCACTTACCATCCCATCAAGCGGCGTTTCAGCTTTGCCCGCTCCATACGGATCGGCGGTTTGGTCCCTTATCGCGAAACCGTTTCGCTGACATTTCCGCTCCCGACCACGCCGCCCTTGCCGACGGTTATTCCGCTGCCCGAGCGCTTTTTTGCGGGCGGCGGGACCTCGCTGCGTGGATTTGCGCTGAACCAAGCTGGGCCGCGTGATTCGGTGACCGGGTTTCCAGTGGGCGGCCAGGCCCTGCTAGTGCTGAATCAAGAATTTCGTTTCCCAATGCGCTTGCCTTATTTCGGAACATCGTTAGGCGGAACTCTCTTTTACGACGGCGGAAATGTTTACAGCAGATTAAGCCGCATCACCTTCAGGAGCTCAACGCCGGCGCCCACTTTTGACACCAGCGACCCCGCCCATGCCAAATGTTTGACAAACTGTAGCAACGAACTGAATTATTTTGCCCACACCGTGGGCTTTGGCTTCCGCTATGCTACGCCGGTAGGACCAATTCGCATTGACCTGGGGTATCAGATCAATCGACCAACATTTGTGATTCCATGTGGGACCCTCACCGGCGCCGTTCCGACTTGTCACAAAGCCGGTCGGCTTCCAGGTTTCCAAATTTTCTTCAACCTGGGGCCCAGTTTCTAATGCCTGGCGGAATATTTTCGCGGCGAGCGGTGTCAACTACGTGGGCCCTCGCTTTATCTTTTTTCAGCCTGACTTTTGTACAGGCATTTTCCGCCCAAGAGTTGATCGACCGCATCGCCGCGCGCGTGGAAAATGACATCATCCTCCTTAGCGATGTCCGACACCTCGGCCGCTACCAAATGCTCGTGGATGGAAAATCGGAAAACGAAGCTCAATTGCTCGATCGCCTGATCGACCAGTGGGTGGTGCAAAACGAAGCCGACGCGTCGCGTTTTCCGCGTCCCACCGACACCGAAATTGACCAGGGCGTTGCCGGGCTGAAGAAATCGTTTCCCTCGCTGCAGGAATACGAAGAGCGACGAAAGCAAAGTGGACTCAGCGAGGCACAAGTACGCGACAAAATCGCCACGCAGATTCATCTGACTAATTATCTGGATTCCAGATTTCGACCGTCTGTGCAGGTGGACGCCAAAGCCATCGAAGATTTTTATAATTCGGCGGTAGTGCCGCGAGCCAAGGCCCGCGGGCAAGAACCACCTTCTCTGGAAGCGTCGCGCGACGTCATTCAGGAAGCGTTGGTGCAACAAAGCATCGACGCGCAGGCCGATCAGTGGCTCAAGGAAAGCCGCTCGCGCATTCACGTCGAACGGCTATTGGACGAAGGCAAAGAATGACCGAAGCCAGCCGCACCCGGAGATTTCGGTGGCTACGCCATGTGGCGTGGGTCTCGGCGGTAGCTGTTTTCCTGGCTCTGACCACCGTGGTTATCTTTTTTGGAAGCGGAGCCGGCAACCCGCTAATTCGCCGCGTAGTGATTCGCCGCCTGCAAGCGCTCACTGGCGGGCGCGTGGAATTGCGAACCATCTCCATAAATTGGCTTTCTTTGCGCGCCACCTTGAAGGGCCTCGAAGTTCATGGGCTGGAGCCCGCCGGCACCGAACCGCTCTTTGCAGCCGACGAAGTGGACGCTGGTCTGCGCATCGATTCATGGTGGGGACGCAAAGTTTCCTTGAATAGCCTGGTCGTTCACCAGCCGCACGTTCATATAAGGATAGAGAAAAATGGCGTCACCAATCTTCCGGCGCCGCGCCGCCCTCGCTCCGCAAAGCCGCTGGCACAAACAGTTCTCGACCTGCACATCCAACACCTGAAGCTCGAGAACGGCTGGGTTCTCTATAACGATGTGCAAGCTCCTTTGGCCATTGAAGGAGACAACTTACATCTCGCACTGGACGCCAGCGGCCCACTCGATCATTCCGTCTATGACGGCAATCTTGACTGGCAGAATGTCACTTTCACGGCGCAGAGTTTTCTCCCAGTGCCCATCGGTGTTTCCGCGAAGTTCACAATTTCGCGAGACGGCTTCACATTGCATCAAGGCGATAT
>Ga0209328_10000029_pt1 | contig 22949 bp, 24 predicted proteins | sample JacPinW_OM3H0_M1_FD_187954 | JGI IMG/M metagenome (GOLD analysis project Ga0209328, IMG submission 187954) | Forest soil microbial communities from Algoma, Ontario, Canada - Jack Pine, Ontario site 1_JW_OM3H0_M1 (SPAdes) (version 2) | ecosystem: Environmental > Terrestrial > Soil > Boreal... | reverse complement strand
GGACGGATTGCCAGGAAGGGAAGGTGTGTTTCTGCCTTGCTCGTTCTGGATGGTTTCCTGTTTGCATGGCATTGGCCGCAAAAAGGAAGCGCGCGATCTCTTTGAGCGTTTACTCTCTGTCCGAAACGATCTCGGACTGCTTTCGGAGGAATACGATCCGATATCAAAGCGGCAGCTCGGGAATTTCCCGCAGGCATTTTCGCATGTCTCGCTCATAAACACGGCAATGATGTTAACCGGCCACTGGAGCCCGGTCAGGAAACGGCGCGCTCACCGAACTAAAAAATGATCCCCAAGAAATTCCATTCCTCGCCCTCGCGGCGAAGAGCAACGCAGTACGATTATCTGAGTCTGCGCCGCCCGCAGGCGACGGCGACTATTTCACTCTGATCCTGCGTTAGAGATGAAAACCCAGAGGACGAGCACGAGCGACATAACTTAATCCTTGTGACGAATGGATCCGGCGCCAGTGATATGCTTTTCAATAGTCGGCGGATTGCCGGAATAAATTACTTTGCCTGCGCCGGTGATCGAAACTTTCAGTGTCTCACTAACGGCGACCTCGGCGTGCGATGCGCCAGTTGAGGAAATCTCGGCAGTTTTGGTTTGGAGCGATTCCGCCTGCAACCTGCTCGCGCCGGTCATGTCGGTCACGAGTTCGTCGACGCTCCCATCGAGGAAAACCTTGGCCGCGCCGGTCGATTCGATTGCGAAACTGTGTCCGGAGAGTTGATTCGCGGTCAGCCGCGCGGCGCCTGTTAGTTTTGCGCCCGAGCGAGTTGGGCTCGAGATAGCGACTTTGATCCCGTGAGTTGACCAAATATTTCCGTGCGAGTGCAGCCGCAGCCGGTGGTCTATGTTTTGATTGTCGATGTAGCGGATAAGATTTTCATCGGTGGTGATGCTGAGCGAGGGCGGACCGTTGCGCCATTCGATCTCAAATCCGCCATCGGCTTGAATTTCGGAAAAATCGCTGACCGATCGAGTGTCAGTTACAATGTGACCGTTACCCATGATCCCGCCCCAGCGGCAGCCGGCAGCGACCAGAAGCAGGCCGGCCAAGAGAGCGATCGTTATCTTATTCATAAATAGTACTGTTGCTGATGAGATGACACGACTGGCTGTTTTGGATTCAAGAATTTGCTGAAACTGGACTCATTTCGAGACTTTGAACTTCACCGTTTCCGCCAGCTGATCTTCCACGAAAAATTCTACGCGATAGTTTCCTGTTGCCCAACCGTCTTCTGGCTTTGAAAGGGTGAAGGTGCCGCTCGCATTCGGCGTTGGCGCGACCGCGCTGGTTTCGTCGATCTCGTAATCGGCCGAAACGTCGGTCACGTTTTCGGCGATAAAAACGGCGCGGATCTTGGCATGATCGGGCAGTCTCTGTCCGCGCCAGCGCGCGTAAATTGCCGGAGTGTCCGGTTTGAAATTGGCTTTAAATTCTCCTTTTGGCTCACTGGAAACTCCTGCGGAAAGTTTCTCAGGCTTGGGGGTCGGTTTCTTCTGCGGCGCAGCTACCACTTTCGGCGGTTCCTTCAACTTCAACGAGCTTTTCTGTAACACGCCGCCTGACGGCGCTTTCACCACGGTCTCGACTTTTACGAAGCCGGTTCCAGGAACAAACCAGCGATTGATCGTCGCTGGCGCAGGCGACGTTTGTTCGCAATGAATGCGCCAGGCGTGAAATTTGCCGGCCGGTAGATCGACATCTTCTTCGCCGGCGATCTCGTAACGTTGATTTACTTTCGTGCCGGCAATCGTGCCATCGAAGTTCCAGCTGCCTCCTGTTTTCAACGGCGTTGCCAACATGATTTGGGGCGGCACTAATTTTGTGATCGCGCCTTGAGAATCGACTCGTGCCGGACAAGTAATCCCGTGTTCCCCCACGGCGATGAGATCGACGCTTTCGAGCGTGTCGCCGCGATAGATTTCAAGTCGTCGCAAATCTTTATTGTCGATCTTCTCGATTCCGCCGAGCCGATAAGTTACCGCAATCTGTTCCTGCTCGTTCGGTTCGGTTAAATCAAGACTGTCGCTTGGCTTTTCCTGCACCAGATCGTAATTCCACGTCGTTCCCTCAGACGTCGGCAGAAGCGGCAGCTCAGCCGCGCCGCAGATAAACGGCATTAGCACTAGAGCGAAACGGGCGATTTTCATCTCCGGGTGAGACACAAGCATGCGACGAAAGTTCAATCGCACCGTTACTGAAATTAATTATCGTAGCGAATGCGAAATCGTTGGGCGCAGTCCTTTTTGAGAATAGTTGCCGCCGCCCTATTCAATTTAGCTTCAATCGCCGTCGCCGCTTCGCCCGCGCAAGATCGACATGTGGTGGTCGTTGTTTGGGACGGGATGCGTCCGGATTTCGTCAGCGAACAAAACACGCCGGCGCTTTGGAAGCTGGCGCAGAGCGGGGTGACGTTTCGAAATCATCACTCGGTCTTTCCGAGCGCCACGATTGTTAACGGTACCGCAATCAACACCGGCGTTTACCCAAATCGCAGCGGCATCCTGGCCAATCACGATTACCAACCGAAAGTCAGCCCGGAGAGTCCCATCGACGTCGAAAATGCGCGGGTCGTTCGCAAGGGCGACGAACTCAGTGGCGGAAACTACATTGCGGTTTCGACGATTGCCGAATTAATCCATAAGGCCGGCGGAAAAACCGCGATCGCTACCGCTAAAACCGTCGGGCTCTTGTTCGATCGACGGGCAGAATCTCGGAGCGGACAGAATATTTTCGCCGGCAATTCGGAGCCGCCCAAAGCCGTCACCGAGGTTGTGAAAATGCTCGGAACGTTTCCGCCAGCGACCCAAGCGGCTGATCGTGACACCTGGACGACAAAAGCGCTGACTGATGTTCTTTGGGGAAGTGAGATCCCCTTATTTTCCCTGCTGTGGCTCAGTGAACCTGATGACACCGAGCACAAAACTGCGCCGGGCGCACCTCCAGCGATCGCCGCGATAAAATTCAGTGACCAAAGTCTCGCGCGGGTTCTCGCAGCGCTCGATCGACACAACGCAACATCGACAACGGATATCTTTATCGTGTCCGATCACGGTTTTTCCACGATCGCGCGCTCGATTGATGTTCCGACGATTCTACGGGACGCCGGTTTTGACGCAGTGACAACGTTCAGGAACAAACCGAAGAATGGACAAATTATGATCGTCGGAAACGGCGGCATGGTTTTGTTTTACTTGATTGGGCACGACGCTGCGATGACGCGTCGACTGGTGGAATTCTTGCAGCAAACAGACTTCGCAGGAGTCATCCTCACTCGCGATCCGATGGAGGGAACCTTCACATTCGACAAAGCGAAGATCGACCCGCCTTCGCTCGGCTACGGCGCGGCGCGCAACGAACACGCACCCGATGTGGAGATGTCGTTTCGTTGGACGGAAGACAAAAACCAATTCGATACCGCGGGCATGATCGACGGGGACTGGCAGCGGGCGGCGGGGAAGGGGACGCACGCGACATTAAGCAAGTTCGACATGCATAATATGCTGATCGCGGCCGGGCCGGATTTCCGTCACGGCGGTCCGGATTTGACGGCCAGCGGAAATGTCGATCTTGCGCCAACGATTCTACAGATTTTAGGAATCAAATCGTCGAGTCCGATGGATGGCCGCATTTTGATCGAAGCGATGATGCCGGCCGAAGTCCAGGCATTATCAACAACAACCGAAACGATTGAAGCGACGAAGAAATTTCCGACAGGAACGTGGCGCCAATATCTGAAAGTCTCACGCGCAGGCTCGACCGTTTATTTAGATGAAGGCAACGGCGCCTTCACGCGCTAGCCGCTGGGGTCTAGGGAAAAAACCGATACGAGAAACAGACAGAAAATGTTTTGACTGGCTTTCATCTTGCTGGAACACAGTCGCATGAAACAGCTAATTCGTTTAATGGGTGTGCTCTTCGTCGGCACCGGGTTAACAGCAGCGTTTGCCGGGACGGAGATGTACAGTGGGAAAGAAAGTAAAGCCGTTGCGCCGGCGCCGGTTCCAACGCTTTGCGATTGGACCGGATTTTATATGGGTCTGCATGCCGGCGGCCAGTTCGGGCACAGCCAGACGACCGACGTCGATGGCTGGAATCGTCTCGATCGGGAGTGGGGATACAGTGAATCCGGCTTCAATGGAGGCATGCAATTTGGATACAATTTCCAATGGCACTGGCTCGTGACGGGACCGGAGTTTGACGTTGGTTATATGAATCTCCACGGCCGCGGCGATGAGCCGTTGCCGCCTGCAATCAGGGATTCCTTCGCCAGGACCGATAGCGACTTCTACACGACATTGCGGGGACGTGTCGGCGTAGCGCTCGACTGCTGGTTGTTCTACGTGACGGGCGGAGGGATTGGCGTGAATTACACGACGAGGTTCAAGGATACGGGAACCGACAATGGCAACGTCCTAGACGCTCGAAGTAACGATTTCAATTGGGGTTGGACAGTGGGCGGTGGCATCGAACGGATGATCAACCGGCATTGGTCGGTCAAAGCCGAGTACCTTCGTTACAAGGTGGGCGACCAGCACTTCAGCGGTGTTTTCACCGGTACGAGATTCGGATTCGAGTCTGAAACGGAAGGCAACATCGTGCGCGCAGGTTTGAATTATAAGTTCTAGTCGTTAGGTAAAACGGAGTTTTTCAACCACCGAGATCGGCTTGTCTGATCTCGGTGGTTTGACGTACGGGCAAGAACCTACGCTTGACCGCCTGGCAATTTTCTGGGAAACAAAGCTCGTGAAACAGCTAATTCGCCTAACCATTCTCTTTTGTGCCTGCGCCGCGTTGACGTTGACCGTTGTGGCTGGCCCCGAGCCGTTGTCGAGCGGAAAGGAAATGAAACAGGTCGCACCGGCGCCGGTGCCGGAATGCAATTGGACCGGATTTTACCTTGGCTTGAACGTCGGTGGCCAATTTGGTCACAGTGAGGACAAGGATCTTGATCTCTTCAATCGTGATCCCAAGGAATGGAGCTACGATGAGTCGGGCTTTGTCGCTGGCGGCCAAATCGGTTACAACTGGCAATGGCACTGGCTCGTTGTTGGACCGGAATTTGACCTCGGCTACATGAACTTGGATGGCAACCGTCTCGAGCCTACCGGTCCCGGTGATACTCCAGATACGCGCGGCCGCAGCAACAGCGACTTTTACGCTACGTTCCGAGGCCGCATCGGATTCGCGCTCGATCAGTGGTTATTCTATGCGACGGGAGGGGGCATCGGCGTCAATTACGACACCCGGATTGACGATCCTGACTTCACCGGCACTCACAAAGAGGAATTTGACTGGGGCTGGACTGTCGGTGGCGGCGTCGAGCGCATGATCGGCTGCCATTGGTCGATCAAGGCTGAATATCTCTTTTATAAACTCGATGATCAAACCTTCGACGGAACCGCGTTCGGCTCGACGTTCCGTTGGGCCGGGCAGACCGAGGGCCATATTGTTCGGGCCGGTTTAAATTATAAATTCTAGTCGTTAGGCAAGGCTAATTTTTTCAACCACCGAGATCCGCTTGTCGGATCTCGGTGGTTTGACGTACGGGCAATGGACGGATAGCCTCGGCGACGTGCTGCACTGCATCGGCCGCTTTGTTATGGTTCTCGCGCTTTGTTGCGCGATCGGCTTGCACTGGGTTGCGCTCCAATCTCTGGCGTGGGCTGCCATGGTGGTCCAATACTCGAAATGCGCGCGGCTTGGCCAAGCGATCGAGCAGACATTGGATGGAGCGCATCCGTGTTCACTTTGTCACATCGTGAACAAAGGCACGGCTTCGGAAAAGAAGTCGAGCGCGCAATTACCTCCTTCGAAGATCGACATCGTCTGCGTCGCTCGGCCGATTCGGTTGCTGCCGCCTTTTGCGGCTTTCGAATATCCAATCAGGAATTCTTCATCATCTGGAGGCCGGCCTTCACCGCTGGTCCCTCCGCCGCGCTCATTGCTGAGCTAGCTGGCGATTGCGTCGACTGCGTCCGTGCGTGTGCACGGACTGCAGCCTCGCGCACCTACAACGCGAAAGCGGCCGCGAAGATCGCGACGCTGTTCTCATTTCTGGAGGAAACCAATTAAAATGTTACGTCTCCTTTTGTTATTCAGTTTCACTGCGTACGGCCTAACGAGTCGGGCATGTGATCTCTGCGGTTGCTACACGCCGCAACTCGAAGCGATGCCGGAGATGCAATCGCTTACATCGACATCGTGGGCGGCGGGATGGTACGCAGCAATCGGCGAGCAGTTCACCCGCTTTGCCACAGTTCAAATAGACGGCCGCGAAGTGTCGAATCCAACCGGGCAATACGAAAACAGTTCGATCACTCAGCTCGTCGCTGGTTACAGCATCAACGATCGGCTCGCGCTTCAGCTAAACATTCCGCTCATCTATCGCGAATTCAAAAGGCCGGAAGGCTTCGCGATTGATCGCGGCACTGAGTCGGGTCTTGGCGACGTGTCGCTGCTCCTAAAAACGGTTGCATTTCACTATTCGTCGCCAGCGCGACGGGCGTTTGAGTTCGACGGGAAAAATCCGGTAGCGATCGAGCATGAGCCGGACTTCACGTTTTCGGCGGTTTTGCTCACCGGATTAAAATTTCCAACCGGCGATAGTAGCCGGCTCGAAGAAGAATTTCACGAGGTCAATGTGCCTGGCGCGCCGCCGAGTGGAATTCACGGGCACGACCTCACTCTCGGGACTGGTTCGTACGACGGAATCTTCGGGGAACAAACTTCAATGCGTTACAAGAGTCTTTTTCTGGAAACGAACGTGCAATTCACGTTGCGCGGTGACGGAACCCATCAATATCATTTTGCTAACGACCTGAGCTGGAGCGGAGGGCCCGGTTATTATTTTGTCCGGAAGCGGGACACGATTGTCGGCCTGCAATTCGAGGTCACGGGCGAAGACAAAGACGTCGATCGTTTTCGCGGCAAACGAGCGGAAGACACTGGCATAACTTCGATTTTTGTTGGCCCGCGAATCGTTGTATCGCGCGGGCGCTGGAGCGCAGAAGTAGATGTCGATCTTCCGGTCTCGATCGACAACACCGCGCTACAGGTTGTGCCAGATTACCGTCTGCGCGGTGGGGTATCATTTCATTTTTGAGCGAACGTCGAATTATACCGCTGGGCAGATCACGCGAGTCTTGCTCATAACTTAAGTATCTGGCAAAAGCACGCCGATGAGTCCCGTGAACCCCTTGGCTGAGTTGAAACGACGTATCCTTTGTAAGGCTGTGCTGGTGTTCGGATTCGTTGGAAGCTGCGCATCACTCTGCGGACAAAACGGTCCCACTATCGACGAGACTGCGCATCTGCTCGCAGGTATGCCGGTCACCGGAACGCTTGCTCCTTTCATGCAGAGTAGTGGCTGGCAGGCGCACGCCGCCGCCATGGATAAGGCGTGGAAAACGAAGGAGTACTTTCAACTCGGCCCGATCGCGTCGTGGATGGGTTCGCACGCGGACGAATATTACCGGACCTCGGGCACCATGTATTACATGTTTAGTGGGCCCGATTTTCTCTACGCCTACACTTTCTTTCCGGAGGCTAATACCTACATCCTCGCGGGCCTCGAGCCAGTTGGACAAGTGCCGGACCTCTCTCGAATGAGTCCAGAAATGCTGAATGCGAATCTCGGCGCGTTGCGCAACGCAATGAGCACGTTGCTGATCACCCACTATTTTGTGACCGAGGAAATGCGCGCTGAAATCGGGCGGAGCAATCTCAACGGAACGCTTCCGATTCTTTATGTATTTCTGGCTCGACTCGGTTGCACTGTGCTCGACACGACGCACGTCAGCAGTCCTGCCGAAGGCGTTAGAATTACATTCAGTCACGGCGGCCGTGCGCAAACCTTATATTACTTCAGGACCGATCTCTCGGGAGGTAACAGCGCTTTTCTTCGATGGTGCGCAGCACGCGGGCCCGGAGTCAGTTTGATCAAGGCCGCTTCCTACCTCATGCACGGCGACGGATTCTCCGGAGTCCGCAATTTTTTGCTCGAGCACAGCAGCTTCATTGTCCAGGACGACTCCGGGGTTCCTCTGCGAGCGTTTCATAAACCGTGGGCGCTCGAATTCTACGGGCGTTTTATCCCGCATGGCGAAAAGTTCGGCAAATACGATCAGCAAGCGCTGGCCGAAATTTATAAAAGAAATCCACCACCTCCCGAACTTGGCTTTGCCTCCGGCTATTGGTGGCAAGCGGAGCGCGGCATCCTCATGATCGCGCGGCGCAAATAACTCAAGTCATTGCTCCGGCGCGGCACGACGACTCGACCGATACGGAACTGGCACGTACTCGACCGAAGACTGCCGGCGCACAGGTTGCGGATAAAGTTGCATCAAGCGCATAATATTTTCCGGCATATCGCTGTTTACCCGCAGCTCAAGATCGCGCGCCCGCTCGAAGGTGATCGGATAATCATGCGTCCACGTGCCGCTGGTCATGAGCTTTGCGATCTCTCCCGCCTTTTCGCTGGGGAATTTGTCGGCCAACAATTCGGTCACCTCCTGTCGCATTTGCGCGATCGCCTTTTCGGCCTGGTCGGCCAGAATCAGCGTTTTGTCCTCCACCTCAGCGATTGGTTTCTGATGGGCCGCTTTCAAGATCGAAGCCGCCGGATATTCGCCCAGCTGCGGATCAACCGGCCCCAAAACAGCGTGCTCGCACATGACGATCTCATCAGCCGCGAGCGCGAGCAACGTGCCGCCCGACATGGCATAGTGCGGGACGAACACAGTGACCTTGCCCTTGTGCTTGAAAATCGCGCGCGCGATTTGGGTCGCCGCCAGGACCAAGCCGCCAGGCGTATGCAGGACCAGGTCCAAAGGAATTTCCGGATCGGTCAGATGAATAGCGCGGATTACGTCTTCGCTATCGTTGATGTCGATGTAGCGGAACACTGGAAAGCCGAGCAGGCTCATCGTTTCCTGCCGATGCACAAGCATCACGACGCGCGATTTACGCTCGCGTTCGATCAAAGAGATCAGCCGTTTGCGCGACGCTTCCAGTAACTTCTGTTTGATGATCGGCTGAAGCGCCGAAAGCATGAAAAACAACCAGAAAATATCCATTTTCATTTTCCTTTCTGTTCAACGGGGACGCGGCTCCCACGCCCATTCGAGCGCATGCTCGTCCGGTTGCGATGGGCGACGCCGCCGCGCAAACAGTCCACAGAGAAGCATCCCGCCAATAAATCCGCCAATGTGCGCCCACCATGCGATCCCGCCGACCTGCTCAGGACCAGCCAGTGCAGCAGTGCCGCTAAACAATTGACCGAAGAACCAGATTGCGAGGTAAAAGACCGCCGGCACCTCGAAGAAAAGCGGGAAAAAGAAGATTGGAAACAGAACAACGAGCCGTGCTGTTGGAAAAAACAGCAGATACGCGCCGAGCACGCCTGCGATTGCGCCGGAGGCGCCTACCGACGGAACCGTGGAATCCGGATTGGTTAGCAAGTGCGTCGAGCCGGCGATCACGCCGCAGACCAGATAAAAAATCGCAAACCGCGCCGGCCCCATCCGGTCCTCGACGTTGTCGCCGAAAATCCAGAGCGTCCACATGTTTGCGATGATGTGGAACCAGCCGCCGTGCAGAAATTGGTGAGTGAGAAGCGGCCAGTAGTTGTCGATGGGAAACCCGACACTGGCGGCCCAATCCGGGTGGGTGAAACGCGCGGGAACGATCCCGAACAAATAAAAAATTTGCTCGACCGATTGCTGCGGAAGCATCAGCTCAAAGAAAAAGACCAGGAGGTTGATAAGAATCAACGCGTGCGTAACGACCGGCACGGAGCGGCTCGGGACGGAGTCTTTAATTGGGAACATGCTAGCTCCCTAATATCGTGGTAGCCAACCACAACGGCTGCTAAACAAAAGTATATACGCCAAACGCAAACAAATCGAAGTCAACGTATTAAGACGCGCGCACATCGAACCAACGCCGATCCAGTACAAAGAAGCCACATGGCGATTTCACCAACCAGATCGCGCGAGATCCAGTTGTTCGACCCGCCACCAGATGCCGTCTACACGATCGAAGCGACGTCGCACCTGGTGAACGTGTCCCGCCGGACGATTCTGGTTTATTGCAAACATCACCTTCTTTTCCCCGCGAGGACCACGGCTGACCACGGTTACTACTTTGATGGGGATGCCATTCGCGGTTTGCGCCGAATAGAAGCGCTTCGGACTGTCTGCGGTGACGATTTCGCCGGCATTAAAATCATTCTCGATCTGACCGCTGCTTTGGAACGGTTGCAGTCGGACTTGCGATTGCTTTCGCGGAAGACGGCTAGCGGATCGGCGAAGGAGAAATCTCGCAATGCCTCAACAATTCGGTCTCGAAAAGAAAGTATGAAGTCTAACCCTCGGAGGAAACGGAAATGAATGGAACTGATAATATACAAACAAGTGACGCGCCCACAGTGGTTCACACATTCAAGCTGAACTGGTGGCTCCTAGCTCTGCGCGGTTTGGTGGCGGTGTTGTTCGGTGTCCTGGCATTTATGTGGCCAGGCGCAACCTTGATTTCTCTGGTCTGGCTCTTTGGAGCATTTGCACTGGTGAACGGCATTCTGTCGCTCGTCCTGGCGGCGAAAACGCCGAAAGGCTATCCGAAAGTAGGCAGTTTAATTCTCGGCGGACTGCTTGGAATCCTCGCCGGATTGCTCGCTTTCGTGATGCCCGGCATTACTGCGCTCGGTTTATTAATTCTGATCGCCGCCTGGGCGATCGCGACTGGCGTCATGGAACTCGTCGCCGCTGTAAGACTACGCAAGATCATCACCAACGAGTGGTTGCTCGTTCTGGCCGGAATCGCCTCAGTCGTGTTCGGTGTGATTCTGTTGTTTCAACCGGCTGCTGGCGCGCTCGCCTTGATCTGGTTGATCGGCGCTTGGGCGATTGTTTCCGGAGTCTTGTTTATGATTCTCGCGTTTCGGATGCGGAACTGGAAAGGGTTTATAGCGGTTGGAACGGCTGGCTACTAAATAAATCACTCCGACTGGGCACCTATTGCGTCGACATCAAGATCGACGTTTCTTCCGGCGGCGCCTCATCCGAGTGGGTCTCGGGTGAATTGACGAACGGACGGTCTCTCAACTAGTCTGCATGATGGCGCCTGTGAGCCAGTAGGTGAGTGAGATAATTCGTGCCAATTCACGCGATGACGGTATCGCTGTATCAGTAGTTATTGCTGCCTGGCCGGATCTCGATGGGCTGACTGAATGTCTTGCGTCGCTAGCTCCGCAACAAGACGCTGCGACAGAAATTCTCGTCGTCAGCGGAGCGTACTTTCCAACGGAAATACGCAATCGTTTTTTTTGGGTCCAGTGGTTGCAGGGTCCGCCCGGCATACTGGTTCCGCATTTGTGGAGCACCGGTGTGAACACGAGTCGCGGGAAAATTGTCGCGATCACAACGGCGCGTTTTGTGCCAGCGCGCGACTGGCTGAAGAATATTTGTGAAGCGCATAAACGTCTCGCCTCCGCGGGCGTTGGCGGACCGATCGATCCTCCTCGCGGACGCAGCACAAAAGCCTGGGCAACTTATTTTCTTCGCTACAGTGCCTACTTGAAGTACACCCGAGAACAAATCGTGCATGAGATCGCCGGCGACAATGCATCCTATAAGCGTGAATCGCTAGCCGCACATCGCGAGGCGATCGCCGATGGATTTTGGGAACCAGATTTTCACCGGCTGCTGCGAGCGGAAGGCGAGACACTGAGCTTTGTGCCGGCAATTCGCGCGACGCAGGGCGCTCCATTCAGCATACGGTGTTTTTGCATGCAACGTTTCCAACATGGCCGGCACTTCGGCCGCATGCGTCTCCGTGGGAGTTCCGCGCCAGTGCGCATCGCGCGCGTCGTCACTTCGCCACTTATCCCGGCAGTGTTAGTGGCGAAGATTTTCGGTCGGGTTGTGGCAAGCCGCCGGTATTTCGGCCGGTTGCTATTTTCTCTTCCGCTGCTGCTCGTCTTCGTTGTTGCGTGGACGCTCGGCGAGGTATTCGGCTATTGCACGCTTGGTTCACTAGAGCTGCCGAACAAACATCGGCAAAAAGTGTAGGATGAATCCGCCGCGGCCCGAAAGTTCGCCCGCCATCTCCGTCGTGATCGCTTCGGTAAATGGTTTACCGTCGATCACTGAATGTCTCGATCATCTTGCGCGCCAGGATGGCGAAATCAGTCATGAAGTTCTGGTCATGGATCGCTGCGATGCAAAGACTCGCCAGGAAATTCGCCGCCGTTTTCCGCAACCGGAAATCGAGCTGATTGCGGTGCAGGGACATCCCTCGATTCCGAAGCTGCGCGCGATGGGAATCGCGCGGGCACGGGGCAAACTCATCGCAATCTTGGAAGATCATTGCAATGTGCCGGAGGGCTGGTTCCGCACGATTACTCGATCGCACGAAGCGGGACACGAAGTCATGAGCGGGGCGGTTGAAAACGGCGCGGTTGATCGCATTGTGGATTGGGCAGTTTTCTTTTGCGAATACGCCCGCTTCATGCCGCCGATGCCACGTGGAACTGTGGATGAGATCGCTGGCAATTGTGCGATTTACGCCCGGGACGTCCTCGATCGAATTGGCCCGGAACTGCAAGACGAGCTTTGGGAGCCTTTTCTGCACGCGCGGATTAGAGAAATGGGCATTCCATTTTACAGCGATCTGGGACTAACGGTCGTTCACAAAAAGGAATTCGGCTTCGGTTATTTCATTTCGCAGCGTTATCACTATTCCCGCTCCTTTGCGGGAATGCGGATGCGAGCGGCTCCGATTTGGAAACGAATGGCATACGCCGCTTGCTGCGTGCTGTTACCGGCTCTCCTGTTTGGTCGAATAACGAAAACCGTCTTCAAAAAGGGCCGTCACCGGTTGAAATTCCTATTCGCTGCTCCAGTGATCGCAGTTTTTTTGATTAGTTGGGCTTGGGGCGAAGCGGTCGGCGCTCTCTGCGGCCCTGGGAATAGCCTGGCCCGCGTGGAATGAATTCCGTCCAGCCTGAAACGCGTCCGGCATTGTCGATCGTGATCGCATCATGGTCCGGTGAATTTGCGTTGCGACGTTGTTTGGAAAGCTTGCTGCCGCAAGCGGATGGCGCGGAAATCGTTGTCGCTTTCTCGGGCAACTTAAACCCTGCTATTTTTACGGATGAAGATTTTCAGAGTGTGCATTTCGTGCGTGGGCCGAGTGATGCGACAGTTTTCCAACTGCGAAGTCTCGGGATCAATGAAACGCGCGGCGCTTCAATTGCACTGATTGAGGACCATTCAATGGTCGGGCCGGGATGGTTTCAGACTCTGACTAGTGCTCAGGCGTCTGGTTTGTCGGTTTGCGGAGGACCAATCGAAAATGATTCGGAGTCGACTGGATTCGATTGGGCGCTTTACTTTGCAGAATATGCCCGCTTCATGCCGCCGGTTCCGAGCGGGGAGGTAACGATTCTTTCCGGTGCAAACATCTTTTACGAACGGGAGACGCTCTGGAGCTACCTTTCAATCTGGGAGTCTGACTTTTACGAAACCGATGTAAACACCGCGCTCGTCAACGCGGGTCATAAACTGCAGATGCTTTCCAACGCTCTTGTGACCAGCCGACTGCGCATGAGACTGGCCGAGGCAATAGCACACCTTTTTGGCGGCGGAATTCATTTCGGGAATTTCCGAAAGTCTCGCTTCCGCCCACTAGTTCGGTGGTTGTGGATAATCGCATCGCCAGCCGTTCCAATTGCGATGCTGGTCCGAATTGTTCGAGTCACGGCAACGCGGCGTCCAGATCGATTAGTCCAAGTCCTGCGTTCACTTCCATATCTGCTGTTGTTGGTTTGCGCATGGTCGCTGGGGGAAACGGCTGGTTATTTACGCTGCGTACCCAGACAATCTGTGCCAACTCAGGCGCCGAAAGGTTAAAAATGCGGATTGGCATTGATGGCTGCACTTGGGCTAACCGACGCGGCTATGGTCGGTTCACGCGAATGCTGGTGACGACGATGGTGACGGAATATCCGCATCACGAATTTACACTCGTGCTGGACCAGCACACTGCTGCCCAAAGCGAGCTTCCTGCAGGCGCGCAAGTGAAAATTGTGCAGACGCACGAACAACCTACGCGAGCTGCGTCGGCTTACGGCTCCCGAAGCGCAAAAGACCTTTGGAAGCTCAGCCGAGCGGTCTCTCGATCTGACTTTGATGTTTTTCTTTTTCCAACGAGTTATTCCTTCTATCCATTATTTTGCAGAACGCCGACTGTTGTTGTTTTCCATGATGCGATTGCCGAGCAGCATCCGGATCTCATTTTTCCACGATTACGTTCGCGGTTGCTTTGGAAATTGAAAACCTGGCTGGCGATGCGCCGCGCCCGCCGGCTGGTCACAGTTTCTGAAAACGCGCGCATTCAGCTAGGAACAGTTTTTCGGCGGCCGGTTTCCGCTATCGACGTGATCACAGAAGGGCCGGCTCCGTGTTTTCAACCACTCGGCCGGATAGAGTCTGCGGCAACTGTTCTTGGACGGTATGGTTTGCCGGATCAGGTTCCGCTAATTCTCTACGTGGGCGGAATTAGTCCACACAAGAATCTGGAACGACTCCTGGGCGCAGCTAACCGAGTAAAAGGGCCGTGGCATCTGGCACTGGTAGGAGAACACTCGAACGATAGTTTTTTCAGTTCCTATAACGAAGTGTCGGAGCTCTCGCGTAAACTGGACATTGTCGATCGCGTCACTTTTACAGGCCATGTTCCGGATACGGATCTGGTGATCCTGTACAATCTGGCGACGATGCTCGTGCTCCCATCATTAAGCGAAGGTTTTGGATTGCCAGTAGTTGAGGCGATGGCTTGTGGACTACCGGTCGCAACGAGTAATCGGGGTTCATTGCCTGAAGTCGTCGGTCGAGCCGGTCTGTTGTTCGATCCATACGCTGAACACGAAATTGCGAATGCAATCTCACGATTGCTTGGAGACGCGTCGTTGCGGGATGAACTTCGAAACAAAGCTCTGGAGCGCGCGAAATTGTTTTCCTGGGAAAGCGGCGCGCGCAGAATGATGTCGATCCTCAAGGAGGCGGCTCGGGCCGGATAGAATTTGAAATTCTGCATGGTGACTACGTTCTATCCGCCGTATCACTTCGGCGGCGACGGAGTTTTTGTTTATCGCCTGAGCGAGGCCTTGGCTGAGCGGGGCCATTCGGTGGATGTGATCCATTCGGTGGACGCGTATCGGCTGCAGCATCCAGCGGAGCCAGAAGTCGCGTTTTCACATCATGCAAATGTGAACGTTTATGCGCTAAGAACGAAGAGCCCGAAACTTTCGGCGCTCGCTTCTCATCAACTCGGAAGTCCCGTGACTTACAACCGGGAGCTGCGCGAGTTACTGGATGGGGGCAATTATGACGTGATCCACTATCACAACATCTCACTTATGGGCGGCCCGGGCGTCTTGCGGCTTGGTCGCGCGGTGAAGCTCTACACCGCCCACGAATATTGGCTTGTCTGTCCCACCCACGTCCTCTTCAAATTTAATGAGGTCGCATGCGTTGAGAAACAGTGCCTTCTTTGCACGCTTAAGTATCGGCGCCCCCCGCAATTCTGGCGCTACACGGGACTGATCGCGCGCTGCCTGCGAGAAATTGATTGCCTGCTCACGCCGAGTCGTTTCGTGCAGGAAAAGTTACGAGCGGACGGCGTGGGTTGTCCGATGACTGTGTTGCCGCACTTCGTCCGGATGCCTTCGGCCCAGATGGAGGTGAAGCCGCATCCGAACGAGACGCGGCCGTATTTTCTTTTCGTCGGCAGACTCGAAAAGTTGAAAGGCGTTCAAGATCTCATTCGTATTTTTCGAAAATACGACAAAGCAGATTTGTTAATCGCGGGCGATGGTAACTATTCCGGCACACTGCGCGACCAGGCCCGTGGAGTGGAACACGTGCATTTTCTTGGTGCGGTTAACTCTTCCGAAATCAGTGCCCTTTACCGCGACGCAATCGCCGTTCTTGTGCCTTCTTTGTGCTACGAAACTTTTGGTCTCATCGCAGCGGAAGCGATGGTCCATGGAACGCCGGTGATTGCCCGTCGAATTGGAGCGCTTGTTGAAATTATCGAGCAAAGTGGCGGTGGGCATCTTTTCGACACGCTCGAGCAATGCCGCGATGAAATGGAGAATCTTCGGACCGAGCCGGGACTTCGCGATCAACTCGGGGCGCGTGGTCGCAATGCAGTTGCGGAGAATTGGACCGTCGACGTGCATCTTGCGCGGTACCTGCAGATCGCTGAATCGCTCATCACGACTCGCGCACACACACGAGGTGGAAAACAGGGCCAAAGATCCGCAGCAGCCCGCGGAACAGCAACCAGTCTTTGATCCGGTCGTAAAGCCTGACGGCAAGGCGCTGCACGAATGAAATATTGGCCAACTCCGCCGCGCTGAAAATTGGCAATAGGATCGCGCACTGCCGAAACGGCGTGCATCGAATTAGATGCTTTAACTCGAACAGAGAAAGAAGACAGACATGATCGTAACTCATACCTTTACGAAGCTTGACGTAGCGCTTCGCCAATTTTCGCGGCAACCAACCGACGCCCCATAAGCGCACGTGCGGTTCTGGAGCCAGAGCCAGTCGGTTCCAAGTCGTAGCGAAAAAAACACCGCCAGGTTTCAACACACGATGCGCTTCTTCGACGCACTGCCGTTGGCGTGCGGTATGTTCCAGGAGATTTTCGGACACGATCAGGCTGAAAGTTTTGTCGCGAAACGGCAGGAATTCGGCGCAACAACAGACCAACTGCGCGGGTCGCCCGGCTTCTTCGAGCCGCTTACGCGCGATGATCAGCCAACGCAATGCGATGTCGATACCAATCGCCTTTTGGCCATGTTCGGCTGCCGCCATGAGGAGGCCGCCGCTACGAGTGCCGAGATCAAGAACGCGCGCATCTGGTTCTTGCAGCTTTGTTTTGACAGCAGAATGCGCGTGGAGGAGATGGCGCCCGCGTTCTACCGCTGAAATTGCCTGGGCCGTAAATCGTCGCGCCATTTCCGGTGGCGTGTCCGGCGTGATGGACCAGTAATATTCTACCAACGTAGAGAAATCCGCCGCTGCTGCGCGTTCGAAGATGCGCTGAGCCTTTCGCCTGTCTTCGGCTATATCGATGTGAGGATCTGGAAAAACGCGGAAGTCAGGAATCCCAAGAATAATTGGGTAGTGCTCCTTACAATCACTACATGTGTAAGCATCCGTCGCCGAAGTAAGCGCCGCCTTGCAGCGCGGACAGCAATATTCAGCGTCCTCCATCAACATGCTCCGGAGACACTTCTATTCGTCGCAAAAATCCCAGGCGGACTAGTTCGTTACGCATTTCACGGCTGGCGCCACGGAGGGCCAGATAACTATGGCCAAGTGGTGTTTCAAAAATCCGAAAGAATATCGGTCGGCGTAGATAATAAACATCGAGACGCGGTAAGCAGTGACGATCGTGTGCCGGTTTTGCTCTTTCTAATTTGGTGGTACACGCTCCGCGAAATTGCTCGCGGGCTACCTCACAAATGGTACGGCTAAATAATCCAAATGGGTAAGCGAAAGTTTGCACGGCCTTCCCGAGCTGGTCTTCAATCGCAGCTTTTGATTCTACGATTTCCCTTGCCGCTTCCGGCTGTGGAATTTCTGTCAACGGTCGGTGGGTTACGCTATGCGCGCCTATTTCGAATCCGGCTGTCGCCATTTGCACAAGCTCGGACCACGAAAGCAGTGGCAGGCGCGGAGCGTCCGGTGCTTGATTAGGCCAATCGTTCGTTAGGCCGCACCGGCCTGTGACTACAAAGATTGTTGCGTGAAAACCAAGATCGGCCAGAAGTGGCGCTGCATGCTCGAGCACGTTGGCAAATCCATCGTCAAACGTAATTACGACCGGACTCGGCGGCAGCTTGTGACGACCATCCCACGAATCGAGTAAAGCAGATAGACTGATGCCAGTGAAACCCCGCTCGGCCAGGATGTGCATGTGCTCGCGAAAATCGCGAGGCGCGACGGAAGTGACCGCTCCGGAATCGTCGAGAGAGTGATAGGTCAGGATTGGCACCGGCCGTGAGTTTAGCGGTGAAAACGAGGCTGGCGGCGGCATTGTAAATTGAAGACGCGTTATCTATTCAGATTGTGCTCACCCTCAATCGTAACCAGATATCTAAACAAGCACTTCATTGTGCGCGGGCTCGGGGCGTTCGATATGCAACCAGCGTCGTTCAAGTTTTCGGCGAACTTTGAATGAATATCGCTCAATTGTGTAATAGGAGAGCACGGCGCATGTAAGCGCGAGCAAAACATTCACCGGAAAGTAATTGATGATTTGGTCACTATTGCGCCTCATGAAAGGTTGCTGCCATAGGTAAAGCGAATAGCTGATCACCCCGATGAATACCATCGGCGTTGAATTAAGTATCCGCCCTACCAGACTTTTATAGTTGGTAACGCACCAGTCCATACTCAGTCCGATGCCTAAGTTTATTGCGCTCTTAGCTATTAGAGCGCAGAAAATCGGATGATTCGGCTGAAGCAGCGTGATCGCAATTACACTAAGCGGAACGACAAAGAACCAACGCGACTCCAGCACCCGAAGGTAGAAGCGCTTCTCATGCAGCCAGTCGCGCTTGAATGCTAATAGGCATCCCGTGGCCAATGAATCGGCCGCAGCATGCGCCCCAAACTGGAGCGCGCCCTCATCACTGATGATATGCCAGTGGTAGATCGCGGCCCGAAAGACTGGGCAGAGAATAATTAATCCCCACAGTAGACCTGTTGCGCCACGTTTACCCGCCAGCAGTAAGGCGCCAGGCCAAAGCAGATAGAACTGCTCCTCGATAGAAAGTGACCAGGTGTGGCCGAGAAACCAATTCCACTCTACCCAGGGGTTATTCGTCGTGTAGGTAGCAGCAAAGGCAAAATTTTGCAGTGGTATCTCGACCACTTTGAATAGGCTCAAAGCGAGCATGATCAGCAGATAAAAGTAGAACGGCGGGAAAATCCGCAGCGTCCGCCTAAGATAAAACTTTGAGAGGCGAAGGCCGCCGGGCTTTTCCATTTCACGCAGCAGTATTCTCGTGATCAGGAATCCCGAAATTACAAAAAAAACCGTGACGCCGAGGATAGGGAACGGCCAGAAAAAAGGGCGGGCAGTGATGCCGATGAATCCCTTCGTGCCGATAGCATGTCCAAGTATAACGAGCGTGATAGAAATTGCCCGTAAGCCATCAAGGGACGGAATTTGATGAGCTATTTCGCGGCGCATGTGACGTTTTGGACCGAACCCTCGAGGCGCTACGAAGTAATTGCTGAAGCGGGAGACACGAGCCGCTTGCAGATGGCGGCGATCTGAATTGCTTCCGCAGGACGGATCGGGGGTTCCGAATGTGCGGAGACTGCCGAATAAAAACATTCAATGAGATTACGGAGCCCCGGATAGGCGAGTTCGTTCCTCAAAGCACGCTTTAGGAGATTTCCGCCAGCTGCGAAAAGTATGCGCGATGAGAGATCGAACGGACGCACGATTTTTCTCCGGCGGGAAACTCTCCCCGATTCGATCACGCAGAAGCCGTGGAACAGATCTACATAGATTGTCCCCGCTGTCGCGAGAAGACGCAGCGTGCTTGCAGTTGGCCGGCTGTTCATGCTGATAAGAATCGAAAAACAGATGTCATACGCAGTCAGCGTGGCTCGGAATTCGCCAGGAGTCGGACGGCTTACGGCCCAGCTTTTTTCCGATAGACTTCCCGGAGCAAACAACTGCATCAGTGAAAGCGGATGCGGAAGAATCTCCGCGACGATCTCATCCAGTTGTTCTCGGCTTCTGCCAGCGCCACCGGCCGAACAAAAGGTCGCTTCGAAGTGACGCAACTCACCGATTCTGCCGAACTCTGCACGGGCCTTTCGCACACCGGGCTGAAATGGAAATTGATGCACTGGGCAGAGTAGCACTCGGTGTTCGGCGGCGACTTCGTAAAGACGTTCAGTCTCCGCGCAATGCCTAGTCATCGGCTTTTCAACGAGGACATGAACGCCGCGGCTGAGCGCGGTGGAAGCCAACTCAAAATGGCTCCTTAACGGCGTGCAGATATGGAGCACATCAATCTTCTCGCGCTCTAGCGCCTGTTCGAGATCAGCAACGACTTGCGCATTCTTGAAACGACTTGCCAGACGCTGCGCCGCGCTCTGGTCGACATCGTACACGACCGCGAGTTCGCCCCCGGCGCGCGCGATATTTTTCGCATGCCAAAAGCCCATCAGGCCAGCTCCCGCGATCGCTGCAGATGGTTTTGTTCCTCCTTTAAAGTTTTGGCGGTCTCCGGGCATGAATAAGGTTTCCCTTGCTGCTTATCACGAAACCCCCGTCTTCTAAATATTTTGCGATTCCTCCCACGGATCGCTTTTCTTCACCTTCGAAATATTCACATTCCACAACGATCGAGGATATCCTCGCTAGGGTTTGCGGGTTGGCTTCGTAGAGAATCTCATATTCTGCTCCCTGGCAGTCGATTTTCAGCAAGTCAACGTGATCCAGCCTGTTGGCGGAAAGGACCTCATCAAGCGTCACGGACTCTACGTCGATCGTTTCGAATCCGCGACCGGGATGCAGGCTGTAGCGACCAGAATCCATCTTGTTCTTGGGAATGAACAGCTCTCTGGTTTGCTGATTGCCCGCGACAGCTAAATTAGAAAGGTAAACATCATTCAACCGGTTCCGGGTCAGGTTGCGTTGGAGGGCAGTAAAGTTCGGAGGGAATGGCTCATAGGCAAACACCCGCGCGCCCTGGGTGGCTGCCCAAACGGTAAAACAACCGATGTGCGCTCCAATGTCGATGACGACACTTCCTGCTCGCACGTGAACCGGATAGATCTGCTCGACGAAGAGTTCGAAGATCACATGCCTGTCGTCGGTACCGCCCCTGACATTAAAGGTTGTCCCGTTGCGAAGGTAGCAGACGTAATCTGCTTTCGTTAGGTGAGTATGGTCGAGGAGTACCCGCGGCCAATTCCGAATTGCCCGCCTTAGCCGAAGAAGTTTGCCGAATTTTCCAAAGCGGCGCGTCCGGCCATCCTGGAAGCCGTGCCCAGTCATCGGATTAGACGCACAACCGCCGCGCGTATTTCTTTCCTTAGCTCCACAAAGCTCGCCGTGCCGCGACGAAGAATGCGGCGAATGGATAAGTTAATCGCCCACCGTGCGTGAGCACTTGTTGGCAAACGTCTTCGAATTTTGCTCTGACTTTGGCGATCTGATCGGAGGTCGCGCCATTGAGCCGCTTTCGCGCGATGCTCGAAAATGTGCGTTGAATATCCCAAAAGTCGGCCGGCGTTTCCAGGGTCACTTGGTGGCTTTCCCAATGCGATCGCAAGTTCTCAAATCCGGCATTTCGGACCAGTCTTGGAAGCGTGCGGCTGCGGTTGCGGCCCGCTCGAGCGAGCCAAGATTCCTCTGGCTCATCGTCGGCGGGAATATATTCCAGCGCGAGTTGGTTCAAAAATTGGGGTGCAACCAGCTGGTGCCCACGCAGGCGAGAGATTAAGTCCGGCATCAGGCGCACGGCATGTTTGACACCGTGCCATGACAGCCACGGCGGAGCGCTGCCGACGGCGACGATAAGCGTACCTCCAGGTTTCAGGACGCGGAACATTTCCTTTAGAGCGATGGCTGGATTAGGGAAATGTAGCAACGCAAAAAGCGAAACGATCACATCAAACGTGGCCGGTTCGAATTGAAGCGACTCGGCGTCCATCGCTTTGAATTCTACCTGTTCGACAAGGTTTGCTCGACGCGCATTCGCCCTCGCCGAGCTCAGCATTTTTTCGGAGAGATCAATGCCGATGCACTTGCCGCGGTCGCCAACTGCCTTCGCCGCTTCCAAGGCGACCACACCGGTTCCCGTGCCTATATCGAGTACGCGCTGACCGACGGAAATATTTGCCATGGCGATAATTTGCATGACGAACGGTGCTCTCGGGGCCGTGAAGCGCTCGAAATCTCCGAGATGAGCATCGTAGCTTGTAGCGTCGGTTATTTTAAAATCGAGCGCGCGTTTTTCAGCCGTATCCAAGTGATCGAAGTATGAAACGGTTTTGTGATTGGAGTGTCTGTTCCCTCAGCCCTGCACTGCGGTTGGAACTGCCGCGGAGGCAAGGTAGGGCGCGAGGTCGATTGAGCAACCGGCCGCAGCTGAATCGTAGGCCGCGAATATCAAAGCGAGGGTCTTGCGATGGTCGCGCGCCGTGCCGACGGGAGTTTTGTTCTGCACCAGAGCGTCAATGAAGTTGCCTAAATGTACAGCGGTCGCGTAAGCAAACGGATTGATCCCTTCCTTGGCTAGAACCCGAAAACGATTTCCATCCTGCCAGACGGCTTTGCCCCCTTTCGCGAAATGAATCGTGAAATAAGGTCGGCGTTCGCGCGTGTGTAAACCGGCTTCGATCGCCAGCTCGCCGCCGATGGAGGTAGTGATCGTGCCAAACTCACCATCAAGCCGAAGATCGAGATAGCGCTCCGGACCTTTACACAAGCGATCTAACAGAACCGATGCGGCACGTCCGCCGTTGAATTCGAGGGTTACTATATTAAGTACGTCGGCCTTCTGATGGCTCGGATTGGGCATGTGCGCGCTGATCCGCACCGGATCTTCCTCAAAGAAAAAGCGGATGAGTTCGAATACATGCACGCCAAATTCAAAGCCGACCCGTCGCTTCATCTCTCCGCGCCACACGGCTTCCGTCTCCCGCGTTGGCCGAAATGTCTGGGATGCGTGCAGGAATAGCAGGCGCCCAAAATCTGGCTTCCCCAAACATGCCTTCGCCGCGGCGTGAATCTTCATGAAAGGAAACTGGCTGTTCACCACTACCTGACGTCCAGCAGCTTCCGCTGCAGTAATGATTTCATCTGCTTCGGTGAGTGATTCGGCCATCGG
>Ga0209328_10000028_pt1 | contig 23147 bp, 21 predicted proteins | sample JacPinW_OM3H0_M1_FD_187954 | JGI IMG/M metagenome (GOLD analysis project Ga0209328, IMG submission 187954) | Forest soil microbial communities from Algoma, Ontario, Canada - Jack Pine, Ontario site 1_JW_OM3H0_M1 (SPAdes) (version 2) | ecosystem: Environmental > Terrestrial > Soil > Boreal... | reverse complement strand
GAGGCCGCCGCCGCCCATCGCGATGTCGAAATTGTCGGCCTCAAAATCTTGCATCAAGTGCGGCCAGGCGGTCTGGACATATTCGACTTTGACGCCGAGCGCCTTGCCGAGCGCCTCCGCCATATCGACGTCAAAACCGCGGAATTTCTTGGTCTCCTTGTCGAAATACGTGAAGGGTAAATAGTCGCCGGTCATGCCAATGCGCAGGGTGCCGCGTTTCATGATCTCGTCCAGGCGCGAAGGCTCTTGCGCGTGCGCCGAGCTTGCGATGAGAACAAATGCGGCGGCGAGGCAGGATAAAACGCGAACCATCAAGCTTTCTCCGGAAGCCAGGTCCGGTGTCAAAAGTCCGGGACCACAATGCCGCGCAACATATCGCGACGATGCCCTGTATCAACAAGACAAATGCCGAAAAGCGATGGTCTGTTGCGAAACGGGAAGCTAGGGTCGGCGATCAAATCGGCAGTTTTGGACTTCGCTGCCCGCGGACAGGATCGCAACGATGTCTATCTCGATGTACAATTCGTCAGTCGTCGTCTTCACGCAATTTCTGGGCAATTTGTCCCATCTTCTTGATCGCGCAGCAGATCACGCCAAGACGCGCAAGATCGATCCTTCCATTCTGCTCAATTCGCGGCTCTATCCCACCATGTACAGCCTCACGCGTCAGGTCGGAGAGGCGATCAGGCATGTGGTGCTCTCCTGCAGCCTGCTGACCGGCGTCGAGCCGCCGGTGTTTCCAGATACCGAGCCGGACATTCTTGAGCTCAAGGCCCGTATCGCGACGGCGGTCGAGTTCATCCGCAGCCTGCCGCCCGCTCTGATCAACGGTGCCGCTGACAAGGCGGTGGTTTTCACGTTCAGGAACGGCTCAACGCGAGAATTTACCGGCCAGTCGCTTTTGCTCACGTTCAGCGTGCCGCAGTTCTTTTTCCACGTCACAACGGCCTACGACATCCTGCGCCATTGCGGCGTCGATCTCGTCAAGAAGGATTTTTTGGGAACGCCAATCCAACTACTGGCAGACTAAGCGAGCTAGATTTCGCCGCCGTCTTTACGGACAAGGTTAGCGGCGGCCGCGCGTCCGGACATCTCGCTTTTGAGCTCTTCGAATCGTCGCCGCGCCTCGCTCTCGCGATCGTCCACAAACCAGACCGCCGCGTCCCTCGACATCGGCCCGCTGCTGACAGGTGTTGAATTCTCGCCGATCGTCTCGTCGACGTAATATTCGCTGCCATCGCGGCGAACCGTCCACTTCAAGCGGATGGCGGCCATCGGGCCGGGACCGGTTTTCGAGTAGCCGTCGGCCTCGGTCAGGGTTGGGGCGAGGGGCTTTTCGTCGATTGCGGGTTTGTCCTCAATCGCGGGCTTTTCCGGCGCACGAACGGATTCCCCTTGATCTAGAATGCTGGCGATGGTCGCAAGCGCATTGTCGGTCGGGTCGCTTTGGTCCAAGAGTTCGGCCTCCGGATGTCTGGCACTCGGCGGCAATGCGAATCCGCTGTGCCGATATCTTTACCTTGTCCCCGAATAAGGCTGAGTTTTGTCGGTTTAGCTGCAAACTGGCGGCAATTTGTGCTTCCACGGCCGCACCTGTTCGAGCTGAGCCGCCAGGCGAAATAGCCCTGCCTCGTCGCCGAAGCGCGCCGAGAACATCATGCCGAGCGGCAACCCGGCGGCGTTCCACGCCAGCGGCACCGACATCGAGGGTTGACCGGACATGTTGAACATCGAGGTTGCCGGCATATAGCGCCGCAAGGTCGGCGCGATCTGCGACAGGTCCTGCGACATCGTATCGAGCTCGCCGATCCGCAGAGGCGGCGAGCACAGCGTCGGACACAGGAACACATCGCAGGTCTGGAAAAATGCCGCCAACCCGCGCGAAATCTGGAAGGCGCTCTGTTGCGCTGCGACGTAGTCTGCAGCGGTTGCCTTTTGCCCGTTATGCGCGGTTGCCAGCGTCAAAACTTCAAAATCCTCGTGCGTCATTGCACGGCCAAAGCGGTGCTCGGCAAGGCGCACATTGAGCGCGGTGTTGGCGCCGATGATGGTCGACATCACGGCTGCGGGATCGGCGGCCAGCTGAGGGGTGCGCTCCTCGACATCATGGCCGAGCCCGGCCAGCAGCGCGGCGACCTCGCGCGTTGCCGCCGCGATTTCTGGATCGATGGTCTCGCCATAAGGCGACTTGTCGGTGAAGGCGATGCGCAAGCGTCCGGGATCGCGTCCGACTTCCTCCGCGAACGGCCGTTTCGGGGGTGGCGCGACATAAGGGCTCGACGGTTCAGCGCCGTGGATGGCGTCGAGTATCGCCGCACTGTCGCGCACGCTCATGCTCACCACATGGCCGCAGGAGAACCCGGCCCAGCCCTCGCCGCGATCCGGACCGATCGGATTGCGCGCCCGCGTCGGTTTCAATCCGAACACGCCGGATGCGGAGGCGGGAATGCGGATCGAGCCGCCGCCGTCGCTGGCATGCGCGACCGGCACAATGCGTGCGGCAACCGCCGCCGCCGCGCCGCCCGACGACCCGCCCGAGGAGTGCGCGAGGTTCCATGGGTTTCGGGTCGGGCCGAACAGGCGCGGCTCGGTGGTCGGCATCAATCCGAATTCCGGACTGGAGCTCTTTCCGAAGATCGTCACGCCGGTCTTGAGAAAGCGCAGGGCGAGGGTGCCGGTATGATCGGCCACATTGTCCTTGTAGACGCTGGCGCCCGATGTCGTCCGCGTCCCCTCGAGCAATTCCAAATCCTTCAAAAGAAATGGCACACCAGTAAAAGGGCCATCTGGAAGTCCTCGCTCGATTTGCCGCTCGGCATAGTCGTAATGTTTCACGACGACGGCGTTGATCTCTGGGTCAACCTTGGCGGTGCGGGCGATTGCCTCGTCGAGCAATTCCTCAGGCCTGACCTGTTTGTTGCGGACGAGCTCGGCAAGGCCCACCGCGTCAAAATTGCCGTATTCGCGAAAGGCCATTTGGATTACCCCAGGTGATGAAGCAGCGAAGCTAGCGAAGAGCCGGGGTCAGCCGAGCACGTCCTGATTGATGACGTTCTGGCGGATCGGCTCGCCATCGAGCGCGCTCAAAATATTGCGCGCGGTCTGCTCGCTCATGCGATCGACGGCTTCCCGCGTGACGCCAGCGACATGCGGGGCCATGATGACATTGGGCAGTTCGAACAGCGAATGGCCCGATGGCGGCGGTTCCTGCTCGAACACATCGAGCCCGGCGCCGGCGAGTTTTTCGGACACCAGCGCGTCATAGAGTGCTCGCTCGTCGACGATCCCGCCGCGCGCGGTGTTGATGAGATAGGCGGTCGGTTTCATCCGCTTCAAACGCGCGGCGTCGAACATCCCGATGGTCTCTGACGTCTTCGGGCAGTGGATGCTGACAAAATCGGCGCGCGGCAAACTTGCGTCGAGATCGCTGACTGGCTCGCATCCCGCCGCCTTGATCTCGGCAGCGGCCTTGTAGGGATCGTAGACCTCGACGTTCATTTCCATCGCAAGGCAGCGTTTTGCTGTGCGCGTCCCGATACGGCCGAAGCCGACGATCAGCACCGTCTTGCCAAAGAGATCATAGGGCAGCATGCCCAGGCGATGACCCCACTTCCCGTCCTTGACGATGGAATGCATTTCCACGGCGCGTTTTGCCAAGGTCAGCATCATGAATAGCGCCTGCTCGGCGACCGACGGAGAATTGGCGGTACCGGCCACCATCAGCGGGATCTTGCGGCGGGACAGCGCCGGGACATCGACGGCGTCGTAGCCGACGCCGATCCGGGTTACCACCTTCATGTCCTTGGAAGCCTCGAGTTCCGGCTCGCCGAACCTTGTGGCGCCGAGCGCCACGCCATGGACTGGCGCCCGCGCCTTCAGCATGGCCTCAAAGTCTTGAGCCGAAATCATATTGGGGAATTCGACGAGTTCGATGTCGTCCCTCGCCTTCAACAGAACCCGCCCTTGCTGCGACATCGATTCAGTGATGAAAATTTTCTTCTTGTTGGTCGCCATTCCCTTTTCCCTGCCAGCCCTCTGGCTCTTGTTGTGCGGTCGTCAAAGGACGACGCCGGTGACCTCATTTAGCAGGTGCATATTGTTGAGGTCTACTGCCAATCGAAGCGGCCCGCCATCGCGCGCGCCCGCATTCGGATTGACCCGGCCGCAGATCTGCGCGCCTTCCATCGTGAAATAAATCAAGGTCTCCATCCCCATCGGTTCGGTGACATCCAGGACGGCGTCGAAGGGCTCAACGCCGGGCTCCAGATGCGAGTTCGCCTCGGTGATATGCTCGGGCCTGACGCCGAGCAGTAATTTCTCGTTTCGCGCGACGTTTTGATAGCGCACGGCACGGTTCAACGGCAGCGGGAAGGCAATGCGGTCGGTCAGGCGAATATACAATTTGCCGGCGACGTCCTCCAGTCGGCAGGGCACGAAGTTCATCGCCGGCGAGCCGATGAAGCCCGCGACAAAGCGGGTCGCCGGCTTATGATAGAGATCGTTCGGCGTCCCGATCTGCTCAATGCGGCCGTGGTTCATGACCACGACCCGGTCGGCAAGGGTCATCGCCTCGACCTGATCGTGGGTGACGTAGACCGTCGTGGTGCGGACCTTCTGGTGTACCTTCTTGATTTCGATCCGCATCTGTACCCGCAGCTTGGCGTCGAGATTGGACAAGGGTTCGTCGAACAAAAACACCTTTGGATTACGAACGATGGCGCGGCCCATCGCGACGCGCTGGCGCTGGCCGCCGGAAAGCTGTTTTGGCTTGCGGTCGATCAGGTCGGTGATGTCGAGCATGCGGGCGGCTTCGGTGACCCGGCTCTTGATCTCGGCCTTCGGATAATGTTTCAGGCGCAGCCCGAACGACATGTTCTCGGCAACCGTCATGTGCGGATAGAGGGCGTAATTCTGGAACACCATCGCGATGTCGCGGTCCTTCGGCGGCACGTCGTTGACGACATCGCCCCCGATCATGATGTCGCCGTCGGTGATGTCCTCCAGTCCGGCGATCATCCGCAGCGTGGTGGATTTTCCGCAGCCGGATGGTCCGACCAGCACGACGAACTCATGGTCGGCGATGTCGAGATCGATGCCGCGCACCGCCTCGACCTCGTCGTAACGCTTGATCACCTTACGCAACGTAACATCGGCCATGAGTTCAACCCTTTGTCGCGCCGGCGGTCAGGCCGGCAATGTAATAATCCATCAGAAACGCGTAGATGATCAGCGGCGGCGCGGCGCCGAGCAGCGCCCCGGTCATGATCTGCCCCCAGTTGAATACGTCGCCCTTGACCAAGGTGGTGATGATGCCGACCGGCAGCACCAACTGATCGGTCGAGGTGATGAACACCAGGGGATAAAGGAATTGCGCCCAGGAAACCGTGAAGGCGAAGATGGTCGCGGCGATCAAGCCGGGCAGCGCCACTGGAATGAATATCCGCGTCAGGGTCTGGAACCAGGAGGCGCCGTCGATGATGGCTGCCTCATCGAGCTCCTTCGGGATCGAGGCGAAATAGCCGATCATGATCCAGGTGCAGAACGGCACGGTGAGCGTCGGATAAAGGATCAGCAGCACGTACCAACGATTGATCAGCTGGATGCCGGTCCAGTTGCTGAACACCACGAACATTTTGAACAGGGGAAGAAACAGCAGCGTGTCGGGGATCAGGTAGGTCAGGAATACCCCGGTCGCGAGCGTCGCCGAGCCCCAGAATCGCATGCGCGACAGCGCGAAGGCTGCGGGCACGCTGATCAGCATCGTGATGGTGACCACGAAGATCGAGACGAAGGCGGAGTTCCGGAAAAACGTCAGGAACTGGTTCGACGTCAGCAATTCAATGTAATTCGACAGCGTCGGATGAAACACCCACCACGGATTGGTCGCCGCCGATATTTCCGCGCTGCTCTTGAGCGAGGTGATCAGCATGTAGATTGGCGGCACCAGCGAGAAGATCGCAAACAAAGTCAGGAAGAAGTACGACCAGCGCAGCGCCCAGGCGCGGTCGCGGCTCATGCTGCCATACTTGACCTTGCGGGTCGGCGCGGCCTTGTCGATTAAAACCGTGCTGGTCATCAGGCTTCGTTTCCGCGTTTATTGATATCGCGCAGGATAAAGATCGCCGCGATCGCCAGTATCGGGAACATGAACAGCGACACGCTGGCGCCGAGCGGGATGTCGCCGCCCTCGATGCCGAGGCGGAATGCCCAGGTCGCGAAGATATGCGTGTGGTCGAGCGGGCCGCCGGCGGTCAGGATGCGCACGATATCGAAATTGGCGAAGGTGACGATCAACGAGAACAGCGTGGTGATCGCGATGATGTTGCGCATCATCGGCAGTGTTATGTACCAGATGCGCTGCCGCCAATTGGCGCCATCGATGGCGGCTGCCTCATAAAGCTGCTCGGGCACCGATTTCAGCGCAGCGAGATACATGATCATGAAGAACGGCGCGCCGAACCAGACGTTGACGAGTATGACGGAGAACCGCGCCCAGGCGGCGTCGCCGGTCCAAGGGATCGGCCCGATGCCGAAGTACGAAAGTGTATAGTTGAAAGCGCTGTAGGAGGGATCGAACAGCCAGAGCCAAGCCAGTGTGCTCATCGCCGGCGGAATGACCCACGGCACCAACAGCATGCCGCGCCACTTGCGCTGGCCCTTGGCGGGAACGTTATGAACGAAATGCGCGACGATGAAGCCGATCAGCGCCTTGAAGAACACCGCCGAGACCGCAAAGATGCACGACTGTTTGACCACCAGCCAGAACGTCTCGCGCTTGAACAGGAATGCGAAATTGCCGAGACCAACGAACCGCTGCATCGACTTGTTCAAGGTCGCAAGATGCAGCGAATAGAATGCCGGATAGATAACCAGCACAGCAACAAGCAGGATCAGCGGCAGGGTCATCAGAAACGCGGCGGTCGATTTTCGCTTCAGGGCGGTTCGCAAGGAGGAACGTTTGCGTGCGCTCCCAGTGGCGACACTGTTCGGATGAAATGCGACATCAACCATGGTGCATCTTCCTCGCGAGTTTTGTCTGTCCTCGAGCAGCCGGTGTGATGCCGGCTGCTCGGCAAGCCAGACGCAATAGCGGGTAGGCGCCACCGCGACCCGCGATCAGGCGGGCCGCCCGCGGCAAATTCTCAGCTCCGCATAAACCCTTCGAGTTCGCCTTCCGCCCAGGCCAGCGTCTGCTCCATGGGCTCGCCCTGGTAAAAGCGCACGCACATCTTGGTGAGCGTCGCCTGCACGTAGATCTGCTGGGCGACCTTCGGCGGCGCCGGCGATGCCGAGATCGACAACACCTGGTGATTGTAGGGGTTCGGATAATGGAACAGCGTCCCCTTGGGCGGTCCTTCCTCGGCCCACGTCTTGAGCGTGGTCAATTTCTCGAACGCCGGCAGGTCATAGCCGCCACTCGCCGCGACCAGTTTCTCGATCGACGCCGGTTGCGACAGATAGGTCAGCAGACTCTTGGCCGCTTCCTTGTTTTTGGAGAATTCCCAAACGGTCCAGAAATAGGGAAGGAACGGCGCAAAGCGGCCTTTTGGTCCCACCGGGAAGCCGTGAGTCCAGCATTGCTCCGCGATTTGCGGGGCGTCGCGTCTGGCCACCGCCCATGCACTGGGCGGATTCATGATCATGGCGCCCCTGCCTGACACCAGCCATCGGTTGTTGGAAGCATCATCCCACGACGGCGCATCCGGTGGCAGGAACGCGATCAACTTCTTGTAATATTCGAGAGCCTGTCGGACATTGTCGTTCTTGACGACGACATTACCCTTGGCATCGACGACCTCGGCCCCGAACGCCAGGAAGAACGCGCCGACGGTATCGACGGAATCGCTGGTTTCACCGAGTCCGATGCCGAACGGGAAGCCGCCCTTGTAGCAAGCTTCCGCAGCCTTGAGGAATGTATCGGTCGTCCAGTTATCCGCTTTGGGCGGGCTGCCTGCCGGATACATTTCCTGCACATCGATGCCGGCATACTTCTTCATCAGGTCGATGCGGGAGCAGGGGCCCTTGATCTGGCTGCCGATACAGGTGGGAACGCCGAGCCATTTGTCGCCCAGCTTGCCAAGATATTTTACGGTGCCGTTGACTTCGCCGTTCAGCTTGATGAGCGGTTCGACAACATCGTTCATCGGCTCGAGCAGATCAGACTGCGCATGCGGCCACCAGGTCGCCATCGCGAGAATGTCATGGCCGGACTTTGCCTGAGCCTCTGCGGCGATCGTGATCTCGTTCTTCCTGCCGTTGCTCGTGATGTAGTCGATCGAAACCTCGACCTTTTCCTTGGCGGCCCACTGGTTGACGAGTTCGGTAGAGGCATTGTTGGCGTCCGGCACCCAATGATCCCAGAAGCCCATCGTGAGTTTGCCGGCAGCATACGCGCCCCGAACATAGGGCGCCGTTATCAGTGCTGCGGATGACAGTGCGGTAGCAGCTACGAATTGTCGTCGAGTGAGCTTTCTCCGTGACATCGGGTTCCCTCCCAGGTGAGCCGAATGGTTGCTTTTGTCTTTTGTTTCTTGCCTCCGCCTGACGTCACGCCGAATGATAACGCGTGGTGGTGCGGGGATATCTTTGCGCGATCAGAGCAGAATTGTTCGCATCTGTCGAGAAATCAGGTTGGCTGGGGTCTAGAACTAACGTTGTGTGGGATCGGCGGCGGCAAGAATCTTCGCGCTAGTTTGCAAAACATGATTCCGTCCGGCGAGAATTTATTGCGCCGCACACCTTTCGATCAGGGCCGTGTCGGATGGTTACGCAAATTGCGCCATACTCGGCGCCTAATCTTGTCTAACTGCCTCTTGCGGCGAGATTTTCTCGAACGTGGACAATTCGGCGGGACGGTAGACTTGCAACCTGCGAAAACGATATTGTCGGATACGGCAGGTTGCGTGCCGTCCTCCGAGAAGCCTTCAGCCCGAATATCCAGATCGACCAAGGAGACCAAGGAATGATCCGTCCGACACCGGCAGCGCGTGCGCAGTTGAGATGGCGCTTCGCGCTTGGGGTAGTTGTCGCCATGCTGTTCAACGCGCCTTTGGCGGTCAATGCGCAGGGGCTGGTCAAAGGCGTCCAGGAAGGAGCCAAAGAGGGTAACAAGGCGGCAGGGCCGGTCGGCGGCGTGCTGGGGGGAGCGATCGGCGGCGTGGTCGGCGTGTTTACGGGCGTGCTTGGCGTCCCCGCCAAGAACGAACCGGCGCCCGCGCCGGGATCAAAGCAGGCCGCTCCAGGAAAGAATGCGAAAGCCAGCAAAGCCGCCAAAGGAACGCAGCAACAGGCGGTGCTGACCCAGGAGGGCGCGCCGCAACTCACGGCCGAGCAGATCGTCGCCAACAGCGACGCCAATATCGAGCGGATCAAGACCGAATTGAACCTCACGCCGGAGCAGGAGAAGAACTGGGCCGGGTTCTCAAGCGCGATGCATTACCTCGGTCATAACGGTGCCGACCGCCTCAATTTACGAATTGCGCGCGCCCAGCGCGACCCGCCCGATGACATTATCGAGCAGATGCGCAACGAAGCTCAGTTTCTCAATGACCGCGCCGTGGATCAGCGCGGTGTCGCCGACGCCGCCGAGCCGCTATTTACGAGCCTCGACGACAAACAGAAGGTGATCTTTATCCAGGAAATGGTACGCCTCAGCCATGAGCGAGGGCTGGACTAGAAGCGTGATGACTTTTCTCCGAATCGTCATCCCGCTCTATCTTTTTGTTTGAGCATGATCTCCGCGCAAACGCTTCGCGTTTGTCGCGAGGGAAAACCGATACCCACTTTTCCGGATCATGCTCTAAGCCCCGCGAATAGCCGGGCACACGTGCCCCTGGGGTAGGGATGAAAGGCGCGGCACCCGGCTATCCTGCCGCAGCGGCGCGGCCCTTCAACCCGTCATGCAAAATGGGAGAAAAGCTGACGGTTCCGCGCCCGCGAGATGGCCGAGTCGAGGCGTTGTCGGGAACCCGCTCGCTGAGTGCGTCCCGTCACGTGCGATCCGCACGTCCCATTCTATGCCCGTCGAACCGTGGCAGTGGCCTTAGGCAGGTCCGCCTTGATCGCTAACTCCCTGTCGATCTCTTCGATCGACTTGCCCCGGGTCTCTATGCCGAGGAAATAATAAACCGCGCCCGCCATGAAGAACCAGCAGCCGAGATAGACAAAGGCCGTTGGAATCTGCGGCAACGGCACGTCGGGCTTGAGGTAATTGCCCGAGCCCACGATCAGCGCGAGACCGACCGGCCCGATGATCTTGCCGATGCCGCCAAAACCATAGGCCGAGCCCATGCCGGAGGTCCGCAAATGCGAGGGCCAGACTTCCGCCGCATAAGGCCCGACGATCGCAAACCCGCCATCGGCAAAGAAGAAGGTAACGGCAAGCAGCAGCCAGAACGCCGACACGCCCAGCAGCATCGCATCGTAATTGTAGCCCGCGACGATGGTCATGAGGCCGGCGCCGAAGCCGAGCAGGCCGCCGGCGTTGCGCCGTCCCATCAGCTCCGAGAAGAACGAAAACGACAGCCGCCCGATGAAGCCGAACGCCGAGAGCAGGATCATCATCTTGGCGGCTTCCTGCGGCGTTACCTTCAACAACACCACGAACAGCGACGGCGCCCACAGCGTGAGACCGTAGACGCCGGTCTGCGCGCCGGCATTGCCGAGCCAGGAGACGATCATGCTGCGCGGATATTTGAAGAGGTCGAGCCAGTTGCTCTTGATGATCGGCCCGGCATCGGCGGCCGTCGGCAACGGCAAGGTCGATGGTTCGGTCTGCAGCGCCCAGGCGAGCGAGTTGCGCGCTTCCTGGTAACGGCCCTGGCGGCACAGCCAGCGCGGCGATTCCGGCACCCAGAGGCGGACCAGGAGGACGAGCAAGGCGGGCAATACGCCGATCGCGAACAATAGCCGCCAGTCGCCGCTGCCGATAAGTGCGCCCATCACCGCGCCGAGCCCGACGCCGAGCGGGATGACACAGGTCACGAGGCCACCGACCCAGCCGCGTTTGGAGGAGGGCATGAACTCCTGCACCAGCGGCAGATCGACACAATAAAGCCCGCCGACGCCCACGCCGACAAAGAAGCGCATGATCGAGAGGTAGATCCAGCCATTGTCCGGCGTGAAATATAACAGCCCGGTCGCAATCGAGAAATTCAGCACCGTGCCGATGAAGACCTTGCGGCGACCGATGCGATCGGCGAGCCAGCCCCAGGCATAGGCACCGATGATGGCCCCGATGCCGGAGCTCATCAGCACGGTCGCCGACTGGCCGAAGGTGAGCTTCCAGGGCCCGATCAGGAAGGCAAGGACAAAACCGATCAGGAAATAGTCGAAGAATTCCAGCGCGTCGCCGATGATGGCAGCTGTCAAAATTTTGATCTGGTTTGCGGTCAGACTCGTGCGTCGATCGAGTATCTCGAACATGGCGTTGCTTCCCCATGGCGCATGTTCGTTTTGGGCGGGCGTCGCGCCTACATCCCACCGCTACCGGCACAATGCTACGCTCTCGACGTGGCGAACGGAAGCCTAGGCGACGCCGGCTGCGGCTCGCGCTTTTGCAGCGCGGCGAAGCCACCCGGCAAAAGCGGTCCGAAACCGGGGCCGCGCCGATTGAGGAAGTCGCAGCGGCTAATTTGTTTAAGGTTTTTCGCTAGTGTTGCACCCCGCGATATCTCCTCAAGGCGGCAGCCCATGGAAGAAAAGCGCAAGTATCAGCGGACCGAGATCAACGAGGCAGCCTACGTATCGTCGGGCGGATCGGTCATGAGCTGTGTCGTTCGAAATATCTCGCCTGAGGGTGCCGCGATCGACGTCGAGAATCCGGCTTTCGTACCGCCGCGCTTCCGCCTGGTGATGGCGAAGGACTCCTCGGTCCGTGAGTGCTGGATGATCTGGATCCAGGGCAACCGGATCGGCGTGGCTTTCGCTGCAGTGCCGCAAGAGGGGACGTTGTGACGATCTGCAACGGCTACTCGCATGCGATCATCGTGGACGGCAGCCTCGCAACCACATTCTACGGACTGAAGCTCTTGGCTTCCCCGGGCATGGGCATCCTGGAAAATGGCGGGGCGGGCGGGATGGTGCTGCAGAACGTCTCCATCGTTCCCGGGCCAAGGCCCGCCGGCGCGACCACGGATCGGCTGGTTTCCACCAACTCCGACGGCACCCACTTCATCACCGTCGAACGTGGCCCGACCATCCAGGACTGCACCTTCGCCAACACCTCCGACGATGCCGTGAACGTGCACGGATTTTATTATTACGTGGTGCAGAAAACCGCGCCCCGGCGCTATGTCGTCAACCGAAAATCGGATATCGGCCTGATGGCCGGAGACACCATCGAAAGCTGCGAGAGCGGAACGTTCCGGTCACTCGGGCGCCGATGGTCTGCGGATCATCGACAATTTCATCGGCCAGACTTTTATTCGCGGCAGCTTCGATGCCGGCAAATTTTATGGCGAAACTCCGAACAGCGGCATTTTCATCGGCCGCTCACGGAACGCGGAGATCAGCAACAATTCCGTCGCACGAGGTCGGATTGCAAAAACCGCCGTGGCCGTGGATCCAAGCTGCGTCCGCGAATCGATCCACCTGGTAAACAACTCGCTGACGTGACGAGGGAGGGCAGGGACGAGATCGCGGCGACGTTGGAACGCCGAACCGGCCCCTGCGCGCTTCCATCTATGATGGGAACACAACACCCCACGCGCCGCATTCGGTGTGCGATGCGGTGTCGCTATCCCCGCCGGTCAAGACCAGCGGGGCTATTCAGATAACGATCTCAACCGACGGACAGTGGCCTGGCCGGGTACGTCTCGACGGCGGGCTTGGCGCGTTCGCCGGGTTGATGAACCACGGGCAATTGCAGCACGGTAGCTCGCTGCCCCTCGGTGAGCTGCGTCACCAGCACATGGCTTCCATCCGGAAATTCGATCGCATCATGGTGGCGGTGCGGAACGTCCGGGTCGATCTGGCCGAATTTGCCGACGCGGAAGTTCGTCACACGGGTCCAGATCCACCGGTTGTCGTACCGGACATCCTCGGCGAACGCGAGTTCGGTGCCGGGAAGCATGCAGACCGCAACCGTGGGCTCGCTTGCCGAGGCGAAGCCACGGGTCGAAGTGCCGCGGAACGTGGTGGTAACGACCGTCTCCCCAACCTGGGCAGGGCGCGTTGCTACAGCGTGCAGACTATAGTCACACATCTTGGTTTGCTCCTCGATCGAGATAGCCAACCCACGCCGCTCCGAGGCGTAGGCCTCTATCAGAGTGAACTTCGAACCTTAACTCGAATTAAGGGCGATTGTGCGGCCCGCCTCGGCCGGGCGTAATCACAAATGCGTTTGCGGATGCTTTGAGCGATTTGGTCATGTTGCATACATAGCGACGGTCACATCACGACCGCCCCGGTCTAACGCTACCGAGAGCACAATGGTTCCTGGACGGCTTGGTGCCGGATCGTCAGACGACAGCAGGAGAGCGTTCGTCGACGGTGGCGCGGCGCATGTTTGACCAATCGCACCGATGTCTCCCAGGCCGCAGACCTCCCGCGCCGCGACCGAACTCCAGGAGTCGCCCTTCGCCTTGTCGGCCTCCGTATGGCCTTCCACCGGAAAACCCAGAGGGTAACGGTTGTCGAAGGGGTGAACAAGATGTTGGCGGGCCACGAACGACGATGATGAGCAATATTGCTTCGCGGTGACGCTATGACATTGCAGCCTTCCGCGCGCGAGACCCTCTCGCCCACGGGCGGTAGTTTTCCTTCGCCACTGCGGAACAAGGCGGAGCAAGTCAGTTATGGGCTATGCGCATCAAATTTGATCTCAATGACGTTGATCAGCACGCCCTATGGTTGGAGATTTCGCTGAAGAAACCGCACCGCATCGGCGATCGATTGCGCTCGAACCGCTGCATCAAACCCCATCGAATACCCGGGAGCTTGCTTCATGCACGCGCCGAAGAAGCCCGGGTCGAACGGCTTTGCCTGCTCGTCGATGAGAAACATTGGCCGATTTGGCCCGAGCAGAATGAGCGGACATTTTTTCGCGCTGACCAACTCCGGGTAAAAGCGCGCAGTCACCAGGTCGGGAACCGTCCACGCATGGTAGGCACCCGGGTAGGTCACGGTTTCGATCGGGGCCGGATTTCCCGCGGCTCGCGCGTAGGCCAGATAACTCTCGACCTTTGCCACAGGCAGATTGTCGTCCCTTCCGCCGAGCAGCATCAACACCGGCGAACCGGTATAGGCGCCGCGGTCGGCCACCACGCCAAAGTTCAGGGCGGGATAGAAGGCGACATGCGCGGCAAATCGGGCTTGTCCGGGATCTACCGCCGATCGAAGCGACTCAAATGCCGTCATATGAGCCACCTCAGCGCCAAACGAAAAACCCATAATGGCAATTCGATTGACGTCGATCCGGGGTTCGCTCGCCAGCAGCCGCAGCGCGGCGTAAGCGTCCGCCACGCCAGCAGGCAAATAGCCAGGGGACCCCGACATTGCCGCCCCGGTCGTGCCGCGCGCGGTAAAGCTGTCATAGGTCAACGTGGCGAAGCCTGCTTTGCGCAGCTCGGCGGCGACATAGCCTTCATTGGCGTCACGATAGCCGCCAAGCGTGTGAACGACGATGACGGCGGGATACCGATCCTTTTTCTCCTCCGGAAAGCCCAGATTCGCCCGAATCGTAACCGTTTCGGTTGCGGCCTCCCGCGTCAGAAGCTGGCGAAAGTCGCTGTAGGTGGAAGATTGAAACGCGATTGCAGTCGTGCCTGCCTGCGGCGCCTGACAATATGCAGCCGCTGCTTCATATCCGATCGTCGCTATCAGGACGCATAAAATCCGGTACATTGTCGTCTCTTTGTCGCAATCGGTCAGATTTACTTGCACATTCTTCGACGCAACCAACAGGAGAGGAGAGGCAGACCGAATGGGACGAACATCGCCGCTGGTCAGGCACTCTAGCAAGGGCTTCGGTGGCCCTGATCGTGTCATTCGAATTTCGGCAATTTTGGTGACATAGAACCAAATCGTCAATTGGTCTCGTTGCGAATGCGGTTGAATGAAAATCGAAAATGAAACCGACATCCCCAAATCACTAAATCAGGCGGTGGGCGGCGCACACAATGCCGTCCGATTGTCATCCGCGTCGCCGGCCGAGCGCGTTGTTTGCAGCGGGCGCACGACAGTTCGGCGGCCGTTGACCGATGCAGCGGTGAGCAATCGGCGTGCAGAGGAATCGCGACCATCTCCGCGCCCTGGCCCAGAGAGTTGAAGTTGCCGACCGCGAGGTCCGCATCATGGGATCGAAGAGCGATTTGCTCAGAACGCTCGCCGCCATTTCGGGCGTAAAATCGGCGGCAAATGGCGTTCGCAGTTCTGTTCTGGTCTGGCGGAAGGGGTGGGATTCGAACCCACGGTACCCTTGCAGGCACGCCGGTTTTCAAGACCGGTGCCTTAAACCACTCGGCCACCCTTCCGTCTCTGGAATTTCAATCGCTTAGCGTAGCCACCGACCGAACGCAATGCGAACGTGGACCCAATTTGGACCCAAGGGTGCCGGAGAACGGGTTCAGGCCGGCGTAGCAGGTGGTACGGGCGGTTCGGGAACGGCCGCAATCGGCCCCGGTACGACAATCGCCGCTTGAGATGGTCTCCGCGGCTGGGTCAATGCCCAAGCGTCAAGTTTCTTCTTCCATTTTTTGTTTAACTCTATCAGTGAAAAGCGCTCCGGCTCTTCAAGCCGACCGAACCCGCGCCGACCATCACTGAATATGAGCGAGAGCAGCAACGCATCCGGGCCAACGATGAACGGCTGAAGGCCGAAAGGTTGGCGCGCGACGTGAAGGAAGACAAGCAACTGTCCTAATCGAACGTCACTCCGATTCGATAATCTTTGCGCCAGACGACATGGCAGGGCAGATGCAATCCATCTCCCGGCATAGCTAAAACGAATTTGTCTGGGACGGCTCTTTGGTGTGGCACCTCAAGTGCAGCTCCAGTAGTCGATAGATCGCGGATCATGCAATCGATGGTCTGGCCCCTGAACTCAATCGTTCCGGGCTTCATGACGCGGTAGCGAGGCGCAATCCGAGTTTCGACCATTCCATCGTGATAAGCCAAATCCCTAAGGAATCTATAAAGCTCTTCTGTGGGTCGCCGGAAGGGAGAGCGCTCGCAGAGCTGATTACGCGGGTAGTCAGATGGAAAACAGATGTTGATGACGTCAATACGGGCTATCCGGCTGCCCGCCCCCCTTTTTGAAACTCATGGTCGCGCGCGAGTTGAGTCAATCACATTTTAGGCCGATGAGCGCCGAAAGGCATCGTTCAAACCGCCGCCATTTCGCGCGTCGGGCCTCTTCTTCCCAGTGGAAGTGTTGTCTGTTTTAGGTGCGATTTTTGTTTTGCCAGAAATTGTGCGCTTTTCGAAGTACCCAAGCGAGGAATACGCCTGCAAAAATTATTGACGCCAAAACAGTAATCCAAAGATCCGGATCGAGTGGTGTGACTCTGTCTCCGTGTATGAATAGCTGAAACTCAATGATGGTATTGCCGATAATGCGACGCCCGGAGGAGGGAAGATTCTGCGATAAAAATCGGAGATATGCTTTAGGCGGCCTTCCTCTTCGGCTTTCTTCTGCCGCCATTCATTGATCAGTTCATCGAACTTAGGCATCCGTAATCAACTCGCGAATTGGCGCGAACGCAACCGTTCCATCCGAGCGCAACCGGGGGCGAGGGCAAGCCGAATCCTGATCATCTTGACGCTCGCGAGCCGAGCCACAGCCCCACAAGGGCACCGGCGCCACTAAGCAACACTCCCGAATAGGAGAGCATGTCGCCGCCCCAGATCTCGGGAATTAGTCCGCCGATCGTAGAGCCGACAAAGATTCCGATCCAGATGGATGATCCCATGCTCGGCAGCGTATCATGGGAAGATGTAGCGTAGATGTTGGTGTTAGGTCGCGCTAAACGTTTATACCATCCCCCGCACGGCCCCCGGCTGCAGGATCAATAGACGTCTACGACCTGGCCTGCGCGGCGCGCCTTGCGTTCCTGCAGCTAGATCGCGCGTTGAATGGCGACCGACACGATCCCGAGGAAATGGAGCTGGCGCAGTTCGCGCTTCGGGACGTAATGAATAAGGCAGAGAGGCTGAACGCCAAGCACGGAACGGGGCCCGCCTGACAGCGCGCGGGTAGATTGAACGCAGCCCGTCGATTCGAGTCGGCGGGTTTTCTCCTCACAAAGGGGAGGGGGACAAGTGGTTGCGCCTTGGACCCAAGATTAGACCCAAACACCGAATACAGGGCGTTACGAGGTGGTACGAGAGACTACTGAGGGTCGGCGAAACGCTCAAAAGTAGCGGGTAGCGCGCGGCCTCAAATGTGAGAGGCGCTCGAATTGTTGGTTGCCTGCAGCCTGGACTAGCTGAAGGCGATCGCGAGCAAACTCGAGCAGAGCAACACGAAGCCGGCCGCGGTCAGCGCGAGAAACCCGTCGGACACAAGATCATGATTTCGCATCATACACCTGCCGCTCTCGATGCTGGTCCGAATTTATTAAAACTTTCGGAATCCTGCTCCGCCTCCGCGGCTTCGCGAAGGTCAGGCCCTTGAACGAAAGCCGTCGAACGCGTGGGCCAGGAAGATCCCGGCGCTCATCAGGCCCAAAAACGCTGTCACCATCTCAGTCATCGCAATATCCGTTCCGCCCCGTTTGGGACAGAACGACTGCCGCGTTGCACAGTCAAAAGGATTCCGTCGCTAAAATGAGAATCGAATCTGACTGATGATTTCGGGCAACAGACTCGTCCCAGAAACGAACAGTTTGGGCGCCGCTGCTCCCGCGAAACGACGGCACGGCCCCGCAACCAATGATTCACTACGCCTGCGCTCTCCCCATTTCCGCCGTGTTCGCGCCGCGGTATGTTAATACGTTGATGCGGAAGTGGGCGCATCGGGGACATAGTGCGGTCGAACGCCTCGAAGTAGGCATGCGGCCGGTTTAGATGGTAATTGGGGCGGATGGGGATTCGACGGCCAGATCAGATGGTCCTGATGGCGCAAGGCGCGGCCGCCGTGGCAGCATGTCTTATGCTCGCCAACTGCGCCTCATCGGGCAAATTCGGCAGCCGAGTCGATCCCAAATACGGCGTTTCCTCAAGTCCCCGGGTAGTCGCCTTCGGCGAACCGGTGCCCAAGGGTGGCGGGGTCTACCGCGTCGGCAAGCCCTATACGGTTGCGGGCCGGGTCTACGTGCCGGAAGAAGACGTCAACTACCGCGAGGATGGGCTCGCCTCCTGGTACGGCGATGATTTCCACGGCCGCTTGACCGCCAACGGCGAAGTCTTCGACATGGGGTCGCTGACTGCCGCCCATCCGACATTGCCGATGCCGTGCTACGCGCGGGTGACAAATCTCAGCAACGGCAAGTCCTTGGTCGTGCGCGTCAATGACCGCGGCCCCTACCACGGTAACCGCTTAATCGACGTCTCGAACAAAGCCGCCGAACTGCTTGAATTCAAAGGAAATGGCGTGGCGCACGTGCGGGTCGAATATGTCGGCCGGGCACCGCTGGAAGGTTCCGACGACCGTCAGTTGCTGGCGACCTTGCGCACCGGCGTTCCGGCACCGTCGCCATCCCTGGTTAGGGTGGCCTCAGCCCGTCCGTTCGTTCCGGAAATTGCCTCGAACGGCCGTCGGATCCGGGGCGAGGTTCCGGTTCCGGACGGGCGGCCCTACAATCTCGGCAATAGCTCGGCAGACCTCGCCTCGATCAACGCGACCTCCGAAATGTCCGCCTCGGCGCGATCGCGCGGCCGGGTCTTGGACAATCCACGCGCTGTCACCTACGAAAATGACGAGCGTTACGAACAGGGTGTCAGTCCCGTTTCGGCTTATGCGCCGATCGATCCGCGCGGACCGAGCGAATTGCTGAGCGGACGCGGACTTTATTGATCTGGGTCTAACCTAACCGGCGTTCTCCCTGAGAAAACCAATCAGGGCGGCATTGACCTCCTGGGCTCGTTCCTGCTGAACCCAGTGGCCGGCGCTGTCGATGATAAGCTTCTGTCTCAGGTTCGGCAGGACCCGCTCCATGTCGGCGATACGCTTTGCGCCAATCAGCCCGGTGATGACGGAATCCCTTGATCCCGCAATGAACAACGACGGCTGACGGATTTGCGCGCCTTGCCACGGCGCGGTCAGTTCCCAATTGCGGTCGAGGTTGCGATACCAATTGAGGCCGCCCCGAAAACCCGACTTTTTGTAGGCTTCGGCGAAATAGGTGAGGTCGGCTTCGCCGAGCCAATCCGGCAACGGGCGATCGGCGCGGGGATTGCCGAGAAATCCCTTGCCGTCTTCGACGAAGAGCGAGGCGGCGGGATCGGAGAAGCCGCGCCCGAGCACGGTTCGCATCGTTAAGTCGACGTCGCGCTCGAATTCGGCTTCGGCAACGCCGGGCGGCTGAAAATATTGCCAGTAGAAATTGGTGATCCCGCTTTCGCGCAAGGTTTTCAGCGGCCGTCCGCGCCCGCGGAAAGGCGGGGGAACACTCAATCCAGCCACCGCGGAGAAGACATCGGGGCGGAACAGTGCCGCGTGCCAGGCGACCGGCGCGCCCCAATCATGGCCGACGATGGCGGCGCGCTTTTCGCCAAGCGCTGAAACCAGCGCGACCATGTCGCCGACGGTATCGAACAGGCTGTACGCACCCACATCGGCCGGCGCGCTGCTTCGTCCAAACCCCCGCATGTCCGGCGCGACAACGCGAAACCCCGCCGCCGCGATGGCCGGGAGTTGATGCCGCCAGGAATAGGACAGTTCCGGCCAGCCATGGCAGAGAACAACCAGCGGGCCTTCGCCCTGCTCGAGCAGGAAGATATCGATCGAGTTGGCGGAAATGGTGCGTGAGGTTGGCATCGCGTTTCCGCCCCCGTTTCCAGGATTCTATCGAGTGATCCCGGCACGACACTCTAAGGTTGTTCGAGCGGCGCTGCAATCCGTACTGCGATGCTGACAAAAACCTGTGTTGTTTGCGGTACTTCCAACTGTTAGAACGCCGGCCTGAAGGCATTTTCCGATGGCATCCGAACGACTACCGCACCGCACATCAGGAGCAGCGAGGGGATGGATCTCGCACAGCCTGGTTGCGGCTCTCTTGATCGGGGCTGTGGCATGGGGCGGCCTGGTCTACGCCGCCAACCAGAGCGTCCAGGGCGCCAAGAAGGAGGAGGGCGGCTTCGACGGCGATGCGCCGACCGCGATCCTGATCGAGGCTACCAGTGGCAGCGTGCTGTGGGAGAAGAACGCTGACGAGCTGCGGGCGCCGTCGAGCATGATGAAGCTGATGACGGCGGAGGTGGTGTTCCACGCCATCAAGCAGGGCGAAATCAAACTGAGCGACGAATATCACGTCAGCGAAAACGCCTGGCGCAAGGGCGGGGCGCCCTCGGGCACCTCGACCATGTTTGCCGCCATCCACAGCAAGATTGCCGTGGACGACCTCCTCCACGGCGCCATCATTCCAAGCGGCAACGATGCCTGCATCGTGCTGGCGGAGGGGATGGCCGGCAGTGAGCGTGCCTTTGCCGAGATGCTGACCAAGCGGGCGCGCGAACTCGGCATGACCCAATCGACGTTTGGTAATTCGAACGGGCTGCCCGACCCCGGCAACAAGATGACGGTGCGCGAATTGGCAAAACTCGCGCGCTACGTCATCCTGACCTATCCTGAATTTTACAAGTTGTTCGGCGAGAAGGAATTCACCTGGAACAAGATCCGTCAGCAGAACCGCAATCCGCTGCTGAATTCGCTCGAAGGCGCTGACGGGCTGAAGACCGGATATACCAAGGAGGGCGGCTACGGCATGGTCGGGTCCGCGGTGCAGAATGGTATCCGGCTGATCGTCGTCGTCAACGGCCTCGAGGATCCCGACGACCGTGCGACGGAAGCCAAGAAAATGCTGGAATGGGGATTCCGCAATTTCGAGGCGCGCACGCTGTTCGCGGCGCAGCAGCCGGTCGGCTATGCCAAGGTGTTTGGCGGCGACACCCGTTCGGTGAAACTCGCAAGTCCCGAACCGATCAAGGTGATGGTCTCGAAAAACGGCGGCGACAAATTGATCGCGCGCGTGGTCTATAACGGACCGGTGCGGGCGCCGATCGAGGCCGGCCAGCAGGTCGGGTTCGTCAAGGTATGGCGAGGCGCCAACATCGCGGTGGAGGCGCCGGTCTATGCGGCGGAATCGATCGGCAGGGGATCGACGATGCGGCGGGCGATCGACGGGGCGAGCGAACTCGTGATCGGAATGTTTCGTGCCGGCGCCGAGAAGCTCTGACGATGGCCGAAGCAGCGGTCAAAAGAATTCCCGGGCGCGGCCGATTTATCACCTTCGAGGGTGGCGAGGGCTCCGGCAAATCGACCCAGATCAAGACGCTGGCGGAACGCCTGAACACGGCAAAACTGCGCGCCATTGTCACGCGCGAGCCCGGCGGATCGCCGGGAGCTGAAATCATCCGGCATCTCGTTTTGTCCGGCATGGGCAAGCTATTGGGGCCCGATGCGGAAACGCTGTTGTTTGCAGCCGCGCGCGACGACCATGTCCGTACCGTCATAAAACCCGCGCTCAGCCAGGGCATATGGGTGTTGTGCGACCGCTTTTCGGATTCGACGCGCGCCTATCAGGGCAGGCTGGGACAGGTAGCGCCAGCCATCCTGAACGCGATGGAGCGGGTCACCATCGGCGATCTCAAGCCGGATCTGACAATTATTCTGGATGTTCCGGTCGAGGTAGGGCTGCAACGCGCGGCGAGCCGCCGCGGTAACGGTGTGCCGGACCGGTTCGAGGCAGAGGACATAAAGTTCCATCAGGATTTGCGCGAGGCCTACCGGCAGATCGCGGCCAGCGAGCCGGAGCGGTGCGTGCTGATCGATGCCACCGCGGATGCCTCAACCGTTGCCGCTCTCGTCTGGACCGCCTTGCGCGACCGTTTCTTCACTGCCAGCGCCGGCAGCGTGGCTAGTTCGGCATGAGCGCCCGTCAGGTCGAGCCGCAGATTTCGGCAGTCCATCCGCGCCAGACCGCCGCGCTGTTCGGACATCGCGACGCCGAGGCCGCGTTGTTGAGCGCCTACCGCAGCGGGCGTATCCCGCATGCCTGGCTGATCGGAGGCGCGGCCGGCACCGGCAAGGCAACGCTGGCCTATCGCATGGCGCGTTTCGTGCTCGCGCATCGCAATCCGCTTGCACCCGAGGTGCAACGCGCCGAGACGCTCTCGGTCGATCCGTCCGATCCGGTCGCGCGCCATGTCGCAGCCGGCGCGCATGGCGGCCTGCTCGTGCTGGAGCGGACGCACAACGACAAGGGCGTCTTGCGAACTGTGATCACCGTCGACGAGACCCGGGAGACGATTTCGTTCTTCGGCTCGACCGCGGCCGTTGATGGCTGGCGGGTCTGCATCGTCGATACGGTGGATGAGCTCAATCCCAACGCCGCCAACGCGTTGTTGAAAATTCTCGAGGAGCCGCCGCGGCAATCGCTGTTCCTGCTCGTCAGCCATGCGCCGGCGCGGGTGTTGCCGACCATCCTGTCGCGCTGTCGCAAATTGGCGTTGCGACCGCTTGCAGTCGATGACGTTGTCGCTGCGGCCGCGCAAGCCGCTGGCCTTGCGACCGACGATTCCGCGCTGGCTGAGGCGGCAGAAGCGGCGGAGGGCAGCGTCGCGCGCGCACTGACGCTATTGGGCGGCGATGCCCTAAAACTTCAGCAGCGAACCGCAGCGTTACTGGCGACCTTGCCGCGGGTCGACCCCCGCGAGCTTCATGCGCTCGGCGATGCGCTCGGCGGCAGCGACCGGGTAGCGCTGGCGGCGTTCGTGGACAGTGTCGACCGCTGGGTCAGCCAACGCCTGCACCATGACGACGCCAATGCCAACGCCAACCTTCCCCGCCTTGCACGGCTGGCGGAGGTGTGGGAAAAGATCAACCGCGCCGCGCGCGACACCGCAGACTATAATCTCGAGCGAAAGCCGCTGGTTTTCTCGGTGTTCGGGCTACTCGCGGAGGCGACCGGCTGACAGGCCGGTTTAGCCAATCGATATCACCGCACGTGGTTTGAAGAGCGATGAAAGGCCTTCGCAACTATGGCGAA
>Ga0209328_10000025_pt1 | contig 24032 bp, 27 predicted proteins | sample JacPinW_OM3H0_M1_FD_187954 | JGI IMG/M metagenome (GOLD analysis project Ga0209328, IMG submission 187954) | Forest soil microbial communities from Algoma, Ontario, Canada - Jack Pine, Ontario site 1_JW_OM3H0_M1 (SPAdes) (version 2) | ecosystem: Environmental > Terrestrial > Soil > Boreal... | reverse complement strand
CCGATGATGCCTTCTACGCACCCGACGGGAAATCGATCGTCATCAACGAGGAGGAGTCGCACGCGATCGTGCTGGTCGACTACGCGACGCACCGGATCGTGTGGCAGTACGGCGTGTCGGAGCGTTTCGGCTCGGCCAAAGGCTATCTCAATGGACCCGACGACGCCTACATGTGGCCCGACGGCAACGTCGGCGTGGCCGACATCCGCAACTGCCGCCTGCTCCTCATCGACCACGACACCAAAACCATCAAGACCCAGCTGGGTCGGACGGGCTACTGCGCCCACAATCCGCCAAAGAGCTTTGGCTTGCCAAATGGCGACACGCCACTGGCCAACGGGCACGTCCTGATCACCGAGATCCTCGGCTCCTGGGTGAGCGAGGTCGGCTGGGACGGCACAGTTTACTGGACGACGCGGGCGCCGGGCATCCGGTATCCCTCCGACGCGCAGATGCTCCCCGACGGGAACATCCTGCTGGTCGACTACTCCCGCCCCGGGCAAGTCCTGATCATGACCCCGAAGGGGCAACCCATCTGGCGCTATGCGCCCAGGTCCGGCCCGGGAATGCTGGACCACCCGTCGCTGGCGATCGAGCTCGGCAACGGGCTGATCGCACTGAACGACGATTTCCGCAACCGGGTGGTGGTTATCGATCCAAAGACGAACCAGATCGTCTGGCAGTACGGCGTCAACGACCGACGCGGGCGGACCGATGGTTTGCTGTTCATTCCCGACGGCATCGACCTGAAGCCGCCGAACTGGGGCAATCCTACCTAGCCACGATGGGTAAGCCGAACTAGAGTCCGCGCGTCAGGCGCCAGCCAGCATCGGGGCCGTTGATCGGCGCAGCAAGGACCAGTGGAACCTCGGCCTTGTGGGCGCCGGCATCGATGATCAATGTCCCGACGCGCGTTCCAGCGGGTAGGGAGGCGGGTAGGTCATCAAGCCTGACCTGGCGCGAGACGGTCGTCCCATCGAGCAACACCCAGGTGACCGACTGGCTCGCCACGATCGTCCCCGCTTCGTCCCATGCCGTCCGATAACGGGCGATGACGTCGCCACTGCGGACGACAGAATGCGCGTGAAGCGTCGGGGTCAGCCCTGCCAACAGCGCACTGGCCGCTTTGAACGCGCCCGCCAGTGCGTTGGGCTGTCCCATCACCGCGCCGTATACCCGCACCGGAAGGCCGTCGATCGTCACGTCCGCCGCCATGACGAAGCATCCGCCCGCCTCGTCGGTATGCCCGGTCTTGATCCCCACCACGCCTCCCTGGCCAAGGAGGGTATCGAGATTGCGAATGACGCCTGCCACTGGAAGGGTCGCTTGCGATTGGGCGACGATCTGCGCGAAAACCGGCTGCAGCATCGCGGTTTGTCCAAGCTTGATCAGGTCTGCCGGGATGCTGACGCTCAACGAAGAGAAGCCGCTGACATCTGCGTAATGGGTCGCGTTCAAGCCCAGCGCCGCCGCTCGCGTGTTCATCCGGGCGACGAAGGCGGGCACGGAGCCGAGGTCCCAGGCCGCCAGCATCTCGGCGTAGTTACTCGCCGAAGGCAGGAGCAACCCCTGCAGTAACTGGTACTCGCTGAGTTGCTCCCCCGCGACGACGGGGAGCACGGACTCACCCTGGTTTCGCTCGGCGAAAAAGGTGTTGACATCGGCGCGGGTGACGGTGAGCGCCGGACCAGGTTGGTTCAACAGCAGCGGATGGTCTTCCAGCACGAGGAGCGCGGTCATCATCTTGGCGGTGCTCGCCATGGGCACCGGTGATTGTCCGCCGAAGCTCCCGACCTCGCCGATGCCGTCGACGTACAGGGCCGCCTTGCCCTGCGCGGGCCAGGGAAAAACGGGCGCGGTTCCAAGGAGCAGCTGTGCCGGGACGACGGAGGTCGCGGCCGTCACCGGCAGGGGGCGGAAGTACTGGAAGGCCGCGGCCGCCAGCACCAGGACGAGCAGGTACGGAAGTGGACGGCGAACGACTGAATTGTGCCCTAGCGCCAGGCGATCGGCGGTCCGAGGATCGGCCCGGCCAGGGTAACGATCTCACCCCGATTGGGGAAACGACGCAACTTGACTTTGCTGAAGATCAGCTGATCGTCGAGCGTCACTTCGAAGCGCCCTTTGCTGCCCGTGCGGAGGGACACCTCGATCATGATGGGCGCCCAGGCCCCGAGGATCTCAGCCGTCAGACCGACGGCCTGGTCCAGGTAGTTTCAGGGAACGCAGTATTCGATTGTGACGCGGTGCTTCGGATCGATCACGAGCCAAGCGTATCAGCGATTGCGGCGAACGGCGACCGGTGGTCCCGCCAGGGCACGGACGAGCCGGTCGATCGACGAGCCGACGCCATAGGTCTCGCTCAGTTTTGCGAGCGCCTGCGGATCGCTGGGTGTGGCCGGCCGGGTCCCTATCGGTTTTGGGACGGGCGCGATGCTCACCGGGACGCCGACCCGACGCGCTCGCTCGATGTAGGCATTGGCCGCGTCGCCGAGTTTGCCGCTGGCGATGATGCCATCGAGATCTTTGAAGCGCCGCACCAGCTGGGCGGCGGTCTTCTCCCCCACCCCAGGAACACCAGGAAGCCCGTCGGATGGGTCGCCACGCAGCACCGCGTAGTCGCCGTAGGAGCGGCCCGGGATGCCGTACCGGCTCTCGACCTCGGCCTCGTCGACCACGAGCAGGTTGCCGATTCCTTTCTGCGTATAGAGCACGGTCACGTCGGGATCGCGCACCAGCGAAAAGAGGTCGCGGTCACCGGTCACGATCTCGACCTTGCCGGTGATCTTCGGCAGCAGCGAGGCGATCACGTCTTCGGCCTCGAAGCCCGCCGCCCCCATCACCTCGACGCCAATCGCGCGCAGCACCGCGTGAATGATCGGCTCCTGCGGTGCGAGCTCCGGCGGCATCGCACCGCGCTCGAGGCGCTCGGTCTTGTAACTCGCGATCACTTTCACCCGAAATGCCGGCCGCCAATCTTCATCGGTGGCAACCACCAGCGCCCTTGGCTTGCGGTCGGTGACAAGCCGCGCCAGCATGTCGAGAAATCCCCGCACCGCGTTGACCGGCTGGCCATCCGGCGCCTTGAAGGCGCCGACGGGAATGCCGTAGAAGGCGCGGAACATGAGGCTTGAACCGTCGAGCAAGAGCCAGTCCGCTGCCACGTGTCGCCCTCAGGTCCTGGACGAGACGGCGGCTGGTGGTCTGACGACCGCCTCGAGCTGGGCGCCCAGCGACAGGATGCTGTACTCGTCGCGCGGCCGGCCGACGAGTTGGATGCCGATCGGGAGCCCGGCCGTCGAGATGGCAAGCGGAAGGCTGATCGCCGGCTGCCCGGTGCCGTTGAACGGATGGGTAAAGCTCAGCCAATCGAGGAACTCGCCGGACGCGGTGTCGACGTCCTGGCCGAGCGTGCCGACCTTCGGCGCGGGATACGTGAGCGTCGGGGTGAGCAGCACGTCGATCTGGTCCCAGGTCGCGATCAACCTTCGCGCCTGCTGATGCAGCTCGGTCAGCGCCTTCAGGTAATCGACGGCCGTCGACAACGGTGCGGCCTGAAACATCCTTTGATTGAGTGGGTCGAGCAGCTCGGGGTTGGTGATCGGTAAGGCGCCCACGGCCGTGACGGCAAGGATCTGGATGAGCGGGCGAAACTGCCCGAGGTCGGGTTTCACCCGGCTGACACGATGCCCGAGGCGGGCCAGCTCCGCCGCGACGGACTCGACAGCGGCCGCGACCTCCGGGTCAACCGCAGCCGGCGCATCGATGGTCCATCCGACACGCAGCATCGCCGGCTTGCGCTGCGCCGCCGCGAGGAATGGTTCCGGAATCTCGGCCCAGTACGGATCGCCGGGCAGGTGTCCGCTCATCGCGTCGAGGCCGAGCGCCGCGTCCGCGACGGTCCGGCCGATGACGCCGCTGGTGGCGAGCCCCGCCCAGTCTTCCCCGAGCAGTGGCCCGCTGGAGATGCGGCCCCGCGATGGCTTCAATCCCACGACCCCGCAGCACGAGGCGGGGATGCGGATCGAGCCGCCGCCATCGCCGCCATGGCTCAGGGCGCACAAGCCCGCCGCCACGGCCGCGGCCGCGCCGCCACTCGATCCACCGGCGGTCCGGGTCTTGTCGACCGGGTTGCGGGCGGGCGGGAACATCGGGCCTTCGGTGACGGGCCGCGTCCCGAACTCCGGCGCGTTCGTTTTGCCAAGGATGACGGCACCCTCGTTCTTCAGCCGGCCGATGGCAAAGCTGTCGACCTGGGCGGTGGCCTTTTCGAACGCGCGGGAGGCGAGGCTGTTGCGATACCCGGCGAGTGCCGCCGTCTCCTTGATCGAGACCGGCACTCCGTCGAGCAAGCCGAGGTGTTCGCCCCTCGCCACGCGCTTTTCCGCCGCGGCGGCCTGGCTTTCGGCCAGCTCACGGGTCAGGAGAACGTAGGCATTGAGTTCCGGGTCGATCCGCTCGATACGCTCGAAATAAAGTGCGACGAGCTCGCTCGGTTTGACTTGCCTGGCTGCGACGGCGCGCGCCTGCTCGAGGGCACTCTTGAAGGCCCAGGCGTCATCGATCACCCGCTAACTGTATCGACCACGCGCGAATCCCGCGAACGCTACCGCCACTGCCAGGAGGAGAGGATCGCGGCGAAATCGCCGCTGCGCATTTGCTCGAACTGGCTCGGCGGGGCCGCCAGCGCCATGATGTAGGTGGTCGTGCCGTAGTCGACGAAGAGAAGCTGTCCGCTTGACGTCGGTGTTTCGACGTCGACGCTCAGGGCCGGCGTGCCGCCGATCGTGGTCGAGCCCAACGTTCCGAGGTGGGCCTGCATCGCGGCGGCGGCCTCGCCCCAGTGGTTCTGGAGGTCTGCCAGAGGGACCAGCTGGCCGAAGTCCGCCACGACGAACTCGGACCGCCCGCCACCGGAACCCCTGGCCAGCGCGAGAACGACCCGCCGGCCCCCGACGAAGCTGGTGGTTGTCGGGACCCAACCGCGCGGGGCCTTAACGGAGAAATGGCCGTCGGTTGCCACCGCCGGCCCCCCCAGGCTCAGCGAGATGAGCACGCCGATGGCGATGACGGCGACGATCGCCAGGATGCCGACCGGAAGCAACAGCGTCCAGTTCGGTCGTGTCGTACTCGACGCTCCAAGCGCAGGGAACGGCGGTGGCGTACTCGGAAGAGCGGGGTCCGGCAACGGGCCACCCGCGGTGACGGGCGGTGCCCCCGCATCGGCGACGGTCAGCGGCATGTGGCAATGCGGGCAGACGGTCTCCCCCTTGATGTACCACGTCCAGCAGTTGCGGCAGACAGCCCGGCTCACGCGTGACCCTCAGGAAACGCAACGGTCGGTCTTCGCAATCCCGCTGCGACGGGCCTGAAACGAAACAGCCCGCCAGAACCCTGGCGGGCTGCTGTATGAAGGTGGGTCGGCTTAGCGGGACTCGACCGCGACTTCGGCCTCGATTTCCTTCTGGGCCTCAGCCGGGGTCGGCGCGGGGACCGCCTCGAGGTCGATCTCGAGCTTGACGTCGTCACCGAGCAGGAAGCCGCCGGCCTCCAGCGCCTGGTTCCAGGTCAGGTCGTAGTCCTTACGGTTCAGCTTGGTCTCCGCGGAGAAGCTCACGCGGCGATTGCCCCACGGGTCCTTGCCCTCGCCGTTGAAGCTGGCGTCGAGCGTGATCTCCTTGCTCTTGCCGCGGATGGTCACCTCACCGATCACCTTGAAGTTCGAGGGGTCCTTACCCTCGACGCGCGTGCTCTTGAAGGTGATGGTCGGATATTTCTCGACGTCGAAGTGGCCATCGGCGCTGCGCAGATGGTTGTCGCGCATCTCAACGCCGGTGTCGACGGTCGCCGCATCGAGGACCACGTCGACTTTCGCCGTGTTCAGGTTGTCGTTGTCGACCTCGATGTAGCCCTCTTTGACCTTCATCTGGCCGCGCACTTTCGACATCATGTGCCGGATCGTAAACGTGACGCTGCTATGACTCGGATCGATTGCCCACTTCATCTAACTCGGTCCTCCCGGTCTCTCAAGAATTTGTTGCGCATACAACAGTCGCTAGAGCAAACAGTTTGATGGGACAATCTATTCCGGATGGCCGCCGACCTCAAACCTGCCGAACTGCGTGCCTGGGCGGCCTTTCTCGATGCCCAGGCCGCCCTGCTGCGCCAGCTGGAGTCTGAACTCATCGAAAAAGAGGACATGACCCTCGCCGAGTTCGATGTCCTGATCCAGCTCGGGATGGCTCCCGACCGGCGCCTGCGGATGACCGAGCTGTCGGAGCGCGTCCGCCTGAGCCGCAGCGGTCTGACCCGTTTGGTCGACCGCCTGGTTCAGGCTGGGCTCGTCAAGCGGGGCAAGTGTGCCGAGGACCGGCGGGGCACCTTCGCGATCTTGACGACGGTCGGCGGATCGCGCCTGCACCGTGCCCGGCCGGTCCACCTGCGCGGCGTCCGGGAGCATTTTGGCAAGCGCCTATCCGCGGCCCAGCTGTCCGCGCTGGCCGATGCCCTCGAGCCGCTCGGGCGTCCCATGCGGCCCACAGCGCCCGGCGCCGACTAACCGATGTCGCAAAAGTGGCGCACCATGCTCGGTGTTTCGCTGGGGGCTTTTTGCCCACCGATCGGCATCAGTACGATTTCCATCGGACTCCCCGTGATCGCGGCGGCGTTGCACCAGCCGGTTACGTCGGCGGAATGGGTGATCGTCACCTACGTGCTGGTCATCACGTCGTTGCTGATGACGTTCGGGCGACTGGGCGATCTGATCTCGACCAAGCGGCTCTATGTTGTGGGCTTTGCCGTCTTCACGCTAGGCGCCCTGGCCAGCGGGCTCAGCCCCAGCTTTGGATGGCTGCTCGCGAGCCGCGCGTTGCAGGGCCTGGGCGGCGCGATGATGTTCTCGGTTGCGGCCGCCATCGTCACGCGTGCCTTCCCGCCGTCTGAACGAGGCCTGGCGCTCGGCATCAATGCCGTCTTCATCTATGCCGGACTCACCGCCGGGCCCCTGATCGGCGCATTCGTCCTCGTCACCGGGTCGTGGCGCGGTCTCTTCCTTATCAATGTGCCGCTCGGCATCGGTGGCATCCTCCTCGCGCTGCTGTTCTTACGCGAAGATGCCAGGCCGCAACACCGCGCGCCCACGCGCTTCGACGTTCCCGGTGCACTGCTGGGCTCGCTCGCGCTCTTCTGCCTGTTGCTTGTCTTGAGCCAGGCCCCGAGCTGGGGCATCCTGTCGCCCGCCACGCTCGGCCTGCTGGTGCTGAGCGCCGCGCTCGCGATCGGCTTTGTCCGATGGGAACGACAGACTTCAGCGCCCATGGTCGACCTTTCGATGTTCGCTGACCGGCTCTTCTCGGCGGCGCTGGCCAGCAGCGTGCTGGCCTACCTCGCCATCTTCATGCTCAACCTGCTGGTCCCCTTCTATCTGATCCACGGGCTGGGGTTCGATTATTTCCACGCCGGGATCCTGTTGACACCCGTGCCGGTCGCGATGCTGGTGTTCGCGCCGATCAGCGGCTGGCTCTCGGACCGCGTCGGGTCGCGGGCTCTGACCTCGGGCGGGATGATCCTGGTTGCTATCAGCTTCTACTGGTTGAGCCGGCTCGGGCTCCATCCGAGCTACGCCGACCTCGTTCCGCCTCTGCTGGTCAACGGGGTGGGGACCGGTCTCTTTACGTCGCCGAACAACAGCGCCGTGATGGGCGCGGTGCGACCGGCGCGCATGGGGACCGCGGCCGGCCTGCTCGCCACCAGTCGCAATCTCGGCATGGCGCTGGGCACCGCCACCGCAGCCGCCGTCATCGCCTTTCGTCTCCCCGCCCATCTGGCCGACCACGCCGGACCGACGGCGGCCGCGCTCGCCTCGTATCAGGACGGCTTCCTGGTCGCCGGCGTCGTTGCACTGCTGGCCGCGGTGACCTCCATCGTGCGCGGGTCCGCAGCCTCGGCCCCTCAGTCATCGCGCGCCGTTGAGCAGCAGGCGATCGGGTAAGCTCGAATCCGCCGGTGTTGCGCCACGTTGCCCTCTTCCGCTGGAAGCCGGAGACCACCGCCGAGGACGTGTCCAAGGTCGAGGCGGCCCTGCATCAATTGCCCGCCAAGATCCCGTGCATCCAGTCCTACCGATATGGCCGCGATCTCGGCGTCCAGGACGGCAACGCCGATTTTGCGCTGGTGGCGGACTTCAGTGATCAGGAAGGGTTGCAGACCTACGCGAACCATCCGGACCACCAGGCGGTGATTCAGAACCTGATCCAGCCGATTCTCGCGCAGCGCGATGCGATCCAGTACGTCATCGACCACTCGGATTAACGTGACGACTGCGCCGGCTGTCCTGCGCACCACCGTTGCGAGCAGCTGGTCGTGGATGCGCCTCGACCTGGTGGTTCGGCTCGTCCCGCTCACCCTTGTTCCCTTCGTCTTCAGCTGGCTGACCGGCACACCGTTGCGCGACCTCGGGCTGGTGATCACGCATCCATCGCGCGACCTTCTCGTGGCGATCCCCGCCGCGGCGGCAGGCTTTGCCATTGCCGCGGCCTTCAACGTCTATCTCTCGCGCCGCAGCGGCCGCTGGTTCGTGCCGACCGAGCCGGACCTGCTCGTGCAGAGCGCCTACTACCTGGTGCTCAACGCCCCGATCGAAGAGTGGTTCTTCCGGGGCTTCCTGCAGGGCAGCCTGGCTCGCTGGTGGAACGCGCCATTGCTGGCGGTGCTCGCGGCCACCGCGGTGTTCGGCGCCTATCACTTCCTCGATCGCTGGGGTTGGCGCCCCGTCGTGGGGGCTACGGCCGCAGGCCTCACCCTGGGTCTGGTCTATCTCTGGCAGCCGTCACCGGCGTCGTTACTCGCCCCGGTTCTTGTTCACGCCGCGATCACCTGCGGCTTCCTCAGCCTCGGCCCCTACCTCGTGTATCGCTGGCACCTGGTCGGTCGGGGCTAGCCTTCTTCTGGCTGGCCCAGCCACTCCCGCTGCTTGTAGCCCCAGTGATGGCGAGCGTAAATCCGGCGAAGCGTGCCCGACCGGCTACGCGTGACCAGCGATTCCGTCTCCGCCCAGTTCATGTGGTACTTGACGCCCTGGAGCATCTCGCCGTCGGTGATCCCGGTGGCGGCGAAGAAAACATCGTCGCTCCGGACCAGGTCGTCGATGCCGAGCACGCGGTCGAAATCCGCGCCGGCGGCCTCGGCTTTCTCTTTCTCCTCTGGGTTGCGGGCATAGAGCTTGCACTGGATCTCGCCGCCGAGGCATTTCAGCGCGGCGGCGGCCAGCACGGCTTCCGGCGACCCGCCGATCCCCATGAGAAGGTCGAGGCCGGTACCGTCGATGGCGGTCATGACGGCGCCGGCCACGTCGCCGTCGGTAATCATCTTGATGCGCGCGCCGGTCTCGCGGACTTCCTTGACCAGCCCCTCGTGGCGCGGCCGCTCCAGGATGACGACCGTAAGGTTGCTGACCCGCATCCGCTTCGCTCGGGCGACCCGCTGCAGATTGACCGCCACGGAGTCATTGATGTTCAGCGAGCCCGCGGCGTCGGAGCCGGTCGCAATCTTGTGCATGTAGTGGACGTGCCTGGCGTCATAGAGCGACCCACGCCCGGCCGCCATGGCGACGACAGAGATCGCGTTTGGCAGGCCCTTCGACAGCAGCGTCGTGCCGTCGATCGGGTCGACCGCCACATCGACTTGCGGAGGTTCGCCAGTGCCGATCCGCTCGCCGATGTAGAGCATCGGCGCTTCATCCTTCTCGCCCTCGCCGATGACGACGATGCCGTCCATCGTGACCAGACTGAGCGCCCGCCGCATGGCGTCGACGGCGGCGCCGTCGGCGGTGTTCTTGTCCCCTCGGCCCATCCAGCGCGCACTGGCCAGGGCCCCGGCCTCGGTCACACGAACCAACTCGAGGGCCAGGTTCCGGCTGATCTCGGCAGACACGCTTTCAGTCGCCCGGAGGGGCCGAGCCATCAGGGCCTTGTAAAGGTCCTGAATGGACCTTTCCCAACCGACCAGTGGTTGCTACGCTTGCGATGTTCCGGCATGGCAGCCCCGCACCTACTTTAGCTGGGCGGGCCGCCGGAGGGAGAATTTTGGGAACCACAAGTCCGCCGCCCGTCACGGTTCCCTCCTGGACCCAGCGAGGATCGATCCGCGGTGCGCGCGCCGTGCTGCAAACCTTTCTGATCTTTCCGCTGATGGGCGCCTTCTCGCCCCTCACCGTCATCGACCGGTACCGCGTCAAGTCGATCAAGGGCGGCGCGGTCTTCGTCTCCAACCACAGCAGCGCGCTCGACGCGGTCGTCATGCTCCAGGCGCTCCCCGCCCGTTTCCGCTTTAGGGCCTTTGTCGTCGCAGCCGCCGACTCGATCTTCAAGCGCAAATGGGAGGGGGCCCTGACGCAGCTGTTGATCAACACGTTTCCGATTCCGCGGGCGGGTGGCGCCCGGCCGGCGCTGGATCGATTGAAGGAACATCTCGCCCATCGCTGGTCGGTCGTCATCTTTCCGGAGGGGACGCTATCCCGGACCGGCAACATCGGGACCTTCAAAAAAGGGGCCGCGATCCTCGCCATTGACGCTGGGGTGCCGATCGTGCCTGCCTACGTCGACGGCCTCTACGAGGTCTTTCCCCGGTTCCGCCGAATTCCGAGGCGGCACGCGGCGACCATCAAATTCGGCGATCCCCTCTATCCCCAGCCGGGCGAGGACTACGACAGCTTCATCGCCCGCACGGAGCAGGCGGTCCGCGCGCTGGCCGGGCCCAAGGGGCTGCTGCGGGACGAGCCCGCACCAACCGGCTCAGCCTCAGCCGAGGGCTCGAATTACTGGTACTGACAACCCCTGGGGGTCCCATTGACATCCGTCACAGGCGGTGATAAGACGGTGCGGGGAATTTCGTTAGGCCGCCTTTAAGAGAGGAGGGTTGGGACATTGATGCTGCCATTCATGGCGCGCGCTCGCACGCTCGGGTTGTCGATGGCGTTGGCTACCGCGGGACTTGGAGTCGTCGCCACGGTTCCCGCTTCGGCGTGGACCCAGACGACGTGGAACATCACCGTCGGCGGCGAAAACTTCTCGTCGTTCGCCTCGCTGAACCGCTTCTACGTATCGGACATCACCGTTCATCCCGGTGACCTGGTCAATTTCAATTGGGCAGGATTCCACACGGTAACTTTCAACCCGCCCGCGGGGAAGGACGTCCTCGACTACGTCACTCCGCCGGGCCTGACCGGCGCCACCACCCTCGCTACTCCTACCACCTTTGTGAATGGGACGCCCGGCGGTGGACCAGGATCACCCTTCCCGCCGCCGCCCTTCGCGCTAACGATCGGAACCAACCTCCCCAATGGGACGTACCACTTCCAATGCATGCTCCATCAGTACATGCGCGGCTCGATTCGGGTGACGCGCGGTGACCTGCCACGCACCGATGCCGAGAACCAGACGCGGGCGAACGCGCAGACGGCAGCGGACATTGCCCGCTCAGTCCGCCTTAATGCCGCCTTGCTGCGTCGCGACAGCGAAGACGGCGCCCTGGCCGGCGCCGGCGACCACACCATCGATTTCATCAACTACTATCCGGCCGAGGTCCGCGTCCAGGCCGGGGAATCGGTGACCTTCAAGCTGGCGGACTTTGGCGATCCGCACAGCGTCACCTTTGGCTACGCGAAGGCCAATCCACCGCTTTTGCCACCTGGCGAGATCTTTGCCTCGGCTCCCTCGCCAGCGACGTACAGCGGCGGCGACCTGAACTCCGGCTACCTGATGACCAAGAGCCAGTTCAACTACTGGAACCTGGCGGGGAAGCTACCCGGCTTCACACGTCGGAGCGAGTACACGATCACCTTCACGACGCCTGGGACATATGGGTTCTACTGCACGCTCCATGGCGGCATCCTGCGCGACGGCACCGTGGTCGGAATGAGCGGCCACGTGACCGTCGTGGCACCTCAAGACGACAACGGGAACCACGGAGACCGGGCAGCAAGCTGACCTGCTGATCAGGACATCGATAAAGGCCGGGCACGTGCCCGGCCTTCGTCTTTTTGACGACGCACGCTTAGGGAACGCATAGGGTGCCCTCATGAGGGCTTCAATGTCAGCGTGCAGGATTGATCCTCATGGAGGCGTCGGACGACAAGAGCACGGCCCTTCCCGCTTTTGCGGCGGTGGGCATCCTCACCCTCTTCGTGCTGCTGTCGATCTCCGGTTACCTCGTCCTGAGCGCGCGATAGGTCTCAGGCGGCAGCTTTCCCCAGGAGGGCGAGCAAGCTCCGCTCTTCCGCCGAAAGTCTGTAGGGATCGGGGACCTCTTTCTCGCTGATGGGCTTGAGGCCACCGGAAAGGTAGGCGGCGATCACCGCAGGATGGATGTACCCCTTCCTGGCGACGGCCGGCGTGTTGCCGAGTTCATCCGCGACCCTGGCAACGGCACGAACCAGCTCCTTCTTGGCCCGGCGAGAATTCGTCGCACCCGCCGTCTCCCGTAGGAATCGTGCCGCCAGGATCGTGCCGGCCCAGGTGCGGAAATCCTTGGCGGTAAAGTCCTCACCCGTGATCTCCCGCAGGTACTCGTTGACGTCGGCGGAGGTGATGTCCTTCGCATCACCGTCGTCATCGAGGTACTGGAAGAGCTCTTGACCCGGAATCTCGAGGAAGCGCTTCATGATGCGCGCCATCCGCCGGTCGTGTAACTCGATGGTATGGTGCTTCCCACTCTTGCCGCGGAACGAGAATCGGACTTCGGCCCCTATCACACTGACGTGACGGTTGCGCAGTGTCGTCAGCCCGTAAGAGCCGTTTTCCTTCCGGTACTCATCATTGCCGATCCGGATCCGCGTCTCTTCCAGGAGGCGGACGACGGTCGCCAGTACCTTCTCCCTCGGCAAACCGTGGTGCTCGAGATCACGGTCGGTGCGCTCGCGGATCTTCGGGAGTGCCTCGGCAAAGGCGAGCATGCGATCGTACTTAACCGCGTCGCGGACCTCGCGCCAGCGAGGGTGATAGCGATACTGCTTTCGTCCCCGCGCGTCTCGCCCGGTCGCCTGCAGGTGTCCGCGGGGATCCGGACAGATCCAGACGTCGGTCCAGGCCGGCGGGATGGCGAGGCGCTTGATCCGGCGGATGGTTTCCGCGTCGCGGATGGTGTGGCCGTCGCTGGCAAGGTAGCTAAATGCCTTGCCGACGCGCTTCCGCCTGATCCCTGGGGATTGGTCGGAAACATAGCGCAGCCCCGCGACCCGGGCCGACTCCACCGGGTCGACCAGCTCCGTCGCGTCCACGGCAGGCCGCTGTTGCCACGTTTCAGGGACGGCTAATGCCATTCGACCCTTGACTCCCTGCTATTGCTCACCCAAAATAGATGATAGCGCTTATATCAAGTGGGCAAGAGCGAGCGGGCCCATGCAACGGAGGTGGTCTCGTTGGCAAGTCTGATCTGGGCGATCGTCGCGGTGCTCGTGATTCTCTGGCTGGCCGGCATTGGCTTTCACATCGGCGGCTCCCTCATCTTCTTCTTGCTTCTGCTGGCGATCATCGGCGTCGTCTACCAGCTGTCCGTCGGGATGCGCGCGGGTAGCCGGCACCACCACCCCACCACCGAGGTGACGGAGGTCGAGCACACAAACGTCTGACGTCGTCGCGGAAGGGAAAAGCGGCCGCCGTGCCGCTTTTTTTGTTGCCCGGAGCCGTCTACAATTTGCCCACCGGCCGCGCGTGCACCATGCCAGAGGCCGAGGAGGTGGGGAATGGACGACAGCGAGTTCCTGAAGCTACTGACCCACATCCACGACGAGATGTTGGAAGTGGTCAAAGAGCAACACCCCGCGCACGAGCAGTTCGCCGCCTGGCTGTTGGGACAGATCGAGGGGCGGCTCCGGATGCGTATCGGCACCGTCAAGACACCCTGAGCGCTCAGGCGCGGGCCACGCGGATTCATCGCATCGTATCGTTCTAAGCACCATGGCCACCACGCCGCAACCGACCAGCGGCAGCTCCGCCGAGGGTTGGACGCTGAAGCAGATCATCAAGGAGATCCCCCTCACCGACTCCGCTCGGGATGTGCTCGAACTCGCGCAGCGATTCGCGGCACAAGCCGGGGCACCCACCGTCGAACCCCTCCATGTGCTCTGTGGCCTCGCGTTCTTGCCACGCAACCCCGCCCGCCGGGCTCTCGAAGCGATGGGGGCGAACATCGAGCAGCTGGAGACACTTCGGGTCGGGGACGGCAACGCCACACCCTCATCCTGGAAGACGGTGCCGATTGGCAGCGCGACGCGGTACATGCTGAACCACGCGCACCGGGAAGCCGAGCAGCTGGGCCACTATCGGGTGGATCCGCTTCACATGCTGCTCGCCCTCTTGTATAAGGACTCGACGACGACGGCCGAGGTGCTGGAGAAGGCCGGCGTGACCTTTTATGCGCTCCGCCAGTACCTGACGACGCCCGGCTCCGCGACCAAAGGACTCCGCAGCCGGCCACTGCCGTCGCTCGATGGCGTGGTGCGCGTGAGCCCGGTCTTCGCCATCCCGCTCGGTGCCTCGATCATCGGGGGTGTCGGGCTCTGGTCCGGGGCCGCCCCGGGCCTCACGATCCCGCTCACCATCTTGCTCGTCGTCGGTGGCTGGGTGACGTCACTCTGCATTCACGAGTTCGGCCACGCGTTCATCGCCTTCCTGGGTGGTGACCGGTCGGTCGCGTCCGCCGGCTACCTCTCGCTGAACCCAGTCAAGTACACGCACCCCGTGCTCAGCATCGCCCTGCCACTTGTGTTTCTCCTGATTGGCGGGATCGGCTTGCCGGGTGGCGCGGTCTATCTCAACGAGCGTGCCATACGCAACGATCGCTGGCGCACGTTCGCCTCGGCCGCGGGTCCGCTCGGCAACCTCCTGTTTGCGCTACTGATCGGATGGCCATTCCTCGTGTTCGGCGGCGTCCCGCCGGTGGGTGACATCCATTTCTGGGCTGCCCTCGCCTTCCTCGTCTTCCTCCAGGTCACGGCGATCGTGCTCAACCTGATTCCGATTCCCGGCTTCGACGGATTCGGAATGATCGCCCCCTGGCTGTCGATCGAGCTGCGTATTCTCGCCAGCCGGTTGGGGATGCTGCCCTTGCTGATCCTCTTCTTCCTGCTCTGGCGGGGCGGGCCGGTGACCGCCGCGTTCTGGAACTTTGTCTACAGCCTGACGGGTCTTCTGAACGTGCCCATCGATCTGATCGTTTACGGCCAGCAGCAGATACCCCGCTTATAGGCACCGCAACTTCGTACCCCACTACACTCACCGCGTGATCGGAGAGCGACCAGAAACTCGCGCGCTGGAGGCGCTGGACACGGACGCTTGTGTTCGGCTGGCGCAGGATCTCGTCCGGGTCCCTTCGGTGACCGGCAACGAGGGCGCAGTGCAGGACCTCATCGCGCTCGTGCTCGAAGAGGGCGGGCTCGAGGTCGACCGCTTCGCGGCCGACGTGAGCCGCCTCAAGGCCCATCCACGATTTCCCGGCATGGAGGTGGAGCGGACGGAGGCCGTGCTGGTGGCCGGCCTCCTCGGTGAGAAGGGGGAGCGGTCGCTGATCCTCAACGGCCATGCCGACGTCGTGCCGCTCGGAGACCGCCAGGCCTGGCATGCCTCTCCCTGGTCGGCACACATTCAGGCCGGGCGGATCTACGGGCGTGGCGCTTGCGACATGAAGGCGGGCCTCGCGGTCGGCATAAGCGCCGCCGCGGCCCTGAAGAAAAGCGGCCTGCCGCTACGTGGCCGGCTCATCGTGCAAAGCGTCGTCGGCGAGGAGGATGGCGGCATTGGCACCTTCGCCATGGCGGATCGCGGCTATCGCGCAGATGCCGCCTACGTCCTGGAACCGACCCGGCTGCGGCTGATCCCGGCGCAGGCCGGCGCGCTGACGTTCCGGCTACGGATCGGCGGCCGGTCGGCGCACGCCTCGGTTCGCTACGAGGGCGTCAGCGCGATCGAGAAGTTTGAGCTGGTCGAAGGCCGGCTCCGGCAACTCGAGCGATCACTGAATCAGCAGCCCCATCCACTCTTCCGCGACTATCCGATCGCCTACGCGCTCAACATCGGTCGTATTCGGTCGGGCTCATGGTCGTCGACGGTGCCGGACGAATTGGAGTGTGAAGGTCGCGTCGGCGTGCCGGTCGGCATGGCCTCGGCGGAGGTGCGCCGTCAGTTTGCCGCGGCCCTCGTCGATGCCGCACAGCGCGACGCCTGGCTGAGTGAGCATCCGCCGCAGCTCGAGTGGTACGGGGGACAGTTCGACGCGGTCGAGGTTGACCCGGATCTTCCGGCGTTCGCGGCGCTCCGCGCCGCGCACACGCAGGAGTTCGATGTGCCGCCCGAGCTCGTGGGTGCTCCGTACGGATCCGACATGCGCTTGCTGGTGCACGAAGCCGAGACGCCGGCCATCCTCTACGGACCTGGCGATATCCGCCAGGCACACGCCACTGACGAATGGATCGCGGTGAACGAAATTGTGCAGGCGGCCCGCGTCGTTACCGCCGCAGTAGCCCGATACCTCGCGGCCTGATCTCGACGCCGGCCTCCGCCAGGAGGCCACCCATCCAGGACTGCGCCAGCGAAAATGCGAGACGGCGCGCCGCCGACTCTGCCCTATCTCCGTCTTCGGCGCTTGCTTTGCGCGCCAGGTCAAGCGCGGACTCGCGCTCTGGCGCATCGAGCCGTTCGAGCTCCGCGCCCACGGCGTCGAGCGCGTCGCCTTTGCGCAGGACCCGCAGCACATCGAGCGCCAGCACGCTGGTGGTGCCCTCCCAGATGGGGAGCACCTGGGCATCGCGAAGCAGACGAGGCAATCCCGTGTCCTCCATATAGCCTTGGCCGCCGAAGCACTCGATCGCTTCGGACGCGACGGCCACCGCCTGCTTCGCGGTGTAGAGCTTGGCGAGCGCGATGCCGATTCGAAAGACCGCGGCTTCGCCCGGCTTCGTCGTCCCCGCCTCGATCCGTCCCAGCAGCTGCGCCATCCGCATTGTGAAGTAGAGCGCGGCGTCGGTCTCCGCGGCCAGTTCGCGCAGGACTTCGGCATGCAGCGGATGGTGGGCGAGCTTTCGACCGAACGCCTGGCGTTGGGCGGCGTATGCAGTCGCCAGCATCAGCGCACGGCGCATGGTCGCCGCCGCCGTGATCGCATTGTGCAGCCGCGTGATGTTGAGCATGGCAGTCATTTGCGCGAAGCCACGGTCGGCGTCGCCGACCAGCTCCGCCTGGGCGCCGTCGAGCGTGACTTCACCGGTCGCCATGGCGCGGGTTCCCAGCTTGTCCTTCAACCGATCGATGCGATAGTGGTTGCGGCGGCCGCCGGGACCATCGCGGGGCACGAGAAAGAGCGCGAGGCCCCGCGTTCCGGCCGGCGCGCCCTCGGGTCGAGCCAGTGCCAGCGCGACCTCACACCCGATGTTGGAGCAGAAGAACTTCTGCCCGAAGAGACGCCAGCGATCAGCATCACGTTTCGCGACGACGACGTTTTGCCCGACGTCAGAGCCGCCCTGGCGTTCGGTCATCCACTGGCCGGATGTCCACGCCTCGCCAGGATCACGGCTGATCAAGTGCCCGAGCACGGCACCCGGCTGGCCGGCGCCAGCCGCGTCAGTAAGCACTCGAGCCGCGCCGTCCGTCATCGCGACCGGACAGGAATAGGTGGCGGTCGAGGGCGCGAACAGGTAACACAGCGCCGCCTGCACCAGGCGCGCGTCGGCGCCGAGACGGGAGGGGTCCTCGTATGGCAACGCCACCAGCCCTGCTCGTGCGCCCACCGACGCAAGCTGCCGCCAGGCATCCGGGTAGACCACCTCGTCGACACGCTCGCCCCACGCGTCGAACGACCGCAAGACGGCTGGCTGGCCTTCGCAGGCATCCCCCCACGCGGGGAGCTCTTCGGCAGCGGCCCGACCCATCTCGCGGAACGCTGGCTCTATCACGTTGAGGGTTTCGCCTCGAAGCCACGCGTTGAGCAGGAGACGCAGCGTCGGATCAGCGTCCCAGGTGTTGGCCGGTAGCAGCTCCGGCATCATGCGGGCGCCTAGATCATCTGCCCGGTCACCCTGACCGGCTGGATCTTGAAGGTGACCCGGTGTTCGCCGGGGTCGAGCTCACGAAACTTCTTGCCTGTATAGCGATGCGAGAGGCGATCGATGAACTCAGCTTTCGGGTCGGGGATCAGGCTGACCAGGCGACCGCGGATCTGCGCGTAACGATCCGGGGTCTTCGGATCGATGAGGAGCATCGTCAGCTCGCGGTCGCGCTGCAGATTCTTCGGCCAGGCGCGATTGGTGTTGCTGTTCAGCCAGACGAAGCCGTCTTGCAGCGCGAACCACACCGGATTCAACTGCACGGAGCCGTCGTCCCGTTTGGTCGCGATGACGACCAGGATCGGCAACGCCGCCAGCTTCCGGACCGCTGGACTGAGCGCCGCGGCCTTAGCGCCGGCCATCGACCGCGCCCGTGACGCGTACCGGCTCGATCTGAATCTTGATGCGGCCGGTCCGGGGGCCCTGGTAATCCTTCTTCAGGTAGCGATGCGAGAGCTGATTGATGTGCTCCCCGCCGGGGTCTTCGGCCCAGGTGACCATGCGCCCCTCGACCTGCGCCCAGCGGAACATTTCCTTCGGATCGATCAAGAGCAGCGTAATTCGCGGATCCCGCTGTAGGTGTTTGAACCAGCCACGATTGGTCCCGCCGTTGATCCAGAAGCTCCCATCCTTTTGCTCGAACCAGACGGGCACCATCTCGACGGAACCGTCCTTACGGTTGGTCCCGATGATCGCGGGAAAGACCTCCTGGGTGAACGCCTGCATTTTCGGGCTGAGCTCAACTGCCATCACACGACCTCCCACTTGAATAGACGGGTGGCGAGCACCACCGTGATCCCGAGCCAGATGAAGATGCCGAGTAGGTCGCCACGCACCGCCCAGAGCGACGCGCCGTCGACACTGATGCTACGCAAGGCGTCCGAGACATAGGTCAGCGGCGAGTATTGCGTGATCGTCTGCAGCCAACCCGGCATGCTGGAGCGCGCAAAGAAGATGCCGGAGAGGAACATCAGTGGCAGGGAAACGAGGTTCGCGATTGGCGCCGCCGTCTCCTCACTTTTGGAAGCCCCCGAGATGGCGAGGCCCATCGCCAGGAAGATACCGCCACCGACGATGCCAACGATTAACAGGTAGAGCAGGTTGCCCGCGAAGTGGAAATGAAAGACGAAGAACCCGACCGCCAGCAGGACGACGATCTGCAGCGCCACCGTCGTCAGCCGGGTGACCAGCTGCGAGAAGAAGAAATCGCGAACCCGCATCGGGGTGGCCATCAAGCGACGAAGGATCCCGCGCTGCTTCCACTGGACGAAGGTGAACACCACGCCGAAGAGCCCGGTCTGCATGATCGACAGGGCGATCATGCCCGGTACCAGGAAATCGACGTAGGTCAGGTTGCGGCTCTGGACCGGCTGGGCCTGCAGCGTAAAAGCCGGCGCCACGCCGGCCTGGGCGAAGGAGGCCCGATCCATGAATTGGTTCATGATCGCGATCGCGACCTGCGAATTCTGGGGATTACCCTGGTTGTAGTAGGCGGCGATGGCGGTCGATCCCTGGCCGATCGTGGCCGGAAGGATGGCGACCAGGTCGCGGTTTCCCTGGGTGAGCTCGCGCTTTTCGGCATCCAGGCTGCCAAGGTGGAGCTTGACCGCCTTGATTCCTCGAAGATTGCTGATGATGCTGTCGCTAACCTGATTGTGGGCCTGGTCGACGACGCCGATGTTGACCGAAGCGGTGCTCCCGCCAAAGTTGATCAAGCCGAAGATGCCCATGATCATCAGCGGCACCAGCAGGCTGAAGAAGATGGCGCCGCGGTTGCGGAAATAGGCCTTTAGCGAGGACCAGGTCAGCATCACGAAGGGGTTGCGCTTCACGCTAACTTTCGCGAAGTCCGTGCCCGGTCATGTCGAGGAAGACGTCCTCGAGGTTGGCCGATCGCTCCACCCGTTCACTATGAAATCCTTTGTCGAGGAGTCGCTGAATCAACGCGTCGGGTGGCTCCATCGCCAGGATCTTGCCGTGGTCCATGATCGCGACCCGATCGCAGAGGGTCTGTGCCTCGTCCATGTAGTGGGTGGTGAGGAAAATCGTCCGGCCCTCGGCACGGATGGATTGCGCCAGCTCCCAGAGGTTTCGGCGTGCCTGCGGGTCGAGCCCGGTCGTCGGCTCGTCGAGAAACAGGATCTGCGGCTCGTTGACGAGCGCCGTCGCGATGCTGAAGCGCTGCTTCTGGCCGCCGGACAGCGTATTCACTTTGGAGCGCGCCTTCTCCGCAAGGTCGACTTTCTTGAGGATGGCCATGGCGTCGACCGTGCGCCTGTAGAGGGCGGCGAACAGGTCCAGCAGTTCCACCAGGCTGAGGCCGTCGAAGAAGGCGGACGATTGGAGCTGCACGCCGATCACGTTCTTGACCTTCTGGGGATCCTTGCGAACGTCGATGCCACCCACGAGCGCCTGGCCATCGTCGGCGCTGCGCAGGCCTTCCAGGATCTCGACCGTCGTCGTTTTGCCGGCGCCATTTGGACCCAGCAGTCCAAAGATCTCGCGCTCTTTGACGCGGAACGAAATGCCGTCGACGGCAACCAGGCTTCCATAGCGCTTGCGCAATCCGTCGACGACAATCGCAAAGCCCTGCGTCTCGGTGCCGAGACCCGATCCACCGGGTCGCGCGACAACACTCATGCAGCAGCCATTATCGCTGCTGCTTCTCTGTGACCTCGGAATTCAGATTGCGGCCGCCGGGGCCATCGTCTTCTCCAGGACCACCATCACCTCGCCCGGTTTGAAGCCGAGTTCGCGGTTGATCGCCAGCATGCCTGCGTTATCGGCGCGGTTGTCAGTGTGCACGAACGAGATCCCGTGCTGCCCCGCGTAGCGGGTTACCAGCATTTTCAACACCCGTGCGATCCCGCGACGCCGATGGCTGCGGAGCACGCCGGTGTCGCCGACCTCGGCAGCGCCATCGGGGCGGCGAAGAAGATAGCTCAAGCCGACGATATGATCACCGTCACGGGCCACGAAGAAGCTCTCGAGCAGAACGGAGGGGCGCTCGAAGATGCTTCGCGTGAACGTCTCCAACGGAGGATCCTCCCAATCGACGTGCGCCTCGTGCGGCATGTCACGCCAGATGGCGGTGTTGCACCGATAGAGCTCCTGGCGCGTGTGCTGGTCGTCGATATCTGGAAGCGCAACCGTCTCGATGCCGCTTGCCCGCAGGCGGCTCCGAAGCTGGTCGAGGGTGCTGAGGTCCACCAGGCTCGGCTTCTGGCGTGATGTCTGGTACCGCTCGAGCTCCTTAAAGCCGCGCTTCTGAAGTAGCGGTAGCGCCGCCGCGAGCTCCGGCTCGCGCGTTTCGGTTTCCAGCCATCTGACGGTGGCACTCGCCGCGAAGCGCTCGACCTCGGCGGCCAGTCGGGCACCCAACCCTTGCCGCCGGTACGCTGGAGCCACCACAACAAATGCGCGGGCGCGATCGATCCACCGCTCCCCATCCTCACCCACGGCAGCCTCCGCCGTGCCCGCCAGCATGCCGTCGGTCGTCCATGCACCCAGCCGCAAACGTGGCTCATCCACCCGGCGCAAGGTCTCTTCGAAGAGAAACCCCGGGACATCCTCCTGCCAGTGCCGGAACTGGTTGGCAAGGTCGAGCCAGGGCTTCAACTCTTCCGTCTGGACAGGGCGGATCGAAAAGGGGGTGCCGGTCATGCCCCCACCCTACCTAGAACGTCAGCGTTACTGAGCCATTGATCGAGGCGCTGTAGACGATGCAGCCGACAAGCCAAATGTTGGCGCGATAGTGGGTGAGCGTCGCCCGGAACGTTCCCGTGCCGCTACCGCCGTCCACGCCGACGCCGACCAGCTGGCCCTTGACGGCAAATTGCTGATTGGTGCAACCGGTAAATCCCCTGGTCTGGGTGACGGTTCCTGACCAGGGTTTGAACGAGCCCCGGATCTCGTCCGGCCAGCCGTTGATCACCGTGTTGATTCGGAAGCTACCGCCCGTGATCGAGACAGGATGACTCGCGAGAACTTGATGCCGGACATCGATGTACCAGGCTCCGGCGAAACTTCCGGTGGCCTCGCCGACGAACTGGCCCTCGGTTGGCGTCGCATTCGGCAACTCGGTGCCGTGGATCCACTCCGTGTAGGTGCTGCTTGCGGCCGCGGTCACGGTCATCACCAGGGTTGCACCGAGAGCGAGCGCGATCGAAAGCGCCGGTCGTTTCATGATCCCTCACACCTTCTTGAGTTGATTGAGCGCCTCTTCGAGGATGTCGAGACCGCGATCGAGTTCTTGCTCGCTGATCGTCAGCGGAAACAACAAGCGGATGACATTGTCGTAAAGGCCGGCCTTCAGCAGGACGAGGCCATGCGTGTGGCAGTAGCGCAGGACGTCATTGGTCAGCGCCCCGGCCGGTGCGCGGGTTGCAGGGTCCGTGACCAGCTCCATCGCGATCATGGCGCCGAGCCCGCGGACGTCACCGACCTGGGGATGACGATCCTTCCATGCGCGCATCCGTGCCAGCGCGCGATCGCCGAGCCGGTTGCCGCGTTCGGGAAGCTTGTCCTCGATGACGACGTCGATGACCGCCAGGGCCGCGGCGCAGGCCACGGGGTTCCCGCCAAACGTTCCACCGAGACCGCCCGGGTTGGTGGCATCCATCAGCTCGCTGCGCCCGACGACGGCACCAAGCGGCAGCCCGCCGCCCAGTGACTTGGCGAGGACGATCAGATCCGGCTCGATGCCCGAATGCTCGATCGCGAACATCCTTCCGGTGCGACCGAAGCCGGTCTGCACCTCGTCCGCGATCAGCGGGATCTGGTACTCGGTGCAGAGCTTGCGCAGGGCTGGCAGAAAATCTGGCGGCGGCACCACGAAGCCGCCCTCGCCCTGCACCGGCTCGACGAGGATGCCGGCGACCCGATCGGCGCTCACGGTCGTCTTGAAGAGCTGGCGCACAGCCTCGACGCAGGCCCCACCCAGGCTCTCGGCGGCCATGCCGGCCGGCCTCCGGTATTCGTAGGGATAGGGCACCTGATAGACCTCGGGCGCGTACGGACCGAAATTCTGCTTGTAGGGCGCAACCTTTCCGGTGAGCGTCATCGACATCAGGGTTCGGCCATGAAAGGCATTGTGGAAGCTGATGATGGCCGGACGCCCGGTCGCCTGGCGCACCACCTTGACGGCGTTCTCGACCGCTTCCGCTCCGCTGTTGAGCATTAGGGCTTTCTTAGGAAAGGCGCCGGGCGTGATCTCGCAGAGCCGTCGGGCGAGGCGCACATAGACCTCGGGCATCATCACCGGTCCGCCTGAGTGGACCAGCCGCTCGGCCTGCTCGCGGATGGCGGCGAGCACACGAGGGTGCCCGTGGCCGACGTTCAGGACGCTGATGCCGGTGGCGAAGTCGATGTACCGGTTCCCGTCGACGTCGGTGAGGCTGGCGCCGCTTCCCGCCGCCGCGAAGACGGGCATCGTCGACGCCATCCCACGCGGCACGTACCGGTCTCGCTCAGCCTGGAGTTCCCGCGATCGAGGCCCGGGCCAGTCGGCCATCACCGCATGATAAGCACTCGACCGATGGCTCTTGACGAAGCCCACCGGAGCCGCCATGCTTGCTTCGCCGCGAAGCCGGGAGACATACGGGCGCCGTTCGCGGCGTGAAATCATCGATTAAGGAGAGGGCAAGCATGTCTAGCCGCACACCAACGATCGAACGACCGGCGGTTCGAGCGGAGACTCCCGAACTCAAACGCGGAGCGCTCAAACTGCTCGACACGGTGGTCATCGCCGTTTCCAGCACGGCACCCGCCTACAGCGTCGCCACGGCTATCGGTGCGCTGGCGCTCGCCGTCGCCCTGGCGGCCCCGGCTGCCATCTGGGTCGGGTTTCTGCCGGTCATGGGCGTGGCGATTGCTTACTACTACTTGAACCGCGTCGATCCCAACTGCGGCGCCTCCTACAGCTGGGTGGGCAAATTCGTGA
>Ga0209328_10000024_pt1 | contig 24168 bp, 17 predicted proteins | sample JacPinW_OM3H0_M1_FD_187954 | JGI IMG/M metagenome (GOLD analysis project Ga0209328, IMG submission 187954) | Forest soil microbial communities from Algoma, Ontario, Canada - Jack Pine, Ontario site 1_JW_OM3H0_M1 (SPAdes) (version 2) | ecosystem: Environmental > Terrestrial > Soil > Boreal... | reverse complement strand
TTGAACGTGTCGGCGTTCTTGGCCCGCCACAATCCGCGGTCGGCCTTTTGCCAAGAGCGTTCGCTGACGTCGTTGCCGATGGTGTAGCCGAACACGCAGGACATCGCGTCACGCTCGCTCAGATGTTTAGCCTTTTTGCCGATCACCACGACCAGTTCGCCCTCATAGTGGATCTTCTCGGTCGCGGTCGCCGGGATCACGACGTCCTCGTCATGCGCGATCAGCGCGTTCTGGGCGCGATAGCCGATCTCGGGCCGGTCCGGAACGTTGGGCACCTCGCCGCGCTTGTCGGCGGCTTCCTTGAGATGCTTCAGGTAATTCAGCCCGACGCAATAAAACGTCCGCGGCATCAGCGGCAGTTCGATCTTCACCTCTGCCAACGGCAGGGAGCGCGCGCTGCGCTGCCATTCGCCGAAGGGATCGCCGTCGATCGCGATCACGCGGTCGCCTTCGGCGATGCCCCAGGAAGTTTTGTCATTTGCAGTGAATTTCAGCCAACGCATGCATGATCCCTTTATTCAGCCGCGATCCGCGGCGACGCTTTCCACGCACCGGCGGCAGGCCGCGGCAAGCCCAGATTCTCGCGCAAGGTCTTGCCGGCGTAATCGGCGTGAAACAGCCCGCGCCGCTGCAATTCAGGTACGATGTAACGCACAAAATCGGCGTAGGAGCCCGGCACATAGGTCGCCGCAATAACAAAACCGTCGCAGCCGCGGCCGACGAACATCTCTTCCAGCCGGTCGGCGATTTCCTTCGGCCCCCCGACGATCGCATCCTGGGTCTGGCCGCGGCCCGAAAAGGTGATGAAATCGCGGGTGCTGGGATTGGTCTTGCCGGATGTCCGAAGTACACCGTCGCGAATGCCGAGCATGCCCTGCATGCCTTGCAACTCCTGCGTGGTCAACGGCTCGTCGATGCCTCTGGCGGCAAAGTCAAAATTCAGCCCTTCAGCTAGCAGCGACAGCGCGTCAATTTCCAGCGGCAGCTTCTGGATCAGTGCCATCCTGTCTTCGGCCTCGGATTTAGTGGCGCCCGACACCGGCGTGATCAGATTGCAGAGAAACATCTGCTCGGGATCGCGGCCGGCTTTAGCAGCCTCATTCCGGATCGCCTCATAGCCCTGCTTGGCGTTGGCGAGATTGCGCGCCGCGGTGAAGATGACTTCGCCCCATCGCCCGGCAAAGCGCTGCCCGCGGCCGCTGGCGCCGGCCTGGATGACGACGGGATGGCCCTGCTGCGAGCGCGGTACCGTGAACGGGCCTCGCGACTTGAAGAATGGCCCCTTGTGATCGAGCCGCTTGACCTTGTCGGGATCGGCGAAGCGGCCCGATTTCTTGTCGATCAAAAGCGATCCGTCTTCCCAGGAATCCCAGTGGCCGAGCACAACCTCCATGAACTCGTCGGCGCGGTCGTAACGCAAATCGTGCTCGAGATGCTGGTCGCGCCCCATATTGTGGGCCTCGCCGTCATTGACTGAGGTGACCACGTTCCAGGCGGCGCGGCCACCGGTCATCAGATCAAGAGTGGCAAAACGGCGCGCCACGTCGAACGGCTCGTAATAGGTGGTCGAGCAGGTCGATGCCAGGCCGAGCTTTTCGGTGACCATTCCCATCGTGGTCAGCACCACAATCGGATCCATCTTCACGCAGCGGATGCCGTATTCCACGGTATGCCGGTGATCGTTGCCGTAGCGATCCGGCATCGCCAGACGATCGTCGAAGAACGCCATGTGAAATTTGCCGGATTCGAGGATCCGGGCGATTTCCTGGTAGTAGTCCGCCGACATCGAATCGTCGCGGGATTGCGGATGCCGCCACGAACTCGGCAAATTGGTGCAGTTCTGCGCCTGCAGGAAGCCGACCATCACCATTTGCCGTGTCATGCTGCTCTCCTTTGATCGGCCGGATGCGCTCTCACGCGAGATCGAGCTCGGCGGTCAATTTGTATTCGGCGGCCAGTGCGCGCAATTTGTCCCAGGTCGTATCTTCGATTTCGATACCTGAGAGGCGGCGCTGCTGCTCCCGGATATATTCGACCTCGCCCGGATAGAACACGCCCGATGAGCCTTCCGATGGCGGCGTCGCCTTCAGATAGCGCGCGAACTCGGCGACTTCTTTCTTGAAATCTTTTAAAGGGCGGAACGCGGCGACGTTGAACACGGCCATAAAACATCCATCATTATGCCGCCCGGTCGGTTCGACGCCGAAGCCCAGGCCCGTGAGCAATCCGCAGAGCACTTCGACCATCGCAGCGAGGCCGCTCCCCTTGTAACCTTCGGTGCCGCCGAGTGGCAGCAATGCCCCGCCCTTGCGGAATTGTTTGGGGTCGGTGGTTTGCCGCCCTTCGCTGTCAACGATCCAGCCCTTTGGAATTTCTTCGCCGCGCGCCGCCGCAAGCTGGATCTTTCCGGCCGCGACCGCGGATGTCGCCATGTCCAGATAAAACGGCGCCTCGAGGTCGGACGGCACCGCAATCGAAATCGGATTGGTGCCGAGCCGCGCCTCGCGGCCGCCGAACGGCGCAACGTGCTTGGGCGAGCGGCCGGAATCGGCGGTGGCAAGACCGATCATGCCCTCTCTCATCGCCATCAGGGGATAGGCGGCGAGCCGTCCGACATGGCTTTGGCGGAACACCGTGCAGGCCGCGACATTAGCGGTCTTCGCCTTCGCAATCGTCAGCGCCATTGCCTTGGCGTTGACGTGAAAGCCAAAACCCCAATGGCCGTCGATCACACTCGTGGTCGGCGTCTCCTGTACGATTTCCCACTTCGCGCCGGGGACGATGTGCCCGACCTTGATGCGGTCGATATAGGTCGGGATCGCGATCACCCCGTGCGAGTCGTGGCCGGCGAGATTGGCATTGACGCAGCCGACCGCGACCGCGTCGGCTTCCGCCTCCGAGGCGCCGGCGGCCTTGAGCAGCCGCGCCCCGATGCGCGTGAGACGGTCGGCCTGAACAATCGGCATGGGAATTTCCTCGTGCGACGCCCGCGGCGGAGGCGGGTCTTGCTTGTTGTCGGCCGCATGGTCTCAAAGCGATGGCGGAAGAGCAATGGTCTCATGCCAAATTCTTGAGCAGTCGCCGGGTCGGCGCGTCGCCGCGGCCGGCAGGCCCTTAGGCCTAACTCAGGCCGGCGAACTCCAGACAAGACGGTATTTTCCCGGCTTTCGGGCGTCATTGTTGGCATGCCGTTTACTCTGACTCAGAACTTAATGCCCCCAATAACCGCCATTTAGGCGTCTTCCTCGCATAAATCGGTCTTGGGCTAGGCGACCGGGAGCTGAGGGCTTGGAGACCAATTTCGCGCGTACGTTTGCGGCGTTGAGTGCGACCAACGAAGCGATCCTGTATGCAAAATCGCCTGAGGAGCTATACGAAAAAGTCTGCGAAGCCGCGTTCACCAGCGGGGACTTCATGGCGACGGCTGTGTTTTTGCTGGAACCGGGGACCAACATGCTCCGGTTGGCCGCAGGCTTCGGCGACGACATCAAGCGGCTGCGGGCGATCGATATTTCGATTGTCGCCAACACGCCTGAGGGTTCAGGCGTCTGCGGACAAGCCTTTCGCGACCAGCGCTTGAGCATCAGCAATGATTATCTGAACGATACGCGTTCGCTGGCCTGGCGGGCGGGAGCCGCGAAAGAGCATGTCGGCGCGGCGGCGGCCTTGCCGCTGATTTGCAACGGCCGCTGCGTCGGCGTTCTGCTCGTCACCAGGCGCGAGGTCGGCTCGCTGACCGATCCGATCGTCTCGCTGCTCGAGCGCATGTCGGCGAATATTTCATACGCGCTCGGCAATTTTGAAAATGAGATCGCGCGCAAGAGCGGCGAGCGGGCCATGCGACGGCTCAATCGGATGTTCGGCGCCATCAGCGCCACCAACGAAGCCATTCTGCGTGCCAAGACCGAGCAGGAACTCTACCAGCTGGTTTGCGATGCCGCGGTTCACTCCGGAAAATCCGTGGCCACGGTGATCTTGCTCGTCGAGCCGGGCTCGACCTGGCTGAAGCCGGTTGCCGGAACCGGTGAAATCGTCGAATTCATCAAGCAGACGCGGTTCTCGATCGATCCGGACAATGTCTACGGGACCGGGGTCTGCGGCGACGCGTTCCGGACCAGGAAGCCTTGCGTCAACAACGACATCCTCAACTCGGTGCAGGGGCGGCCGTGGCGAGAGGTTGGACGCGACAGGGGAGTCGTGGCTTGCGTTGCGGTACCTTTGATCAAGGTCGGCAACAGCGTCGGCGTGCTGATGTTCTTTGTCAGCAAATCCTGGGCGGCGGACGATGAGATCATCGCGCTATTGGCGCGGATGGCGGAGAATGTTTCGTTTGCGCTCGATAATTTCGAGCGTGCGGCGGAAAAGGCAAAAGTTGACGAACAAAAGGAACGCGTGACGCGAATGTTCGCGGCGCTGAGCGCGACCAACGAAGCGATCATGCGGGCCAAGTCGCGCACCGAATTGTTCGATCTGGTTTGCGAGGCCGCGGTGCATGGTGCGAAGTTCGTCTCCACCACGGTTGCTCTGGCCGAGCCCGGTTCGGTACATCTTCGGGTTGTCGCTTCGACCGGGCCGGGCGCGGAGGAGATGAGGCTATCGGAGTTCGCGATTACGGAAGAGCTCCCGGAAGGACGCGGGTTGACCGGGACAGCGTTCCGTACGCGACGGCCTTGCGTCAGCGACGACTTTCTGGCCGACGAACGCACCAGGCTGTGGCGCGACAATGCGCTCCGAAGCGGGGTCAGATCGTCAGCGGTTTTGCCGTTGCTCAATGGCGATCGGGCGGCGGCGGGAGTGCTGATTTTTCATTCGCCCGAGGTCGGGACGTTCACGCCTGAACTCGTCGAGCTGCTGCAGCGGCTCGCGGAAAATGTCTCGTTCGCGCTAGGGAATTTCGATCGCACCGACGAAAAAGCCAGGGCGGAGAAGCAAAAGCAACGCCTCTCCGAGATGCTGGAGGCGCTGAGCGCGACCAACGAAGCGATCATGCGGGTCAAATCGCGGGCGGAGCTGTTCGAGCTGGTATGCGAAGCCGCTGTGTTGGGAGGAACGTTCGCCTCCGCAACCATCGCGCTAGCGGACCCCGCCGGGGAGTTTCTTCATGTCGTGGCGACGAAAGGATTGAATTACGACCGCATGCGGGGCCGCCAGTACTCTACCTCTGAAGCGCATCCCGAAGGCCGCGGCTTGTCCGGCACATCGTTTCGGACACGACAACCCTGCATCATGAATGATTTCCTGGCCGATCAACGAACCGTCCATTGGCATAAGCTCGCAGGGGAAGACGGGACGCGATCCGGCGCATGTTTTCCCTTGCTGCTGAATGGCGACACGGCGGTCGGCGTGCTGCTGTTTCTTTCCCATGACGAAGGCGCGTTTACCGACGATCTCGTCGAACTCCTGGCCCGGCTGGCGGAGAACGTTTGCTTCGCACTCGATAACTTCGATCGCGCCGAGGAAAAGGCGAAGACCGAGGAGCAGAAGGAACGGCTGACGCGAATGTTCGCGGCGCTCAGCGCCACCAACGAAGCGATCATGCGGGCCAAGTCCCGCGCCGAGTTGTTCGAGCTGGTATGCGAGGCGGCGGCGAATGGCGGCAAATTCACCTCGACCAGCATCGCCCTCGCCAGACCGGGCAGCGACTTTCTCGACGTCGCGGCCGTTGCCGGGCCGACCGCGGAGTCAACACGAAACGTCAGGCTTTCGGTCAACGCGGCGCACCCGGAAGGACAGGGCGTCAGTGGCGCCGCATTCCGTTCCCGCCAGGCCTGCATCAGCAACGATTATCTCGCCGACCAGCACCGCAGCGCCTTTTTTCAAGCCGTCGTTCGCGGCGACGGGGCGAAGTCAGGCGCGGCATTTCCGCTGCTGATCAATGGCGAGGCGGTCGGCGTCATGGTCTTTCTATCCGCCGAGAAATACACTTTCACGGCCGAATTCGCCGAACTGCTGCAACGGTTGGCGGACAATGTGTCGTTTGCGCTCGAGAACTTCGACCGCGCCGACGAAAAGACCAAGGCGGACGAGCGGATCGAATACCTCGCCTCGCATGACAGCCTGACCAATCTGCCCAATCGAGAGACGTTCAACGAGCTGTTGCACTATGCGATCGAGGCGGCGCGCCGCCACCAGCGGCAATTCGCGGTGCTGTTCATCGATCTCGATCGCTTCAAGGTCATCAACGACTCGCTCGGTCACGATGCCGGCGACACGTTGCTGGTGGAAATCGCAAGCCGGCTGCGCGGTGCTTTGCGTTCGAGCGACGTCGTGGCGCGGCTCGGCGGTGACGAATTCGTCGTCATTCTCGAGGAAACCGGGGAACGGGACGAGGTCGAACAGATCGCCCACACTCTGCTGTCCGTGCTCAGCCAGCCTTTCCAATTGAGCGGCCATGAGTGCCACACCACGGCCTCTATCGGCATCGCGATGTACCCCTCAGATGGCGACGACGCGCAGACGCTGACCAAGAACGCCGACATGGCGATGTATCTCGCCAAGGAAGACGGCAAGAACGGTTTTCGTTTCTTCTCCAAGGAAATAAAGACCCAGTCGATCGAGCGCCTGACGCTGGAAACCGCGCTGCGCCGGGCGCTGGAGCGCGATCAGTTTACCCTGCATTATCAGCCGAAGGTGGACATGGTGACCGGGCAGATCACCGGCGTCGAGGCGCTGTTGCGCTGGACCCATCCCGATCTCGGCGTGTTGCCGCCGATGCAGTTCATCCCGCTTGCCGAAGAAACCGGATTGATCGTTCCGATCGGCCGCTGGGTATTGAAGGAAGCCTGCGCGCAAAACATGGCCTGGCAGGTCAGAGGACTGCGCCCGGTATCGATGGCGGTCAATCTCTCGCCGCGGCAGTTCGCCGACGATCAACTGCTGCACGATATCGACGAGGCGCTGGCGGCAAGCGGCATGTCGCCGGTGCTGCTGCAGCTCGAGGTCACCGAAAGCATGGTGATGCGCAATGTTTCGCGCGCGATCAAGGTGCTGGACGCGATTCAGAGCCGCGGCATTCGCCTGGCGATCGACGATTTCGGCACCGGCTATTCGTCGATGTCGTTGATGAAGCAGTTCCCGATCGACACCATCAAGATCGACCGTTCCTTTGTTCGCGATCTGCCAAACGATTCCGAGGACCAGGCTATCGCACAGGCGATCATCAGCATGGGCAAGGCGCTGCGCATGACGGTCGTTGCCGAAGGCGTGGAAACCGCCGAACAGGAAGCATTCCTGCGCGATCACGCCTGCGACGAGATGCAGGGGTATTTGTTCTCCAGACCGGTCACGCCGCAGCAAATGGCGGATTTGCTGCGATCCTCCGCTCTGCTGGTTTCCCCGCCGCTGCAGCCAGCGACGAGCCCAGCGCCCGAAAAATCCGCCTCGCGATCGAAGCGCAAGAGTGCCGCGCTGTAGGGGCTCGTTTTTTGAGCATGATCTCCGCGCAAACGCTTCGCGTTTGTCGCGAGGGAAAACCGGTTCCCACTTTTCCGGATCATGCTCTAGGCGGGATCCGGATCTCTCGCGCGGCGCGGAAAATCGTCGGGCCAGGGCAGCGCCGTCTGATCGGCAAGGGATTTGAGAAAAACCGCCGCGCCATCGGCGTAACGGGCGCCCTCCGGCAATGCCAGGCTTGCGCACCACTCGGCCGGCATCTCCTGCCGCACGCCGCGTAGCTCGAATGCCGGGCCCCACCACCACGCCGGGGCCGGCGATCGCTCTTGTTCCGGAACCGCGCGCCATTCCGCAAATTCGCTTACCGCGCGCTCGAATTGAACATTTGCTGCCGGATGCATCGAAACCTCCGCTGTCGACGATGGGCCCTGCCGCACACAGCGCAAGTGCAGCATGAAAAGCGCGTGTTACCTCGCGCATGACAGTGCTAACGTCCCGGCCAATTAAAACAAGTAGGGAGAATCCCTCGTGAAGCACATAGGCGCGCTCGCAGTCGCGTTGCTGATCGGAACAGCTGCTTTCCAGTTCTCCAGCTCGGCCTCCGGCCAGAGCGAAGGCGGATGGGTCACGCTGGTCGACAGCAGCAAAATGGGCGATTGGGATGAAGTCGGTAAAGCCAATTGGGCGATGAAGGACGGCGCGCTCACCGCCGACAAGCTATTGGAGGGCAAGGATCCCGCTTACCTCGTCAGCAAGGTCTCCTATCGGGATTTCCAGATCAGGGCCGAATTCTGGACTGACGAAGAAGCCAACAGCGGCGTGTTCCTCCGCTGCGATCAATCGAAACAACTCGACTCCAAGGTCTGTTACGAGGTCAATATATTCGACAAGCGGCCGGACCCGAGTTACGGCACCGGCGCGATCTCCGGCGTCGCCAAGGTCGATCCGATGCCGAAGGCTGCGGGCAAGTGGAACACCTATGAAATCACTGCGCAAGGGCCGCATCTCGTGATCGTGCTTAACGGGCAGAAGACTGCTGACGTGCAGGATTCAACACATCTGGCCGGTCCGATCGCCCTGCAATATGGTTCCGGCGTGGTGAAATTCCGCAAGCTGCAGATCAAGCCGTTGTAAGACGCCCCGCGTCCCGCACGCGGTGCCGCGCATCTCTGCGATGCACCGCAGCCGGGCCAACTTCATTGCAATCTCAGCTTCCCGGCGTCTGGTCGCTGCCCGAAGACCGGCTCTTGTTGAACAAGAGATAGAGCGCGCGGGGATTGGTCGTGAGATAGCGCCAGAACAGCCGGCGCGGCTCCAGGCAGAGTCGCCAGGCCCATTCGAGCCCGACATTCTGCATCCATCGCGGCGCCCTGGTCCGGCTGCCCGACAGGAAATTGAACAACCCGCCGGATGTCTTGATGACGCCGACATTAGGCAGGCTCGGGGTGAATTCGTCGACAAAGGCCTGTTCATAGGGCACACCCAGCGCCACCCACAGATAGTCGGGCGCAAGCGCGTTGATCTCGTCGACCTTCTCCCGCAATGCGTTGCCCCTGAGATAGCCGTGGGAGCGTCCGACGATCCGCAAGTTCGGGTACATCATCTGGACGTTGGCGACGGCGGCGGCATTTTCCGCTTCGTCGGCCCCGAACATGTAGAACGCCAACCCGGCCGAGGCGGCCTTGCGGGCGACGACGTGAAACAAATCGCTGGTCGCAACCCGTTCCGGCAGCGGCGTCGATGATTTCAGCCGCGACACGGTGACCAGCGGCTGGCCGTCGGCATTGATGAGATCGGCGGCGCGAAACAGCCGTCCGGTCATCGGCTCGGTCGAGCAGCGCGCCAGCACTTCGCCATTGGCGGAAGTCAGATAGAGCGGCCGGCTCACGCGCCGTTTCGGGAAAACCACGTCGATCATGAAATTTGCGGTCTGTTCGATATCGAGCACGGCAAGCCGCAGGCCCCCGAGCGAAATTCGGGGCACCCTGGCGGTTGCGGCCCTGCCGACCGGATTTGCGCGGCGCTCAAGCATATTGTCTGTCCGGCTTGCGGTCGACTGAGGCCGGGCTGAGCTCGTTCAGCACGACGCCGATCAGCTTGCGCTCCGCTCCACCGATGCTTGCGATGATGTCTTCCATGCAGTCGTTGATGTCGAGATTGACCGGCAGGATTGCGACGATACCGTCGACAGCGTCGAGCAGCCCGCGGTCGGCGGCACGGAGCGGCATCGGCGGGCCGTCGAGGATGATGAGATCGTAGCCGCCGGTCGCGCGCGCCTGCGCGATCGCCTTGTGGATCGCATCGCTCGCCCTGGCGTCGGTCCCCGTGAGATCGGGCAGGATAGAAATTCCGTTGATGGTCTTGATCGCGCGCGAAGCCTTGCTGCCGATGCCGAGCCAGCCCAGACGGCTGGCTTCGCTCTGGCCGAGCCGATTGATCTTGTTGGAAAGCGCGTGCGTGACGTGATCGGCGTCGATCATCAATAGTCGGGCGCCGTCGCGGGCGGCGGCGAGCGCGATGTTCAGTGCGGCGATGCTGCGGTCTTTTCCGGCGCCAGCGCCGATCATGGCCATCACCGGTATGGCGCTGGCGGGCTCGCGCCTTGTCAGCGTCGCACGCATCTCGCGCATCGCGTTGAGGAAGGTCGTCATCGGAAAACCGGCGCGAAGCGTCGGCCAGCCTAGCCGCGTCAAATCGCGCGCACCGCTTGCTTTGAGGATTCCGCTCAAAGTCCGTACCACGTCGGATTCCTGCAAGCGCGCGATCAGCGGCTTTTCGATCAGCGCGACCGAGGCCTGCTGCCGGGCCTGATTTGCGAACGGCGGCTTCGATGGTGGTGACATCGCTGGTTGCCTGGTCTCGGAACGAACGGCCAGCGCGTCGCTTGCGTCGGGCGGCAGCCGATCGGCCGCCATCACCCAGGCCGCCGCGGCGAGTGCGCCGAAGACAAAACCGATCATCGCGATCAGGCTCATGCCCGGCGGGAAGGTGCGCCGGTGCGGCACGGTGGCTTCGCCGATCACGCGCGCGCTCGAGGTGTTGAGGCTCTCTTGTTCTTCGGTCTCGCGCGAGCGCTTGAGGAAGGATTGATAGACGTCGCGGCTGGCTTCGACGTCGCGCTCCAGCTCGCGGAGCCGCACCGAAGCCTGGCTGAGCTGGACGCTCTGGCGCTTCTGCGCATCCAGCGCCTTGTTCAGGGAGGCTTCAAAGTCGCGGGCACGGGTCAAATCATTCTTCGCCGACTGCGCAAAACGATCGACTTCTTCGTTGATGGTGCGGCGCAGGTCTTCGACCTGCTTCTCCATCTGGCGCAGCGAGGGATGCAGCGGTCCCAGTTCGGCGGTCAGCTCGGCATATCGCTTGCGGGCTTCCGCATATTGCGCGCGCAGATTGGCGATGGTCGGAGACTGCAGCGCTTCGGGGATGGCGCCGGCGTCGGTCGCGGCGCGGCGGCTCGACTCGATCTGGTCGTATTTGGCCTGGGCGTCGAGCGTCAGCGCGCGCGCCGCGGCAAGCCGCTGGTTGCTGGCGGAAAGCTGCTGGTCGCTGATCAGGGTGTCCTGGGTGCCGACGAAATCGTTCTGCGCCTTGTAGGCCGCGAGCGCATTGTCGGCATTGCGAAGCCGCTGCTGCAATTCCTTCAGCCGGCCCGACAGGTCGGTCGTGGCCCGCCGCGCGGCGGTTGCCTGCGAGCGCTTCGATTCCGTCAGATACGCATTGGAAAGCGCGTTCGCGAGCATCGCTGCTTTCGCGGGATCGTACGACCAGACATCGATGTCGACGATGAAGCTGCGATCGGTCTTCTTCACATTGATGTGGCGGTTCAAGGCTTCGAGCGCCGGGCTCTGGCCGGATTTCACTTCGCCGGTCGAGCGCAGCTCGAGCCCGATCAGGCCGAGCAGAGACGAAAGGATGCTGACGGACTCGCCGCCGCCGAACTCCGGATCCTTGTCGATGTGGGTATCCTGGATCACCTGCAGCAGCACGCTGTTCGAGGTGATCAGGCGCGCCTGACTTTCCACCACCATTGCGAGGCCGGAAGTGTCCTGAGAGCGCGGCGTCAATTCGCGATCGACCAATTGCAATTCGCGGGGATCGACATAAAGCTGGGCGGTCGCGGTATATTTCGGCGCCAGGGTTTTGCCGATGGCAACCGCCGCGCAGGCGCAAATCATCGCAGCCGCCGCGATCGCGACCCGACGCTGCCACAACAAGCGGGCGAGCTCCAGCACGCTGAAGCCCACGGACGTTCGCGGCGCTTGCCGGTCTGGCTTGGCCTGGCCGATCGGTTGGTCATAGACGAGCATCGGCCCCAGCTTCCATTCGAACTACAGCAACCATCGGCTGAGGGGTTACTCTTCGGGTCACGCTTCGCGCGCCAATGTCCGGCGCGGAACCAACGCAACAGGAAAAATTAACCATACTCATTGAGGACTATTCACGGAAATGGCAAAAAAAGCGTTTAAGCGCCTGTCGCTGCCCGGTTGTTCATCGACGCCACGGCAACGGAAAATTAACCATCTGTTATCGCTTTGTACTTCGCCGGCCGTCGCGCGCACCTTCGCCGTGACATCGGCAAGAGCGGTGCGAGCGAGAGCGATCGTTGCTGCTTTGATCACTGGTTCTTATCCGGCGCTGATATTTGCAAGCTTGGCTCTGAACAGCGCGAAACCGAGTTTTAAGCGCGCGCGGGTCCGGGAGATGTCGAGCAGCCAGCACATGGCCGCGTAGCTCGCCAGTCCCGCGCCAACCAGGACAACGCAGGCGGCGAGATCGGAAACATGCAAGTTTGCGTCGATTGTTCTGACGGCCAGCGCCATCACCAACGCAGCGATCATCGTGAGTGCGAGCCGGCCGAGCGGAAGCGGAACCGGAAATGCGAAGCGGCTGAGGACCAGCGCGCAGACAAATCCGCTGGCGTCGGCGCCTAGCCGGGCCCACGCGGCGCCGACGGTGCCGTGGTCGCTGACCAGGACGTAGGACAGGATCACATTGGCTGCGATGATCGAGGCGGTATTGATCAGGTAAAGTGAATTACGTCCCGACAGCAAAAAGCTCGCATGCAGATATTGCTGGGTCAGAACCTGGAACACCACGGCGACTGCGACAACCGGCATGGTCTGTGTCGCCACCTCCCGGAAGTCGGATCCGAGAACGACATTGGCGACATGCCCGGAAATGATCGCAAAGCCCAGGCAAGCCGGCAGCGTAGTGCTGAGCAACAGCTCGACGCATTCGCCAAGATGCGATCGCGTCGCCGCATCTCCCTGGCCGGCATGAATTTTCACGGCGAGCGGAAAGAACGCCGCAGCAGCGCTCATCGCGGGTATCATCAGAGTCTGCCGGACCAGGTCGAGGCCTGCGACATACTTTCCAGCCTCTGCGGCGCCAATGAGACCCGCGATCATGAACCGATCGGTAACGCTGGAGACGGCGAGCAAGGTAAGGGACAGCGTCAGCGGCAGACCCTGCCAGGCCACCGCCGAAAGACCCGAAGCATTGAATTTGACGATTGTTCCCCGCCACACAGCTCGCGACTGGACCAATACCGCGAGCAAATAGGCGAGCGCCGACGACAGCAGCAACAGAAATCCGCTTGGACTGAGAAGGGCAACGACGACGCCCAGGCAAAGTACCGAAGCTGCGCGAACCAGCGTCGCCTTCATCGCCGAGAGCGCCATCAGCCGCGCGCGAACCAGATCCTGGCTGAGCTCGAACAGGCCGATCGCAACCGATAGCACGACTGCGGCCAATGCCGCCGAGGGGGTGAGGCCGAGCAGGCGTCCCAGTCCGTAGGCGATGGGGGCGCTGAGGCAGCAGATGAAATACCCGGTAATCACGAGGCCGCGAACGTCGGTGCCGTCATCCCTGGCGTGCCGGCTCAGGATGAGATTGCGAAACCAGCCCACCAGGAAGACGCTGATGACCGACGCAAACCCGACGCCAAGCAGATAGGTGCCGTAATCATGCGGCGAAAACAGCCGCGTGAACGCGAACACGCTCAATAGCCCCAGCACTGCCGAGAGGATATTGGCGGATAGATTGATGCTGGCCTGTCCGATCAGCATAATGCGGCGAGCCCTGCGGCTTCATTTGGGACAGTGATGGGCGCGCCGTGAACTGCGGTTTCCTCGATCGCGGCGCGGATGATTTCCGCCGGCGTTCCGGAGAACGACGCCACCGAGAAGGCGACGTCATCCTCTTCCGCACGGCGAAGCAGCGCCTTCAGTTCGTCCCGCCCGAGTTGCGGCTGATCCCAATAGCTGATGCATGGGGTGCGTGAGGTGAGGCTGTGCCGGCCGGAAAAGTTGGTGTCGCTTTGCGCGAAGTAGCCGTACAGCATGTATTCCGAAAACCCGTGGGTCCGGCACAAGGCCTCGACCCAATCGAGGCCGCTGACGTCCTCGATTGTCGAAGCCATCGCGCGCGTCGTCTCCTGGTCCCAAAAAATGACATGACCGATGAAATCGGACGCCGGAAACGGCGGCGTTGGCAGTCCGAGCAGGCGATGGGTTGTCTCGATCCAATGCGAATGGCGGATGTGGTCGGAGGTGACCTCGTCAGGCCTGTTCAGGAGCGGAATCGGATTTGGATATTCAAACCGCGAAAGGTCAAAATCGCGGAAAAACACGATATCGGAATCCAGGATGCAATATCGCTGCTCCGGCAGTGCGATGGCGGCGGCGATCTTCAGGAGCTGCTGCACATGCCAGCCGCTCACCGGCGCGGTTCGAAACGACCACCAATATTGTCGCCTGTTGCGCTGGATGATGCGGGGCAGCGGCCGCAGCCATTTGGGCAGGAACTTGGAAGCCGGTAGAACGCATCTGCGCTCGCTCTCAAAGTGAGCGAACAGCGCCAAATCGGAATCCGGAACCAGGAGATAATGCTTCGAGAATAAACTGACATAACGGTCAACGCTCTCGCACAGCAGGGCGCACAGTTCCAGGTCGCGCCCGTAAGTCGGGGTTAACAACGCTACAGGGTTCATCTCGTAAGTCTTTCCGGCAGTTAACTTCGTTCGATTTTTGCTTAGTGATCGAGTGAGCAAGATCGGTGCCTAACCGCCGGGTAACCATGATCGGCATTTCAAGATTGGTTAATCGGCTATGCGATAACCATGACGGATATTTTCGTCGCCGAGCCGCACGCTGCTGGACCGGATATTGCTATGACCGCAGGTAAGTTCGAACCCCAAGTGGAACGTGTGAACGCATGGCGATGAAGGCGCATACGCGGCGTGATTTTCTCCGCACGGCGACAACCGTGGCGGTCGGCGTTTCCGGCACAGCCGCCCTGTCCGGGGTGTCCGCGTTTGCGACACCGCGAACGCAAGTCGCTGCCCAAGCCCCTGCTATCGCCGCGAACGCAGGGTTAATTCCGTACGGCGCCGCCGTGCGATCCGGTGCACTCGCATCCGATCCGGCCTATCGCGCGGCGATCATTGCCAATTGCCAGATCATCGTTCCCGAGGGCGAGATGAAATGGCCGGACATTCATCCGGCGCGCGGCGATTATCGATTCGAAAAAGCCGACGCGCTGATGGATTTTGCCCGCCAGAACGGCATTAAGCTTCGCGGCCACACGCTCGCCTGGTATGGCGGCATGCCGGCCTGGACCGCCGGCATCGATAGCCGCGCCGAGGCCGAGCGGGAACTGGTCGACCATATTGAAACGGTAGTGTCCCGATATCGCGGCGCGATCCCGTCCTGGGACGTGGTGAACGAGCCGCTGGCGGACTGGCCGCAAGACGCGGATTCGCTGCGCCCGTCGATCTGGACCAGGCAATTGGGTCCGGATTATTTGCCGATCGCGCTGCGTGCGACGGCAGCCGCGGATCCCGATGCGCGGCTTGTGCTCAACGAGTACGATGTCGAATACCAAGGCCCGCGCTTTGCCGCCCGGCGCAAGGCCTTGCTTGGATTGCTGCGTTCACTGCGCGATAAAGACGTGCCGCTGCACGCAGTCGGGCTGCAATCCCATCTGTTCGCCGGCCGCGTCCTCGATCACGATGGATTGCAGGCGTTGCTCGCGGAAATCAAGGCGCTCAAGCTCGATGTACTGATCACCGAACTCGATGTGATCGATTACGAACTGCCCGGCAAAGTGAGCGAGCGCGACGCGATGGCCGCGGATCTGGCCGCGAAGTATCTCGGATCGGTTTGCGATGTGGTCCGCCCCGCGGCGATCCTGACCTGGGGTCTGAGCGACCGTTACACCTGGGTCCCGACCTATTTCAAACGGCGGGACGGCATGCCCAATCGGCCATTGCCGCTCGACGCCGACCTTAAGCGCAAGCCGTTGTTCGATGTCATCGATGAGTTCAGGCACAAGGCAGTTTAGATGGAAATCCCTGACACCATGCCGCACCCTTCCCGCGCCCTGGCAGCGATTTCGGGCTCGCTTGATTCCTCGATCGGGACGGTGGTCTGCATTCCCTGCTTCCGCCGCCCCCAGCATCTGCGCCTGACGCTGGAGTCGCTTGCCGGTCAGCGCACCGATCGCCGGTTCGCAGTCGTCATGGTCGAAAACGACGCTTTGGCAACCGGCAGCGTGCCGGTCGCCACCGAATTCCTCCGCGCCGGCAAATTTCCGGGACTTTGCATCGTCGAGCCACGGCAAGGCAATTGCCACGCGATCAATGCCGCGTTCGAGACCGCGCTGGCGACGTTTCCCGCCGCCATCCATTTTCTGATGATCGACGACGACGAGATTGCCTCGCCGGATTGGCTGGAGACGATGGTGTGCGCCGCCGAGGCCAGCGGCGCCGATGTGGTCGGGGGCCCGGTACTACAGAAATTTGACGACGACACCAAGCGCGGACTGCAGCGTCATCCGGCATTTCTGCCGGCCTACGACACCAGTGGACCGGTGCCGATCATCTATGGCTGCGGCAATTGCCTGATCGAGCGATCGGTGTTTGCCAGACTTGCCAGCCCCGCCTTTGATCTGCGCTTCAATTTCCTCGGTGGTGGCGACGTCGATTTCTTCACCCGGTGCCGGCGGGCGGGCCTGCGCTTTCACTGGGTCGCGGAGGCGGTCATCGTGGAGACCGTGCCGAACAGCCGGACCCATCGAACGTGGCTGGCGATGCGCGGCTTGCGGATCGGCGCTATCAATTATCATGTCCAGCGCAAGGTGGCGCGGACGCTGTGGTCACGTGCCCGGCTGTTCGCCAAGCTGCTGGTGCTATTACCGCTGTCTCTACTTCGTGCCGGCCGGCTTTTTCTCAGCGAACACCGCCTGGTTATTGCGCTGCATCCGGTGATCGTCGCGGTCGGCAGCGCGCTGGCAGCGATCGGTCTTGAACCGCAGCCCTATAAAGCCTCGAAGATCGTGTCTTGAGCCAGTCTGTCACCACGTCGGAACTTCGCGCTGTTGTCGGAGAACTATGGCGCTGGCAGGTGATGGATGTCGTTCGCGCTACAACCTTCGTTGGCGCCTTGCTGCTGGCCTGGATATCGCTGCGGCCGTTCATCGACCTCGGCGATACGCAAATAATCGATTCAACCACGGGCAATGAAGCGCTGACCTACGCGGTGTTTGGTTGCCTCGCCATGCTGACGATTGCGCTTTCGATGCGTGACGACGCTCGGGGCCTGGCGACACTGCTGTCGCCGGGATACATGCTGTTCGGCGACTGGATCGTCGCAAACGTGATGCTCTCGCTCGACCCCAGCACCTCGATTCGCCGCTTGGCCCTGACAACCTTCGTCACCGCCGTGGCGGCGACGCTATTGCTGTTGCCGAAAACCCAGCACCAGCTGATGCGCTGGATCAGCGTCGCGGCGCTGGCGTTGCTGGCGGTCTGCTATCTCGGAATATTGCTGGTGCCGCATCTTTCGATTCATTTGGCGACCGACGTGCAAGAGCCGGCGCTCGCCGGCAATTGGCGTGGCCCGTTCGGCCACAAAAATAACGCCGCGGGCGTGATGGCGATGCTGCTGTTTCTCGGCATCTATGTGATTCGCTCCGGCGCCTGGCTTTCCGGCGTTGCGATCGCCGCTCTCGCCTCGTTGTTCCTGTTTTACTCCGCGGGCAAGAGCTCGCTGACACTTTGCTTTGCAGTGCTGCTCTTGACCTCGCTCACCAGTTTTGTCCGCTCGTTCTGGCTTCGCGCATTGGTGCTGCTGGGACCGCTCCTGCTGCTCAATTTGCTCGGCGTCGGCACCGTGATGAACGATGCCCTCGCCAGCGTCGCAAAGCTGTTGCCGCTCGATTCGAGTTTCACCGGCCGCACCGACATCTGGACCTTCGCGCTGCAGGCGTTGCAGCTGCGGCCACTGACGGGCTACGGGTTCGGCGCCTTTTGGGGCAGCAGCGCGGTGCAAAATCTGCCCGACGGCATGGAGTGGGCGGCAACCGCGGCGAACAGCCATAACGGATATCTCGATACGGCGCTGGCGTTGGGATTGCCCGGGTTGGCGCTGCTGATCCTCGTGGTGGTGATCGCCCCGTTGCGGAATTTCCAAGCCGCCGACCGCGGCGGCAATGACGGGCCGCTGGCGATGGCGTTGCTGCAGGTCTGGCTGTTCGGGGCTTACCTTTCCTCGCTCGAGAGCTTCTTCTTCGACCGTACCGATCCCTTGTGGTTCACGTTTCTGGTAGCGGTGTTCGGGCTGCACTATCTGGCGCGCTTTCGCGTCAGGGAGTGACGCCTTCAGAACTGCGCGCGGATGGCTTGCGCGACATCCTGCCACCAGCCATCGAAATCGAACGGCGCCGGTGCCAACGGCCGTTGCAGCGCCGAGACGATGCGCTCGGCGTAAGCATCGTCATCCGATCCGTGCGCAACCGGCATGATGGTGCCGCGATCGATCAGTTCCTTGAACCGCGGGTGATGGTCGAGCTCGTCCGCTTCGGCCGGACCGGTGACGATGACGGGCCGGCCCGATTGCACGCAGGCGAGAATGCTGGATCGCCGCGCCGTGAGTCCTTCCTGGAGCGGATAACAGAACGCGTCGATCGCGGTGAACAGGCCGAACACTTCATGGTCGGAAGCGACATAGCCGCTGACGATGACGTCGCCTGCTAGTCCGAGCTCGGCGGCGCGGGCGTAAAATTCGTGCTCGACATTGTCGACGCCGCGGATGAACGACCCGATATAGACGATCAGCGGGTTCTTTCCGCGCGCCTTCAAGGCCGCGCCGATGCCAAGCAGCGCATTGGGCTGCTTGCTGGGATAAATCGATCCGAAATGGCCGATCACCAGCCGTCCCTCGCCGCGCGCGGCGATCAGCCGGTGGCGCAACTCGGAATCGGCGATCCCGGCGGGCGCTTCGATGTTCGGCGGCAGCGGCGCCAGCACGCATTTTTTGGCGGTAAAGCCGACCAAGGGGTCATCGGCGAGTTCGCGCCGCACCAGGGCCGAGAACGTCACGATGGTGTCGGCAAGCAGCAGCGCCGGGATGTAGGTGACGCGGCGCAGCCAATGCAGGCCGGCCCATTCATGCTGGATCAGGATGACACGCCGCCGGCGTAGCTGTGCCATGGCGAGCGTCAACAGCGGCCGGAATATCACGCGTTTCCAGGCTACGATGGGGAAATTGCAGACCACGTTGCGCGCGGTTCCCACGGCGCGCCAGATTTCGCTAATCGACCCCTCGGTGCGCGTCAGAGTTAACGTCGTCGTGTCGCCGGGACCGAGCTTTTCGACGTTCTCGCCCAACAATCGCGTAAACTGTCCCACGCCGCACTGCATTTGCGGGCCGGCGCCGAGCAAGAGCGCTTGATATGCAGGCTCTGAAGTCATCGTGCGGTTGCCGGCGCCTTCTCTCATTATCGGCGTTAGCCATACATCCCAGACATTATCTTACCGTAAGTAGCCGCAGCCGCCCGGGGCACTTTTCTTGCCAGCTATCGACTGAGGATTGGTTCGCCGTCTCATATCGGGACAGCGCTTAGGCGCGTGCCCGGACAACTGCCGCGGTATGCGACGGCGAAGCTGTGGTGACGACGAACAGGTCTTCAAATTGGGCTGACGCGACAATGCCTGGATGCTCGGCTTGCGGGAAGTGGGTTGGTAATGGCGGTTTTGGAAGTTGGGCGGCTGGGCCGGCGGGCATTTTCCGGAGTTTCCAGCTTCCGGGTCGAATTGGTGCGCGACTGGAAGCAGGCCTTGTCCCGCTGGGGCAATGCCGGCTCTGGAACAAGCTTCCAGCATGCCCATTGGCTTGCCGCCTGGTACGGCGCGTTCGCTGCAGCCTCTCCGCTGATTGCCGTCATCTCCGATACCGCGACCGGCCTGCAGATCGCCCTGGTACCGCTGATCCATCGCGTGAAGGGCGGTATCCGTATCGTCGAATTCGCCGATCTCGACCTGACCGATTACAACGCTCCGATCCTGGGTCAGCGCGAAATCATGGACGCGCGCGCATTGTGCCAGGCATTGATGGCGGCGCTGCGCAGATTGCCTGAGGGCATCGATCTTGTCCGCCTGCGAAAGATGCCGGCCTATATCGACGGCAGGCCAAATCCGCTGGCGTCGCTGGGACGCCCGGGTTCGTGCTCACTGAACGGCAATCTCATCGTGATCGGTGATGATTTTGAGGTTTACCGCGCGTCGATCAAGCGAATGCAGCTGCCGCGAAGCTGGCGCGTCTTCAGTCGCAATCCGGGCGCCGCATTTCGGATCATCACGGACGTTGACGAGGCCCTCGCGCTGCTCGACACCACGGATGCGCAACAACAGGCGCGCATGCAATCGCTTGGACTGCCTTTCAGCTTGAATGGCGAAGCCCCGGCAAAATTCTATCGCGACCTCGTTGGTCGAGGCCTCGAAGAGGGTTATGTCATCGCATCGGCGTTGACGTGCGGCGAGGAGATAGTTGCAACCGCGCTCGGCATCAGACGAGGGACCGACTTTGTGTTCCTGCGCATCAGCAACGCCGGCAAACGATGGTCGCATTGCTCGCCAAGCCGGCTCGTCATCGAACGAACGATGGCCACCTTGCACGAGGACGGCGTTCGGCAGTTCGACTTGAGCGTCGGCAACTATGCCTTCAAGCGCCGGTTCGGCGCGGTGCCGTTTCCGCTGACAAATGCAAGTCTCGCGCTCGGCTGGCGGGGAATTCCTTACGTTCTGCGCGATCGCGCGGCGCAGTCGCTGCGAGGTCATCCCTGGTTGGCCAAAAGGGTCGGACGCGCCCTGGGTAAACTGTCACACGACGAGGAATAGGATGGCCTTATCCGCGATCACAGAGACGAAACTGCGCTTTGGTGTGCTGGATAGTTGGCGCGGTGTCGCCGCATTGCTCGTCGCGCTGTTTCATCTCAACGTCTATAGCGCGATCTATTCCCTGGATTTTGTCCGGAACGCATATCTTTTCGTGGATTTCTTTTTCGTGCTGAGCGGTTTCGTCATTACCCACAGTTATGCCGATCGTCTGCGAACCCTGGAAGGCATCGGCGCGTTTGCGATCCGGCGTTTCGGTCGCCTATGGCCGCTGCATGCCGTCGTCCTGCTCGCATTCGTTATTGTCGAATGCGCCAAGGCCGTATCCGCGGCGCGCGGCGCATCCTTCACTATTCCACCCTTCACCGGAGCTAATTCGCTTGATACCATACTGCCCAGTCTTGCCTTCGCGCAGTCGTTCGGCCTCGAACGGCAATTGACCTGGAATCCTCCGAGCTGGAGCATCTGCGCCGAGTTCTGGACCTATCTGATTTTTGCCGCCGCGCTCTTCATCGCGACAACATGGCTTTCCCGGATCCGTTTTGCGACCGCGAGCCTCATTGCCTTATTGCTGATCGGCAGCGTCGCCACCCTCATTCTATTCGCGCCACACGGCATCGACGCGACCTATGATCTCGGGCTCGTCAGATGTCTCTACGGTTTCCTCGTCGGTCACCTGACGTATCGCATTTGGCAGGCTATCTCCCATCTCAAGTTCAGGGGCGGACTTCTGGAGGTAGCTACGCCGGTCGCAATCGCTGTCTATGTGTCGGCTGTTGGACGCACCGGATATTCGCTCCTCGCGCCGCTGGTCTTTGCCGTCGTTGTCTTCGTTTTTGCCTTCGAGGCCGGACCGATCTCGAGGGCGATGTCGAACAGGGGAAATGCGTGGCTCGGCCGGATTTCCTATTCGATCTACATGTGGCAGGCCTTTATCATTTTCAATTTCGTCGATCGCCCCGTCTCCATGTTCGAGAGGATGACGGGCCGGGTATTGACGACGACCGACGGCGCAAGCTCAGCACTTGGCAATGAGGCCGGCAAGCTGATCGTATTGGGTGGCCATTTCGCGCCAATCCTGGTGACGATGCTTTATGTTGTGCTTGTCATCGCCGTGGCGAGCCTCAGCTATTATTTGATTGAGATGCCTGGTCAGGAATTGTTTGCACGCCTTGCGCGCTGGCCGTGGCGCCGGCCTGGTTCGCTTGCGCAGGATGGCGATCGGCAGCCAGCCCAATCCGCCGGCGCTGCTCACTAGAGCGTACTCATAAATCGGGTTTGGTCGCTGCGGTTTGATCGATGTCCGCCACGCCCCGCCACGAAGCCGCTGCCGACCGGATCGGAAACAGCCACAAATAAGATCGGGATAGTGCTCGCTTCGCGCTGCATGGCAGCGGTGGCAGATGTGGAGCTAACCAAAATTACATCGGGCTTGAGGCTACCCAATTCCTTCGCGAAGGTTCGATTCTGTCGGCATCCCCTGCTCCGTAGCGAAAATTGATTGTGAGGTCGCGATCTGGCACCCAGCCCAAATCAGCAAGTCCTTTCAAGAAGGCGGCGACGCTGCGTTGGGTAGCCTGATCATTCTCCGCGAATCCGATGAGAGCGCCGAGCCGCCGCATGCGCTTCGCCGCCTGCTGCGCGCGCGCCGCGAGGGGCCACGCGGCGGTGCCGCCGATGAGACTGATGAAGGCGCGTCGCTTCCGTTACTGCTCAACTGGTTTGCCGACCGGGACATGAGCGCCTGAGGCGGTCCACTGGTCGTAGGTCTGGAACTTCAGGCCGAGCTTGTCGTAGAAGACCCGCAGATAGCCGTCGCTGCCGCGCAATACCGCCGCGGGCATGACTGTCTGGACTTCCTGCGCCATCACGCCGACATAGGCCTTGTCGCTGCCGTTGTAGCTGAAGCGGTAGAAGCCGAGGCCGTTATCGAGGTGGCCGAGAAGGGAGATGTCGTGCTTGAGCATCATGTCGGATCGCCGAACAACACGCCGGGTAGTACGCCGGGCAACACCTCGGACGGATGCTACGCCGGGTCGGACGACGCAGCCGGCGCGGTAGACACCGGCGGCACAATAGACAACAGCATTTGCCTCAGGTGTCTCGACAGCCATGGTTGCGGAGAACGCGGTAATGCCGAGCGCGGCGAGTAGGAGTGAGCGCATCATTTTCTCCTTCGTTCAATTGTTGGCAGGGAGGCTTCTCCCAAAGAATAGCATCAGATTTTCGCCCCGGCGAGCAATTGTCCTTCGGGGCAATACCTGCCGCATAAAATTCGTTTTCCACTTGGCCGCGCACAGCAGCGACGTCGGCCGTGGGTCAAAAGCGCCGTTTTGACAATCGGCCGACCACTTCCGGTCCACCGCAATGAGCAGACATTTTCAGCGTCGGTCGGCATGTCTCAAAGGTGCCAATTTCGGAAGTCGCCATCTTATTCGATCACCTCATCGGCACGGCCGAGTAACGATTGGGGAACTGTAAGGCCGAACATCTTGGCGGTCTTGAGATTGATGACCATCTCGACTTTCGTGGACTGCTGGACCGGCAAATCAGCGGGCTTCTCGCCCTTGAGAAGCCGACCGGTGTAGATGCCGACTTGACGGTATGCGTCCGTAAGACTCCCTCCGTAGCTTACAAGGCCGCCCGCGGCCGCGAACGCGCGAAGCTGATAGATTGTGGGCATCGCATGGCGGAGAGTCAGCGCGCCTAGCTGCTCGCTCCGGCTATTGAAGAACGGCTCACCGCCGATCACGAGCCCACCTGCTCGCAGCTCGACCAAGCGTGCAAAGACCGTATCGAAGTCTCGGTCGGTACTGGCATGCAGGACGTGAAGCTGCAGCCCGAGCGTGCGGGCCGCCGCCTGAAGTTCCTTCGATGTGGTCTCAGCACGCGCGGGGTCGGTTGGGTTGACGAGCGCGGCAATGATGGTCGCGGTGGGAGCCAACTCGTGCAGCAGCTGCAGCCGCTTCGGCCCAAGCTCCACGTCCAGGATGCTCACGCCGGTGATGTTGCCGCCGGGCCGGCTCATGCTGGCGACAAGTCCCACCTCGACCGGGTCGAACCCCGCCACGAAGGCGATCGGAATTGTCGGGGTTGCTTCCTTTGCCGCCTTTGCCGCAGGGCCGTTCGCGACAATCACGGCCACCTGACGCCGAACGAGATCGGCTGCTAGCACGGGCAGCCTGTCGTATTGATTCTCCGCAAAGCGGTATTCCATCGCTACGTTCTGGCCCTCGACATAGCCGACTTCTTTCAGGCCGCTACGAAACGCGGTCAAAAGTTGCGGGTCATCGCCAGATGCCCTGGTGCCGAGGAACCCGACCACAGGCATCCCCGGCCGCTGCGCTCGCGCCGCGAACGGCCATGCCACCGCCGCGCCGCCCATCAGTTTGATGAATTTCCGCCGTCGCATGTGTCCCCCATAAGGACCACACCTTGCGCAATTCCTTGACCTTAGCACTTCGCGATCGGGCCGCGAGTGAGAAAAGGCAGACAGTCGAGCCGAAATGCCTATCAGGCTCGAAGTCTGAATTGGGTCATTCGCGACCGGGCCGAGCCAGCAGCAAGTCCGGGCATGTCCGCTATGCCGCGCCGAAAGCGGA
>Ga0209328_10000023_pt1 | contig 24269 bp, 22 predicted proteins | sample JacPinW_OM3H0_M1_FD_187954 | JGI IMG/M metagenome (GOLD analysis project Ga0209328, IMG submission 187954) | Forest soil microbial communities from Algoma, Ontario, Canada - Jack Pine, Ontario site 1_JW_OM3H0_M1 (SPAdes) (version 2) | ecosystem: Environmental > Terrestrial > Soil > Boreal... | reverse complement strand
GGCGCGAGTGAAACGAGCGAGCCCGGAATGACAGTTGTGTTACACCCCCGCCGCTCTTGCGTCCCGGATCGCCTGCCAGACTTTCATCGGCGTCAGCGGTGTCGAGAGCGTCTTGATGCCGAGTTCGCTCAAGGCATCCATCACGCCGTTGGCGATGCAAGGCGGGCCGCCGATCGCTCCGGACTCGCCGCAACCCTTGGCGCCCAGCGGATTGGTGCGGCACGGCGCGGAACCATCGAGCGTCACCTCGATCGGCGGAATGTCGCCGGCGCGCGGCAGGCAGTAATCCTGATAGCTCGCCGTCAGCAATTGCCCCTCGGCGTCGTAGGACACGCCCTCATACAGCGCCTGGCCGATGCCTTGCGCAACGCCACCGTGAACCTGCCCCGTCACCAGCATCGGATTGACGGCGACGCCGACGTCATCGACCGTGGTGTAGCGCACGACCCGCGTGATGCCGGTCTCCGGATCGACCTCGACTTCGCAGATATGCGTGCCGTTGGGCCAGCTCGGCCCGTCGACCTCGCCTTCGCTGTCGACACTCAGCCGCGCGCCTGCTTCCTTTTTCGCGATTTCGAACAGACCGATGCGCTTGTCGGTGCCGACCACCGTGAGCATGCCGTCGCGGTACTCGATGTCCTCGACGGACGCCTCCAACATCTGCGAGGCCTTTTCACGGGCCTTCGCGATCAGGTCGATCGCGGATACCACTGCCGCGGTGCCGCCAACGAACAGCGAGCGCGATCCGACGCTGCCGAAGCCGGTCGCCAAATCCGTATCGCCCTGCACGACATCGATCTTGTCCAAGGGAATGCCGAGCGAGTCGGACACCATCTGGGAGTAGGAGGTCTGCAACCCCTGCCCCATCGCCATGGTGCCGGAATGCAGGATGATGCGTCCTTCGGCGGTCGCGTGCAGACTGACCTTTTCGGTATGCGCGCGCCCGCCGGTCCATTCGATATAGCTGGTGAGCCCCCTGCCGTAGAGCAGGCCTTTTTTCTTCGCAGCCTTTTTGCGGGCGGCAAAGCCGTCCCAGTCCGCTAACTTTGACGCGCGATCCAGCATGTGGGCGAATGCGCCGGAGTCATAGACTTGGCCGACCGCGTTGGTGTAGGGCAGTTGCGCCGGCTTGATGTAGTTCACCTTGCGAATGGCGCGAGGGTCGATGCCGATCTGTCGCGCCGCTGCATCCATCAGCCGCTCGACGATGAACACGCCCTCGGGCCGTCCCGCGCCACGATAGGCGCCGACCGGCGCAGTGTTGGTCATCACCGCCTTGATTTCGTAATGCACCAGCGGCAGATCGTAGACGCCGCTTTGCACGAACGGCCCGAGCACCAGCGGGATGATGGCGCCGGTGCCGGAGAGATAGGCGCCGGTGCCGCCGACCGAGCGCACCCGATAGGCCAGCACGCGGCCTTTCTCGTCGAGCGCGAATTCGCCTGTTGACGTCAGGTCGCGGCCATGGGTGCCGCCGACGAAGTCGTCGGTGCGGTCGCCGCGCCACCGTATCTTGCGCCCGAGTTTGGTCGCAGCGTAGGCCACGATGCCGTCTTCGGGATAGAGACTGGTTTTCTGTCCAAAGCCGCCGCCGATATCGCCGACCAGCACGCGCACACTTTCCTTCGGCCGCTTCAGCACGGCCTCGGCCAGCAGATCGCGGGTCGAGCCCGGCGTCTGCGACTGTACATGCAGGATCAGCCGGCCGGATTTCTTCTCGACCTCGGCGATGGTGGAGCGCGGCTCCATGGCGGAGGGAACAAGCCGCTGGCTGACCAGATCGAGCGAGACTTTGTGCGCAGCTTTTGCAAATGCAGCTTCGACCGCGGCCGCATCGCCATAGCTCATCGCGGCGACGATGTTGTCGGGCGCTTCCGCCCACACCGCGGGTGCGCCGGGTTTTGTCGCAGCAACGGGATCGACGACCGACGGCAGCACTTCGTATTCGACCGCGATCGCTTCCGCCGCCGTCTGCGCCGCGACCCGCGATATCGCCACCACGGCCGCCACCGGCTCGCCGGCAAAGCGCACGATCTCATGCGCCAACAGCCGCCGCGGCGGCACCGTCATCGGCGACCCGTCGGGACGCTTGAACACCGACAGCGTCGGGAGGGTGCCGATGTTATCGGCGATCAGGTCGGCGCCGGCGTAGACAGCTTCGACGCCCGGCATGCCGGCCGCGGCTTTGGTGTCGATCGACACGATTTTCGCATGCGCATGCGGCGAGCGCAGGACATAGAGCCACAGCGCGCCGTCTTCGGGTTTGTCGTCGATGAACAGTCCCTTCCCGGTGAGAAGCCGTTGATCCTCGAGCCGCTTGACCGGCTGGCCCGCCCCAAAACGCATATTGCCGGGAAAAATATTCATCAGTTTGTCCTTCGAGTTTTTTGTCCGATTGGGTTGGGCGGGTTTTAGCCGATAGGCAAGTTAGAGGCCAACTAGCGTTTTGAGGGAGCCAGCACAAGAAGTCGTCATGCCCGGCCTTGTGCCGGGCATCCACGTCTTTCTTCACTGTGCGAGTAAGACGTGGATGGCCGGGACAAGCCCGGCCATGACGAGCATTCTCGATGCGTGCGCTATTCATCAAGATCGCGCAGCACCGCCTCAACCGCCTTGCGCTCGTCGGCCGTCAGCGCCGCTTGCGGCGGAATGGGATCGCCGACGTCATAGCCCTGGATCGCGAGCCCAGCTTTGATGCAGGCGGCGAGGTTGTAGCGCGCGAAGGCTTCGTTGATGCGCCACAACTTCCGTTGTAGCACCATCGCCTCGTCCCAGCGCTTGGCCTTGCAGAGGTTGTAGAGCTCGACACTCTGGCGCGGGATGATGCAGGCCGGGCCGGCCATCCAGCCGACCCCGCCGATCAGCATTACCGCGGCCGGGATATGCGCGGACGCCGAGAACACGCGGATGGCGTCGCCGCAGCGGTTCATGATCGACAACAATCGCCCGGTATTGGTGGAAGCGTCCTTGATGTAATTGATCCGTGGGTGCGCCGAAAGACGCGCGATCACGTCGAGCGTCAAATCGGAGCGCTGGAATTGCGGGTTGGTGTAGATCACGACGGGGATATCGACCGCATCCGCAATGGCGCGGAAATAGGAATAGACCTGCGCATCGCCGAGCGGAAAATATGCTTCCAGGATCGCCAGGATGCCGTCGGCGCCGAGCTTTTGATACGACTTCGCTTGCGCGACCGCGTCCGCCGTCGACGTCGAGACGACGCCGGCGACCACCGGCACGCGTCCTCCGGCGGCTTCGATCGTCGTCTGCACCACCGCCGCGCGCTGCGCATGGTCGAGATAAGCGAACTCGCCGGTCGAGCCGAGCGGTGTCAATCCATGAACGCCGGATTTGATGAGATCGTCGCAAAGACGGCCGAGCACTTTTGTGCGGATTCGTCCGTCAGGGTCAACAGGCGAAACCAGATAGGGAAAGACGCCGTGGAACTCAGCCATGATACGCGCCGATATAGCCTTCATCCGCTCGCCGGCCCATCGCAATCTGACCAATGCGATTAGATTTTTCGGACAAGATCGATCTCGCCGTTAGTTGTGATTGCACCACATAAAAAACAAAACCTTGAGATGTGAAGCGCTTCACATCCGTTGCCTCGCGTCGGACCTATCGTGGTCGGCGGGTGGATGTTTTCAAATCGAGGGCTCAGCCATGGAAATCTGTATCAACTATGGTGGCATGCGACATTGCTTCTTGGTGCCGATCGTCGAACTCCCGGTCAGCTGGGGTCGTCCCGGCCCCGGCCCGATCAACTACCCGGCCTTCATGCAGGATGTCATTATCCTTGCGTCGGTATCGAACACCGTGAAGCACATCGGCGACGAAAACGTGCGCAACTTGGTGCATGGGGGCATATCGGCCGCCCTCAAGGCTGCGCAAGAACACGCCGGAACCGACGTCACCATCCATGCCAAGGCGGAACATCGCTGATCGCAACCAGCATCGGCGCGGTGCGGACGGAGTGTCTTCGCCCGCGCCGCCGCGATCGCCTTATTTCATCGGCTCTGTTGTCGACCACAGCACCGTCTTTGCATCCTTCTCATACGCCATTCCCTTCGGATAGCTGATCAACTCCATCTGCAGGCCCCAGGGCGCGAAGAAATAAAGGATCGACTGCCCGGCCGCGGGCCCTTCCTTGATCGGGATCGGCCCCTGCAACGTCCTGACGTTCTTTTCCTTGAGATACGCTGCGGCCTTGTCGATATCGTCGACATAGAGCGCGATGTGGTGGCCGCCGATATCGCTGTTCTTCGGCAGCGTCTTGGCCTGGTCGGGCGACTGATATTGGAACAATTCGATGTTGGAACCATAACCGCAGCGGACCATGCTGATCTCGTCGATCACCGCGCGCGGGTTGACGTTGACGACGTCCTGCATGAACGTGCCCTTGTCATCCGAGAACGGCCCGAACGACATCGCGTGCGAGCACCCGATCACGTCGGTGAAGAAGGCGGTGGCCGCCTTCACATCCGGCACGGTGATGCCAGTGTGGTCGTGGCCGCGCAGGCCGGGAATGGAGTCCGCCGATGCCGGCAGCGCGGACACTCCCATCGCCAGCGCGGCGAGGACGGCGGGCAGCAATCTCGATTTTGTCACAGCGGTCATTGTTGTTTCCTTCGGTTCGATATCGCGGTTTTCAGAGCTTGCAAAAATCCGGCTCAGCCCGGCGACGCCAGTTGACGTTCGACGGCCTTCGGGTCGTGCGCGAGGCCTTGGGCGATGCCACGCGCCATCTCGCCGACATAGATTTCTTCCTCGCCGGCCTCGAAGCCGTCGAGGATCTCCGCGGCTGCATCAGCCGTCGTCATTTTCGGGATCGTCAGCATCGCGGTCATGCGCGTGTCGATTGCGCCGGGCAGCGCGGCGGCGACACGAATTCCCTGCGGCGCCAGTTCGCCGCGCAAGCCCTGTGTCAAACTGAGCCCTGCCGCCTTGGAGGCGCAATAGGAGCCCATGAACGGCAGATTGACCCGCGCCAATATCGTCAGGATATTGAGCACCGCGCCGTGATTGGCAGTCAGCGCCGGCGCAAGAGCCCGCGTCACCCGCAGCGGCGCCAGGTAATTGGCCTCGATCTCCTCCTTGGCCATCGCGAGGCTAGGTGCGGTCATGAAGCTGGTGTTGTGATTGACGCCGGCATTGTTGATCAACAGCGTGACGTCGGTCGCAACGGCGGCGGCCTTGGCGACGTCGTCGTCGCTGGTGACATCCATCTTGATCGGCACCAGATGCGGCGATGCGGCGATCCCCGAAATATCTCGCGCGGCGGCGTAGATCTTGGCGGCGCTGCGGGCGGTAAGCGCTGATATCAGCGCCTGCGCGATCGCGCCGGTGGCCCCGGTAATGAGGACGACAGAACCCTTGATGGTCTCGGTCATGCGGCTGATCCTTGCTGCTGGGGAGGAACAAAAGGGCTGGAATCGTCCAACCAGCCCGGCTCGACGTCAGGTAATGGAATCGCAGAGAGCAGCTGCCGCGTGTAGTCGTCGCGCGGGGCGCTAAAAATCCTTGCGACCGGACCGTATTCGACGACTTCGCCACGATGCAGGATCGCGACGTCGTCGCAGAGCACGCGGACCACGGAGAGATCGTGGCTGATGAATACCAGGGTCAGACCGAGCCGCGCGCGCAATTCCCTGAGCAGCAGCAGGATATGCGCCTGTGTCGAGACGTCGAGGCCGGAGACGATCTCGTCGGCGACGATGAAGTCGGGCTCCAGCGCAAGCGCGCGGGCGATCCCGGCGCGCTGGCGCTGGCCGCCTGAGAGTTCGTGCGGATAGCGGTCGACGAAGGCGGTCGGCAGCCCGACCAGATCGAGTAGGGCCGCTGCGCGGTGGCGCTGATCCCGCCGCCCTTTTATGCGTCCATACACCTTCAGCGGACGTGTCAGCGTGACGCCCAATCGCAGCCGGGGATTTAGCGATGATTGCGGGTCCTGAAAAATCATCTGGATGCGCGCGCGGAGTGGCCGCATCTCCGCCTCGCTGATGCCGCCGATTTCGACGCCGTCAAACTGGATGCCGCCGGAGGTCGGTTTTAATAATCGCACCAACAGCCGGCCAAGCGTGGTCTTGCCTGACCCGGACTCGCCGACCAGGCCGAGCACCGAGCCGCGCGGCACCGCGAGGTCGACCCGTTTTACAATCTCGCGCGACAACGCCCGTCGGAACAATCCCGTGCGCTCCGGATAAGCAAAACTCAAATTGCCGGTGCGGAGCAGGATCTCGGTCATGACGCTGCGCCCGCCGACTGCCGGTCGAGCCGATGCGCCTCGGCCCACAGGTTTTCGATCAAAGCCTGAGGCACCGGACGCAGCGCCTCGGCCGGCCGGTCGGCGCGTGGCGTCGCCGCCAATAGCGCGCGGGTATAGGGATGGCGCGGCTTTGCCAGCACCTCAGTGGTCTCGCCGTCCTCGAGCACGCGGCCGGCATGCAGCACCGTCATGGTGCGGCAGATTTTTGCCACCACGCCGAGGTCGTGCGTCACGAACAGGATCGCCGCGCCATGGCGCTGTCGCAGCCGCTCGACCAGTTGCAGAACCTGGCGCTGCACGGTGACATCGAGCGCGGTGGTCGGCTCGTCCGCGATCACGAGGCTCGGATCGCAGGCGAACGCCATCGCGATCAGCACGCGCTGGCGCATGCCGCCAGAGATTTCGTGCGGATAAAGCTCGAGCACCCGGCGCGGTTCGCGGATCGCGACCTCGGCCAGCAATTCCTCCGCGCGCGCCAGCGCATCGCGCCTCGCGAGCGCAAGGTGATGCCGCAGCAGCGCCCCGATCTGCGCGCCGACACGCTTTACCGGATTGAGCGAGGTCATCGGATCCTGCGGGATCAGCGCGATACGACGCCCGAGCAGGCGGCGCCGCTCCGGCTCCGGCATCGCGATGAGATCGCGTCCCTCGAACAAAATGGTGCCGGCCGTGATGACGGCGTTCGCCGGCAATAGACCGAGTACGGCGCGGCCGAGCATCGACTTGCCGGCGCCGGATTCGCCAACCAGTCCCCTCACCTCGCCGGCGCCAACTTCGAGGCTGGCGCCACGCAACACATTCGCAGCATTTTGGCGATAGCCGATCGCGACCTGGAGATCGTGGACGGAAAGGACGGCCGTCATCGTCGCTGCACCGGGTCGAGCAGCGTGCGCAGACCATCGCCGAGCAGGTTGAAACCGATCACGCTTGCGATGATGCAAGTAATCGGCAGCGCCATGATCCAGGGCGCCTGATAGACGATCTGGCGTCCCTCGGCGATCATGCCACCCCAGGTCGGGGTGTCGCCGGCAACCGAAATGCCGACGAACGACAAAATCACTTCCACCAGGATCGCGATCCCCATCTCGACCGCCAGCAATGTGACGACGAGCGGAACGAGATTGGGCAGAATTTCGAGGCGCAGGATGCCGCCGCGGCCAAGCCCGACGACGCGCGCGGCGGCGGCATAATCGCGCTTGAGCTGCACCATGGTTTCGGCGCGGACCACGCGGGCAAAGCGGGTCCAGTCGACGACAACGATGGCCGCGATCACCGAGGTCAGCCCGGCGCCGATCACCGCCGCCAGCACGATCGACAATAACACCGGCGGAAACGCCATCCAGACATCGATCAATCGCGAGGTAAGTTGATCGACCCAGCCGCCGAAACTACCGGCGATAAGGCCGAGTGCGATGCCGATCAAAGCTGCCAGCGTCGCCGCGATCAGCGCGACCGCGACCGCGGTTCGCGCCGCGTAGATGAGCCGCGACAACACGCAGCGGCCGAGGCTGTCGGTGCCGAGGAAGTAAGCTGGGTCGCCGCCATTGGCGAAGGCCGGCGGCAATTGCGCCGACAGCAGATCCTGCTCCAGCGGATCGTGCGGCGCGAGCAGCGGCGCCAATAGCGCGACCAGTACCAGGAAAGCCACCAGCGCCGCGCCGAACCAGAGCCGTGGCCCGCCGCGCCGAAGGCCTGCGATCCATCGCGACGGCGGCGCGGCCGCATGATCCAGCGCAAGGTCAGCCATGGCGCAACCTCGGATCGAGCAGTGTGACCACGAGATCGACGGCGAGATTGAGCGCGATGAACAGCACCGCGAAGGTCAGTATAAGGCCCTGGATCAGCGGGAAATCGCGGTTGATCACCGCGTCGATCGCCATGTTGCCGATCCCCTCATAGGAAAAGATGCGCTCGACCAATACGGTGCCGCCGAGCAATAGCGTAACCTGGACGCCGCCGAGCGCAACCGTCGGGATCAGCGCATTGGGAAACACCTCGCGCAGCAGAATCTGGGAGCGTGAAAAACCGCGGGCCCGCGCGATCTGCGCATAATCCTGATCCTCCGCCTCCGCCAGCGAGGCTTTTAAAATTCGCGCCACCAATGCCGCGAACGGCAACGCCAGCGCCACGGCCGGCAGGATCATGTGAGGCAGCAGCGCACCGGCGATGTCGAAGCGCCCCCTCAGCAGGCTCTCGAGCAGATAAAAATTGCTGTGCAGATTGACGTCGATCTCCGGGTCGATGCGCCCCGAAATCGGCAGCACAGGGACCAGCACGCCGAACACCAGCAACAGGATCAGCGCCCAGAGAAAATCCGGAATCGCAAGGAAGACGCCGACGCCGCCATCGACCAGCCATTCCGCCCGCCGGCCGCGAAGCCTTATGCCGATCAGCGCGCCGATCGTCCCTAACATCACCGCGATCAGGCTCGCCAGCAGTGCCAATTCGAGGGTCGCCGGCAATCGCGCCCGCACCAGTTCGAACACGCTCTGGTGCACGCTGATCGAGCGGCCGAAATCGCCGCTCAATGCCTGGCCGAACCAGGTGAAAAATTGCTGCAGGATCGGCTGATCGAGCCCATAGAACGCCCGCAGCCGGTCGATGTCGGCAGCCGTCGCGCCCGGCGGAATCATCATGGCGATGGGATCGCCGGGCACCACGCGCAGCAGCACGAAGACGATCACCGCGACGCCAACAAGCGTCGGCGGGATGAGGACGAGTCGCCTGATGATCTCGCCCCAGCGCATCGTCGTGCCGCCTTGTTCGTCGCTGCTTAAGCCTGCGTGATCAGTTGCGGAAGAATCATGCCGTTGGACTGCGCCACGACCTTGATGCCCTTTTTGTGGATGATCGGCTGCACATATTGGAACAGCGGGATCACCTCACCTTCCTCGGCGATATATTTGTCGACCGCCTTGTAGCCGGCGATCCGCTTGGCTTCGTCCTTTTCGCCCCACAGCGGCCCGATCCGTTCGACGAGATCCTTGCCCTTCCAGGCGCAATGCGGCGACGGGCCGAACATCGCAAAGCCGGTTGAGGTGGAGGGATCGCCGATCGCATTGCCCCAATTGTAGAACGCGGCCGGCGCCAGCGCGTGGCGCGCGCGCAATTCGAAATGCTGCGCGATCTCGTAGACCTCGATATTGGCCTCGATGCCGACTTTGCGCCACATCCCGACGATCGCCTGGATCATCTCATAATCCTTCGGCTTGAAGCCGCGCGTGGTCTGGATCGTGAATTTTACCGGTTTTTCCGGCGAGAAGCCGCTCTTGGCGAGCAGGCTTTTTGCCAGTTCCGGATCGTAGGACACCTTTATTGAGGGATCGAAGGCGGCATAGCCTGGCGCTTCCAGGGTTGCGATCGGAACGCCGTAGCCCTTCAACAATCGGTCGACGATCGCTTTCTTGTCGATCGCGTGATTGGCGGCGAGACGGACGTTGCGGTCGAGCATCGGGTCGATGTCGGTGATGAAGATCATTGCGATGTCGGACACCGGCTTTGTCTGTCCGACCAGTCCCGGCTTGTTCTTCAAGCGGTCGAATTCTTCATAAGGAATCTCGAACGTCACGTCCGACCCGCCAGATTCCATCTCGGCCACGCGGCTGGTTGGATCGGTGACGAATTTGAACACCACGGTGTCGAACGCCGGCTTGGGACCCCAGTAGCCCGGATGCGCTTTCAACCTGAGAAACGCGTTGCGCTCGAAAGCGTCGACCTTGTAAGGACCGGAGCCGATCGGTGCCTTCTCGAAACCTTCCGCGCCGACCTTCTCGTAATAGGCCTTAGGCAGCACATAGGCGGTGAGAAACGCCATCCATTTGAACAAGGTCGGCTCGAATTCCTTGACGTCGCCGGTGATGGTGTTGCCGTCGATCTTGTAGTTGCCGACCTTGGACCAGACGAACTGGATCGGATTGCCACTTTTCGTATCGGCGGCACGCTGCAGCGACCAGACCACGTCTTCGGGCGTCACCGGCGAGCCGTCGTGCCAGGTCGCGCCCTTGCGCAGCTCCAGCGTGATTTTTGTGCGATCGGCGTTCCAGCCCCATTTTGTCAGAAGGCCGGGCTTGAACGACAGGTCGGGCGCCTGACCGATATAGGTGTCGAACACCGACTGATAGATCGACTGGACGGTAGGATTGACCGCGGATGGTCCGACGGTCGGATCGAACGACGGCAGATTGACGTTATAGGCGATGGTCAGCGTTCCCGGTGCCACGGCTTGCGCCGCGCCGCCGAACAAACTGGAAGAGACAGGCAGGGCGGAGGCGCCCGCCAGCTGAAGGACGTGACGGCGAGACAGCACTGACGACACCATGACAACTACTCCCCCTATGCGAGAACGGCGCCCGGTGCGGCCGCCGCCATTTGAATGCGATTATTCGGCGGCCTGCGGCGCACTCTCTGCCCAGCGCGCCATCAGCGTGTTCGACGGCAGCGTCTCGTCGACGAGCTTTTTTGCCGTCGCTACGCCGGCAACCGGGAGCAACGCCGTATCGAGCAACCCGATCTGCACCAGCACGGAAGCCTGATCCCAATAGATGTGTTCGTTGTAGAGCTTGTCGCCGCGGAAGCGGACGATCGCGACCAGCGGGATCTCGACATATTTGCCGGTCGGCGGCACGCCCGGCAGCATCCAGTCGATCTCAATGTCGTGGGTAAAACAAAACAGCATCTCGTCGACGACGCGGTCGGCGCCAATGGTGCGCGAGATCGGGATCAGTTTTGTGTCCTTCGGGGTCTTCGGGATGAAATGGTTGGCGTAGAAGCGCAAGAGGTCGCGATAGCCGACGCCGCCGGTCATGGTCGGAATATGATTGACGTAGGGCTCCGCCACCATCGTTCCCATCGTCGCTTCAGCCGAGCGCACGCCGAATTCCAATTCGGTGTGGCGGTCCCACAATGTCGAGAGATCGTAATGCGGACCCAGAACTTTCCGGAACAGCGCGATCGAGCGCGAATGCGCCATCAGGGTCGCGGGCTTGTTGAAGCTAGTCCGTTCGGGCGCCGCGAACGCATGGTCGCAGCCTGGATACAGATAACATTCGACGTCGGGGCGTTTGGCAAATGCGGCCTTGACCTGTTCGCGGGCTTCCGGAGGCGCGAATTTGTCGAGCTCGGCGAAATGAAACACCATCGGGCCCTTGATCTTTCCGGCCTCGCCGATATCGGCCTCGATGCCGACGCCGTAATAGCTGACCGCGCAATCGACATCGGTGCGCGCCGCCGTGAGATAAGCGAGCTTGCCGCCGAGGCAGAAGCCGAGCGCGCCGACCTTGCCGGCGCATTCGCCCCGCGCGCGCAGCACTTTCAGCGCATCGGCGGCGTCCTTGATCGACTGATTGGCGTCGAAGCGCTGATAATAGCCGAACGCCTTGTTGAAGTCGGCCTCGGAATAGCCGAGCTCAATGCCAGGCTCCAACCGCCAGAACAGGTCCGGCGCCAGCACGACATAACCTTCCTCGGCATAATAATCGGCGACCTCGCGCATCGAGGAATTGACGCCGAAAATCTCCTGCAGCAGCAGGATGCCGGGACCCGATCCCGATGCCGGAATTGTCAGATACCCCTTGAAGGTGCCGCCATCGGCAGCCGCGATATCAATCCATTGTCCTGCCATCGGTACTGCTCCCGTTCGAAAGGCGCCATTTATGGTGTGCGCTGCCACTTCATCGTGCTTTCTTAATTGAATTTTTAATGTAAGAATTGCAAATGTAAATAGCATAGATTGAGCAGGGCTTGCCTGCGCCTTGAGCGCGCGGCGCCGTGAACGAACGACACCTTGAGCGAAAGACACCTTGAGCGAAAGACACCGGGAGACCGTTTTGAAGAGGACCAAGACTGCGGTGAAAAAAATCGCCGACACTGCGAGGCCGAAAAAGCAACCTGCCGTCACCGAACGGCCGGGGTCCTGGCACCTGGCGCGCACCGAAACCGAGCGGCGGCTGACCGATTTCGAGTTCGGGCTGGAGCGACTGGCGCAAGCCTATTATCGCTGGAAGGCGGCATGTCTTGCCGCGGTTTGCGACGTGCCACTCACCGGCGACGATGTCGCCGTCCTCAATGTCGTTCGGATGGGAGACGAGCCAAAACGGCTGTCCGAGATCGGCCAATTGCTCAACCGGGTCGATGTGCCCAATCTTCAATACGCCACCCGGAAGCTGGTGCGCGCCGGCCTGATCGAAACCGAGGGCAGTTCATCGCGCAAGGAAACCCGCTACCGGGCGACCTCGACCGGGCATTCAGTGACCGAAGCCTACGCCGCCTTGCGCGCGGCGACCTTGCCGCCGATGCTCGAGGCGCTCGACGGCTGGGCCGCGAAATCCGAGATGACGAGCAGCCATCTCGATTTGATCTCGAGCCTCTATGCGCAGGCGGCACAGGTCGCGATCACAAGACGGCATCAGCCCTGAGGGCGCGGCAAAAGCGCGTCCATGGCGCCCAAAATCCACCGCGATTTCGGCGCTCCAAATGGCGACTTTCTTGCCCCTGTGCGAACCGAGGGTCGACGAATTGACGCCGCGAGTTCTTGCCGCCATCAGTTTTTTTGCCGGCTTTTTCGCCAGCCTGGCCCCGGCTTTCGCGCAACACGATCTCAAGGTCGCGCCGACACGGCTTTCGCTCGCGGTCAGGAATGAGCCGCCCGACGAACTATGTCGCAGGTTCGACGCCACGGATACAAGCCCGCTTGCAACGCTGTCCTTGCACCGGACCTTTCACGACGATTTCGACGAGCATCCGCTGAAAGGAAAGTGGGTGCCGCACTATTCCGGCGGCGCGGCCTGGCCGGACGCGCGCTATTGGGGCGGCGACGGCTCCGATTTCAAACGCAAAGACAGCTGGAACGGCGAACAGCAGATCTATGTCGACCCGCGCTACGGCGGACGCGCCAACACGCCGCTCGGGCTAGACCCATTCAAGGTTCGAGATGGAATTCTCTCGATCGTCGCAAACAGGACGCCGCCCGAACTCAAGCCGGTGCTCTTCAACAATGAATACACCTCGGGCATCCTCACGACCCAGGGCTGGTTTTCACAAAAGTACGGATATTTCGAGATCCGCGCCAAGATACCGATCGGGCACGGGGTGTGGCCGGCATTCTGGCTGCTTGCCGATGACGGCGGCTGGCCTCCCGAACTCGACGTGATGGAAGGACGCGGGCAAGAGATCGGCGACATGGTGATGACGACGCATTGGCGGATTCCGGCCACCGGGATCGTGCAACATTGCGGGTTCGACTTCCTGGTTAAGGACGCATCGAGCGATTTCCACGATTACGGCGTGCTGTGGACACAAGACCGGATTGGCTATTTCATCGACCGCAAGCTGGTGTCGGACATCAAGGTTCCGGCCGGCTTCGACGATCCGATGTATATGATCGTCAACCTTGCGATGGGGGCGAAGTATTTCAAGGGCGTCGGACTCGTCGATGCGGAATCCCCTGTCACTGTCGAATTCGAGATCGACAGGATTTCCGCCTATCAAATCGATCCTTGAGAAACGCCAACCGGGAGAAGTCGATGTTCGGTAAGTTCTCGCGTCGCGATTTTGCGAGGTTTGCGGGCCTGTCCGCTTTCGGCGTGGCGGCGACGCCCGCGAAGACGGCCGACAGCGAGCCCAAACCCGCGCCCGACCGCCACGCTCCCGCCAGTTTCCCGAACGGTTTTGTCTGGGGCACCGCCACGTCGGCCTATCAGATCGAAGGCGCCGTCGACGAAGACGGCCGCGGCCGCTCGATCTGGGATACCTTTGCGCACACGCCCGGCAAGATCGAGGATCACTCAACCGGAGACCGCGCCAACGATCATTACCATCGCTACAAGGAAGACGTCCGCCTGATCAAAGATCTCGGCGTCAAGGCCTATCGGTTTTCGATCGCGTGGCCGCGTGTGTTTCCGCAAGGGACCGGTGCGCCGAACCCCAAAGGTCTCGATTTCTACGATCGCCTGCTCGACGAACTCTTAGGCAACGGCATCGAACCCTACGCGACGCTGTATCATTGGGATTTGCCGCAGGCGCTGCAGGATCGCGTCGGCGGATGGCAGTCCAGCGACACCGCCAAGGCGTTCGGCGACTACGCGGGCTATGTGGCGGAGCGCCTCACCGACCGCGTCAAGAATATCTTCACGGTCAACGAAACCGGAAGGTTCGTGAATTTCGGCTATGGCTGGGGCATCGACGCCCCCGGCCTCAAATTGCCGCAGGCGGAAGTGAACCAGGTCCGTCACCACGTCGCGCTGGCGCACGGTCTCGCGGTACAGGCGATCCGCGCCAAAGGGCGCGCGGGCACGCGAGTAGGTCCAGCCGAGAACATTGCGGCTTGCCTGCCCGCAATCAACACGCCGGAAAATATTCGCGCCGCCGAGATCGCGACGCGCGAATTGAACGCGGGCTTCCTCGGCGTGATTCTCGAAGGCAAATACACCGACGGGTTTCTCGAATATGCCGGCGCCGCCGCCCCCAAATTCACCGCCGAAGAGCTGAAGATCATTTCTTCGTCCAACGATTTCGTCGGGCTGAACATCTACGCGCCGCAATTCTACATCGCGGCTTCCGACAAAAAGCCGGGCTGGGCCGTGCTGCCCTTCCCCGCCTCGTTTCCGCACATGAATTCCGAATGGCTCAGGATCGGCCCGGAGACGATCTATTGGGTGCCACGGCTCGCGGCAAAAATATGGAATATCGATACCATCTACATCAGCGAGAACGGCACTTCCTCGGAGGACAAATTGACCGCCGACGGCAAGGTCTACGACCTCGATCGCATCATGTACCTGCGCAACTATTTGACGCAGTTGCAGCGCGCGATCGCCGAGGGCGTCCCGGTCCGCGGCTATTTCCTGTGGAGCCTGATGGACAATTTCGAATGGATTTTTGGATACGAAAAGCGTTTCGGGCTCTACCGTGTAGATTTTGAGACGCAGGCCCGCGTGCCGAAGCTGAGCGCGTCGTTTTACCGGGACGTCATCGCCCAGAATGCGATCGGGGTTTGAAAGCAAATCACCGGAACTGCCATTTTGTGCTCCCCGACAACGTCCGTTCGGCCTAAGATGGATTTCGGAAGACTAGCGCAGTGAAATATCCTGCGGCTCAGGGGCGTCCGCGGGCTTTTGTTGTTCGAGTGAACCTCACCCAGGAGCACCGCACATGGCAAATTGGAAACCCGACCCCAGTTTTTATCCTTCTCCGCGCATGGCCTCGAAGGCCGCCCCGGAGACCGTGGCCTATGTCGCAGCCTTCGACCCGGACCGAAAGACGCCCGATGCGATCGCTGTCGTCGATGTCGACCCGAACTCAAAATCCTATTCCAAGATCATCAATACGACGCCAATGCCCAACGCCGGTGATGAACTGCATCACTTCGGCTGGAATGCCTGCTCCTCCTGCCTGTGCCCCAACGCGCCACATCCGCATGTCGAGCGCCGCTATCTGGTGGTGCCGGGCTTGCGGTCTTCGCGCATCCACATTCTCGATACCAAGCCCGATCCGAGAGCGCCGAAGATCGTCAAGGTGATTGAGCCTGCCGAGGTCGCCGACCGAGCGGGTTATACGCGCCCGCATACCGTGCACTGCGGCCCCGACGGCATTTACGTCGCCGCCCTCGGCAACCGCGAGGGCAAAGGGCCGGGCGGCGTCTTCCTGATGGATCACGAGACCTTTGACGTGCTCGGCCAGTGGGAGATGGATCGCGGGTCTCAATATCTCGCTTATGACGCCTGGTGGCATCTCGGCCACGATACGCTGGTCACCAGCGAGTGGGGCACGCCCGACACTTTCGAGAACGGGCTGATCCCGGAAGTGCTGCTGGGGGCCAAATACGGCAGGCGGCTGCATTTCTGGGATTTGCAGAAGCGCAAGCACCTGCAGACCATCGACTTCGGCGACAAATATCAGCTCGTGTTCGAACTGAGACCAGCTCACGATCCGACCAAGGCCTACGGCTTCGTCAACTGCGTGGTCAGCCTCGAAAACCTCTCGTCCTCGATCTGGACCTGGTATCGCGAAGGCGACAAATGGGCGGTCAAGAAAGTGATCGAGATTCCGGCCGAGCCCGCAAGCGAGGAGCAACTTCCCCCGGTGCTCAAGGGATTCAAGGCCTGCCCGCCGCTGGTGACCGACATCGATCTCTCGATGGACGACAAGTTCCTCTATGTCGCCTGCTGGGGCACGGGCGACCTGCAACAATATGATGTCTCGGACCCGTTCAAGCCGAAATTGACCGGCAAGGTGCGCATTGGCGGCATCGTCTCCAAAGCAACGCACCCCGGTGCGAAGAACGGCGCACTCAGCGGCGGCCCGCAGATGGTGGAGATCAGCCGCGACGGCCGTCGCGTCTATTTCACCAATTCGTTATACGGCGCGATCGATCCGCAGTTTTATCCGGATGGCATCGAGGGATGGATGGTCAAGCTCGACGCCGATCCGAAAGGCGGCATCGCCTTCGATTCCAAATTCTTTGTGGACTGGCCGGCATCGCACCGGCCGCACCAGGTGCGCCTCGAGGGCGGCGACTGTTCGTCGGACTCTTATTGCTATCCGTAGCAACGCCAGACCATTCATCGCGCGCCGCACGAAGGCATGACGCAGCCAAATCGGAATAGACCGCAGCCGGCACGCGCTACACTTCCGGAGCCGCCACAAGTCGGAATAGCGACCCATGAACCCCGTCTCCTCCGAGTCCTGGCCATGGCTCGCGCTCGCGGGGCTCGGGGCTTTTCATGGCCTCAATCCGGCAATGGGCTGGCTGTTCGCCGTCGCCCTGGGGCTTCATCGCAACAACCGGCGCATCGTGTGGCTCTCACCCTTTCCCATTGCACTCGGACACGCTCTCTCGATCGCCCTTGTCGCAGGCGCATTCGTCTGGGCCGGCTTCATGATCGATCCGCGTGCGGTCCGCTTCAGTGCCGGTCTCTTCCTGATCGGCTGGGCGTTGTATCACTGGCGCTATGGGCATCGGCATCGCGTGCGTATCGGGATGCAGGCGGGACTGGCGGCCCTCGCGGTGTGGTCGTTCTTGATGGCGACCACGCACGGCGCGGGTCTCATGCTGTGGCCCGTGCTGATGCCACTTTGTTTTCCGGCCGCCTCGGAGCCAAGTTTTACCAGCCCATTCCTGACCGCACTGCTGGGTGTTGCGATTCACACGCTGGCGATGCTCATTGTCAGCACGGCCGTGGCGGTTGCGGTCTATGAGTGGGTCGGGCTCGAAATCCTGCGTCACGCCTGGTTCAACCTCGACCTGATCTGGACGCTGGCGCTTGCCCTGGCCGGCGGGCTGTTGCTGCTCGGCTGAATTCCGGCTGCGCGAGGACCGCCTTTCATGTTTTTACACGTTGGGGTAGTGACATTGTTCTTGTTTTGTTCTAGCTTGGCGTCGCGATCCAGAGCGACATGCCGAAATGACGAATAATTTAAAGGATATTATCCCATGTGCGATGTTCAGTGCGATGTTGAAAGCGATGTTCACGCCGAGGCCGGCGATCTCCAGGTAATCTTTCATGACGACGATGAAACTCCGGTGCAGTTCGTCATCGAGCTTCTGCATTCGGTATTCAAGAAACAGCTAGCCGACGCGATTAGATTAACCGAAGCAGTCGACCAACACGGACAAGCCATTTGCGGGACCTACCCGCGCGACGTCGCGAACCAGGTGCTTGAGGCTGCTCGACAACGCGTCCGCGCCTCGGGTCATCCGCTCCGGATCACGAGCGAGGCGGTTGCGGAGGGCGGTGAAATGCTTGATGGCCGCTGCAAACTCTGCGGCGCGTTTTCCAGCGAGAACCGTGTGTCACTGAAAGGCAAGCTCACGCTCGTCTGCGATGACTGCATGCTCGAGATCACGCGCAACCTGCCCGATGCGACGCGCAACAAGCAATTCGACTATGCCTGCGACGCGTTGGCCTGGCATTTCGCCGGCATTCCGCGCGATCAGTTGGTCGCGACCTCGCGGCAATTCCCGGGTCATATGCGCGCGGACGTTCAAGTGGCCATCGACAGGTTGTTCTCCACGCCGATCCGGTTTTTCGGCCTCCACGAGGAGCACCGCTACGAGACATTGACCATCGCGACACTGACCAGAGATGGCCGGAATGCCCAAGCTATTGCGCCGGCGCAGTATCAGGATGTGGATGTCGGCGAGAGCGCGCCCGTGAAATGTCTCAACAACGGCCTGTGGCTCTGCCGAACCGATGGCCTGCGCTACGCGGTCGCGCTCTCCTCGCACCGGGAGTACGGCTACGAGTCCGGGACCCGCATCGAGATTGCCGTGCCTGCCGGCGCCGATGGCGCGGAGTTCGTGCAACGCTGTTTCTCCGAGCTGGAGAGCGCCGTCAACGCCGCGCGTTCCTATCGCGGCAAGATCCTGTCGCTCGATGCCGACGGGGATTATCGGGGGCGCTCGAGAGGCATCATGGTCCACAAATTGCCACAGGTTCAACGCGAGGACGTGATCCTGCCCGAAGCCACACTGAAATTGCTCGACCGCAACGTGCTGGGCTTTGTCGGGACCCGGGAGCAGCTGCGCCGGCTGGGGCAATCGACCCGCAAGGGCATCCTGCTTTACGGGCCGCCCGGAACCGGCAAGACCCATACGATCCGTTATCTCGCGAGCAACCTGCCCGGTCACACCACCCTGATCATCACGGCGGCGCAGGTCGAATTGCTTGCCCACTACATGAATCTTGCTCGCCTGCTACAGCCGGCGATGGTCGTGATCGAGGATGTCGATCTGATCGCGCGCGATCGCGGCGACATGGGGCCTTGCGAGGAATCGCTGCTCAACGGGCTGCTCAACGAAATGGATGGGTTGAAGGAGGATGCGGATATCCTGTTCATCCTCACGACCAACCGGCCGGAGGATCTTGAGGGCGCCCTGGCAAGCCGCCCCGGCCGCATCGACCAGGCGATCGAGGTGCCGGTTCCCGATGAGGTCGGCCGCAAGAAGCTGGTCCAACTCTATGGCAGGGGTCTGCCGCTCGGCGAGACGATCGTGGACGAGGCCGCGCGGCGGACCAAGGGCGTCAGCGCCGCCTTCATCAAAGAGCTGATGCGGCGTATCGCGCAGGCAAGCCTCGCGCGGGATGGCGGCACGACGGTGGAGACCGGCGATATCAAGGAAGCGCTGGACGATATGCTGTTCACCGGTGGCAAGCTCAACGTCAAGCTCCTCGGCGGGGCGCGGGAGACGGTTGACGGATGATGACCGCATCAGACTTTGATCAGCCGCACCCACGTGCCCCACGGGTCGATCGTTTCGATTCCGTTCGCGAGTGCGGCGACCTGCGCCCCAGCTTGGCGCAGGCGCTCGTCCTGGGCAGCGAACATCTCCGGCTTCTCGATACACCTCTCAACCGGCTTGTTGCGAGCTTTTCAGGCGATCCAGCACCGTGCGCACATCTTGCGGCGTCGCGCAGAGATGCTCCGCGCCGGCCTCGCGCAGTTCGGCTTCCGATCCATAGCCGTAGAGCACGCCGACCGATGTCATCTGGTTGTTGCGCGCACCGATGATGTCGAAGCTGCGGTCACCGACCATGACGGTGCGGTGTCCATCCAGCCCGCTTTGCTCGAGCGCATACTGCAGGAGCGCCGTCTTTTCCGCCAACGCGCCATCAAGTCCGGGACCGAAGACCCGTTCGAAATACGGGGTGAGCGCAAAATGGGCGACGATGCGTTCGGCGAACACGGCGAGCTTGCTGGTGGCGACGAACAGCCGCGGACCGCCGGCGAGCGCGGCGAGCAGCTCCGGAATGCCGTCATAGACGCTGTTCTCAAAAATCCCGATATCGGAAAACCGCTCGCGATAGAGCGCGACCGCGCTCTCGGCCAAAGCTTCGCTGCCGAGCATAGTCTTAAAACTGGTCTTCAACGGTGGCCCGATGCACCACAGGAGATCCTGCTCCACCGGGACAGGTTGATCGAGCGCACCTAGCGCATACTGAATCGACCGGGTGATACCGATTTTGGGATCGGTCAGCGTGCCGTCGAGGTCGAGAAAGATCGCATCCATAAAGTCCACTCAACAGGATTTGCGGTGTTACCGCAAATCTGGTGCAATTTGTAGTTCGGTGGCTTCATCCTTTGAGACGGCGCTTTGCGCGCGCACACGCCGCATCCGGCGCGGTTCCTCCGATCCAACTCATTCGATTACCTCGTCGGCGCGGGTTAGGAGGAAAGGTGGAATCTTGAGGTCAATAGCTTTTGCCGTCTTCAGGTTGATTACGAACTCGAACCTTGTCGGTTGCTCGACGGGTAAATCGGCAGGCTTCGCGCCTTTCAAAATCCGATCAACCAAATCTGCGGCGCGGCGATATCGCTCAGGTAGGCGGTCGCCATAAGACATTAGACCGCCTTCGGTGACCCATTCTTTGCCAACAAACATGCTTGGCAAATGGCTCTTCAATGCGAAGGCGATGATCTCCTTGCGGTATTCCAACGTCAGGGCGTCTTGCAATACGAGCAGTACTTCTGGAGGGTCCTTGGTCATGGCCTCGAAAGCTTGCTCAAAATCCTTCGGCTCGCGCACTTCGCGGGAACTCAAGCTGACGCCCAGCGCGCGAGCAGCGCTTTCCGACTCCTTCCAGGCCAAAGAATTTGCCGGGTTGGCTGAATTCCAGAGCAGCGCCGCTCTTGTTAATCCCGGCACAACTTCCTTGAGAACCTCCAGCCGCTTGGCGCTCATTTCTGCGTTAAGGACGGACAGCCCGGTCAAGTTTCCGCCGGGATGAGCCAAGCTGGCAACCAGACCCGTTCCTACGGGATCAATGGCGGCTGGGTGGACAATGGGGATGGTTGAGGTTGCCTTTTTGGCGGCCAGGCCAGCCGGCGTGGTAACGACCACGATGAGGTCCACGTTCAGCCGGACCAATTCATTCGCAAATTCCTGAAATCGTTCGGCATGTCCTTCTGCATACCGACGCTCAACAATGAGGTTGCGACCTTCCTTGTATCCCAGCTCTTCAAGTCCTCGAAACAAAGGATCGTAGAACGTCTCGTATCTGTGGGCGAGAAATCCAATCCGCCAAACCTTTACGGATTGCTGTGCGACGACCCTAGTTGGCCAAGCCGCCGCCACCCCCACGCCTGCTATCAACTTTGCGAATTCCCTCCTGTGCATGCTCTCCTCCCAACAGACCACGCTGCGCGCGACAGCATATCACTTGGCGGCGGGGCGGATTTGCGCCTCCTTTTCGCTTGCGGAACGGCAATGGCAAAAGCCGCCGACCTGCCATCCCAAATCGAGGGTTGTGCAGCGCAGCAAAGACGATAGAACTCTTTCAAATTCAATCCAAAGACGGAAATTCATCACGTGGTTGACGTCAACGCCGACGCCCCAATCCTGGTATCCGGCGAGATACCTAAGCACACCCCCATGGGGTTCGCCGAGTTTGTCGTGGTGATCGCCGCGATCATGGCCTTGAACCCGCTCGCAATGGACATGATGCTGCCGGCGCTGCCGAACATCGCCTCGACCTTCCATATCGACGGGGCGAACCGGCTGCAGATGGTGTTGTCGGCGTTCATGATCGGCTTCGGCGTCGGCCAATTCCTGATCGGACCTCTGTCGGACAGCTTTGGGCGCCGCTCCGTCCTGCTCGGTGGCATGGTGCTCTATGCGATTGCCAGCGTGCTTGCGGTCGCGGCGCCATCGTTCGAGATGTTGTTGCTGGCGCGGGTGCTGGAGGGTCTTGGCACGTCGGCCACGCGCGTGATCGCGACCTCCATCGTCCGCGACTGCTACGCCGGTCGCCGCATGGCCAGCGTCATGTCGCTCGCGATGATGGTCTTCATCGCCGTGCCCGTGGTTGCGCCGTCGTTCGGTCAGGCCGTGATGCTCATGGTGCATTGGCGAGGCATCTTCGTGGTGCTGATGGCGTACGGCATCGTGGCTCTGCTCTGGAGCCTGTTCCGGTTGCCCGAGACGCTGCCTCTGTCAGAGCGGAAGGCATTTGCGATCCCTGAGGTGCTCGACGCCTATCGACAAACCCTGACCAACCGCCAGACCCTGGGCTATGCGCTGGCGGCCGGTGGCGTCCAGGGCGCGCTGTTCGGGTTCGTCTTCTCTTCGCAGCAAGTGTTCACCGGCATCTACAAGCTCGGGCCCTATTTCCCGCTCGCCTTCGCCGCCATCGCGGTTGGCGTAGCCCTAGCCGGGTTTCTGAACGCGAGGCTGGTCGGCCGTATCGGCATGCGCGTGATGTCGCATAGCGCGCTGGTCGGCTTCTTCGTCGTCGCGGCGATCATGTACGCCGCGGCGAGGCTCCAGATGCTGCCCTTGCCGCTGTTCATGGCGCTGGCGGCGTTGATGATGTTTTCGTTCGGGCTGATGATCGCGAATTTCACGGCGCTGGCGATGGAGCCGCAAGGCCATATCGCGGGCACCGCTTCGTCGCTGTACGGTTCGATCACCACTCTTTTGGGCATCGGGATCGGCGCGGTGATCGGTCAGGATTACAACGGCACGCTGGTGCCATTCGCGACCGGCTTTCTGCTTTGTACGCTGGCAACGCTTGCGGTGGTCGCCGTCACGGAAAAGGGCCGCCTGTTCCAGCCGCACCACCACCCGACGGCGTAATCGCCGCGACGGTGCCGCATCAGCCTACATCGCAAGAGCTCGAGAGAGAAGCCCCGCTGATGTAATCGAAGCCGCCGTCATGGTCGGCAGGATTGGGTCCCGGGGCAAAGCTATTTCTTAGACTCAAGATAGGTGGTCCACACGGCGCTGGCTAATGTCTGGGAGGCTTGCCGAGCGCATGTCTTTTCGACTTCGGCAGCGATCGCCGCCACATCCATTTTCGCCTGCGTTTGATCGCTTGCGGCAGCAACGTAGTTAAGTCCCGTCCAGAAGCCGTAGATCCAGACGGTACCCTCCAATCGATGCTCTTGCGTAGAGCGCCAGTGAGCGCAACTCATGGCTCCTATTCCGATCATGTCGACGGAAATCTTGGCATCCTGCGCTGAGACCAGGCAGGCCGGAGCGGCAAGGACCAGCGCCGCCAATAGAGTTCGTTTTATCATGCGGCAAATCCGGTGCCCCCCGCCCGATCGCCAAATTCGCTGACTCGTGAGTCCACCCATCGGGCTATTACCGTGGCCCTTGTGAGCTCAAGCAATGCCGCTTCTATATGCCCGAACGGCCGCAGCCCAGAGGTTCGGTCAATGCGCAATCCCACAGCATCACGACGAATCAGGCCGCAGCATGACGGGCGCTGCTGCTTGTTACCGAACGTGATGGACCGACGATGTTCGCGCGGATCGGCGTGATGCGAGCGCTCAATCGTAAGCTTGGTGGAAATTAGCTATCATTGGACCGACACGCGGACCACGCCGGATCGCATCATGCCGAGCGCACGTGCTGCGCTCATCGATACATCAATAACGCGGCCCCTCACGAATGGTCCGCGATCATTGACGCGGCACTGTATTGAATGACCGGCGTGCGTCACCGTGACGATGCTTCCAAAAGGCCGGGAGCGATGAGCACAGGTCATCTCGCCCCGGTGGCCGCGTCCGCCGTAGTAGGAAGCAAGACCGCTTTCAGCTTTGGCCGCGTAGGTGATGGAAAGCAGAGCGGCGGCAAGGAAAGCACATCGATACATGGCAACACCTCGCGCCGCCCCGGCAACAAAGCTGCCGAGACGGTGCAACGCAATCGCGGCAAAAACTTGTCCCTTCAAACAGGGTCAATCGGCGCGAATATTGATGTTCAAACCGGCTCGCCCCTTAGGCGACCAGAATTTCGTTGGCTATCCTGCCAACGCCGCGATCGAGGAGCTCGCACAATCTCGCGAGCCTCAGCAATCGCCCCATCCCCAATAATCAACGCAAATTGCCTCCTCGTTGCCGGCAGGTTCCGGCCGCACCACCACCCGAGCGCGTAATCGCCGCGACAGTGAGCTGGTCCGCGGACCGGCGCGCATCGCCAGGCGTCGGCTTAGGCCTGAAGCGGTCGGCGGCCGCGCCGCAGGTCCGAATCCCGGCCGGCTTCGAACCGGAGGTCGGGCAG
>Ga0209328_10000022_pt1 | contig 24294 bp, 21 predicted proteins | sample JacPinW_OM3H0_M1_FD_187954 | JGI IMG/M metagenome (GOLD analysis project Ga0209328, IMG submission 187954) | Forest soil microbial communities from Algoma, Ontario, Canada - Jack Pine, Ontario site 1_JW_OM3H0_M1 (SPAdes) (version 2) | ecosystem: Environmental > Terrestrial > Soil > Boreal... | reverse complement strand
ACCAGCGCCTTTTCGCGCTACGACACCAAGTTCGTGAAAGGGAAGCGCTTTGATGGCGGCACCCAGGGGGCGCCGATCGGCTCGCCGATGAGCGGCACGTTTACTGCGGTCGGCGGCAACACCAACAAAATCGCTTGGCAAAAGAAGACGCCGTATCGCCTCGGCGGCGGCAGCGGGTCGACCACCACGGCCGGCGGCATCGTCCTTCGCGGCGATCCCGGCGGCGAGATCCTGGCCTACGATGCCAAGACTGGCGAGCAACTGTGGCAGTTCCAGACCGGTTTTGGCGCGGAGGCGCCCCCGATGGTCTACGAGGTCGACGGTGACGAGTACATCGCGATTGCCGCCGGCGGCAATCAAGGGGTCGGCAGTGCCAATGGTGATGCCGTATGGGCCTTCTCGTTGAAGGGGCAACTGAACCCGCTGTGGCCCCCGCCCCCACCGCCGACCATCGCCGGTCCTACCGGACCGGTCACCGAGGGTGTCGACACCGTCAAAATCGGCGACTTCAACATCGAATATTCCTATGCTCCGCGGCGCGCCCGCGTGAAAGCAGGGACCGCGGTGACTTTTAAGAATGTCGGCGACACGCCGCACACCGCAACCGCCTTTGAAAACGGCAGGATCGGCAGCTGGGATACCGGGGTGCTGGACTCGGGCGAGTCGAAGGCGGTAACTTTCGACAAACCGGGCAACTACTATTACATCTGCACGCCACACCCGTGGATGTACGGGCAGATCATTGTCGAGTAGGAGCTCGCCGGCCCTGTCAGCGGGTGGTGGGAGGCGCCAGGTGCATTCCGAGGAGGGGGGCGGCCGCCTCCGGCGGCAGTTTTGCGTATCCTTGGGGAACGTCGAACAGAGCCTTGTCCTGGTTGCCGATTTTGACGTGGCGTAGCTCCCAGTAGATCGTCGAGCTCTTCCCGCTCTTCGGCTCGAACTTGCCATCGCATTTCATAGGAATGCCGTCGCGGCTGAGCCAGAGCGAGCCGGCAATACGCCCTCCAGGGACATCTTCCTCGACCGTATACTTGGTCGTCGCGATCCCGTTGACGGTTTCCTGTCCGGCGGGCTTGCGCAACAAATTCGGGGTGCCGAGGAGTGAAAACTCCTTCGGAAGGACGAACTCGACCACCGTATGGAGCTGCGGCAGAACGACGTCACCGAGCCTGTTGCCGGTACGCAGGATGAAGATCGGCTTTATCGCCGGCAAATCCTGCTCGTGCCGCTGCTCACCTGGCATGTGCCACATCCTCCCGACATAACGCCGCCCGTCGAGCACCAGCACCCGCTCCGCGGTAAAGCCGACCCGAGCATCGCCTAGGGTCTCCGCCGGGGAGTGGGTCGACCCCAACATCGAGAGCAACACCGCAGCCGGAAACAAGCAGAGCAAGCGGCTGGGCTTCTTCCGGCGTGACTCCGGGCGGCTCGTCCACAGAGGCGGTGCGACGCGCTGGACAGTGGCTGCGCAACCCGTATCTTGGTCTGCAACCAAGCGATGATGAGTGAGATCGGCGGTCGCGATGAACGGCAGCATCAATTCGGGGGCTCTCGCATTTGAGGGTCGGCAATGAACGATACCGACGGGATGATCACGGTAAAGGTCCATTCTTCGATCGCTGAGATCCTCGCCACGGCCTGGGATGCTTGCGCCGGTGAGAAGAATCCGAGCGTATCTCACGCATTCCTAAATGCCCTCGAGGAGAGCGGATCGACAACGCCGCGCACGGGCTGGACGCCGCAGCATCTCACTCTGGCCGGTGCGGGATCGTCGACTATCGGCGTCGTGCCGCTGTACGCGAAGACTCACTCCTACGGCGAATACATTTTCGATTACGGCTGGGCAGACGCTTTCGAACGCGCCGGCGGCCGTTACTATCCGAAGTTGCTGTCGGCGTCGCCATTCACGCCGGTGCCCGGACCGCGACTGATGGTGCATGCCGGCGCGCCGCCCGAGACGCGGGCGCACTTGATTGCGGCGATGATCGAACTCGCTAAACGACGACGCATCTCCTCGTTGCACGTCAATTTCCCCGAAAGCACCGATTTGGGGGCGCTGACCGAAGCCGGATTTCTGCAACGGCTGGGCCAGCAATTTCATTGGACGAACGAAGGTTTCCGCGATTTCGACGATTTTCTCGCGGCGCTGAACTCGCGAAAGCGTAAGGCGGTCAAGAAGGAACGGCGCGAGGCGCTGGCGCCAGGTCTCGAGATCGACGTCTTGACGGGAGCCGATCTGAAACCCCGTCACTGGGATGCCTTTTACGAGTTCTATCTGGCAACTTCAGACCGCAAATGGGGTTCCGCCTACCTCAATCGCCGCTTCTTCGCGTTGATCGGCGAGCGAATGCCCGAGAAGATCGTTCTTATTATGGCGAGGCAGGGGGCCAACTATGTCGCCGGGGCATTCAACCTCCTCGGCACGGATACAATTTATGGTCGTAATTGGGGAAGCTATGGAGACTACAAGTTTTTGCACTTTGAGTGCTGCTATTACCAGGCAATCGAATTTGCCATCGCTCATGGGTTGAAGAGGGTCGAGGCAGGTGCCCAAGGCCCGCACAAGCTCCAGCGCGGTTACCTGCCGGTGCCGACCTACAGCGCCCACTGGATACCTGATTCGGGGTTTCGCAGGGCAGTCGCTCAGTTTCTCGCGCGTGAGCGTGAGATGGTGACGCAAAAAATCGAGCATTTGGCGGATCATTACTCACCCTTCCGCCATGACTGCTGACCCAGCTAGCGGCAACTCCTGCGCAAGATAGCGAATACTGTGTTGGCCGCCCGTATAGGGCGGCTGGCTACTCGACCAATTCGGGTTCCTTTGACGACGGCGCTGCCGAGCGCTCCTCGAAGGAGAAGGCGAGCGCATCCGCCTCCGGATCCTTGGTCACCCGAACGATCCCGCCTTTCGCGAGCCGCCCGAACAGCAGCTCGTCAGCGAGCGGCTTCTTGATGTGCTCCTGAATGACGCGGGCCAGAGGACGTGCGCCGAAAAGCGGATCGTAACCCTTCTCTGCAAGCCACCTACGCGCGCTCGCATCGAGTTCGATTGTGACGTTGCGGTCGGCAAGCTGCTCTTCGAGCTGGAGCACGAATTTGTCGACGACCCGTCCGATCGTGTCCGTCGACAGCGCAGCGAACGAGATCGTCGCGTCGAGTCGATTGCGGAACTCGGGAGTAAACATGCGGTTGATCGCTTCGTGATCGTCACCCTCACGGATACCGCTGCCGAAACCAATCGCAGCCTTTGCAAGGTCGGACGCGCCTGCGTTTGTTGTCATGATCAGGATGACATTACGGAAATCGACGATCTTGCCGTTGTGATCGGTCAGTTTGCCGTAGTCCATTACCTGCAGCAGGATGTTGAAGAGATCGGGATGCGCCTTCTCGATCTCGTCGAGCAGGAGCACGCTGTGAGGGTGCTGGTCGATCGCGTCGGTCAACAGCCCGCCCTGGTCGAAGCCGACATAACCGGGCGGAGCGCCGATCAGCCGCGATACGGTGTGCCGCTCCATGTACTCGGACATGTCGAACCGGGTGATCTCGATGCCCATGGTGCGAGCGAGCTGGCGTGCAACCTCGGTCTTGCCGACCCCGGTCGGGCCGGAGAACAAGTAAGAGCCGATCGGTTTCTCGGGATCGCGTAGACCGGCACGGGCCAGCTTGATTGCAGAGACCAGCGCCTCGATCGCCTTGTCCTGACCGAACACCATCGTCTTCAGATCGCGCTGAAGATTCTTTAGCACCTCGCGATCGTCACGCGACACGCTCTTTGGCGGAATCCGCGCCATCGTTGCGATGCAGGCCTCGACTTCCTTCGCCGTGATGGTCTTACGGCGGCGGCTCTCCGGGACGAGCATCTGCGCCGCCCCTGTCTCGTCGATGACATCGATCGCCTTGTCGGGCAGCTTGCGGTCACCGATGTAGCGATGCGACAGTTCAACCGCGGCGCGTAATGCGTCGCTCGTATAGCGCACCTTGTGATGGCGCTCGTAATAGGGTTTCAGACCGCGCAGGATCTTGACCGAATCCTCGACCGTGGGTTCGTTGACGTCGATCTTTTGGAAACGGCGGACGAGCGCGCGATCCTTCTCGAAATAGTTGCGATATTCTTTGTAAGTCGTCGAGCCAATGCAACGGATTACACCCCCCGCCAGCGCCGGCTTCAGCAAGTTCGAGGCATCCATCGCTCCGCCACTTGTCGCGCCGGCGCCGATGACCGTATGGATCTCATCGATGAACAGGATGGCGCCGGGCTGTGCCTCGAGCTCGGCCAGCACCGCCTTGAGCCGCTCCTCGAAATCCCCGCGATAGCGCGTTCCCGCCAGCAGCGCGCCCATGTCGAGCGCGTAGATCGTCGCGCTCAGCAACACCTCGGGAACCTCACGTTGAACGATACGGCGCGCCAACCCCTCGGCAATCGCCGTTTTCCCGACGCCGGGCTCGCCGACGTAGAGCGGATTGTTCTTGGCCCGTCGGCACAGGATCTGAATTGTACGCTCGACTTCGGCTTCGCGCCCGATCAGCGGATCGATCCTACCGCCTTTCGCCTTCTTGTTGAGATTGACGCAATACGCGTCTAGGGCATCATGATTGCGCTTCTGCGACTTTTCGCCGCGCTCGTCCTCCTCGGCTCCTTGGACCCGCCGAGTTTCCGAACGTCCGGGGGCCTTGGCGATACCATGGGAAATGTAGTTGACCGCGTCGAACCGGGTCATGTCCTGCTCTTGCAGAAAATATACGGCGTGGCTTTCGCGCTCCGCGAACATGGCGACGAGAACGTTGGCGCCGGTTACCTCCTCGCGGCCCGAAGATTGGACGTGGATTGCGGCGCGCTGCAATACGCGCTGGAAGCTCGCCGTTGGCTTGGCATCGTCGCTGTGGGCCGCAACAAGGTTGGCGAGCTCGTTATCGACATAGTTCAAAACCTCGCGACGCAGCCGCTCGAGCTCGACACCGCAGGCGCGCAGCACGGCGACAGCGTCCTGATCCTCGGTCAGCGAAAGCAGCAGATGCTCGAGCGTGGCATATTCGTGCCGGCGCTCGTTGGCGCAGGCGAGAGCCCGATGAAGGGACTTTTCGAGATTGCGTGACAACACGCTCGCCTATCCTCCTTCCAGGCCCCGGCGTAGATCGCTCGGGGGCTAGTCCTTTTCCAGCGTGCACTGCAGCGGATGCTGGTGCTGCCGGGCAAAATCCATGACCTGGGTCACTTTGGTCTCGGCCACTTCGTAGGTGTAGACGCCACACACTCCCACACCCCGGCGATGTACATGCAGCATGATGCGCGTCGCCTCCGAGCGGTTCTTGTTGAAAAACCGCTCGAGAATGTGAACGACGAATTCCATAGGGGTATAATCGTCGTTTAACATCAGTACCTTATACATCGACGGCTTCTTCGTCTTAGGCTTTGCCTTGACGACAACACCCGTACCCGGCCCTTCCTCGCCGCGCTTTCCGTTCTCGCTCATGTCGGCCCGAGGCGATGACGCTACTCGCTGTCTGATGATATTGGCTTTCTGCAGCTGGGCCAAAGTCTTTTCCGTGATGTCTGCCAAGCGCTGATAGAGCCTTGCGAGAACCCCCTATTCACGCCGATGGGGCCGGCGCAGGAGCCCGTCGATCATCGTGTCAATCGACGCGTCGCGGTGGAGAACCGCCTCGACAGCCTCGCTGATCGGCATCTCGATGCCGAGCCGCTGCGCCAGTCCCGAGACAGCGGTGGCAGTCGCGACACCCTCGACGACTGAGCGGCGGCCGGCGAGCGCTTTGCCAGGAACCTGCCCGCGCCCAACCGCGAGCCCGAGCGCATAATTGCGAGATTGGGCGCTGCTGCAGGTAAGCACCAGGTCGCCGAGGCCGGACAGCCCTCTAAAGGTTTCGGCGCGGGCGCCCTTGGCGAGCCCCACCCGAATCATCTCAGCGAGACCGCGGGTGATCAGCGAGGCGCGGGCGTTCTCACCCAATCCCCGCCCGACAACGGTTCCGCACGCAATTGCGATCACATTTTTGACGGCGCCGCCGATTTCGGCACCGGTCGGATCGTCGGACAAGTAGGGGCGGAACCTGCCGCTCCCGAGTGCCCCGACGAAGGCGTGAGCGAGCGCCGCGTCACGGCTGGCGATAGTAACCGCCGTGGGCAGCCCGCGTGCGACCTCGGCCGCGAAGGTCGGTCCCGAGAGCACCGCGACCGGTGAATTCGGCAGAAGTTCGGCAGAAATTTCCGACATCGTTCTCAGCGATCCGGCCTCGATCCCTTTGGAGCAGTGCAGCACCGGAAGCCCCGAGGGTAAGCCGGGCCGCAGCGCGAGAATCACCGCGCGCAAGAATTGCGCCGGTACGGCCAGGAGCGCCGCTTCGGCGTCGGCTGTCGCCGCGTCGATGTCGCTTGTCGCTACGATTGTAGGGTCGAGTATCGCGCCCGGCAAAAGCAACGGGTTTTCGTGCCGTTCGTTGATCGCCGCGACGATAGCGGGATCGCGCGCCCACAAAACCGGTGTCGAGCCCGCGCGCCGAGCAACAACGCTCAGTGCCGTTCCCCAAGCTCCCGCGCCGATGATCGCCAACCGTTTCACCGGTTCGGTCTGGTCAGCATGCTCGCCGTGCAGCAACCCGGGGCTGTTGCGCCGTGGCGTCGAGCGGCCAGCGTGGCCGGAGCGCAGTATCGAGGCCGTCGGTCAAGCCCAGACGAAGGCGCTCAATACCCGCCCAGGCAATCATCGCCGCGTTGTCGGTGCACAGTTCCGGCGGCGGCGCGACAAAGCGCAGCCCGCTGTTAGCGGCGAGGGCCGCCAGGCGATGGCGCAACTGCCCGTTGGCCGCGACGCCGCCGGCGGCCACCAGGCTTTCTCCATCCGGGTGATGGTGGCGAAACCAGGCGATAGCGTTTGCCGTGCGATCGACCAACGCTTCGCAGATGGCGCGTTCGACCGATGCCGCGAGGTCGGCCACATAGCGGGCGTCGAGAGGGCCTCGCTCGCAGGTGAGCAGACGTACGGCCGTCTTCAATCCGGAGAAAGAGAAATCGCAGCCCTGCCTGCCTTTGAGCGGGCGCGGCAGGGTGAAGCGGTGGGGGTCTCCCGCGCGCGCACTCCGCTCGATCTCAGGTCCGCCGGGATAGCCGAGCCCGATCAGCTTGGCCGCCTTGTCAAACGCCTCTCCGGCGGCGTCGTCGAGCGTCGTGCCGAGGCAGACATAGCTCCCGACACCCGTGCACGACAGGAGCTGGCAATGCCCGCCTGAAACCAGGAGGAGGAGATAGGGAAAGGCGACATTATCCGTCAAGCGAGCCGTCAGAGCGTGCGCCTCGAGATGGTTAACCGCGATAAACGGCTTGTTGGCCGCCCATGCGATGCCCTTCGCGGTCACGGCGCCGACAATCAGACCGCCGATCAGACCCGGGCCTGCGGCAGCAGCTACGCCATCGATCTCGGCCAGCGTGACGTCGGCTTGTACAAGAGCCCGGGTGATGACGGTATCAAGGTGATCGAGGTGGGCCCGCGCCGCGATCTCCGGCACAACTCCGCCAAAGGGCGCGTGCTCGACCTCCTGCCCATAAACCTCGTTCGACCGGATTCTCTTGGGGACCGGGATCTCGGCAACAACCGCCGCGGCGGTCTCATCGCAGCTCGTCTCAATGCCGAGGACGATCATAAGGTGAAAGCGACAGCCGTCAGACCGTCCATCTCCGCAAGGTATGACGCGGCATCCGGAAGGTTAGCCGGGTGCGGCAACTTCATAGGTCTTGAGCGTCTTGTCGGTGGCGGCGTCGATCTCAAGCAACTTGACGGAATACCCCCATAGCGTTGCGGCATGACGCAGCACGGCGCGGCTGCTTTTTTCCTCGAGCAAAACGCCATTATGGACGTAATGCGCAAGAATTAGGCAACGATCGCCTCTAAGATCCACATCGACGACCTGAATGTCAGGCTCGCGCCGAGACAGATCGTATTGGCGAGACAAGCCGCTCCGGATCTTGCGGTATCCGAGATCGTCGTGGATTGCCTCGACGCGCAACGCGGGTTTGGTGCTGTCGTCGGCAACCTGAAACAGGCGAAAGCGTCGGATAATTGCCGGGCTTAAAAACTGCAGTACGAAGCTCTCGTCGCGGTAGTTGGCCCAGGCGTGGCGCAGGACGCCATAGCCGTCTCCAGCCCCGGCGATGTCGGGAAACCACTCCCGGTCCTCTTCAGTCGGCTCCTCGCAGATGCGGTATATATCACTCATCATCGCAAAGCCGAGCGCATACGGGTTGAGGCCGCTGAAACGCGGATCGTCAAAATCCGGCTGGAAGACGACGCTCGAATGCGAATGTAGGAACTCCAGCATGGAGCCTTCGGTGATTAACCCTTTGTCGTGAAGCCGCCGCATGATCTCGTAGTGGACGAACGTGGCGCACCCTTCGTTCATCAGCTGGAGCTGTTTCTGCGGGTAGAAATATTGTGCGATCAAGCGGACGATACGAACCAGCTCCCGTTGCCAATCCTCAAGTCGCGGGGCTCGCTTCTCGATCAGATATAGCAAGTTCTCCTCGGGCAGACCGAGCTCGCGCTCTATCTCCTGGAGACGCCCCTCTGCCGTGTCGGGATCCTCCTTGCCCTTTTCGCTGCCGGGAACAGTGCGCCACAAATCATTGTAGGTTGCTTCCGAATGCGCCCTCCACTCTTCGGCCCGGCGTTGCTCCTCGGCAAGGTTGGGTTTGGTCCGGTGAGCGTAGCGGTTAACGCCATGGTCCTTTAGCGCATGCGCAGCATCGAGAACGCGCTCTACGGCTTCGATCCCGTGCCGTTCCTCGCATTTTGTGACATAGTCGCGCGCGAAACTCAGGTAATCAAGAATGCCGTTGGCATCAGTCCACTGACGAAACAGATAGTTGTTCTTAAAAAAATGATTATGCCCGAATGCAGCATGAGCAATAACTAAAGTTTGCATAGTCATGGAATTTTCTTCCATGATGTAGCAGATGCATGGGTTTGAGTTGATGACGATTTCGTATGCAAGCCCCTGTAGCCCCTTGCGGTAGAGGGTCTCGTGAAAAGCAAAGCGCTTGCCGAAGCTCCAGTGACGATACATCAGCGGCAAACCGACCGAGGCATAGGCGTCGAGCATTTGCTCAGAAGTGATAACCTCGATTTGGACCGGGTAGACATCGAGGCCGAGTTCGTCGAGAGCAATCCGCTCGACCCCGTCGTAAACCTTACGGAGCCCGGTGAAGTCCCAATTGGGGCCCGAGAAGAGAGGGACTGCGGCTTCTAGCCGTGCTGCTTGAGCCAAGTGCGTGTCAGGCACGGACACCCCCTTTCGCGAACAGTTCGTGGAACACCGAAAAAATTTGCGACGGGTCGCCGACGCGGCGCATCGCGAAGTGCGGGTGTGCGGGCGCTACTTCGCTGTAAGCTCGCCACAGGTCGCTGTCGCGCGACAACCCGGTGAGGCTGCCGCCCATCCCGTCGCCTACCTCGACATAGGCAAAATATTGGCACAGCGGGAGCACCTCCCCGCCCAGCAGCGCTACGCAACGGCCGCTGTCGGCGCCATAATTGTCGCCGTCAGAAGCCTGTGCGGCGTAGACATTCCACCGATCGGTGGAATATCGCGCTCGCGCAATCTCCAGCATTTTTTCAAGTGCTGTCGAAACCACGGTTCCGCCCGTTTCCCGACTGTAAAAGAAGGTCTCCTCGTCCACCTCCTCGGCCGTGCTCGTGTGACGGATAAAGACGACGTCCACATGCCGGTACCGGCGGATCAGAAAGACGTGCAACAGCATGAAGAACCGCTTAGCGAGGTCCTTCATCGCCTCGGTCATCGATCCCGACACGTCCATCAGGCAGAACATCACCGCCTCGGTGTTTGGCCGAGGTACGCGCTCGAAACGGTTGTAGCGAACATCGAGCGGATCGATGTACGGGATTATCTTGCTGCGGTGCTCGAGCCGCTCGAATTCACGGGTGAGCCTGTCCGCGTCTTCCTCGGCGCCGCGGGCGCGGGCCTCCTCGATCGCCTCGCGGATCGCGTCCAGTTCCCGGGGCTTGGGCCGCCTGAGGGAGATGCGCCGGGCCATGCTGTTGCGCATTGTGCGGCGAATGCTCAGATTGGCCGGATTCCCCGTGACTGTGTAGCCGGCGCGCTGTAGATCGACCGCGAAGGTCTCCTTGAGGCTCTTCTTCACCAGGTCGGGCAGCTCGAGATCCTCGAAAAACATGTCGAGGAACTCTTCCTTGGACAGCGTGAACTCGAACGCATCCTCGCCGGATCCGTCGGGGCTGCCCTGCGATCCGCTTCGCCCTTCGCCGCCGGTCGGCCGCGGAATCTCGTCGCCTCTGAGATATTCTTTGTTGCCGGGGACGACGTGCTCGGTGCGGCCGGTGCGCCGGCTGTGATGGAAGACCGGCTCGGTGATCCCCCGCGTCGGGATCGCAACCTTTTCACCCTGCCCGACATCGGCTACTTTGCGCTTGCGCAGCGCTTCCTGCACTGCCGATTTGACCTCGGCCCGAGCACGCCCGAGGAAGCGCTGGCGATTGCTCAAGCTCTTGCCCTTGGGGTTGGGTCGGCGGTCGACGATGTTCATACTGACTGTCCTCCGGCGGCAGGTTGCCTGCGGTTCTACCCGGCCTTATTTACCCGCATATACCACTCGACAAGGCGGCGAACCTGCCGTTCGGTATAGCCTCGTGCCACCATGCGCTCCAAAAAATCGGCGTGCTTTTTCTCGGTCTCGGAATCCTTCTTGGAACCAAAGCTGATCACCGGCAACAGATCCTCAACCTGCGAGAACATGCGCCGCTCGATCACCTCCCGAAGCTTCTCGTACGAGGTCCAGGCTGGATTGCGTCCGGCATTGGCAGCGCGGGCCCGCAGGGCGAATTTGACGACCTCGTTGCGGAAGTCCTTCGGGTTTGCAATGCCGGCAGGCTTCTCGATCTTCGAAAGCTCTTGATTTAGCAACTCACGGTTCATCAGCTGCCCGGTATCCGGGTCCTTATAGTCGGAGTCCTCGATCCACGCGTCGGCATATGCGACGTAACGGTCGAACAGGTTTTGGCCATAGTCGGAATACGATTCGAGGTAGGCCTTCTGAATCTCGTGCCCGATGAACTCGGCATAACGCGGCGCAAGCTCGGCCTTGATGAAGTTGAGGTATTTCTTCTCGGCATCGTCCGGGAACTGCTCTCGCCAAATCGCCTGCTCGAGCACATACATCAGATGGACCGGATCGGCCGCCACTTCCTGGGTGTCGAAATTGAATGTGCTCGACAACACCTTGAACGCAAATCGGGTCGAGATGCCGTCCATTCCCTCGTCGACACCGGCTGCGTCCCGATATTCCTGGACCGATTTCGCGCGCGGATCTGTGTCCTTCAGGCTCTCACCATCATAAACCCGCATTTTCGAATAGAGGTTCGAGTTCTCGTGCGGCTTCAGACGTGAAAGTGTGCTAAAACGTGCCAGAATATCGAGCGTAGATGGGGCACAAGCCGCGTTTGCGAGTTCGCTGTTTTGCAAAAGCTTCTCATATATCTTTCGCTCTTCGGTAGAACGCAAACAATAAGGTACTTTTATCACTGATATCCGGTCTATGAACGCCTCATTATTCCGGTTATTCTTGAAAGTTTGCCATTCTGCCTCATTCGAGTGGGCGAGAACGATTCCCTGATAGGGGATGCCGCCGATGTTCTCGGAACCGACGTAATTGCCCTCCTGGGTTGCCGTCAGCAACGGGTGCAGCATCTTGATCGGCGCCTTGAACATCTCGACGAATTCCATCAGGCCCTGGGTGGTGCGGTTTAGGCCACCGGAATAGGAATAGGCGTCAGGATCGTTCTGGCTGAAAAATTCGAGCTTGCGAATGTCGACCTTCCCAACGAGACTCGACACGTCCTGGTTGTTCTCGTCGCCGGGCTCGGTCTTAGCCACACAGATCTGCTTCAGCCGCGAAGGCTGCAGGCGGACCACGGTGAACTTGGTAATATCGCCGCCGAACTCCTCGAGCCGTTTCACGGCCCAGGGCGAAATCGTGCCGGTCAGGCGGCGGATCGGGATCCCATAGACCCTCTCGAGCTCGGGGCCGAGCGTCACCGGGTCGAACAAGCCGAGCGGGCTTTCGAAGACCGGGCTGATTTCATTCCCTGCCTTCAGCACATATACCGGCTCCTTCTCCATCAGCTGCTTTAGCCTTTCGGCGAGCGAGGATTTCCCACCGCCGACCGGCCCTAACAGATAGATGATCTGCTTGCGCTCCTCGAGCCCCTGTGCGGCGTGCCGGAAGAAGCCGACGATGCGCTCGATCGTCTCCTCCATGCCGAAGAAGTCGGAAAACTCGGGATAGACCTTGATCGTGCGATTCATGAAGATGCGGCCAAGGCGCGGGTCCTGGCTCGTATCGACCATCACCGGTTCGCCGATCGCACGCAACATGCGCTCGGCTGCGCCGGCGTAGTAGGAAGGATCGTCGGAGCACTTGCCGAGGTAATCCTCGAGGGAACATTCAACCTCTCGCCGGTTGTCATACAACCGTGAATAGAGCCCGAAGATCCCGTCATCAAATCTCATATCTCACCTCAACCGCTGCCCGCGCCCATTTCGCGTTACCCTGGGGTAGAACGGCAAGCTTCGCCGGACGTTTCACCTGTTTCTTGTAATTAGTTGTAAACCCCGGCAAATTCCTGTTACTCGTGTAGATGAAATGGGGACCTGCGATTTCCAGTTATGCAAATCTCCTGCCTAACCGCGGCCCCATTCTCAGATCAGCACACGAGATCACCCGATGGCTCTCCACACTGCCAGCTCAATAACAACAATTTGTGGCAAGACTGCGGATGAACAAGGGCTCCCACTGGCACGCCGCAAAATGACCTTTCTCGATAGGCACGCTCCAGAACCCACAAGATATTGTGGAACCCCGTCAATTGCAATCATTATATATTGAATATCCAGAAACTAAAACGGAAATGTAGGTTAATGCAACTTCATCTTTGCGCGAGGCAGGCTTCTTGACATTCGTGGGGACAACCCCCGCCACAATTGCCGCGGCATTCTGCCGCATAACGGCAGTTTGCGAGCCACAGCCGCAACCAACGGGGTGTCTGCCGAGTTGCCCTGGCCGCTGAATCAGATCCGCAGCCCGAGTGTCAGCGCGCTCACGGAGCGCCCGCGGAGCGCGCGTTCTCCTGCGGTGCGAGGCCGACCACTGCAGCGCGGCTCCCGTGTGACCACCAGTTCCACGCCAGCGCCGCAGCGAATTGGCGGGCGAGACACTCATAGCTTGCATCCGTCATGTGCAGTCCATCGGGACCGATCATGGCCATGGGAGCGAGTTGTTGAACATGATCCCATTCCCGCATGATCTCGAAGCGGCGAAAGAGACCAACATGGGCACGCCGGGCCGTCTCGTTGATGATCCGCTCCATCTCGCTCCAAGCTGGCCGAGCCAGAACCCTCGGCGCGTATTGCAGGTCCATCAGGATCAGATCAATCCCGCGCTCCTGGATCGAGCCGACCCCGCGCCGGATCGATTGTTCGTCATCGGCGAACGCATCGCGACGAAGGACCGCGTTGGTCCCCACCTGCCAGATCACCAAATCGGGATCCAAAGCGAACACGTCCTGGCCAAAGCGGCCGATCTCTTGACCGACGTCCTCGCCACCGAGTCCGCGATTTAGAACTCGGATCTCGACCTTCGGAAAGCGGTCTCTCAGCTCTGCCTCGAGGCGACTGGGATAGCTCATCGCGGGAGAACTGGCACCGGTTCCCTTTGTCGAGGACGAGCCCATTGCGACGATGGTCAGGGGCTGTCCCCTATCGATGCGCGCGGCGCTGCGATCGAGCGCAGCGTCGATAACCGACAAGGCTGGAGGCGCCGCACAGTTCGGGGCACTGACAACCCCTTGCAGCTCGGCCGATGCCAAGCCCGTCGCCGCCAACGCCGCGGCACAGCCGGCCGCCAAACATGCAACCAAGAAACGGCCGTTCATTGAATCGCAACGCGGATCGTCTCGGCGAGCTTCTTGCCGATGCACTCGTAGACGCTGGCCGCAAGGCTTGCGCGCTCATCCTTGCTGACGCCGTCGAAATTGAACACGTTCTGCTCGCTCCAATAGCGCATCATCTCGAACCTCGGGAACACGTACACATCGTTTACGTCGCCGACCCGATGAAGCGTGTTCAAGTAGCGCTCAAAGTCGATGACGGTCACCGTGCTCCGAGAGAATTGCATATCGACGAGCATGATGTCGATGCTGCGCGTCTTAAGTTCATCAATTCCGCTTTGCAGCGCGGCCGCGAGCTCCTCTACTTCGACGCCGCGGACGGCGTCGGTGGTGCCCGTCTCCCAGATCACCAGCACCGGATCCTCGGCAATCACGTCGCTTGGAAACCGTTCCAGCATCTGCTGCGCGGTTTGTCGGGGGACGCCCTTGTTGACGACCGTGATCGGAATGCTCGGGTACCAAAGGCGGAGCATTTCCTGCAGGCGATGAGGATAAGCGAGGTCGGCGGAGCCCGCCGCGGCGCCGGTGGTAGAGGCTCCTCCGATAGCAACGATCTTGACCGGGCCACCTCCCCGCAGCCTCTCGTTCAGATGCGGCAACGTCTCGTCGACCCGCATCAGCTCGTCCGGTACTCTGCACTGTGCGCCAGCGAAGGCGGAGGTCGCACTGGCGATTGTGGCGACCGCCAAGGCACCTGCCAGATGTAGCCTCCATAGCATCAATCCGCGGCTTAATTGTCGCTTCATCGCGGGTTTATTTCCTTGCCGGGCCGGGGACCGGCACCGTCGGCGGAGCTCTCCCCATCGCCTTATACCAGTCGATTATTCTAGCAGTCACGCACAATACAAAAATGCCGACAGCATTAACAGAGAGTTGGATGCCGATACTCGAACGGAACTCGGTCAGCACGAAATGACCGAGCGCCGAAAGCAAGATACCCAGGCAAAATACTTCCAGCGATTGTTGGCCACAAAGGACCACCGGCTTCGCTGCCGGGGCGCGGAGAAAGCCTGCGCTTGGCGAGACGAGGGCAGCAACCAAAGCTACCGCCGCGAAGAACGGCACGAGCCGAATAGGCGACAAATTGCTCTTATTAACCGGCCACAATTCTCTCAGAAAGAAGCCGGGAAACGGATCCCAGATCCCGTGAACGGTCCAGCTCAGCTTGACAACGAGCGCCGCTCCAGCGATCCCGACTGCCACCAACATGAGCGCGCCCCGGGGACGCAACCAGCGCGGTCGGGCGCCCCAGCCCAGGGCGGCACCCGCCGTAAATAGCAATTGCCAGGCAAGGGGATTGAAATACCAGACATGCCCCTCCGGATAGGCGGGAATGGAAATGTTGGCGAGCTGTACGACGACATAGAGGAGGACCGATACAGACAGGACGATAACCGGCCGAAAGCGCAACCCGATCAATATTATCGGGAGAGTTACTAAAAGAAGAATGTAGAGTGGCAAAATATCGAGAAAAGTCGGTTGAAATTGCAGCGTTAGCGCCTTGACAATTGCAATATGCGGTTCCTCAAGGAAATCGGCAACTCGCATCTCCTCGTTATACATTGGATTTTTGAAAGTCGTGACAATATAAGACACTTCGGCGATGAAGATCATGAATAAGAAGATATGAGCGACGTAAAGCTGCCACGCTCTGTGCAGAGCCTGCGCGGTCGCATAACTTGCACCGCGCACTGCGAGCGTACGGCCATAGACGAGGGCAGCTGTGTAACCTGAGATAAAGATGAAAACCTCGGCCGCGTCAAAGAACTGCACGGCCTGCAGCGTTAAATAACTAAGAATGTTCTCCGGAATATGATCGATAAAGATGAAGATCAGGGCCAGGCCTCGGAAAAAGTCGAGGCGGAGATCCCGCGGCGGTGGGGGCACGGCTAAGCCTTCGAACCCTGACAACGAGCGGAGACGCTGCACGAAGTCGAGGGTAACAAGAGCTTCGCCGACCGTCGATCGAGCAGACCCGTGTCATCGCTGATGTCGTTTTTTTTCTTGCCTTGTTGTTACAGATGGGATACATTCCGACACGTTGAGTAACGTGGCGGGCAAGAACCTTGACCTGACCTTTTCAAAAGAGCCGGCTTCGCCGGCTCTTTGCGTTTAGGCCGGGTCTGGGCCGGTGGTGAACGATGCCTCGGTCTTGTGTCGAATCTCGGCGAGCGACACGCCGGGCGCCAGCTCCGTCAGAGTCGTTCGTCCGCTCGCGATCGTAAAGACGCCGAGATCGGTGATCACCATGTCGACCACGCCCTTGCCGGTCAGCGGCAAGGTGCAACGGCGCAGCAGTTTCGGCTCGCCTCGCGCGGTGTGCTCCATCAGGACGATGACGCGCTTGACCCCAGCAACGAGATCCATCGCGCCGCCCATTCCTTTGACCATCCGGCCGGGGATCATCCAATTGGCGAGATCGCCGTTCTCGGCGACCTGCATCGCGCCGAGGATCGAAAGGTCGATATGGCCTCCGCGGATCATGCCGAAGGATTGTGCGCTGTCGAAATAGCTCGTCGTCGGCAATTCTGTAATCGTCTGCTTCCCGGCATTTATGAGGTCCGGATCTTCCTCCCCAGCAAACGGAAACGGCCCCATGCCCAACATGCCGTTCTCGCTCTGCAGCTGCACTGTGAGCGCTTCCGGGATGAAATTCGAGACTAGGGTCGGAATGCCGATTCCGAGATTGACGTAGAAACCGTCTTTGAGCTCCGCCGCGGCGCGGCGCGCCATGTCATCGCGTGACCAAGGCATAGGCTTGTTCCTCCTTACCGATCGCCACGCTGGCGCACGGTACGCTGTTCGATGTGCTTTGCGAGCGACGTCCGGCGGACGATCCGCTGGATGAAAATCCCCGGGGTGTGGATGTGGTCGGGGTCGATCTCGCCGGGTTCCACCAGATGCTCAACCTCGGCGACAGTGATCCGCGCCGCGGTCGCCATCACCGGGTTGAAGTTGCGCGCAGTCTTGCGATAGACGAGATTCCCTTCGTGGTCGGCCTTCCAGGCGTGAACGATGGCGAGATCGCCGACCAGGCTGCGCTCCATGACATAGCTCTCGCCATCGAAATCGCGCGTCTCTTTGCCTTCGGCGATCAGGGTTCCAACCCCGGTCTTGGTGAAGAAGGCGGGCACCCCTGCGCCGCCCGCCCGGATCCGCTCGGCGAGCGTACCCTGCGGGTTGAATTCGAGCTCCAGTTCTCCCTTCAGATACAGCTCGGCGAACAGTTTGTTTTCGCCGACGTAGGACGAAATCATTTTGCGGATCTGCCGGCTTTCAAGCAGCAAGCCGAGGCCGACCCCGTCGATCCCGGCATTGTTGGAGATCACGGTAAGCCCGCGGACTCCGGAATCCCGGATCGCTGCGATCAGCGTCTCTGGTATGCCGCACAGGCCGAACCCGCCCGCCATGATGGTCATGTCGTCTCGCAACACCCCCGCGAGTGCCGCGGCGGCGTCGGGGTAGACCTTGTTCATCTGGGCTCCTTCTTAGGCTCGGCGGCCATTCTACCTGCTGTCGGTCAATTTCGGCCAGCCGGCCGTCGATCGGGCGCACGCAGGCCGAGCGCCTGGCGCGTCGAGGTGTCGACGACACCGCTGACATTCATGCCTTTCTGCTTCTGAAAGCGGGCCACGGCGGTCGCAGTCGAGACGCGGTACACGCCATCCTGTTCGACGGCGATCTTTGCCGCAGCGAGCGCACGCTGCACGTCCTTCACGTCAGCGCCCTGCATCGGCGGTTCGGCGGGCTTCAACAGACGCGGTTGGCCGGCGGAGGATTCGCTTTCCTTGAACCACGAGCTTACGTCGTGGCCGTTGACCGTCACCCATTTCGGCGGGGCCGACCCAATGTGGAATTTGAGCCGAGGGGACCCGTCCGGCGCGCTGAATACCTCGGCAAATTCCTTCAGGAACGGCAGGTATTCGATGAACGGCGTGCCGAGAGCCAGATTCGGAAGTGCATCCCAGCCGCGCACAACAAGCTCGCCTTCGGCTGTATACCCCGTCGACGAAAGGGGCGTGCCTTTCGCTTGCGCGGTCAGCTGGGCGCCGACATCCTGGGTGTCGACCCCAATCTCGTAGATCCACCAGACCGGGTTCAGCATCGCGAGAGCACCGCGCATCTGCTGATCTGCTTGCTGTCCTTCGGCCGCGTCCGCACCAGCGGTGAGAGTCGTGGCCCGGACCAACGCGCGCAACGCTGCCGTCTTCAGACCCTCCACGCCGAAATCGATGATCACACGGTGCGGGACGAGGCGAGCGTCAAGCAGAGACGGCGCGAGCCCGAGGCCCTCCTCGCGAATGGTGAAGCGGAATGCCGCCATGTCGCTGTCGAGACCGGTCACCTCGGTCGTAAATTCGGCTTTCGTCAAACTAACGTACCGCTCGTCGGTTTCGCCACGCACGCCCAACCCTTCGAGCACGGCATCCCCCCGGACAGCGCCGAAGACCGACGGCATCGTCGGTAAGACCTCTAGGAGGCGTGCCAAGCGCGCTTCGGGCGGCGTCTCCTTATCCCTCTCTGAGGCTGCAAGTATGTCGCGCAACCTTTCTAGGTCGTCCGTCTTCGGTCCAGCCGAAAAGCCCTCAAAAGCGATCCGATCGATCGTCCCGCGGACTGGTGCTTCCGGGAAATAAAATTCCACCTCTTTCAACTCGAACTTGGTCGGCGCATTCCATCGGCCGTCGGGCTCGGCGACGAGCTTCGACGTCATGGCCAGCGGCCCAGAGCTGATCCAGGCCCCGGTTGTGGGCTGATCGACGCGCGCCCCCGCGACAGCGACTTCCATCGCCCGGATGCGCCCAAACTTCGCGTCGACCAGCGCGTTCACACGTCCATCTTCAAGAGTGAGCTTAGCTTCGGTGCCGACCGCCTCGGCGAATATCGTCTGCTTCGGCAGCAGAACCACCAGATCCGTGGAATTTCTGCTATCCTGCGTCGCCGTCTGCTGGATCTCGACGCGGTCCAAAGCAAGGTGAACTATCTCGTTGACGTGGAGTGTCAGCTTTGCGCCGGTGATGACGGCGACCAGCCTATCGCCTTCGCGCCGAACCTCCAACCGATCGGCTCCGACCCACTCCAAGAATCCGTTCGTGGCGGGCGCGAGCCCGCTGGTGACGGCATCGATCTCGGCCTTGAATTCGTCGAGCGCGGGATCGCCGGCTCGTAGCGGCGATGCCACAGCCATCACGAGAACGATGACAGCAAGCGAACGTATAAAGATATCTGGAGCGAAACGCGGCCAGCGAATATCCCTTCGGCGAGGGGACGAGAGAAGGTGCGGCGGTACGGACTTCGTCACACGCTCGAGCCCTGGGGCCACATGCCGTTGCGTCATCATTGATCTATCTCTGTTGCGACTTCGCAGCTTTTTATAGGGAGAGATCTTTAAGTGGCTCCAAATCTCTCCGAGTTTTGTGCGAGGTGCCGACGGCGTCCTCCAAACGGCAACAATGCGCCCTCGTCTAGTGCTAAAGAAGCAACACCAATCCGGCAATCCGAAAGGGCGGCCCGGTAAGCACAGTTTGTCGGTATTGGGCTTACATACCTGCCTGACCGAGAGTGTGGCCGCGATGTCGTCGGCCAAGTGCGCCAAGTTTTGAGAAAAGCCTTGCATCCGCAAAGCCCCCGGCCAAAATTGGCGCGAGGCTGGGGTGCCGCTCGGTCGCACAGCGTGGGCTGCGGGACCGGAGCGGCTGAGATCAGACCCACTGAACCTGGTCGGGCGTGCCCGGCGAAGGGAGTCCGATATCACCGCGTCGACCATGGTAGCGCCGTCTCACCCTAAAACCGTCATCATCGGCGCCGGGGTCGTGGGGCTGAGCATTGCTTGGCGTTTGGCGCAGGCCGGCTGCTCGGTCACCCTCTACGACCGGGCGAAGGCCGGACGCGGCGCCAGCTGGGCGGCGGCAGGGATGCTCGCCGCCGCCGTAGAGACCGAGCCCGGAGAAGAGAAGCTGCTCGCGCTCACGCTCGAAAGTCAGAAGCTGTGGCCCCGGTTTGCGCGCGAAATCGAAGCGGCGTCCGGGATCTCGATCGGCTATCGCGACGAAGGAACGATCGTTATTGCGCTGACGCGCGACGATGCCGAGCAGCTCCGCTTCTCCTATGAATTTCAGCGAAGCCTGGGCCTCGAAATCGTCTGGCTGTCGGGTGTGGAAGCGCGGCGGCACGAACCTCATTTACGGCCCGGCATTTCAGGAGCGGTGCTGAGCCCGAGGGATCATCAGGTCGACAACCGTCTTCTCGGCTCTGCCCTCGCCGAAGCTGCGCGACGGGCCGGCGCCGTGCTGTACGAGCATTGCCCGGTCCGTGAGATCGAGCTCTCCGGCGGGCGTGCTCGCGGGGTCGTCACCGATCGCGGCAGCGACCCTGCCGATATCGTCATCCTTGCGGCCGGTGCCTGGTCGCGGGAAATTGGCGGCGTCCCTGCCTCGTACCTGCCGCCGGTTCGCCCCATCAAGGGACAGATGCTGGCACTGTCCATGGATCCGGCAACGCCCCTTTTGCACCACGTCATCTGGCTGCCGCGGGGTTATCTCGTGCCCCGATTAGACGGACGGCTGATCGTTGGCGCTACCGTTGAAGAACGCGGGTTCGACGACAGACTAACGGCGGGCGGTCTGCTGGCCCTGATCGAGGGCGCCTGGCGCGCCGTGCCGGCGATCGAGGAGTTGCCGGTCGCCGAAACCTGGGTGGGGTTTCGTCCGGGCTCGCGTGACGACGCGCCAATGCTTGGTCCGAGCGGGATCGACCGGTTCGTAATCGCGACCGGACACCATCGCAACGGCATCCTACTGACGCCGATAACAGCCGAGGCGATCAGCGCCTACGTGTTGACTGGTCGGTTGCCCGAGGTCGTAACGCCGTTCGCGGCGGATCGCTTCGCCGAGCCACATCGGCCGCCCGTCCGCCGCTTGGACCCGGCGATCGCTTCGTAGGAAAGATGGCACGAGTGCGGGTCAACGGCGTCGAGGAGGAAATCGCGGCAGGAACCGTGGCCGAGCTCCTCGCTGCGCGCGGTGTCGACGCATCGGCGCGGTTTCTCGCCGTCGCCGTGAACGGCACGGTGGTACGCCGGTCGGAATGGCCTTCCCGGCCCTTGTCGCCCGGCGATGACGTGGAGATTGTGCGCCCGTTTTCGGGCGGCTGAGGCAACCTTTGAGGATTTCGCTCGATGACCGACGCGCTGATAATCGCCGGCACTGCCCTCTCGTCGAGGCTTTTCGTCGGAACTGCCGGTTATCCGAACCAGCAGGTATTGCTCGACTGCCTCGATGCGAGCGGAGCCGAGATCGTGACGGTCTCGATCAGGCGCATCAGCCTTGAGGGTTACGCCGAGAGTTTGGTCGACCTGCTCGGCGGCCGCTACCGGCTTCTGCCGAACACCGCCGGCTGCGCCACTGTGCGCGATGCTGTTCTAACCGCCGAGCTCGCGCGCGAGGCACTGGAGACTGATTGGGTAAAGCTCGAATTGATCGGCGACCGCGAAACCCTCTATCCCGATGTCGAACAGCTCGTCCGTGCGGCCGAGGAGCTGGTCGGCAGCGGGTTCACCGTTCTTCCTTACTGCAATGAAGACCCGGTGACATGTCAGAAGCTCGCCGATGTCGGGTGCGCTGCGGTTATGCCGCTGGGCTCGCTGATCGGCTCGGGCATGGGGATCGCAAATCCGGCCGCCATCGAGCTGATATGCTCGCGCAGTTCGGTCCCCGTGGTGCTCGATGCTGGTATCGGCACGGCCTCGGACGCGGCCCTGGCGATGGAGCTGGGATGCGACGCGGTGCTGGCCAATACCGCCATCGCCAAGTCGCATGACCCGTTGCGGATGGCGGCGGCGATGCGCGCTGGAGTTGAAGGGGGGCGTCTCGCACGGCTCGCCGGCCGAATCCCGAAGCGCCGCTTCGCCGAACCGTCGAGTCCGCAATTAGGCCTCATCGGCTCCTGATCCAGAGCCTGGTGCCCGCCGCGCCAGCAGGGTATTCGCGTCGGCGCGCGGCATGATCTTCGCCCTTCCGCTCTATGACGAAAATCCGACCACGCGCGAGCCGGTCGTCACCTACTTGTTGATCGGCCTATGCATAGGTGCGTTCCTGTGGCAGCTCGGCCAGCACGAACGTGCAGTCCTCTACAGCTACGGAATGATCCCAGCCGAGCTATTCGGTCTTTGGCATCCTCCGCGGGCCTACCAGGCGATACCGGCCTGGTCGAAACTGTTGACCAGCATGTTCTTGCATGGCGGCTGGTTTCACCTGATCGGCAACATGCTTTTTCTCTGGGTCTTCGGCAACAATGTTGAGGATCTGCTCGGGCGCGGCCGCTATATCTTTCTCTACCTGTGCTGCGGGGCCGCGGCCGCGCTGACCCAGGCGTTGTCAAACTATGGTAGCCATGTGCCGATGGTCGGAGCCAGCGGTGCCATTGCCGGTGTGCTCGGTGCTTATCTGTTGCTTTATCCCCATGCCAATGTTCGCGTTTTCGTCTGGATCGTGATCTTCTTCCGTATGGTTAACGTCCCGGCCTGGATATTGCTCGGTCTGTGGTTCGGGATTCAGCTCGCGAGTGGGCTGATGCGAGCACCCGGAACGCCGGGGGTGGCGTTTTGGGCTCATATCGGCGGCTTTGTTAGCGGGCTAATTCTGGTGTCGCTGCTGCGCCCGAGCGGTGTACCGATGTTGCAGTCTCGTGGCACGGGGATCTTCGTCCCGGCGAACCCTGGTGTGCTGTCGCGACGTCGAACGTCTCAACGCGGCTCGGTCCCTGCAGCTGGCCGGCCGCACCGGCGCCCATCGGATATCTGGGGTTGATCGGTCAGCGGCAACACTTCTCATGGAACTTGTTTTTGGCTTGGCGTCGCCGGCCGAGCGACCTTCTGCAGCAGCACAAGCCACTTTTCAACGCGGTCGCGATTCTTTGCGAAATCATATTCACCGTAGCGGGAACGACTGTACAGAGCAAGGCTGGAGTGGTCCGGTCCGAGTGGAACAAACTCCACCGTAATGATGTCGGGGAAACGAAATACCGGCGAATGCTGAATGTATACATAGCGCTGGGATCCGGGATCGGCGAGCGCGCGCACGATCCGCTTTTCGCCTGAGATCATTTCCATCCAATACTCGCGCAGGCGGTCCCAAGCCATGTCGAATACCGGGCTTGTGATGGCCTCGGCCGCCGCACAATAGCCGGGCGGACAGGCAAGAAAGGCGTTTTTCGGTAGCGGTGAGCGCAGCTCAGAGATCCCGACGGCCTCCCCGGGCTTGACCCGATCCTCGGCGCCGCTCCCCATGTAGATCCGTAATGCGAGCCCCAGCAGCAACACGGTAAGCCCGATTACGAGCAGCGCCGTCCTGATCCGGCGACCGACGCGCACTCCTCCTCCTCTCGCCAAGGAGAGCCTGGCTAGAGGCCCGAGCCTCACTATGACATAACATCTCCGGCGGCAAGGAAACGAAGCGCCATGGATACGCATCGCGAGGGGGCGGAGCGCGGCCCGGTGGCGTATGCCCCGGAGGGCCTCGCTGAGGGGATATCGATTCTCACTGCCGAGCCGGTTTTTTCCGGTATCCTCGCGCATGCGGGTCCGCCGCGCTTTCGCCGCCGTCGCAATGGGTTCGGCACACTTTTGCACATCATTCTCGAGCAGCAAGTGTCGATCGATGCGGCGGCAGCCATGCACCGAAAGCTCGTCGGGCTCTGCCGCCCGTTGGCGCCGGCAACCTTTCTTGCTCTCGACGATGCGACCCTTCGCTCCTGTGGCTTCAGCCGCCAGAAGATGGGCTATGCCCGCCATCTCGCCGAGTTGGTCGCCGGCGGCGCGTTCGATTTTGTCAGCCTCGCTCGCGCCGACGACGAGGCCGCCATGGCCCAGCTGCTGTCGCTCAAGGGCATCGGACGGTGGAGCGCCGAAGTCTATCTGATATTCGCGCTGGGGCGGCCGGATGTCTGGCCGGCCGCCGATCTTGGTCTGCAGATCGCGATAGCCGACCGGCTTGGTCTCGAGTCTCGTCCGCTTGAACGCGAGTTGCGCCCGCTCGCCGAGGCTTGGCGGCCGTGGCGCTCGGTCGCCGCCTGCCTCTTCTGGCAATCCTATCTGCACGCTCGCAACCGGACCGCTCCGCGGCTGCCGGAGGATCTTTACGCCTGACATCCGCCTGGAGCTATGAGGGGCTTGATCACCCTCGTTTCTCGCGATCATCTGCCCCCTCATGCGGCGATTAACGAGGCGGTGCGATGACGACGAGCTTTCCCGACGGTTTCCTGTGGGGCGCCTCGACGGCGGCCTATCAAATCGAGGGCGCGGTGCGGG
>Ga0209328_10000021_pt1 | contig 25028 bp, 25 predicted proteins | sample JacPinW_OM3H0_M1_FD_187954 | JGI IMG/M metagenome (GOLD analysis project Ga0209328, IMG submission 187954) | Forest soil microbial communities from Algoma, Ontario, Canada - Jack Pine, Ontario site 1_JW_OM3H0_M1 (SPAdes) (version 2) | ecosystem: Environmental > Terrestrial > Soil > Boreal... | reverse complement strand
CAGAACATTACCGCTACTAGCTTAGCCGAAGCGCTTACCAGAACGACTTCTGGACTTCGACCTGCGTCGCTTCGACGTACGAACAACCCGGAGCTTTGCCGCGTCGCCATTTTCCAGAGACGTGCACGGTTTTGCGACCGCGAGCAGCGCCCGTGAGAACCTTCGAGACGCGAAACGGCGCAGCCATCGAGATAGTTGTTGATCTTGCACCGTGAAAGACGAACACGATTTGCGAGGCGCACGATTCACCCTGGAAGAAACTGACCTTGCCCACTTCGTCGAAATCGCCGCCGAACCGAAACGGCTGGGCGACGATCGTGGTGGGTCGCCGTCTTTCGGGCTCACTGCAACTAACCAGCGCCATCGTTATTGCCAAGATAAACAATACGCAGATAAGCGAGCTCATTTGGACGCGTTCTAATCCGGTGGGGGTTGGAATTTGCATGTCGCGGACGACCTCAATTAGTCGATATGCTTCTAACTTACGGTCACACTGACCACGTCGCTCGGATTGCCGATTTCTTTTCCGTTTAGAACAGCACGCGCAGTGTATTTGAATTCGCCTTTGCTAGGTGAAGTGTCGATGGGCGGTGTCCGGAAAAAGAATCTGACCTTCTTCGGAGTTTTGTCACCTTTGCCCTGACGATAAAGATTAATTGATCGGAGATAAGTGACAAGTAAAGAATTACGGCTTATCACCCGTCACTCATCACTCGTTACTGCTCATGAGAAACCGCCAGGCCGCCGTCATTTTCATTTTGGTCACGGTGACGTTGGACATTCTGGCGATGGGTTTGATCATTCCTGTTTTGCCGAAGCTCATTCTCGATTTTCTCGGCGGCAAAATGACCGACGCGGCGGATTGGAACGGTTGGTTCGCGCTCGTTTTCGCGCTGGGGCAGTTTGTCTTTTCGCCGGTCCTCGGCGTTTTGTCCGATCGTTTCGGCCGGCGTCCGGTGATTTTATTGTCGAACCTCGGCCTCGGACTCGACTACGTGGTGATGGCACTCGCGCCAACAATCGGCTGGCTTTTTCTTGGCCGCATTATTTCGGGAATCACAACGTCGAGTATTCCCACCGCTATGGCTTACATCGCCGACGTCACTCCGAAAGAAAAACGGGCCGCTGCTTTCGGAACAATCGGGATCGCATTCGGGCTCGGGTTCGCTTTTGGCCCGGCGTTCGGTGGCTTGCTGAGCAATTCGAATCCGCGTCTGGCGTTTTGGGTCGCCGCCGCGTTGAGCCTGGCCAACTGGCTCTGGGGTTATTTCTTCGTTCCGGAATCCTTGCCAGCCGATCGTCGAAAGGATTTTGCTTTGCGCCGCGCCAATCCCGTTGGCTCGCTTGTTTTGCTGCGTTCACATCCGGAACTGTGGCGTCTGACCGTGATTCAGTTTCTCGCATATCTTTCGCACAACGTTCTGACCACCATCTGGTCGCTCTACGCCATTTACCGATTCAATTGGAACCAGGTGACGATCGGCATTTCGCTGATGGTTGTTGGCATTTGCACTGCGGTCATCTCCGGTGGTCTGACCGGTCGACTCGTCAAACGTTTCGGAGAAAAAGTTACGCTTTGTATCGGCCAGTTTTGCGGCGCGTCGGGAATGTGCATCGCCGGCGCTGCTCGCACCGGAGCTGCGTTTCTCGCGTCGGTGCCGGTGATTTCAATGTGGAATGTTTCGTTTCCTGCGGCCCAAGGAATGATGACCCATCGCGTGAGCGAACGCGAACAGGGCGAGCTCCAAGGCGCGATCCAAAGCCTGCGCTCCATCACTTTCATCATCGGGCCGGTTCTGTTTTCGCAGGTGTTCAGTTGGTTCATTGATCCGAAGCATTCGCTTCACATTCCAGGTGCGCCTTATTATCTCGCCGCCGCGATGCTCTTTACCGCGATGCTCATGGCGACGCGGATCAAACAACCTACGTTCGCACCTGCGGCTGCGACTGCTGCACCCGAAGTCATTCCGCCAGAGACCGTAAGCTCCGGTCCGCTCACGCCATTGCTCGAACCAGAAGAAAATATTTGAGCAATCGCCCGGAGTCGGCGATTGAATCGGCGTGAGAATAGCGGCGCGTTGCCTGATCGTTGCGCTTACGATCTGCGCCTGGATCGGAATCTCGAATCATTGCGCTTTTCGCGCCGTCGCCGGGAAAAGGGACACTGCCCACAATGGTTGTCCGTTCCATTCCAAGCCCGCCAAGCCTCAGTCGCAATCGAGCGGAATTGAATGTTGCAAAATTCTTCGGGCCTTGGCGATGGCTCCGGCGAAGGATCTCGCGCCTGCAATTGTCGATTTTGCGTTTGCCGAACTGGTGGTTTTGTCGCCGCCGAAAATCTCTTTTGCACCGCTGACACTCGACACCGGACCGCCGGGCACAACGTCGTTCGTTGAATTAGTCGGGAGCGTGCGACCGCACGCTCCGCCGTTTGCCGGCTAACGCGATCCGCGATCGCGCAATTACTCCGCTGTGGCGGCAGGCGTCCCGCCTGCATTTACGAGAATCGCAAGCCGGGACGGCTGCCACTACACCAGAACCGAAATGAAAAAAGTCATCATCTTCTTCATTGCCTTCATCGCGACGGCTGCTCTCGCGCAGCATGACCGCCACGCCGCAAAACAGCTCTACACCTGCCCGATGCATCCCGAGGTTGTGATGGATCACCCCGGCAATTGTCCGCGGTGCGGAATGACATTGATTCCTAAAAGAGAAGAGAAGGAGCCGAAACCAAAAGCAACCAGTCACGCATCACATCAGAGACATGGCGAAGACGCAACCCACAACGCCAACGGAATGGCGCTGCCTGATCATCACCACGACAAGCCGATGGAACATCACATGTCCATGCAATCGTCGATCAACATTGCTGATCCGATGAATCGGGAAAGCTCAGGCACCGCCTGGGTGCCCGATTCGACGCCGATGTACGGCTACATGAACATGTTCGGTGATGACATGTTGATGTTGCATGGCGGAATTTTCCCGCGTTACACCAATGTCACCACCCGCCGCGGCGACGATCGGATCGACACGCCGAACTGGATCATGGCGATGAATTCGCATCCCTTCAACGAAAACGCCCAGCTGGGCGGAAGATTGATGATGAGTCTCGACCCGCTGACCGAACAAGGCCGCGGCTACCCGTTGTTATTTCAAAGCGGCGAATCGTGGCACGACCGGCCGCTCCACGACCGACAACATCCGCACGATCTCTTCGACGAGCTGTCCAGCTCTTACTCCCAAAAGTTCGACTACGATTTATCGGCGCTGCTCTATTTTGGCTATCCCGGCGAACCAGCGCTCGGGCCGCCAACGTTCATGCATCGATTGAGCGCGATGGACGATCCAGACGCGCCCATCGGCCACCATTGGCAGGATTCAACTCATATCACTTTTGGAGTTGTGACCGCCGGCGTGCAATGGAGGAACCTTAAAGTCGAAGGCAGCGTCTTCACCGGTCGCGAACCGGACGAGAATCGCTACGATTTCGATCGGCCGCGATTTGATTCGTTCAGCGGTAGAATCTCGTGGAACCCAACACCGGATCTCGCGCTGCAGGTGTCGCACGGCTACATCAAGAGCCCGGAAGGTCTCGAGCCCGATCTGAAGCGTCACCGGACCACGGCCTCACTCATATATAATAAGAGACTTGGTCCGGATTCGAACTGGGCGACCTCGCTTGCTTGGGGACAGAACAACGACACCCACGAAGGAAAAACCGAGTCGATCCTGCTGGAAACAAACTACCAGCGCGTGCGCGACACCGTTTACGGACGCTGGGAACTAGTGGAGAAATCAGGACACGAGCTCGTTCTTGCGCCGCGCGACCTCGACGAAATTTTCTGGGTCAACGCCATCAGCGTCGGTTACGTCCGCGATCTCTCCCACGGCAACAAGATCGACATCGGACTGGGCGGTCAATTCACGGTCAATCTCTGGCCGGGCGAGCTTGATCGTTACTACGGCGGTGGCCCGGGTTATGGATTCGAAGTTTTTCTGCGGATGCGGCCGCCGTTACATCAGCACTAACGAATCATCGCGCCAGTTTCGCGATTAGAAGATCAACAATTCGGGCCAGTGCCACCAGCGCGACCGAACAAAAAATTCCCTTGGCCAAAATGTACCAGGTGATGGCTTCGTTCTCGAACTTGGCGTCGAAAACCTTGTTTCCCAGAAGAAACGAGTAGATGCACATGATCAGAACCACGATGGCAGAGGCCGAAGCAAGCGGACGTATTGGTTTCATAGGAGTGATTGTTTACAGGCCACAATTCGGAACCCAAAGGCCGGACTTTCAAAAAATTTCCGCGCCTTGTCATTGGGCGTGACTGTGGGAAAATTAGCGCCCCGTCATGCATCGGTTACCGAAAGTTAGTTATCACGACATCGAACGGATCATTGAGTTCGATTTCGTGCGCGCGACCGAAGCCGCAGCGCTCAACTCGCTGCGCTGGCTCGGGCGCGGCGACAAGGAAGCAGCGGATGCCGCCGCCTGCGACGCCATGCGCGGCATGTTCGACCTGATGAACATCTGCGGCGAAGTCGTAATTGGGGAAGGGATCAAGGACAACGCGCCGGGAATTTTTAAAGGCGAACAACTCGGAACCTGGGTGCCCGGAGCGCCCCCGTTCCACATTGCGATCGATCCAATTGACGGCACCACCAACATTTCCAAAGGCGCGCCGAATTCGATCAGTTGTATCGCTGCCGCGAGTCCGGAAGAAGGAGTGACCGTTGCCCTTCGTGACATTCCGTCGTTTTACATGTCCAAGCTCGCTTACGGGCCGCGCGTGATTCAATATATGCAGAAGCGCGGCGATTCGCTCCACATCGACATGCCGATTCCCGAAATGCTGGCAATACTCGCCCGCGCCACGGATAAACGCGTCCAAGATGTGTCGGTGATGATGCTCGACCGTCCGCGGCACAAGGAAATCGTCGAACAGATTCGCGGATGCGGCGCGTCGTTGCGCATGATCGGTGATGGCGACATCGCCGCGGCCATGGCTCCGTCGTTGCCCGAGTCCGATGTCGATCTTTATATGGGCATCGGCGGCTCGCCAGAAGCGGTACTCGCTTCGGCGGGAATCAAATGTCTCGGCGGCGAGATGCAGACCAAAATATGGCCGCGCGATGAAAAGGAAAAGAAACAACTGGTGGCCGACGGTTGGGAAAAAGAGCTCGACCGCGTATTCACGGCCGACGATCTCGCCCAGGGCGAAAACATTATTTTCTGCGCAACCGGGATCAGCGACAGTGCACTCTTGCGTGGGGTAAAATCAAAAGGCACTACCGCGATTACTCATTCCATTTTGATGCGGGCCAAGAGCAAAACCGTCCGACTGATTCGCGCTCTGCATAATTTGCAGAACAAGACGATTCGGCTCCGCTCGGATAATCGCGAACACCTGATTTAGATAGGAGGCGGTTCACGAACCGCCCGCGAGCGATTAAGGGCAATCGCCCCTACCAAACTGCTCGACAGCGCCGGTTGGATTAGTTCAAGATCGACATCGAACCTCGCCACTTATGAGACAAATACCGAAAACCGAATTGTCGCCGGACAACGGCTGTATCGTCGATATGAAATGGAAACTTGGGCCGCTCGGTTACCATGCCAGCGGCGCCGGCAAGGTGAACGTGGAGCCTTCAAAGGACATTGTTCGGTTGCCGGAGCTCGTTCTTTACGATCACACCGGTTTTAAAGGCGCTTATGCCCGGACTAACCTCAGCTTTCATTACATCGGCGATTATTGGAACGACCGGATGAGCTGCATCATCGTGGTCAGCGGCGTTTGGCGATTTTATCGAGACGAATACTACAAAGGCCCCTACTGGGACCTCGGCCCCGGTTACTACGAAAGTTTCTTCGCCGCCAAAGGCCCGGACGACGTCGTCAGTTCCTTTCAGTGCATCGCGCTGACGTAAGCGAACGTGAATTAGATCCAATTATCCGCACTAGCTGCCGGTAAGGGCAATGTTGTCGCGCCAATTTCGAAGGACAACATTTTGGATTATCTTTGGGTCTGTAGTCGTATGCATCATTGTGGGGATTGGAGGGTTGTGGTGCCATGGCTCCAAGAGCGGGTCTCGCCGCGCGCGTTTCTGGTGCTTGCAGTGGCAGTCTTGTTACTTTTCGGCTGGTGCGCATGCTACGTGCGCGAAGAGCCACGACTTGTCCAAATAAGCATCGCGCTACTGACGGCGCTTTATCTCTTTTTCCTACTATTAAGCAGATTGAGCTAACTGATCGGCGCGACAGCGCTTATCCTGCGATTTCAAAAACATTTTCGGCGCAGCCCCAGGACAATGTGAAGCCGGAGCCGCCGTGGCCGTAGTTGTGAATCACGGTTCGGCCATCGGAGAGTTTTTCCTTTTCGAGCCGAACACCTGATTTGCGAAACGGGCGGAGGCCGACGCGATCGCGAATCACGCGCGGCTTCTCGATTTCCAAAACGCGACTGCACTCGGCGACGATTGCTTTCGTCGTCACGGGGTCAGGACTGAGATTGTCGCTGATATCGTTCGTGCCGCCGAAAACGCAGTCGTTCATCCGCGGGATCGCGTACATGAGCGGCATGTCGTCGCAAACAACCGCACAGTTGAGATTGTCGATCTTCGGAACGATAGCGACCTGGCCGCGGTGTGGCTCAAGATCGACATCGCGCACGAGCTCGCGCGCGCCGATGCCGGCGCAATTGATGACCAGATCGAACGTCTGATCGACATCGTCAACTCTTTCGAGGCGGACGCCGCCGTTAATTGCGCCGCCAGCTTTTTGAAATCGCTGAGTGAGATAGTCGAGGTAGATGGTTGTGTCCATGAGCGGAACCCGAAGAGAAAAGCCGTCTGGAAAAAGAGCGGAAATATTTAGAGATCTCTCGACTTCGCTCGAGATGACAGGCGCCCAATCCGGAATTTGGATCTTTCCGACGCGGCAATATTGGCGGAGCTTGATCATCGAGACGCCGGTGCGCTGATCTTTCGTTAGATCGACAAGCACTTTGTAGGTCGCGAGCGCCCACGGAATCACTTTGTCGGCCGGCTCGGCATCGTAAGGAAACCAAAGCGCGCCCGCGGCGCCGGAAGTTGTTTGGGTTCCGATCTGCTCGGCAAAAATCTTTACCGCACGTCCGCGCTCGGCGAAAACAACGCCGCAGGTAAGACCCGAAACGCCCGCGCCGATGATTGCGACCGATTTTGCCATTTGGAAAGTTGTAATGGGGCGTGCAGAAGATCGCCAGCTCACATAAAATCAGTGCGTGAAAAACTTCGGCGCGCTTTTCTTCGTCATCGCAAGCGCGACTCGACTATTCGCTGAACCAGTGGTCAGCGAATCGAAATTTGTCGATGTCGATCATCTCAAGGTCCACTACACGAACTACGGCAAAGGCGACACTGCGCTGTTCTTTGTTCATGGCTGGGCTTGCGACGAAACGGTCTGGAGCGAACAAGCGCCGGCGTTAGCGGAAAAGATTCGGGTCATCACGATTGATTTGCCGGGGCACGGACAAAGCGACAAACCCAAGACGATTGAATACGACAAGAACCTTTATACGCGCGCCATCGACGGGGTGGTCAATGACACGGGCGTGAAGTCGGTGATCCTCATCGGGCACAGCAACGGCACACCTTTCACGCGCGAGTATTACCGGAAATTTCCGACGAACGTGAAGGCGCTTATTGTTGTCGAGGGGCCGCTGCGCGCGCTTTTTGATCGAGACGCGATGGAAAAATTCGTGGTGCCGTTGAAGGGCGATCACTATTCGGAAGCCGCGGGCAGCGTGATTGACGGAACTACCAAATTCGTCAAGGACCCGGCGCTGCGGGAGAAGATTAAAGCATTGATGCTGAAAACGCCGCAACACGTGGCAGTGAGCGAATTCGAAGCGACCGCTGATGAGGATTTATGGAAGCCGGACAAGATCGACGTCCCAGTGTTGATGATTTTGGCGAAGCAGCCCGCATGGAGCCCGGAGTACGAACAGTTCGTGCGGAAAATGATTCCGAAACTCGACTACCAAGTGTGGGAGGACGTTTCCCATTTCCTGATGATGGAGAAGCCGCACGACTTTAACGCCGCGGTCTTGAAGTTCCTGGAGCAGAATCAGCTAAATCGCTCGTAACGCGTTGTCGATTCGGTTAAGCTTGAGGGGAATGGTTTCACTGAATCGAAACGGGCTCGCTGACAGGGTGCTCGAAAGCAAGCGAATTTCGCCGGACGAGGCGATGTTGCTTTATCGTCTGCCGTTGGAGGAACTCGGCGCGCTCGCGAACGTTCGACGAAATCTGGCGAAGGAAAAAAGCTACGGCGGACGCGGTCGGGAGATCGTGACCTACATCGCCGACCGCAACATCAATTACACCAATGTGTGCAACGTTTACTGCAAGTTCTGCGCGTTTTACCGGACCGAGCGCGACGAAGACCATTACGTGCTTTCGCTGGAGCAGATCGATCAAAAATTGGATGAACTTTCCGCCGCCGGCGGAGTTCAAATCCTGATGCAAGGCGGACACCACCCGAAATTGCCGTTTCAGTGGTATGTCGATCTTCTGCAACACATCCGGTCAAAATATCCGCACATCAACATTCACGGGTTCAGTCCGCCGGAGTTTCAGCATTTCGCGGAAACCTTCCGGATGCCGCTGCGGGCCGTGATTTCCGAATTCAAAAAAGCCGGCTTGGGATCGATTCCCGGCGGCGGCGGCGAAATTCTGGTCGATCGAGTGCGCAAAAAAATTTCGCCATTGAAAATCAACACCGAGCAATGGTTGGAAGTGATGCAGGTTGCGCACGAGCTCGGTTTGAAATCGAGCGCGACCATGATGTTTGGTCACGTGGAGACGGTGGAGGAACGAATCGAACATCTGGAGCGCATTCGCGATCAACAGGAGCGCAGCGCCGGGTTCAGCGCGTTTATTTGCTGGACCTTCCAACCGCAACACACGGTTTTGAAAGTGAAACAGCCGACCGGTGTGGCGGAATATCTACGGATGCAGGCGCTGGCCCGGATTTTTTTGGACAACATCGACAACATCCAGAGCTCGTGGGTAACTCAAGGCCCCGGCGTCGGGCAGGTCGCGCTCAAATATGGCGCGAACGACTTCGGCTCGGTGATGATGGAGGAAAACGTGGTGAGTGCAGCGGGAACAACGTTTCGATTAAACGCCGCGGAAATCGAATCATTGATCCGCGATGCCGGTTACGAGCCGCACCGGCGAAATAACTCCTACGAATTGTTGAACTGATCAGTCTCCGCCGCTGTCTATGTGAAACGCCTTAGCCACTTCGAAGAAATTCCTGCCTTGACGATAGCCAGCTTCTCCTCTATTTGCCGCCTGTCCCGCGCCAGTTTTAGCGCTGCGCGGGATTCGGCATCTTGACTGGTATGAGAAATTTTCGGGGATCGGCGCGGGGCTGGACGGTGGCGATACTTTTGACCGTCTGCACGACATGGTTTGGCGCCGCCTCCGCCGCGCACGGACAGGGCGCGCCGCTTATCCGCGCGATTGACGTGCAATATTCCGGGCCGGCAACGGTTTCGAAGGAGCGAATTCTCGCCCAAATTCGGACCGCCGTCGGCCAACCGTATTCAGATTCAACTGTCGAAGAGGACATTCGCAGTCTTTACAAAACGAGAACGATTCAAAACGTGCGCATCTTCGCCCAACCGGAGGGTGACGGCGTCAAAGTGATTGTGGCGGTGCAAACGCGCCCCGTGATCCGCGAGCTGGTCATCGACGGCGCGCAGCGGGTGAGTGCAAAGAAGCTCCGCAAAGAGATTGCGGTAAAACTCAACGCGGCGGTGAACGAAGACGACCTGCAGAAAGCGCGGCAAAAGATCGTCGACATTTATCAGAGCAAGGGATTTACCGACGTGACGGTAGATTTTCGGACCGAACCCATTGATGAGAGCAAAGGGACGGCTCGCGTCATTTACACGGTGAACGAGGGCGTGAAGGGAGCCGTCAAACAAATCGCGTTCGAAGGCAACGAGCATTTCAGCGACCGGGTCTTGAGGAAGCAAATGAAGACCCGCAGGAAAACGTTCATCGCCTTCATTGATAAATCCGGGCGGTTGGATGAAGTCCAGCTCCAGCAGGACCTCGACAAAATCAAAGAATTTTACCAAAGCAAGGGTTACATCGACGTGGAAGTGCAAGAGCTGCGGCGAGAGCGCAAAAAGGGACCGCTCTTGATTACGATCGGGATCAAAGAAGGCACTCAATATCACGTTAACAAACTGACGTTCTCGGGGTACAAACAGACGAGCGAGCAAAAGATCCGCGCCATAATCAAGCTGAAGGAGGGCGGTGTTTATTCGCCCAAACAATTGCACGACGACGCGAAAGCAGTGGCCGATGCCTACGGCAGCGGCGGCTATGTCGATCTTGTAATTCTGCCCCAAGGCACGCCCGCCGGGCCGGGGTTGATCGACGTCAATTACAAAATCGACGAAGGCAATCGCTCTTTCGTCGAGAGAATCAACATCATCGGCAACACTCGAACCAAGGACAAAGTGATCCGCCGCGAAGTTCTGATCGCGCCGGGGGACGTGTTCAACACCGTTCGAGTCGAGACGACAAAGAAGCGGCTAGAGAACCTAGGCTATTTCGCAAAGGTCGAGACGTATCCGGAAGAGACCGGCGTTGAAGGACGCAAGGATCTAGTGATCCAGGTGGAAGAAAAACGAACTGGCTCGCTAAACTTTGGAGCTGGTTACAGCACAATCGATCAGTTGATCGGATTCGTGGAGCTGACCCAGGGAAATTTCGACATTACAAACTGGCCCGGGCTTACCGGCGCCGGCCAGAAATTCCGCGCCAAGGCGCAAATTGGCAGTCAGCGAAAGGATTTCGTCGTCGCTGTAACGGAACCCTATTTTCTGGACCGGCGACTTTCGCTTAGCACACAGGCATTTTACTCCGACGCGAGTTATCTGAGCTCGGTTTACGATCAGCGAAACTACGGGTTCTCTCTGGAACTGCGAAAGCCGCTTTTCTCCTGGGTCTATGGTGTCCTCGGCTACAGCTTGCAGAACTACGAGATCTACAACGTAGCCACCGGAGTCTCGCCAGAGATACGCGCAGAAGAGGGAACAACCACCAAGAGCATGGTGAGCGCGAGTCTCGTTTGGGATCGGCGAGACAACCCATTCTTGACTCGCAAGGGTGAGCGAGTCTCGCTCTCTAGTTACGTAACCGGCGGTCCACTTGGCGGAAACGAGCAAATCTACGGATTCGATTTCGAGGCAACGAAATACGTTCGGGTTTGGAAAGACTTAATTTTGTTAGGAGATGTTGAGGCGGCCACTGTGGATGTCTGGGATCGGTCTGAAACGATCCTCACTCCTGCTTTCATCCCTTGCAAGATTGGGACGCCGGGTTGCGCTCCCAACGGGACTAAGGAGAACCCCAACGGTTTCTTCGGACAAGTTGTGACTGCTCCCCATGTGGACCTGTTTCGTGACTCGCATGGAAACCCTTGCACGCCTGGGATGACGGATTGCGCTCCCGTAACGCAACCCCTCGACGTGGAAGTTCCAGCCGTCCCGATTTTCGATCGCATGTACCTCGGCGGATCCAATAACCTCCGCGGCTTCCGCTTTCGGGATATCAGCCCGAAGGATTCAAATAACCAGCCCATTGGCGGTCAGTCGATGGTTCGGGCGACGGTTGAAGCAAGTTTTCCAATTGTCGAAAAAGCGCGCGGCGCCTTCTTCTACGACTGCGGTTTCGTCAATCCGGATGCATGGGATTTCGGTCCTGAGACGATTGCAGTGCCGCGAGGGAACAACGCGCTAGCAACGCTCAAGTTCGCCAACGACCCCGCGAATCATTTCACAGCGCCTGCCTTCTTGTCGGGAGGGCCCATCCGCCGAACCTTCAATTCCTTTGCTTCCGATTTTGGCGTTGGAGTGCGCCTCGATTTGCCCATCGGCCCGCTACGCCTTGATTATGGCTTTCCCGTCGATAAAGCCGGCAATCCCAATCATGGCCATCTCAATTTCAGTGTCGGCTACCAGTTTTAAACCCGAACATTTGGGACTTGCGGTCTGACCGGTTTCCGACGACTTGTTTACCCCTCTTATGAAAAAAACGCTTTTTTTGACGCTTGCTTCCCTGCTCGTCCTGCCGGTCGCGGTGCGGGCGCAGGGGTTGAAAATCGGGACGGTCGACATGAACAAGACCTTCCGGGAATACAACAAAACCAAGGACGCCGAGGCCAAGATTAACGACGCCAAGAACCAGGCGAAAAAAGAATACGATGAGCGCGCCGACGCCTACAAAAAAGCCCTCGACGACGTCAATAATCTCAACAAGCAGCTCGAAGCCCCGGCCTTGAGCGCGGATGCCAAAGCTCAAAAAGCAAAAGAGCGCGACGACAAAATCTCCAACATCAAAAACATGGAGCGCGAGATCACCGAGTTCCGCCAAACCCGGGAGCGTCAGCTTCAGGAACAAGCCCTGCGGATGCGCGAGGGGATTGTCAAAGAGATCAGCGACGTGGTCATGGAGAAGGTCAAATCCAGCAATCTGGATCTGGTTTTCGACAAGTCTGGTAACAGCCTCAATGGCGTCCCGGTGCTGATGTATTCCCGTGACAGTGTCGATTTTACCAACGACGTGATTGCGGTCCTAAACAAGCCCGGCCGCCCGAGCAGCGTCAACATTGGAACCAGTCCGAGCACAGCCGCCAGTCCGGCCGCGACTCCGAAGAAACCTTAACGGCATTTCGTTAGCCGAAAAAACACACGCGGAGAGAGCTCGCGTGTGTTTTTTGTGTACCGGCCGAAATCTGAATTAAGTTTCGTTTTCATCGACAACGTGAAAGATCGACATCTGCTTTTTCTGGTCGGCACCAGCGCATTGCTCTTTGGATTCGGCGGAAGGATGTGGGCCGCCCAGAGCTGGGAGGCCACCATAACCAAAGATCCGCCCGGAAATTTTCCGGAACCGCCCCCAATCCGAACGACTTATCATTTTGGCTGGTCCGGGTTCACCGCCGGCACGGGCGATATTCACTTTAGCAAAATTGCTGGCAAGCGTTTTCAGCTCGAGGCAAGCGGCGGCACCAGCGGACTGGTTCGGGCACTGTGGAAATTGGATGCCACCTATCGAGGACTAGCGAACGCCGAAACTCTTCGGCCGATCGAGAGCAAACAAGTCGAGGCATATCGCAGAAAAAAAATCATTACCGAACTTAGATTTACCGATCCCGGAGTATCGCGGACGCGCACCGACGGCTCAGGGCCCAGTACTGCAAAGGCGTTCAACTTTCCGGGCTTGTTCGATCTCCACAGCGCGATGCTTTACCTGCGCAGTCAGCCGCTGACCGATCATAGCGTCTATCGGATTGTGGTTTATCCGGCCACGTCCGCTTATCTGACAACCGTCACCGTTCTCGGCCACGAACGCTTGTCCGTTCACGCCGGCACCTTCAATGCGATCAAGCTCGATCTTCAGCTCAAACGCTTGGGCAAGAATCTCGAACTGGAACCCCACCGAAAGTTTCGCCGCGCCACTATTTGGATATCAGACGACGCAAACCGCATTCCGCTTCGGATTGAAGCGCAGATCTTTGTCGGGACCGTGTTCGCCGAACTACACGCGGTGCATTTTGAGCAGGAAAAAAGTTAACGGCTCGTTGTCGATCCATTCGCAAGATCGACCTCGACAGAGAAAAAGATCAGCGTTCGGGAATCCATTCGCCCCGTACCGGAGGTTCATGGAACGGCCGACGGCGCGGAACGTAGACAGGCGCATTTCCGCCGGGCAATAATTGAAGCGCCGCGAGCGTGTCCAAATCGAGTCGACCGGTGACACGCAATCGCACCCTGGACTGATAAGCACGCAACGAGAACTCCAGATCGGGTCCAAGCTGGCCATCGATCGGGCCGCGATAAAGTCCGCGGCGGGCCAGATTCGTTTCAGCTGAAAGAATAACGTCGCGTTGAACCGCTGGCGGCGCCGATTCGTAAGGCGTGCCGGCAAAATGTCCCATCGGCCGCTGCGGAACGGCGTCGTAATTTTGCGGCGGCGGCAGTTGTCGATCCTGTCGCGGTTCGGGAAACGGCTGGCCGGTCAACGGATTGGTCGGCCCTTGAGATTCGGTCGGCCTTTGAGGTTCGCGTGGTTCCGGTTCCGCCTTCAAATCAGAGGCATCGGGCGCCGCCGTCGGCGAAGCTTTCACAATCGCCCGACCGCCGGATGCCCCGACTCCAAGCGCTTTGAGTGTTTCGTCGTTGAGATCGCCCGTAATTTGAAGTCCGTTGCGAATTTGGTAACGGCGAATAGCCGCGGTGGTGTCGGCATCTTTGTTGCCCGTGATTTCGCCGTAATAGAACCCCTCGTCCTTCAACGCCTGCTGCACGCTCTCGATGTTGGGGTCGGCCAGGAGTGCTCCAACCGGAACTAAAAGAACCAGAATCGCGGTGCGAAGTTTCATGAGGATGCTTCCTTTGACGCCGAAATTGTCGACCTATTCAGGGCGCGGATCAGTTACGGCGAGAGTCAGTTGCCTCTCCTTTAATACGTCGCGGTAACGCAGGATACCCTCGCTGATGGCGGCCGCCATTTGGTCGCGATAATCGTTACTGTCGAGCTTAGCAATGTCTTCCTTATTGAGGAATCCCGCTTCCACCAGGACCGCTGGCACGTCGACATGGGCGATCACAAAAAATTGCTCCCCTTTTGTGCCGCGGTCCGGTGCTTTCGTCCTTGCCACCATCGCTTCCTGAATGAATCGCGCGAGACTTTGACTTGCTAATGTCGGATTTTCAGCCGCCGGGCCCTGAAAAAACGGAAGCCAGGAAACGAGCCTCGGCGCCGGTGCATCCTGATGCTCGGCGTAATAAGTTTCCACACCGTTTACGACTTTCTTGCTCTCATTGAAATGGATGCTCACGAAGATGCAATCTCGCGCCCGATTTGTGACTGCCGCGCGATCCTGAAGCGAAACGTAACTGTCGCCGACCCGCGTCATCAGCGTGGCGAGACCCTGCGCCTGCAAAAGCCGGTCGACCCGCTGTGCGATATCCAGCGTCAAGTCTTTCTCAAAAACTGCACCGCAGATCGCTCCGGAATCCTGGCCGCCGTGACCGGGATCGAGGACCACGAGCGTGAACGGCGCGGGCGCGCCAGTGCGCCGTGTGGAACTCGCTGGTCGCGGCGTGGAAAGGACCTGCCACCAGACAAACGACGATAGCATCAGCAACAATCCCAGCCAGGCGACAATGTTCTTCATTGTCCCGGCCAAACCCCTTCGCTTCCCAAACATTGTTAATCGCGAATGCTTTGGCGGACTTCGGCTTCGGGCAAAGTTCGATAGCGAATCGCACTCCTGCTGTCGTGCTCCAGCACCGCCGCTTCAATTCCGGCAGTGCCAAGCTGTTCATCTCGATGTTTGCGGATCGCGGCGCGGTCCGGGAGTTCCTTGATCGCGCTTTCGCCCATCGCCATCCGGCCAACGCTCCAGGCATCCAGCGCCTGATTGATCGCGTCCGACAACTCCGCGTCCGTCGAGTGCTCCTTTTTCAAAAACGCTTCCATCAAGTCCGCCGATTGTCGCGTGCCGCCCAAAACTGCGAAACGTTGCCGCGATTGCACTGCCGGTCCACCGTCGGCCGCGATCGCTCCGTCGTAATCAATTCGCAAAAACAAATCCTCTTTCGGGCTGGAGCCAATCTCGGCGAAGAGAAGCCGCGCCAGATAAGGCGGCCCGTAGACCTGTTCGAATGCCGCCTTCATCACTGGGCTGAGCGAATAATGCGCCAGCCGCCGCAGCGATACGTCCGTCGCGGAGCGGGTGAAACCTTCCGTACTGGCCAATTCAATAGCCGCCAATCGCAATCGCTCGATGTCCCCTGGGTGACCGATTGCGCCCATTGCAATCCGATCGTAGATCTCAAAGATTTTTTGGCGTGCGCGTCCGAGCGTCACAAAAAGAATTCCGTCGCGATATCCAACCGCTGCGATTGGACTGCCCTGCGCGAGTTGCGTTTCGATGTACTCGCGCCGATTCGCGATCGCTTCCACCCAACGATACGGTTCTTCGATCATGCGACGCTGTGCTTGAAAACCTGCGCAATCTTTTCCTCGGGCAGGATCGTGATTCCTTCGTGCGAAACAATCTTGATGAGCGGGAAAATTTTGCCGGTCCGATCGACTCCGCCGGTGGACGTGTCCGCTTCGGCGGCCGTGTCCAACGCGCGCAACGTAATCGCGACCGCCTCGTCCTCGTTCAATTCCTGCAGTTTCTTCGGGCCCCAGTGATTTTCATAATAAAGAATGCCGCGCACTGCCGGTGAGCCCGAGCCGGTCGCGGCGTAATCGGTCACTTCAAATTGTGCGCCCATCGCATCGTAAAAATAAAGCCGCGCTTCCGGTTTCGAATTTCCGTCGTAGGTCGCAAAGATCGGTACTACCACGCCGACTCCTTGCATGACGAACCCGAAGTTGTCGCGCAGCAATTTGGAAAGCGCGCGCACCTTGCCGTCCACGCTCATTTCCTGCAACTGCGTCCGCCGGAAATATTGAAATGAATGTTCGAGCACGCGCGCCATTTCCCACGCCGTCGCCGGCACTCCCGCGATCGCCATGATCGAATGGCGATCGATTTCCAAAACTTTATCCGCGCGATCGTAAACCACGGTAGTACCGGCCGTCGCTCGCCGATCACCCGCGACCAACACGCCGCCGGCAAACTTGAAAGCGAGAATTGTGGTCGATTCGGTGGGAACAAAGGAGTGGCTACCGCTTCCGGCAACCGCGTCGGGCGCGATCTGGAGCAGACCTTTTCGGCGCAAGAGCGCTGGGAAATCTTCGCTCCCTCCGGAGAAATTCGGGTCGAGAGCCAGAGGAGGTTTGTCCATTATTGCCCGGTCCGCTGGCGGTAACGCTTTGATTGGTTAGGATCCACCTTCCGCATTTTTTTTAGTAAATCCTTAGTGTCCGGTCGCGAAATGTCGGGCGAGCGCGGACCACCTTCGTCCCCCTGCTTCGGACCCCACGGAGCGGGATCGAACGGCTTTTGCACACGCTCCGGCATGCAAAAAATTTAAGGAGAAATAGTGTAAAGGCAAGCTGGCCCTCGGAGGCACCGGCTCGCTTGCCAGTAATGGCGGCTGATGGCAAAATTCGACTCCCATGAAATGGCTGACCGCGAACGCCCTTGCTGCAAGCGCAGTGATCGCTTTTGCGACTTCCGACAGCTTCGGCCAAACAATGGCGCCGACTCCGAACCAGGCCGTTAGCCAAGCCGCCCAACTTCAAGAGCTCACTAGAAAGATTGACGAGCAAAACGCGAAGATCGACATGCTCTCTCAGCAAATTCTGAAACTTCAGCTCGAAATCAGCAATCACCGTCCCGGCGTGATGATCGGAGAGGGCGCCCCGACCAGCGCAACATCAACATCGAATATAACGTCGACATCCACTGCGACGCCTGAGCCATCCGCGAAGGCCGACAATGGCAACAGTCACGTCGTTGCCCGCGGCGAAACCCTCACTTCCATTGCAAAAATGTACAACGTGAGCGTGAGCGAGCTGCAAAAATATAATCACATCGATAACCCGCTGAAGTTGCAGGCGGGCCAAACGCTGCTCATTCCACCATCGCCGGTCCCGTCGCCATCTTCATCAGGGGAATAATTGTGGGAAGAACGCGCCGCTCCAGCGCCGTGGTTCGACTTTAGATCGACATCTGCTCGTCAGACGTGACTGGCGCTTCCTCAAGATCTGAAGCCGTCTCGACAATCCCGCTCGGCGACTCGAGCAAACTTTGCTCGCAAAGACGCGCGTACTTCCCGCCGTGAGCGATCAGCTCCTCATGCGTGCCGCGTTCGATGATGCGGCCGTGATCGAGCACCAGAATTTGATCGGCGTGGACGATTGTTGAGAGACGGTGCGCGATCACAATCGATGTCCGGTTCGCCATCAAATGCTCGAGCGCTTCCTGAATCAAACGTTCTGTCGCCGTGTCCACGCTGGCGGTCGCTTCGTCGAGGATCAGAATCGGCGGGTCTTTCAACAGCGCCCGCGCGATTGAGAGCCGTTGTTTTTCGCCGACGCTCAATTTCACGCCGCGTTCGCCGACCACGCTTTCCAGCTTCTGCGGCAAACGCTCGATAAATCCGCGCGCGTTGGCCGCGTCCACTGCAAGCCATAACTCGGCGTCGCTCGCCTTCGGTTTTCCCATCAGCAAGTTTTCCCGAATCGTGCCGTTGAACAGAAAACTTTCCTGCGTGACGAGACCGATATTCTCGCGCAGCACGCGAATGCTGTATTCGCGGATCTCTTTTCCGTCGACATAGATTTTGCCGTCATCGCTGGGCAATTCGTAGAAGCGCGGCAACAAGCTCGCCAAGGTCGATTTGCCAGCGCCGGTTGCGCCGACCAGTGCGACCGTCTCCCCGGGTCGCGCGTACAGCGAAGCACTTCTTAAGGCTGGCAGGCCTTCCGCGTAACTGAAGTTGACGTTTTCGTAGCGAATGTCGCCGCCCACGCGAACCGGCGCATAGTTGTCACTCCAGCTCGGCTCGATTGGTTCATCCAAAATTTCGAAGACGCGTTCGCCAGCGGCACGACCGGCTTGGAGCAGCTGATTAAGCTGATGCAGTTTTCCGACCGGTTCGTAAAGGTAGCCGGTGAGCAACAGAAACATGCCGAACTCGCCCAGCTGCATCGTGCCATCGAGAACAGCACGCGTTCCGACAAGAACCGTAACGATGACACCGAGGGTGCCGATTAAATACATCGATGGATTATAAGCAGCCCACACTTTCATCACGACGAGCGTGGCGCGGCGCAAGTCATTGCTGACGCGATTGAATCGTTGGTGTTCCTCTTTTTCGCGCGCGAAGCTTCGAATTTGCCGAATGCCGGAAAGATTATCGTGCAGCAGCGCGTTCATGGCGGAGGACGCTTTCCGTTGCAATCGATAGCGCCGATGCGCGGTGAGTGTGTACCAAAGTGCGCCCGCGGCGAGAAACGGGACCGGACTGAGCGCAAACAACGTCAGTTTGAAACTGACGTAACACATCATTGCAAACACGAGGACCATTTGCAGCAGGGCGACGAGTCCCTGTTCGACACCGTCGATTAGCACTCGCTCCACCGCGGTCACATCCTCGAGCAGCCGCGTCATGAGATCACCAGTCGCGCGATTGTCGAACCATTTGAGCGGAAGCAATTGAATGTGCGAATAAAGATCGCTCCGCAGATCGAAGATGACCCTTTGTTCGAACGTGTTGTTGAGGACCAGTCGCAGCGAGTTAAGTCCGTTCTGTAGAAGTGCGGCCAGGACGGCGAGCACAATAAGTGGCGCGAGTTTTTCCGGATGGCGTTGTTGAATCACAACATCGAGGACCTGTTTTGTCACCACCGGAAAGACGATCACCATCAACGTCCCCGCGATCGCGCAGACCAGCATGCCGAACGCGACGGCCGGATAGCGTTTCAAGTAACGAAATACCCGCCAGACGGTTTTCATCCAGATTCACGATCCCACAGCTTATTGGAGCCCGCCACTGGGCGAACCGAATGGAATTCACGCATATTACGAAATTTTCCTAAAAAAAGCCCGGCAATCGCTCCTCAGATCGTACAAACCTATCCACCACTTAACCAACTCACCGATATGAAGAGATTCACTTTTTTACTTGGATGCGCAGTCGCGTTCGCGATCGCGCAAACTTTAATTGCTGGCCCGGAGCCGCTGCCGAGCGGAAAAGAAATGAAAGAGATCGCACCCGCGCCTCCGCCGGAATGTAACTGGACCGGTTTCTATGTCGGCGCCTTCGGCGGCTACTCTTGGGGCAATCTCAACTTTCGCCAGCATGAGGAGGGTGAACTAATCGATGAGTCGCTCGACTTCCACCAGGGCGGGTTCATTGGCGGCGGTGAGGCCGGCGGAATTGGCAAATTGGTTCCTTCGCTCTTGGTCTCGAGGTTACTTTCGCCGGGGGCGACTTCTCGCACGGCGCCTCGGTCGAGACCGACAGCGGCGAAATCACCGATGGGCACGTTGATTCAAATTGGCTCGGAACAGTCGGTGGGCGAGTTGGCATCAGCTTCTTCCACGATCACCTCCTTGCTTTCGCCAAAGGCGGCGCCGGATTTACCCACTTCGATTTTCGCACCGAAGAAGTTGGAGGCTCTGAGAAATTTCGCGGCGAGGATGACACCAGGACCGGTGGCCTGGTTGGAGGCGGATTAGCAATACGCCTTTAATTGCCATTGGTCGCTCAAAGTCGAATACAATCGCATATTTTTCGGCGACGACGAGGTGACCGGCATCGGACGTAGCCCTGGCGGATTTACTGAGATACGAACATTCCGCGCAGACGGCGATCGCGGTACAGTTGTTGGCGGACTGAACTTTAAGTTCTAACAACGCGCTTGAGTTTCTGCGCGCAGCCGGCCGATCAAACCCGGTCGCCGGAGTGTTGATGCCGATCTTTGAAGGTCAGCTCGGCGATTCCTGATTTGTCGAGCTCGCCGAGGCCTTCCGCGACCATGCGCTCGTATTGCTCCTTGGTCGCGCGCGCTAGCGGTAGGTCGAGTCCGAGTTGACGAGCGAGCTCAAGCGCGATCCCGCTGTCTTTCGCCGCGTGGGCGGCGGAGAAAAAACAACTGTGCTCGCGGTTCTGCATGTCTTCGCCGTCGGTTTCGAGCACGCGTGAGCTCGCGCCGGTCTGGGCGAAAACTTCGCACAGCATTTTCAAATCGAGTCCAAGCGCATCTCCGAGGCCAAGTCCTTCGGCCAAGCCGACGGTGTTGATGTTCATCACCATGTTGACCAACGCCTTCACTTTGGCAGCCTCCCCTGCTGTGCCGATGAATCGCACGCTGGCGGCCAGTTCCTTGAGCACCGGCTGTGCTGTCCGGAAGGCTTTCTCATTTCCGCCGCACATCAGATAAAGCTTTCCTTCGCGCGCCTGAGTGATGCTCGAGGCCATGCACGCTTCGAGCGATTCTGCGCCCGCTTTTTCGGCAAGCTTCTCAACCTCGACATGCACTTGGGGCGAAATCGTAGCGCAATTAACAAACAGCTTGCCGCGCGCGTTCTTTAGCAGATTGTCGCCGGCCCCGGAAAAAATCTGGCGCATCGCGTTGTCGTCAGTCACTACAGTGAAGACGGCGTCCGATTCGGCGGTGACATCCGACAAATCCTGCGCCGCCGCGCAGCCAAGCTCGCCCGCCAGATCAGTCGCCGCTTTGCGATTCGTGTCGTAAACCGCGGTGACGCAAAAGCCGCGATCCTTCAATCGCCGCGCCATGTTCGCCCCCATCCGACCAACGCCAACAAATCCGATATTCATGTTCAAACTTTATGGGCAAAAAATGGGTTGTGCCGCTTCTCTTCGCCCACCGTTGTCATTGGCCCATGACCCGGACAAATAATTGTTTCGTCCGGCAAGGTCAGGATTTTTTCGAGATTATTATGCACTGCGTCTTTATAGGAAACATTCCCGCCGCCCATCGATCCGGCGAAAATTGAATCGCCGACAATCGCAACTGGCCGGGCAAGGCCAGTGCAGACAAAAGTTATTCCGCCGGGCGAATGTCCCCAGGTCAATCGGGCTTCGATGTCGATCTTGCCAATCCGAAAACGCTTCCCTTCATCAATCTTTTCCCCGCCCGGGACCGTTTCGCGCGCCGGCGTAAAAACTTCCGCGCCGGTTTCCTCGCGCAGTCGCGGCAAATCCGCCACATGATCGGAATGCGCGTGCGTGAGCAAAATCAATTTGATGCTGAGATTTTCTTTGGTGGCGAGCTTCAGCATACCGGCGCAATCGGCGCCCGTATCAAAGGCCGCGGCGTGCTTCGCGCCCATGTCCCAGACCAAATAGGAATTCACCAACATGCCGCCGTAGCTGGTGTTAAACTGCGCCAGGCCATCAAGATTTTCGAGTTTCTCGGGTTTCCATTTTCCTCGCCCAAGATCGACCATCGCATTCGCGTCGAGATCCAAAACCGGGGCAATCGCGCGACCCGTCGGTTCATCAAACTGTCCGTCACGGACTTTCCGGATCGCGTCGACGGTGGCGCCGGCCTTCTTCGCTAGTTCGCTGTCTGAAATTCCTAAACCGCGCTGGGCTTTGCCGATGATGTCGCCAACATTGTCTTCCAGTTCGATCATAATCCTCTTTTGTCAGGCCGAGAGCACATGCGCTTCTCGATCACGGCGAAGGTCGAGAATCTTTTCACGGACGAGCTTTTCAAACTCTCGCGCAACATCGACAACTGCCAGCGATTGGCCGGTCTCCTGTTCGATGGATGTCATCGCGACATTCGAAATGCCGCAGGGAATGATATGCGCGAAGGGAGCGAGATCGCCGCAAACGTTGAGTGCGAATCCATGCATCGTGACCCAGTGACGGACGCCAACACCAATGGACGCGATTTTGCGCTGCTGAACCCAAACGCCGGTCAGACCTTCGCGACGGCTCGCTGAAATTTCGTAGCGGGCGAGAAATTCGATCAACGTTTGCTCGAGGCAGCGGAGATACTTGTGCAGATCCTGTCCGCAGCGTCGAAGATCGACAATCGGGTAGCCCATTAACTGACCTGGACCGTGATACGTCGCCTGGCCGCCGCGATTAATCACGAAAAGCGGATGCGGCAAATCTCTCTCGCCTAACAAACTCGATTTGTCTGGTGTGCGACCAATCGTGTAAACGGGTTGGTGCTCGAGTAGAAGAATTTCATCGGGAGCCTCGGGATGTTCGCGTTTTCGGGCAACGATTTCCTCCTGAAGCGCCAGTGCGGTGGCGAAATCGACTCGACCAAGCCAACCGATTCGAAGATCGCTCATATCTGCTTCGCTCCCGGGATCCCCATTCGCGCCGCTTCCTGCGCCCGCACGTGCGTCAGGCCGATTGCCAGCGCGTCAGCCGCATCGTCGTCCGGCGTTTCGGTTAGACCGAGAAGTGCGCGCACCATAAACGCGACCTGATTCTTCCCAGCGGCGCCGCGGCCGACCGTCGCTTGTTTGATTCGGGTCGGCGCATATTCAAAAACCGGCAACCCGTTTTCGGCCGCGGCCAGAATCGCCGCCCCGCGCGCCGCGCCCAGCAGAATCGCAGTCTTGTAACTCTGGACGTAAATCCCCGATTCGAGCGCGCAACAATCGGGCTCGTGCTCGCGAATCAAGTCTGCCAGTTGATCTCGAATTGCCACCAAACACGACGACGAACGGACCGATTGCGCATTGTGGATTGTCCCAAAGTAAAGCGCGCGCGCGTGGCCGTTGCTCGCATCGACAATCGCCACGCCGGTGTTGCGAAGAGAAGCATCGATTGCGAGCACTCGCATGTCAGTGAGCAAAACCCAACGCCAGAAAAATACAGCCGGCGACGCCGAAAAGCAGACTCACGACCCAAAAGCGGCGCTTCTTCGTCAACGCGGAGATCGCAGCAATCGCGATCGCGATCTGAAACATGGTTACGCTTCGCGCGAAAATTTCGTGCTGGTGAAAATTGGACTTGGCCTCGGCTTCCTTTTCGTTCGCCTCTTTCTGAATATCTCTTTGTTCCTCCTGATATCGCTCGGCCTTTCCCCGGTCTTCCTCGGTGGCAGCACCGCTTAAGGACATTTTCGCATCGAGCACCGAGGCTTTGATTCCTTTCGCTTGGTAATAAGCCCATTTATCTGCGCTTTCGATCTGGCTCATCATCGCCTCATTCGCGTGCATCCCGGAAAGAAGTCCGGCGATGGCGGCGAGGACGGCGAGAATTGCGGTGCTCAGCGCGACCCAGGAAATCCACGATTCGCCGCTGTACTCGGCAGTGTGATGCGTTTGTTCCTGCAGATGTTCCAAAGGAACTTCAGCCTCTTCCATTTGCGCTCACTCTAAGATCGACATCTGGGCGTTCAAGGCCGAAACGTATCGCGCGTGAGCGGCAAAAAGACCAAGCCCGGCCTGGCCCGGCGAATTCTGAATTCGCTTGGGCCCGGTGTTATCACCGGCGCGGCGGATGACGATCCCTCCGGCATTGCAACTTACTCAATTGCCGGCGCCCAACACGGACTCGCGCTGTTGTGGACGGCGCTGCTCACCTGGCCGCTGATGGCGTTTGTGCAAATGATGTGCGCGCGCATCGGCATGGTGAGCGGACGCGGATTGGCCGGAGCGATTCGTCAAAGGTTCCCGCGGCCGGTCGTGCTTGGCGCCGCGCTCGCGCTCTTCGCCGCGAACTCCATCAATGTTGGAGCTGATCTTTCAGGAATGGCCGATGCCGCTGAGATGCTGACCACCATCAATTCACACATTTACGTCGTCGTTTTCGGCGTCGGCATTTCACTGGCGACGATTTTTTTCCGTTATCACCAGATCGCGACGATCTTGAAGTGGCTGGCGCTGGTTTTGTTCGCCTACGTCATCACCGGGTTCATCGTTCATCCGGACTGGTCGATGATCTCGCGCGCAGCGTTGATACCTTCATGGCCGAAGAACCATGATCAATGGGGCGCTCTCGTCGCCATTCTCGGGACAACGATCAGCCCCTATTTATTTTTCTGGCAGGCGTCGCAGGAAGTCGAGGAAGACAAATCCAAAGGCCGCCGCATGCTTTATCAGCGTTTCGGTGCCAGCTCGCGTGAAATCATCGACCGCAAGATCGACGTCGACCTCGGCACCTTCTTTTCGAACCTGGTGATGTTCTTTATCATTGTGACGACTGCGCTGACGTTGCACGTTCACGGCCTAACGAATGTCGAGAGCAGCAAAGACGCCGCCGAAGCTTTGTTCCCGTTGGCGGGAAGATTTGCCGGCACGCTTTTCACCGTCGGCATAGTGGGCGTCGGCTTGCTCGCAATCCCAACCCTGACCGGTTCCGCGGCCTACGCTCTGGCCGAAACATTCGCCTGGCGCCAAGGGATCGACGAGCGCTTTCGCGGCGCGCGTCCGTTCTATCTTGTGATCATCGTTTCTACCTTCATCGGCATCACGATGGATTTTCTGAACGTGAATCCTGTTCGCGCACTTTACTGGACCGCGATTATTAACGGTCTCCTCGCGC
>Ga0209328_10000020_pt1 | contig 26314 bp, 31 predicted proteins | sample JacPinW_OM3H0_M1_FD_187954 | JGI IMG/M metagenome (GOLD analysis project Ga0209328, IMG submission 187954) | Forest soil microbial communities from Algoma, Ontario, Canada - Jack Pine, Ontario site 1_JW_OM3H0_M1 (SPAdes) (version 2) | ecosystem: Environmental > Terrestrial > Soil > Boreal... | reverse complement strand
CCGATCGGCGGCGTGAAGGAGAAAGTGCTGGCGGCGATCCAGGCCGGGATTACCACCGTCATGCTTCCGGCGCGGAACCGTAAGGACCTCGAGGACGTGCCGGAAAAGGCGCGCAATCGAATTCGGTTCGTCTGGCTTGAACGTGTTGACGATGCGATCGACGCCGCCCTCAATCCTCCGCAAACGCGCGAGCCGGGCGTGTCCCGAACCTCCCCCACGGCGCCGCCGGACCGGCAGGTGGCGCGTTCCCGGTAGCAGCGGGATCAACGGGATCCTGCGCTGGCTTCTCACATTTGATGTTTCGAAATTGACCGACGTCAGGGCCGCGGCGGGCGATCTCTTTCATGGAGATAAAAGGCCCGCCGTGAGATCACCATCATGCTCGAACGTACCCCCAATTTCTTCACCGCCAGGCATCACGCGATGCATGTGCCCCGCACCATGTTCGCCGCGGCGATCGGCCGCTTCGGCGGACCTGAGGTGATTACCCCTCACGCCCTGCCGGTCCCGGCAGTGGACGCCGGCGAAGTCTTGATCGCCGTCGACACCGCAGGCGTTGGCCGATGGGACGCCGACGTCCGGGAGGGATATTTTGCGGCGCGCAAACCGCACTTTCCGATGGTTCTCGGCTTCGATGGCGCCGGCGTCGTCGCTGCGGTCGGCTCGCGGGTGCGGCGGCTCAGAGTCGGTGACGAAGTCTATTCCTACAACTGGCAGAATCCGAAGGGCGGCTTTTACGCAGAATATGTCGCGGTGCCGGCCGACAAGGCCGCGCCGATCCCCAAGCGGCTGGATCTGCGGCATGCCGGGGCGATCCCGATCACGGGATTGACCGCGCTGCAGGGCATCGACGACGCGCTCGGTTTGAAGAAGGGCGAGACCATCATCATTCATGGCGCGTCGGGAGGCGTGGGAACGCTGGCGGTGCAATTCGCTAGGCTGCGCGGTGCGCGGGTGTTTGCCACTGCATCGGGCAAGGACGGGATCGAATTGGTGCGAGAGATGGGCGCACATATGGTTGTCGATGGCAGGCGCCCCGATATCGACGATCACGCGCGCCGCTTTGCAGCTGAGGGCGTCGATGCCGTGCTGGCTCTCGCCGGCGGAGACGCATTGGAGCAATGTCTGAAAGCGCTCCGGCGCGGCGGCCGTCTTGCGCACCCCAACGGGGTCGAGCCTGCGCCGAAGAAGCGGCGCGGCATGACGCTGATCCGCTATGACGGCATCTCCGGAGTCCGCGAATTCGAGCACTTGAACGAGGCGGTGCAGGCCGCAAGGCTCAAAGTTCCAATCTCGGAATGCTATCCCCTCACCCAAGCCCGCAAGTCTCACGAGCGCCTTGCCGAAGGTCACGTGATCGGAAAAATTGTCCTCGCCGTGCATGGCGAGTAGTCTCTGGTGGCTAGCGATCCCGGACGGGAACCTGCAACGCACGCGATCAAGGCCGAGAAGAAGCCATTGGCCGCCGATCGGATGCGTGAAAGTCTTGCGGCGATGAAGGCTGACCGTCGCTGGACATTCGGCCATAATTGACATGGAACACCTCCGCCATCGCCAGGATAGCTCTTTTCCCGTCGGGCGGCTGAGTTTCGGCGATTTTCAGAATGGACTCATGGCATTCATCCAGCAAGCTCTGTTGCATTGGACTATCCCTAAACTCGGCCCACCCTGAAGGAATTTTCGCGATCACAATTGGTTCCAAAGTTTTTCATTTTGTGACGCCGAAACATTAGGCCGGGCCAACACGGCTCTACACTCTCGCGGCACGATGCGCTCGAGCCGTGCATCAACCATTCGCCTCACAAATGCGATTGCGATGGCGACGATTAGCTGCCGGGCCCGCGGGCAGGTCCCGCCGATTGCGAGTACCGATCTTCTCACGCACTGATCGTCGCGAACGTTCTGTTTCGCATACCGCCCGATTAGACCGTGAGGAGCAGATATCGGGCCCAACCTCTGGTCCCATCGGCTATTTTGCAAGTTTCTTGCGTATGGTGCTGGTGCCCGTGGGCAGCGCTGCATCGGCGCTGTGACGCATATCAACGCGCACGACACCCGCGCCGCTATGGAGATATCCATCCCGGCTATCTCGAACAGGCGTCGCAAAGCGAGTTCTGACCCATCCAAGTTCGAAACGCCGGACGATGAGTCGGCGCTGCGCCACACCGGTATCGGCTTCATGGGCGACATGCCGTGGGGGACGCATGTCTGCCTTTTCTACGAAACCCCGCACGACCTGCTCGATACAGCCGTTTGCTATTTCGAAGCAGGGTTGAAGAGCAACGAACTCTGCGTGTGGGCAGTCTCTGATCCGGTTTCACTACGGCAGGCGGAGCAAGCCTCCATCGTGCGACGGAAAGGTAGTTGGGAGTTTCTGGAAACACCCGAACTCAAGCGGGCCAAGCAGGAAATCAGAAGGCTAAATTGTCTTGTCGAAGCCGTTCCCGGGCCATGACACCTTGACTCCCAAAGAACGTGTGGCGCTGGCTCAGAATATTCGGGGCGCCTCCAGCAAGGAGGCCGCACGGACATTCGGCGTCAGCCCGCGTACCGTCGACTTCCATCGGGCCAATCTGCTGAAGAAACTCGGCGCCAGGAGCGCCGCTGATCTCGTGCATGAAGTTCTCCGCGAATGACGCGGAGTGACTGCCTCCGCTAAGGTCTGCAAGAATGCGGAGACGCCCTGTTGACAACCGTCAACGCACCCATCGTAGCCCATGAAATAGATTGAACTCGCGCTGCAAAAGCAGCGGAGATTCAGGCGGCCGGACACCGGGTCGCGGATGGGAGCATATCATGGCTAGTACCACGTTCAATTCCGCCCCTGACTTTAAATCACATCCGGCGGCACAGACACTCGTTCAAAACTGGTGGCTATTCCTGCTGCGAGGCATCCTCGGCATTATCTTCGGATTGCTTGCGCTGATCTTTCCCGGCCCGACGATACTGTCGCTGGTGCTGCTGTTCTCCGCCTATATGCTGGTGGACGGAATCTTCGGTATCGTCTCAGCCGCAAGGGCGATCCGCCACAAGGAGGACCGCTGGGGATTGCTGATATTTGAAGGGCTGCTCAATATCGCCGTCGGCATCGCCGCTTTCCTCTGGCCAGGTCTTACCGTTGTAGCGTTCGTGTGGCTGGTTGCCGCCTGGGCGATTGTCACAGGCGGGCTGCTGACGGCTGTGGGCTTCCGTTTGAACATCGACCATGGCAGGTGGTGGATGGTTCTGGGCGGGCTGTTGTCTCTTGCCTATGGCGTGCTGCTGATCATCGCGCCGTTGATCGGAGCCATCGTGCTGACATGGTGGATCGCGGCCTACGCGCTCGCTTTCGGCATCGCGTTGGTCATATTCTCCTTCAAGCTTCGGTCGCGACAGCACGAGCTGGTCAGCCCTACCCCTGTAGGAAGAACCGCTTAGGCGGAATCGATGACACCAAGGACATCGCACCACCATCGACGCCGAAAAGGCCGGGCAGATGCCCGGCCTTTTCAAAAAATTGAAACGATGGCAACGGACGACGAGATCGCCGAAAGCCTGATCGAGACTTTTCCTGCGAGCGATCCTCCGGCGTGGGTCGCCTTGGCCCGTGTCGGCACTCCCGAGCGAACGAAGTCCCCCCGCGCTAGAAAAGCAAAACAGCTCTGATTGACATATTTCGATGGCTCGCCTGCAAAATTGTGCTGCCGGGCGTTAAATTACGGATATGTAGGTCATTTTTTACGGTGAAAAACTTTGTCATCCGGGTAACGCCAATTTGACGTTGCTAACCCCACAAGACAGGTATCAAATTGATCCGGGCCGCCTCGAACGTAACTCAAGGCGCAAGCCATGCCGTGGACGGAGCCGCTTGCAGATCCCAACGAGCTACGGCGCTGCATCCGCGATCTCGTCGCGCTCTCAACGTTGCCGGCGGGATGGCTAAAGTACGATATGCGCCAGATCGGCGGCAGCATGGTCGCCGCGCTGGTCTCGATGCTGGATGCCGATTTCGTTTTCATTGCACTCCCCGACCAGGGCGATCAGATCAATACCGAACTAGCCCGCGGCAGTCTCGCGCCCGAAGGCCTCAAACGTGTGCAGGCATTGCTGCAGCGTGAAAAGGCAACGCTCGGCAGCGGACCGGAATTCATCCTGTCCGACCCATCCGACGGCCGCGACCTCCACGTTGTGACCGCGCCGATCGGGTTCGGAGGCGATGCAATACTCGCCGCAGGCTCTCGCCGCGACACGTTTCCGAGCAGAACAGAGAGGCTGATCCTCAATACCGGGGCCAATCAGGCGGCGATTGCCTTCCAGCAGTGGCTGGGAGACGCCGAGAAAAGACGATTTACGGCGGTGGTACAGCGAACCACCGATTTCGTTGGCATCGCATCGCTGAGCGGCCAGGTTCAGTACATCAATCCGGCAGGTCTTCAATTGGTGGGACTTGACACACTCGATGACGCGTTGCGGCTTCACGTGCTCGATTTCGTTTCGCCGCAAGATCGCAAGACCGTACAGGACGAAGTCTGGCCTCTGGTGCTTCGTACCGGCAGGTGGAAGGGAGAGCTTGAGCTCAGGCATTTTGGATCCGGTGAACCAATCGCCTTCCTGATCGACGGCTTCAGGATCGACGATCCGCGAACCGGAGAGCCGATGAACATTGCGACGGTCAGCCGCGATCTGACCGCGCAAAAGGATTCGGAAGCGGCGCTGCGTCATTTGAACGAAACTCTGGAACGACGCGTAGAGGAACGAACGTTTGAACTGGCAGACGCCAACCGGCGACTTCTCGCGGAGACGCTCGAACGCGAGCAAGCCGATTTGCGCTTTCAGAAACTGCAGAACGAACTCTCGCGCGCAGCGCGCCTGACAGCCGCCGGCCAGATGGCCGCCGCTTTTGCGCACGAAATCAGCCAGCCGTTGACGGCGGTCGTCAATTCAGTCAATGCGGCGAAGCGGCTGCTTGCGGGTGGGGGACAGGTCAATTTTATGACCGCGCAGGAAGTTGCTGGCGAAGCTGCCGAGCAGGCATTGCGGGCAAGCGAAATCGTCCGCAGCCTGCGCCAACTGGTCTCCGGGAGCGAGACGGAAAGGCGAATAGAAGCGCTTCCTTCGATGATCGAGGAAGCGAGCGGCCTGGTATTGAAGAGCATCGCGCCGGCGGCATTGCGTCTGAAGTTTGAATTCGATGACGGCGCACGAACCGTAATGGTGAACCGGGTTCAAATCCAGCAAGTCATCGTCAATCTGATCCGGAACGCGTTTGAAGCGATGGCCGATCAAGAACCGCGGGAGGTCACGCTTTCGACGAGGGCTCTCGACGACGAGACGATCGAGATTGCCGTCGCCGATGTCGGACCAGGAATTCCCTACGAAATTGCAGGCCGATTGTTTGAGTCGTTCGTCTCGAGCAAGCACGACGGCATGGGATTGGGACTGTCAATTTCGCGCTCGATAATCGAAGCGCATGAGGGGCAGTTGAATGCGGAGCCGAATCCCGCAGGGGGAACCATCTTTCGTTTCACCCTTCCGTCCGGTGGAGTGGCAGATGGCTGAACGAACCGTCTACATTCTGGACGACGACGTCGCCGTGCTTCGTTCGCTGGAGCGTTTGCTGAGTTCCGCCAGTTTCGAGCCGATCGCCTTCGACAATCCGGATGCATTTCTGGCGGCAGCCAAGACATTCAAGACAGGTTGCGTGCTGCTGGATGTCCGCTTGCCCGGCATGAGCGGACTGGATGTCCAGACGCAACTGCTCAAGATGAGAACCGACCTCGCGGTTATTGTCGTGACCGGTCAAGGGGATATTCAAACGGCTGTTCGCGCGATGAAGGCGGGTGCAACCGATTTCCTGGAGAAGCCATACAGCGACCACGCTTTGCTCGGGTCGATCGAGATGGCCTTCGGCAAAGGGACCTTCTCCGATCGCGATCGCGATATCGCCGACGCCGCCCGGCGGGTGGCAACCCTCAGTCCGCGCGAACGCGAAGTCCTTGAGGGGCTGCTGACGGGCCGGCCGAACAAGTTGATCGCCTATCACCTCGGAATCAGCGTGCGCACGGTCGAGGTCCACCGCGCGCGCATGATGGAGCGGCTGGGAGTGCGTCAGCTCGCAGAGGTCATACGCCTGGGCGTCATTGCAAGGCTGAGCACTTTCCTGCCCGACAACAAGCGAAGGGGCTAGACCGCAATCCTGCCTGGCCGCAATCGCTTCAGGCCGCCATCGAGCCCTCGCCAGAGCGGTCTTCCAGAGCGCCCCGGTTCAGAATTTTGACCGTTCGCTTGCCTGCCAGGGTAATGACGCCGCGCTGCTGCAGGTCGGTGATGGAGCGGCAGACCGTCTCGACCGAGACCGCGAGATAATCGGCGATATCATAGCGCGAGACCGGCAGTTCCACTTGCCCCTTGGTTTCTGATGCACGCCCGGCAAGCGAGAGCAGGAAAGAGCCGACCTTCTCGAGAGCGGTGATGCCCCCGAGGATCAGGAGTTGGTCCTGGGATCGGGAAAGGGACTGGAGCGCGACTTCGCGGAGCTCCCGCGCGAACTGAGGGTCGCGCTCGGCGAACTGTTCGACCCGGCCGCCAGGGTAGCTTGCCAGCACGGTCTCCTCGACGATGGCTTCGGTCGTCCCCTCCCTCCTGGTGTCCGGGATAAAGAAGAAATCCCGCGGCAACATCAGATCGACGATTTGCCGCCGGCCGTCCGAGCGGATCGTGCATCGCCGGACCGCGCCGGCGATCACGTAATACCAGTGGCCTGCAGACCCCGAACTATTGGGAATTTCCTGGCCACGATGGCAGCGCATAATTGTGGCAAATGCATCCAGGCGCTTCAACGCATGGGGTTGCGCCGAAAGTATCCGCCGATAGTAGTCTGCTGGATGGCTTCTCGCTTTCATGACCGCATCCTTTTGTCTCGAAAACCCCTTGGCGTCGTGAGGAACGCAGCGCCCTTCGAACAAACCGTCTCGCATCTCTAAAGATCAGGCCATTAGGAGAATCTGCTTACCGTAAAACTACGTAACACAGTCCGCGGATAACACCCGGATAACACCCTGCGGAGAGCGAACATTGAAGTGCTCAAAATTGATTGCAATCAACGACGTAACTGGGTTGGGGCCCTAACAGCAACACGCTGCGGCGAGCCGCCAATCTGGCACGAGGCAGAAACAGAGGTAGAAAAATGTCACCTATCCTAGCTGCCGGAACCGTTGCGCCGAACTTCACGCTGCGTGTCACCCCTAATCAAAACCTCACGCTCACGGACCTGCGGGGAAGGCCGGTAATCCTGGCGAACGATCATGGCCAACTTGAAAATTCCAGTCTCGCATAGTGATCACATCCGCGGCCCTGCAAACGCGCCGATTACGCTTGTCGAATACGGCGACCATGAATGTCCGCATTGCGCGCGGGCTCATCCCATCGTCAATCAGGTTCGATTGTCGTTTCGTCGGCGTCTGCAATTTGTTTTCCGTCATTTCCCACTGACCGAAATACACCCGCATGCCGAGATCGCCGCCGAAAGCGCGGAGTTCGCCGGCGCAGCGGGGCTGTTTTGGGATATGCACGATGCCTTGTTCGAAAACCAGAGCCCGCTGAGGATCACCACGATTTTCCCGATCGGCGCGGAGCTCGGGCTTCCCGAAGCAGCAATGCGCTTGAGACGGGCCAGTTCAGAAACAAGGTGCGCAGCGATTTCATGGGCGGCGTCCGCAGCGGCGTCAACGCCACACCGACCTTTTTCATCAACGGCGTGCGGCACGATGGTGCGTATGATTACGCGTCGCTGGTGGCGGGAATCCAGATGCACACCGCCGCCGACACCAGCACGTGACGGATTTTTCGAGACAGCCGCTCAGATCAGGATGACGCTCAGATCAGGGTGACCTTTTTCGATAAAGATCGTTCGAATTGACGATCGTCAGTGCTGTCTTGATCTCCCCGAATTATCCATCCGTCCATGCAAAACTTCTCAGGAGAGAACCATGCTTGCCTTCACAGGATTCCGAACCTCGCTGAAACCTGGCACAGATGCAACTTCCTCGCTCGCCGGACGAAGACGCTCTTTCGACTGGATGATCTGGACGGCGCTTGCGATGTTCCTCGCGACGAGTTCTGCGCTGCCGCAAGCCGGTGTATCACTCGTCAAGGTCGACCTTTCGGTCGTCGCGCAAGGGTATCGGTTGAGCAAGGTGATCGGCAGCAGCGTCATCAACGACAAGAATGAAAAGATCGGCACCATCGATGACTTGATCGCGGACAAGGACAAGAAACTGTTGAGTTTCGCAGTCCTGCAGGTCGGTGGCTTCCTCGGTGTCGGCGGGCGCCTGGTGGCGGTGCCGTTCGACAGTCTTGTCATCGACGATAAGGCAGGCAAGGTCACGCTCCCCGGTGCGACAAAGGACGAGCTGAAGAAATTGTCGCAATTCAACTATCCGGCGTGACCGAACTGGAAAAAACGATGCTTGCATCGTCAGACGATGTCCTGGACAAGGTCCGCACCCGTGAGGTGACGGGCGTCTTCCATTCGCGGAAGGCGCTCGTCGATGCCGCGGAAGAGCTGCTGGTGTCAGGGTTCGACCGCGCCGATATCGATGTCAGTGCATCGTTCGATGAGCTGCAGCGGCGATTGAGCTACGGCGCGATCCCTGCCCCGGATATTGCCGATGTCCCGACCGCGCCGCGGCAGCCTTTTTTGGGCGACGACGATGTAGAGGTCGCGGACGCCGTCGTCGGCTGCGTCGCCGGTGGCGCTGCGGCAGTCGCCATGGCGTTCTTTCTTGTCGTAAAGGACTTCAGGCCGATCCCGGTCAGCATTTTATCGGTTCTGACCGGGTTCATTATAGGCGGCGGGGCGGTGCTTTGGGCGCGTCGGCGGTTGCAGCGCGAGCGCGCGCGAGGATTAGAGAAGCTTGCCGAAGCTCACGGCTTGCTGATTTGGTTACGCTTCCGATCCCCGGAGCAGGAAACCCGAGCTCAGGAAATTCTAATGCGGCATGGCGGGGAAGCCGTCCATGTTCACGAAATTGAGCTCGCGAAACGGCCGGAAGATCTTCCGCTCCACGAGCTGCGGCCCGACCCCTGGCTGGGTGACGAACGGCTCGGGCAGCCATAGCCGGGCGACGTTCGCAAGGTACCGTCCTCACGACGACGCTCCCTCCCCGTGAACGATAAACTTGAGACGGAAGTTGATGGTCGTCATAGCCGCGATCGCCGTTTCTCCTAAATTGGCCGCGATCGGCAACGTCATCAGCCGAGCCCGCAAATCCCACTTTTGTCCAGATGAGGAGCCACGATCATGAAATCCGACAGTGAAATAGAACGCGATGTTCGGGACGAGCTGAAATGGGATCCGGACCTTGACGCTTCGGATATTGCGGTCTCGGTCAAGGATGGCGTTGTCACGCTGGCGGGCTTTACCAAGAGCTACACCGACAGGCTCGAAGCCGAGCTGGCCGCGAAGCGGATCGCCGGCGTTCGCGCAGTCGCGAACGATATCGAGGTCCGGCTGCCTGCGATCGATCAACGCCCCGATCCGGACATTGCGCGCGACGCGGTGTCGGCCCTGAAGGCCGAATTGCCGATCTCCCATGACCGGATCAAAGTCATCGTCAAGGATGGCTGGGTAACTCTGGAAGGCGCGGTGGAGTGGCAATATCAAAAAACCACCGCTGAAAACGCCGTGCGCAAGGTGAAGGGCGTCAAGGGCGTGACCAACGTCGTCACGGTGAAGCCCAAGGTGCAACCCTCGGAGCTTCAGCACAAGATTATGGAAGCGTTCAAGCGAAACGCCGAGGTCGACGCCAATCGGATCACCGTCGAAGCCAACGGCAGTGAGGTGATACTGAAAGGCACTGTTCGCTCCTGGATCGAACGCGAGGAAGCCGAACGCGTCGCCTGGTCGGCGCCCGGCGTCACCAAGGTCGAAGACCGGATCGTGGTCAGTCCGTAAAGCCGCCACCTTGCTCGCACCCAACGACAAGTCCTCAAGCTGAAAAAGGAGAATCCCATGAGGTTAAGATCACTAGTTCCGTCTCGAGAGCCCAACGCATTGATGCCGCCTGGCTTCGGATTGTTCGGCCTGCATCGCGAGATCGACCGGCTGTTCAACGAATTCGCGCAGGGAGTAGGACCCGACGGCGCAAAGAATATCGTTCCCAGCATCGAAATCTCGGAGACCGACAAGGCGATCGAGATCAGCGCGGAGATGCCAGGGCTCGAGCGCAAGGATGTCGAGATAACGATCGAGGATGACACGCTCACCATCCGCGGCGAGAAGAAGATCGAGGAAAACCAGAAGGACAAGAACGTCCAGCATAGCGAGCGGGCCTATGGCGTGTTCCTCCGCGTGCTGCAATTGCCTCCCGGCATCGATCTGTCGAGCGTGCAGGCAACCATGTCGAACGGGGTTTTGAAGATCACGATTCCGAAGCCGGCCAAACCCGAGCCAAAGAAGATCGAGGTCAAGGAAGAGCCCAAGCAAGAGACCAAGCAAGCCGCTTGACGTCCCCCGAGCGGTCGCGGGACGCGCTTGCCGTTTTCCTCCCGACGCGCTTCGCGCGTCCCGCATGTGATCGAAGATAGCCGCTTACACGCATCTAATGAACAAGGAGCCTGATCATGGCGAAAGCAATTGGCATCGATCTCGGTACTACCAACTCTTGCGTTGCCGTGATGGAAGGAAACAAGGCCAAGGTCATCGAGAATGCCGAAGGCGGCCGCACCACGCCGTCGATGGTCGCTTTCACCGATGATGGCGAAATCCTGGTCGGGCAGCCGGCCAAGCGCCAGAGCATCACCAATCCGGAAAACACGATTTATGCCATCAAGCGGTTGATCGGCCGGCGCTATGACGACCCGATCACCGCGAAAGACAAGGCGATGGTGCCCTACCATATCGTGCCTGGCGATAACGGCGACGCATGGGTCGAGATCAGAGGCAAGAAATACTCACCCAGCCAGATCAGCGCGTTCATTCTAACCAAAATGAAGGAAACGGCCGAAGCCTATCTCGGCAGCACTGTAACGCAGGCGGTGATTACCGTGCCGGCCTATTTCAACGACGCGCAGCGTCAGGCGACCAAGGATGCCGGCCGGATCGCCGGTCTTGAAGTATTGCGTATCATCAACGAGCCGACCGCGGCAGCGCTGGCTTACGGACTCGAAAAGAAGGGGAGCGGCAAGATCGCGGTATACGATCTTGGCGGAGGCACGTTTGACATTTCTATCCTCGAGGTCGGCGACGGCGTGTTCGAGGTCAAATCGACCAATGGTGATACCTTCCTCGGCGGTGAAGATTTCGACAAGCGGATCATCGACTATCTGGCTGACGAATTCCGTAAAGAAAATGGCATCGATCTGCGCAAGGACCGCCTTGCGCTGCAGCGGCTCAAGGACGCCGCCGAAAAGGCCAAGATCGAGCTTTCGAGCGCCACCCAGACCGACGTCAATCTGCCGTTTATCACGGCGGATCAGAACGGGCCGAAGCATCTGAACATCAAGCTCTCGCGCGCGAAGCTCGAGGCCCTGGTCGACGACCTGATCCAGCGCACCATCGAGCCGTGCAAAGCCGCATTGAAGGACGCAGGCCTGCAGCCGTCCGACATCAACGAGGTCGTGTTGGTCGGCGGGCAAACCCGGATGCCGAAAGTCCAGGAAACCGTGCAGAAACTGTTCGGGCGTGAGCCGCACAAGGGCGTCAATCCGGACGAAGTGGTCGCGATCGGCGCCGCGATCCAGGCCGGCGTGCTGCAGGGCGACGTCAAGGATGTCTTGCTGCTCGACGTGACCCCGCTGTCGCTCGGCATCGAGACGCTCGGCGGCGTCATGACAAAACTGATCGACCGCAACACCACCATTCCGACCAAGAAGAGCCAGGTTTTCTCCACCGCCGAGGATAATCAAACCGCGGTCACCATCCGCGTCTTCCAGGGCGAGCGAGAGATGGCGGCCGACAACAAGCTCCTCGCCCAGTTCGACCTGGTCGGGATCCCACCCGCGCCGAGAGGTGTCCCGCAAATCGAGGTCACCTTCGATATCGACGCCAACGGCATCGTCAACGTATCGGCCAAGGACAAGTCCACCGGCAAGGAGCAGAGCATCCGGATTCAGGCATCCGGCGGCCTGACCGAGGCTGATATCCAGAAGATGGTCAAGGAGGCCGAAGCTCACGCCGAAGAGGACACGCGCCGCAAGGAGCTCGTCGAAGCGCGCAATCAGGCCGATGCGGCGATCTATACTACCGAGAAAGCACTGAAAGAGGCGGAGACGAAGATTCCCGCCGACCTCAAGAGAGAGGTCGAGCAGGCGATCGCCGACACGAAGCAAAGCCTGACGGCGGAGAATCCGCAAACCATTCGCCAGGCAACGGAACGACTGATGCAGGCGGCATCCAAGATCGGCGAAGCCCTGAATCGCGCCGCCGCGCGAGGCGCCGGTGGTGGAGGTGGGCAAACGGGGTCGTCCGGCGGCGGAAGTGGCTCCTCGGGTGACGACGTCGTCGATGCCGAATTCGAAGAAGTCGATCCTCGCGACCGCAAGGCGTCCTGAAGCAGGAGGCCTTGCGCGTGACGCGCGGCGGCAAGATATCGGAGTAGTGAGGTTTAGGAGTACGACATGGCGACCAACACCATGGACAACGATGTCGACCGGTCAGTTACCGGCCAAAGCAAAGACGAAAGTAAAGAAACCGATCTGGCATCCGAAATTGTCTCTTTGCGCGACCGCTTGATGCGAGCGCTGGCCGAGACGGAGAATACCAGGCGCCAGGGCGAACGGCGCGCGGAAGACGCCCAGCAATACGCGATCACGAATTTTGCCCGCGAGTTGCTGCAAGTCGTTGACAATCTGCGCCGGGCCATCGAGGCCCGCGCGGCCGATCCGAGCGCGCAAAGGTCAGACGGATTGCTGGAGGGCGTCGCGGCGACCGAGCGCGTTCTGATGCAAATTCTTAACCGCTTCGGCGTCAGGGAAATCGGCGCGCTCAACGAGCCGTTCGATCCCAAGAAGCACGAAGCGGTCATGGAAACGGATGAGACCGAACAGCCCCCTGGGAGCGTGGTCCAGGTTCTGGAAGACGGCTACATGCTTCACGACCGCCTGTTGCGGCCGGCGCGCGTGGTCGTGGCCAAGTCCGCGCAACAACCGTTGCAGGCGGCAGAACAATGAGACCACATTCGCCCGGCTTTGCCGGCGTGCAGACAGGAGTGGGCATTGGCCGCGGATCCCTACACAACGCTGGGCGTGAACAAGGGCGCAACGCAAGACGAGATTCAGAAGGCCTATCGGCGCCTGGCGAAAAAACTGCACCCGGACCTCAATCCCGGCAACAAGGCTGCTGAAGAAAAGTTCAAGGAGATCTCGGCCGCCTACGATCTGCTGGGTGATCCGGACAAGCGCGCGCGCTTTGACCGCGGCGAAATCGACGCCTCTGGGGCGGAGCGGCCACGCCAGCAACAATATTACCGAGATTTCGCCGATCAGGACGGCTGGTCAGCCTACACCAGCAATTCCGGTTTCGCTGATTTCGGCGATTACGCTGGAGCTGAAGATATTCTCTCGGAGATTTTCGGCCGCGAAGGCCGTGCGGGCCGCCGCCGGCGGGGCCAGGACGTCCGCTATCACCTCGAGCTTTCCTTTCTGGATGCCGTCAATGGCGGCAAGCAATCGATTATCCTCCCTGACGGCAGTACGCTCGACGTCAATATCCCGCCGGGAACGCGGGATGGCCAGATTCTGCGCTTGAGGGGTAAAGGCCGACCGGGAGTGGGCGACGGTCCGCCCGGCGATGCGCTGATCGAGATCAGCGCGCTGCCGCATCCCTACTTCACCCGCAAGGGCGACGACATCCATCTGAATTTGCCGATCTCCCTGAAGGAGGCGGTGCTGGGCGCCAAGGTCAAGGTGCCCACCCCCGGTGGGACGGTCACGGTAGCGGTGCCAAAATGGTCGAACACCGGTCGCGTTCTCCGGCTGAAAGGACGCGGCGTGCCGCGTGCCGATGGCAGCAAAGGTGATGAATACATCAAACTGATGCTGATGCTCCCGGAAAAGCCGGATCCGAAACTCGAAGCGTTCGTCGCGGAGTGGCAGCCTGTGGAATACAGTCCGCGGCAATCGATGGGAGTGTGATGATGGAGACCCAGGAGTTCATCGCCCGATCGCATCTTGATGCTCCGACACTTGATGCCTGGATAGAGGCAGAATGGCTGGCGCCTCTCACCAGCGGCAAGACCCCGCTCTTTTCCGACGCCGACCTCGCGCGGGCGCGGCTGATCCAGGATCTCAGGCTGGATTTCGGCGTGAACGACGAGGGCGTCGCGATCATTTTGCATCTGCTCGATCAATTGCACGGGCTGCGCTGCCTGGTGAGGGATATTCACGCGATGGAATTAGCCGATCGCGCCAAGGATGTCGGCTGACGGGCGCCGCACCAAGGCGGCCGGCGTCTCAATGGAACTCATAGCGAAGGATGGCAGTCAGCGGAGCCCGATCCGGCAATTCGTCCTTCCGCGCACCCATCACCCTGGCTCCCGTATACAGCGCGCGCCGCGCGACTTCGTCGACCACGCCATAGTTCTCGGCATCATCGGAGGCAGAGTAAATGACGCTGCCGTCGATGTCGCTGACGAGGCCGGGAATGACCGCATCAAGATCGATGAGAAGCTGCTCGATGGCGCCTGCGGTTGCGGCATGCGCGGCGTAGGAGACGTCGGTGGTTGCAAGCCGTGGCTTTAGTTCGTCGTAGCGCGCGATCACCGCCTTCAGTTCGCGGGAGTAGAGGCGGTCGAGGATCGGGATTGCGGCGTCTTCCAACTCGGCATCCGTGCGCGTGTCCGGATTTCCCCCGATCATTTCATCGGCCAGCCTCGGATAGGTGTTGGCCGCGCGGAACATCGAGGCCAGCGGCTCCTCGGCGGCAAGAACCAGCGGTGCGCTCTGTCCTGCGAGCACGCCATGTATGGCGTGTTCGACCTTCCTGACATACTGCTGCAACAGCACCTTCTCGCCTTCCAGGTTCTGCAGCCTGCGGCGCGGGGCCCGCACATGAAAGGATGGACGACGCGTCGCTTCTTCCGCGCTGCCGGGAAGATCTGGAACTTGCTGCCGCTGCGGCGGGAAATTGGCAAACGCGTGGATCAGTCGAACGCTCTCCTCCGCCAGCGCGAGCACGAAGACGTCGTGCGGCGACGTCATGGCCCGTATCAGTGGCGTCAGGTGAAATCGGTCCGCCACTTCGGCCAACGGCTTCGGCCGGTTAGGCAGGCGGAACGTCTGCGTCATGCCTGTCGTGGCCAGTACCCCCAACCCGCTCGCCTGATAGTGCCAGAACTGCTCGATCGGATCTGGCTTTGCGCGTTGCAGCTTTCTGATCTTGTCCTCATCCTGGACGTCATGTTCAGGCCCTGCGAGCTGCTCGAAACGCTCCTCGAAAGCGCTAATGTCCTTCTTATTGGTACCGGCTTCCTTCAACTGCAACACTGCTTCCCTGGCGATATCCTTGAACGCCACGCGATTGACCCTGGCATCCTCACCTAACGGGGACGTCGGTAAATACAGAGAAACGCAAATCTCGCCCTTGATCTGCGCAAGGTGCTTGAACTCAGCGAGCGTTGGAATATCGATGTGAAGCATCGGCCCCTCGTTTAGCGCCGGCCCGGAGACATTCGCTCCGGATTGCGATATTCGCCGACGCGCCGTGCGCCGGCATTGATAGCCATCAAATCACGGCGGCCAACCCAGCGCCCACGCGAAAAAGCAGGTGGCGGCAAATCCGATCAAAGCGTGACCCCATTCCAGTAAGCCCCAGTCCCACATCAGTTGGCGCACCGGCGAGACCGCCCTCCCCGGCGGCAACGCGCAGAGCCAGACGTTGACCGGCACCATCACAAAATAGGCATATGGCCAGCTCGCCAGGATCGTGGTGCCACCAATGATCCAGCGGACGTCGCCGTTGGTCTTGAATTGGACGAAAGCGAAAATTGCCGAGATGACGGCAAAGACCGACAATATCAGGGTGCCGCGCCGGTTGCTCACCCTCCATTCCTTGATCATCTCGGGGCCGGAGAGCTTCAGCCGAGCAGGCTGTTCGACAAGACAGATATAAATCGCCGCACCCAGGAAGCTGGCGGCGGCAGCGTATGCGTATAAGCCTGGCCGCATCGTGTTGGCTCCTGATCCGGCTGGTTGTCCAGTCAATGCGACATGAACACGGGTGCGGTCATCGACTTCAGCATATTGCGGGTCACGCCGCCCAGAATGAGCTCGCGCAGCCTGGCGTGGCCGTAGCCGCCCATCACGATCAACGTTCCGGAAACGTCGGCGACGTAAGACAAGATCGCGTTGCAGACGTCGATGTCGGCCGCCGGGACTGTCACGATTTTGACCTTGACGTCATGGCGGGCCAGATGTTTCGCCATTTCGGCGCCGCGAATGACGTTCGGGGGATCATCCGTCTTTTCGTTCAGCACGATCAGCAGGTCGACCGTCCTCGCCTTGACGAGGAGCGGCAGCCCGTCATTGATGGCGCGCGCCGCCGAGCGGCTGCCGTCCCAGCAACACACCACGTGGTCGAGCTTTAATCCATCCTTCTGGATGTACGGCACCACGATGAGCGGGCGCCCGGACTCGAACAGGGAAGCTTCGATCATGTCGTCATTGTCCACGCCGTTCGGTTCGGACTGAATGAACACGCTGAGGTCGAAACGCCGGGCGAGTGTCGAGAAGATCGAGGGTGCGGCCGCCCCCATGGTCTTGAGCAGGCGGTGCTCGGCGGAAACCAGGCTGCGCCGGGCGGCGGCATCGAAGCGTTCGATCGCGGCCAAAGCGGCTTTCTCACTCTCGGCGATCGCCTGCGCCAGGATATCGGGTGCAATTTCCAGCGTGACATAGCCGGGAAACTCCGGCGCATATGCGAAGGCAACCCCGGCGACATGGGCGTCAAAGGTCTCCGCGATACTGATGGCAAAATCGCGGGCCGGATCGCGTGCGATTCGATCCTCGAGATTGACGATAATGTCCTTGATCATCGAAATACTCCCGCAGAGAACGTGAGGCTTCCCCCGGAGCATTGTCGAGGTCTGCGCTATCGAGAGCATTGATGGCGGTCAACGTGACCTGCCACTCGTTCATCAATGTGAACACCCGCCCGCTCACTCATCTCTCAGGAACCAAAACGGCTCATTGCAGTTTCCTGAGCACCGTTCCGGAAGCGTAGACACTTCCTTTTCTCCAGTCGGCGTTGCCTCGCGCGATCCGTGGTTTTTTGTGTTGTTGTATTTCGTCGCGATCGCCCTTGGTTCGTCGAATGTTTGGACTCGGTCCAGGGAGCCCATGCCTCGCTACTATTTTCATTTCCGGAGCGGATCGTCGATATTCGAGGACGACCTCGGTGAGGAATTTGTGGATGCCGCCGCGGCCTTGCAGCAAGCCAAGCGGATCGCCCTCGAACTGGCACGAGCCGGTGAACCCATGAACTCTGTAATCGTCGTAGCCGAGGGCGATCGGGAGCTTTTCGAGGTTCCGCTGTCGGAACACGGCAACTAGGACGGATGCCCCATATGCGAGGGCATCGGCGCAGCCCCTAACTGATGGGGCGAGACACGTGGGCCATGTCACCTGACGTCAGTCAGCCGGTCTCGGCAAGCGCTGGCATTGCCGCAATGTTGGGTGAACCCGCGGTCGCTCAGTAACAGTCCTCTACGCGGCGAATGTGCCAACCCCATCCGTCCCAAAAGCGTTCGCGCCGGATGTAGCATCGCGGGGCGAAATAGACCGGCTCGTAGTCGTAAGCGTAATAGGGCCTTGGTGCCGCGAGCGCAGCGCCGATGAGGGCGCCTGCCGCCAAGCCGCCGATGACGGGAGCGACGGGAAAACCATGGTGCCATCGAGCCTCCGCCGTCGTCGGGCTCGCCACTGCGCCGATTGCGAGCGTTGCACTAACTGCGAGCGTGACCAGGATTTTTTTCATCACACGACTCCACTTCTTCGATAACGTCCGACATCGACAAATGTAACTGATCGGCATTTGGCTGGCATTGGCGTTCGTCAAGAACCGGCTGCCGTTATCGAACGTACCAGTTGTTCTGCTTGCGGCGACACTCAACAAAGACGATTCCGGAGTTGATCACCGTCATGGCGACGAACCTGATGACCTGTCTGCTACGAAGCTGGCGTCCTTGGTCAATCTATCAACTTGAACGGGAGAATATCGATGGCCGTAACACTTAACCGAAGCGCATTCGAGCATGCAAAAGAACTCATCAACGAGGGAAGATTCGTGTTCGACGAGCGCGATGCCTGGAGCGAACACCAGCCGTCGGCGCAGCAGGAGAATGAGTTCATCCAACGCCATGGCTTCGCCGAATACGGCAAGTGGCATTTGGGGATCAACAACGAAAAACCCGAGGATACCAAGGGACATTACGAGTTTCCCTATGGAGATTTCAAAGACGTCCATCGCTGCGGGCTACTGTCGGCCGAAAGCCGCGCGGGCCAATACAAACATTATGACATCGAGAACGCGGCGGCCCATTTGCATGGAATGCTGGACGCCCGGAAAGGCGCGTCTTCCCCGAAGCACTCCCGCTCCTCGGGAAAGACAGCGCGCGGGTCCCGGCATCCGGCGCGATAACCGGTTTGCCTGCTCAGCGGTTTACGGCCCAAAACACCAGGCTGAACACCACGCTAAGGAGCAAACAGGTAATGAGCGGGAAGTAGAATGTCACATTTTCCCGCTCAATCACGATGTCGCCGGGGAGCCGTCCCAACCCGACCCGGCTCAGCAAGGGCCAAAGCAGGCCGGCCACCAGGAGCACGAGGCCCAGCATGATCAGAAAGCGCGCCATCGCCATGTATCCTCGCTGGTTGCTGCGTCAATTTTCCCGGCGCTGGCCGAACAATTGCAGCAGCATCATGAAAAGATTTATGAAGTCGAGATAGAGCGCGAGCGCACCGAGCACCGCTTTCTTATCCGCGATTTCGGCCGTGTCTGACTCTAGATACATCTGCTTGATTCGCTGCGTGTCGTAAGCGGTAAGACCAACGAATACGAGGACGCCGATCACGGAGACGGCGAACTGAAGGGCGCTTGACCCGACAAAGATGTTGACGATGGACGCGATGACGATGCCAATAAGTCCCATCAGAAGGAACGAGCCAAAACCCGAAAGATCGGATCTCGTGGTATAGCCGTAGAGGCTCATCGCGGCGTAAGTTGCCGCTGTGATGAAGAACACGCGCGCAATCGAGGCGCCCGTGAAGACCAGGAAGATGCCGCCCAGCGACAGCCCCATCACGGCGGCATAGATCCAGAATAGCACCATCGCCGTGGCCGCGCTCATCCGCTGGATGCCGAAGCTCAGCACCAGGACGAAGCCGAGCGGTGCCAGCATGACGATCCAGATCAGCGGCGTCGCGGCGATGGCCTGGTAGAAACCGGAAGCGGCGGCGGCGTATGCGACGATGCCTGTCAATGCAAGGCCGCCGGCCATATAGCCGTAGACGCACTGCATATAGGCCCGCAGTCCCGCGTCGATCCGGGCGCCGATCGGGGGCGGAAAAGCCATTCCCTCGGAAGGTCTTTGAGCGTTGGAATCGTAGTAGCTCATGGGCTGCTCCTGTGCGGTTGGCTGGACTTTTTCGGGCGCGGTATCATGGGTTGCATCAGTGCCGTCCCGATACGCTCGCGGACAACAGGTTGGCGATCTCCATCAGGAAGCGCCGTGCCGAGATCGTCGATCGACCAGGAGCAGTCCGATGACCAGCGCAAGCAGCAGGACCGCGAGCCCGTAAGCACCGGGAAACACCAGCCAGAAAACCAGCGCGCCCAGCACGGCGGCGGAGGCGACGACCCAGAGCAGCATCGCCGCCCCGATGCCGGCCATCACGAGCAGGAACGGCAGCAGCAGCAACACCACAGTGAGCACCACGATTCCCAACATCAATTGTTCGAGAATCACTGGAACCTCCGGATTCCGACAAGTCCGCTAGCGAGCATGCAGCGCGCGTTCGCAGCGAACCTGATCGGCGGTATAAGGCACGGCGGTCGGATCAAATGACTGCCACCCCGATTTGCGGTAAAGCTCCCTGCGCTCTTCAAGTTTCACCGCGCACTGGTTCATGATCGCCTCAATCCGCGGTAAGCCGGACTGCAGCACTTTTGCGATGACCAGCGCTCCGCCACGGCGCACGCCCTCGACATAAACCTGCGCGTCTTGCTCGCTGACGCCGGCATTGGTCAGCGCACCAAGCAGGCCGCCAGCCACGCCGCCGATCGCCATGCTGCCCAACAACGCCGCGAGCCATCCGGCGCCAACGACAGCACCGACACCGGGGATCGCCAGCATGGTCACGAGGCTGGCCGCCGTCGCCGCCGTTGCGCCGATCGCAGCACCGATCGCCGCTCCCTCGACCTTGCCGTCGGTGTGTCCGCTCGCGCCATCCTTCTGCCGCGGAACCACATTGGAGGTCTTCGGGACGCTGTACCAGGTATCGGAATTGTTCGAAATCACGCTGGTTTCCGACGGCGGCAGGCCCGCAGCTTCGAGCATCAGAATGATCCGATTGGCGTCAGCGTATGAATCGTAGAGACGGCAGACCGTGATCAACATGACGCGATCCCTTTGCAAGAAACGGCGGATCGGCGGCAGCGGGCCGACCCAATAATGCTGATTACTCCTTCTCATCGCGACCACTGGTTGCGCCTTGACGATTGTCAATGGAACGGCGCGAATTTCGTGTCAGATGCAAATATTGCTTTTTCAGAAGAATAGTTTGACGGCCGTCAAACACCTCATCTTGAAAGTTCCTTGACCCTCTGGATACCATTACTTGAGACTTTGGGATGGGGTTCGCCAATGCCCTCGCTTGTTTCAGCGTTTTACGATGCGGCGGTCTCGCCTGAGGCGTGGCCCCAGGCTCTAAGCGCGTTGACGGACGCGGCCGGCGTCGCGGGCGCGGCGATGATCATTTTCAACAAGAGCACGGGAAACGTGGATGAAGTCTGCTTTTCCGGCCTCAGCGCCGGATTCAAATCCGACTACGTCAGCCACTACGCTGCTCTCGACCCCTTCTCGCCGCTGCTCGACGGAAGCTGGAAAAAGCTCTCCGAGTGTCTTCCGGAACCCCCGTTACGAAAGAGCGAGTGGTACAACGATTTTGTGTTGGCGTGCGGCGTTCGCGACATTCTGGGCGCGCGGGTTGTGGAAACGCCGAACCATCACGCTATTTTCGGTCTTCACCGGCAGATCGGTCGTGACGTCTCTGACAGGTTAGACTCGACGCTAGACCTCATCAGCGTCTCGCTGAAGCATGCGGCCTGGCGCCATATCGGGCGCCTATCTCCAGGAATTGATCGGCTGCACGAATCCCTGGGCGGCGTTTTGGTTGAAGGAAGCCGGTTCTATTTCCACGTCGACAATGGCCGCCGCTATCCGGACGAAACCGGATCGGTTTTTTCGACGCGCGACGACGCCACGGCGCATGCTTTCGTTCTGGCCCGGGAACTTGCGGAAGATGGGAGCTGGCTCGGATCCTCCATCCTCGTGACCGATGGCCGGGGACAGGAAATTACCCGAGTGGCAATCGGCCGTTAGCGTCTATTCGCGCGCAGTTCGAATATCTTCGTCCAGCGGAGCAATGCGCGCCATTGCCTATTTCGGCAGCCCGCGGGACGCGCCCACATATGGCCGGGGACCAGCGGCTCGGGACTCCCCGTGATCAGGAGCCAACTCCGCCATCACCGCCAGCCGAACAGCTTCGGCGGGAGAGCGGGTTCCCAGCCGCGCCAGCATGCGCGCGCGGTGCTCCTCGACCGTGCGCGCGCTGATGCCGAGATCGTAGGCAATCTGCTTGGTCAAGCGGCCCGCGGCGAGTCCGTCGAGCACCTGGCGCTCGCGCGGGCTTAACCTCGCAACCCGCTTGGCGGCCCTCATCGCTTCGCCGCGAGTAGGCTCCCGGGCTCGCGTCAACGCCGCATTGACCGCCTCGAGGAGCAGATCGTCATCGAACGGCTTCTCGATAAAATCCGCGGCGCCGGCCTTCATCGCCCGCACCGCCGTCTCCACGTCGCCTTTCGCGGTCATCACGATCACCGGCAGCTTGAACCCAATGGAGTTGAGCCGCTCTTGCAGTTCCAGTCCGTCCATTTCCGGCATTAACACATCGAGGAGCAGGCATCCCTCGATAAGGTCGGGCGCTACATCGAGAAATGCGAGCGCCGTATCATACGAGACCGCGGTCAATCCCGCCGCGCGAAAAATGCGTGCGACCGAGCCAAGGAACGCCGGGTCATCGTCCACGATGTAGACAGTGCGTTCCGGTGGGTCTTCAGCGGGCATTGTTCTCCCCGTTACTGACGAGGTTGCGAGGGCAACGTATGCGGTCGCACCGTCGGCGCCGACCGCCTCCCTTGTTCTTTGTTACGCCGACGCGCATGACGCTACCGCCGCAAGGGCTCCGAAACATCAGCTCCGGCGTTCCGCAAGGCCGTGTGAATGTGACTTAGGAGTTCCTCGTCGCTAAACGGCTTGGCGAGGTAACCAACCGCCCCGGCATTGAGCGCCTGGGTTCGCGCATTATCGTCTGTGAAAGCCGTGATGAAGACAATTGGGATCACATAGCCCGCGCCGATGAGGCGCTTTTGCAATTCGAGCCCGGTCATGTCCGGCATATGCACGTCCAGAACAAGGCACGAAGTCTTGGCGAGGCGATCGGAACCGAGGTATTCGGCCGCCGAGGCAAAGGTCTCCACAGGCAAGCCATACGACTTCATCAGCCGTCGGACTGCCTTCCTGATGGAATCGTCGTCATCGACGATCATGACGATGGACTGATTGCCGGTCATAGGCTTGCTCCTGCGGCCAACGGCAAGGTGAAGCCGAAGACGGCGCCAAAGGGAGTTCCAGATTCCGCCCACAACTGACCGTGATGGGCTTGAATGATCGTGTTACTGATCGCAAGCCCCATTCCCATCCCCTCGGGCTTCGTCGTGAAGAAGCTGTCAAAGATACGATCCCGATTTCTCGGGTCAAGGCCGACGCCGGAGTCCGCCACGTTGACGACGATGTTGCCCTGATCGCTGAGCTGAGACCGGACCGTCAAGTTGCGCGGGCGATCGGTGACCGCGCGCATCGCGTCGATACCGTTCATGACGAGGTTGAGAACGACCTGCTGCAACTGAACCCGGTCAGCCATGGTCACCGGAAGATTTGAATGCAGCTCCGTCATGACAGAGATGCGGTGTCGATGCAGCTCATCACGGGTAAGCGCCAGCACTTCCGCGATCGCAAGGTTGACATCCACCGGCCCCCGTTCCGGCGCGGAGTTCCTCGACATCGCGCGGATGCGACTGAGCACTTCGCTCGCGCGCTTGCCGTCGCGGACAATTTCGCCGACCGCGTCCTTGACCTCGTCCAGATCGGGCGGCGAGAAGTCAAGGAAGCGCTCGCAAGCCCGTCCGTTGGTGATGATTGCTGAAAGAGGCTGATTGATCTCGTGGGCGATCGATGCCGAGAGCTCGCCCATCACGGTCAGTCGCGTGGCACGCGACAGTGCCTCCCGGGCATCGTGCCAGGCCATTTCCGCACGTTTGCGCTCCGTGATGTCCTCGACGAGGGTGGGTATGCCAGGGAGAGGACTGTTCGGATCGAGGGCCCGCGCGGTGCTGACGCGGACCCAGATCACCTTACCGTCCTTACGGCGATACCGTTTCTCAGCTTGGTAGTCTTGGCGCTTGCCGCTCTGGACGTCCTGGATCATCTCTCGCGTAGCCTGGCGATCATCTTCATGCGTGATATCAACCGGGCCGAGCGACAACAGTTCCTGTTCGGTGTAGCCAACCATCTTCTGAAATGCCTCATTAGCGGCGGCGAAGTGGTTCTGCTGATCCATGAGGGTGATACCGACCGCCGATGCCTCGAACATGCTGCGCCAGCGCTCCTCGCTCGCACGGAGCGTTGCTTCGGTGTCCCGCCGCCGAACGACTTCCTCCTGAAGGTCCGCGGTGCGCGCGGCGACGCGCCGCTCGAGCTCCGCATTTGCCTGACGCAGCGCGGCCTCAGCGCGTTGCCTCTGAGTGATCTCTTGACCAAGGAGCTTGTTTGCCCGCTCGAGCTGCCCCGTGCTCGGCAACGCCAGCGCCAGCGGCATCACCTTCCAGATCGCGACCGCTGTGCCGACGGAAAGCAGCGCCGTGACCGCTTTGATGCCGCCATCGACCCGATAGTCCGGAAACCACAGGGTCCAGACGCTCATGGCATGGGTCGTGCCACAGGCAAGAATGAAGAGACCCGTCAGCACGAAGATGGCCGGAAATGCCAGATCGGTGCGCTTCATGACGAAATAGATCAGGGCGACCGGAATAGAGTAATAGGAAAGCGCGATCAACGAATCCGACGCGACATGAAGCGCGATCAGCTCCGGTTGCCAGAGAAAGCACATGCCGTGCGGCATGTAATCCTGCGGTGACATCAACCATGCGAGAAACGATGTCATGGCATGTCCCCTGTTTCAGGGAAGACGTACACCAGGGGCGTCGTCATGATTTTGCTCCCGATTTCTGCAAGGAACTAAATTCGATCTGTTCCCGGTGAGCGCCAGTCACGAACGTACTCGCAACTGGTAGGAACTATGCCGCGGAGCGTCGCGGCCCTTGCCACGCTTTGACGAATAGCTTCGAGACGTCGGTTTTTTGTGTGCTTGCCTTTCGGTGACATGCGCCCTCGGCTCCGGCAGCCACGGCGCAGGAGGCAAGTCTGACGGCATCAGCGGCAAATTCGATTACGTAAAATTACTTAACTGGGCAGGGAACCCGCCAAAATGTCCGCTCGACGGAATCCATCGAACCCGGGCTGCCAATTCCGCTGCAAGAGTTGGTGATGAACCCGAACGGAACTGCGATCCCCCGCCCGGATTGGCGTTGCCGGTGTTTCTACCGCACCACCAGCGAAGGTTTGACCGTAACACGAATACGCCTCCAATTTGGAAGAGCTCATCGAGGGATTTTGGCGAAGCGCGGAACTTTGGCGAAAAACGCGCGCGAGGAATTGCGCACTGAATAGCGGCAGCGCGAGCATATCAGTTTTCGCCGTCGATGATCTCGTGCGTCCGACAACTGCATACGACTTGCGCAGCCGCCAGCCAGTCTTCCCACAAGGTCGGATCGACCGGCGAGCCATCGGCCCATTTCAAGCCGCCTATCAGAAGCTCGATCTCGCCGGTGGGCTTGCCGCGGCGCTGCCAGACGGTCTCGAGGAAGATCCGCATCGCGTCATAACCCTCGACGACGGTGATCATGTCGGTCGGTTTGATGATGGCCATATCTTCATCTTCTTTGGTCACGCCCGCCTTCACCGATGCGGTCACTGCGAATGCGGACTCTATTAGCGAAATTCCAGCCGCTCTTTGCATTGACGGCGATCAATGGAAGCGAGCCGATCCGTCGCTAGTATTTCCCAAAGTGACAGGCTTTTTGGGTCTCCTTGAGGAGGGAAACGATGGACGAGATCGCCACCGCTACGCGGCCACGTGCCGCTCAGGACTCAGGCACCGGCCCGCTGTTCCAGCCCTACCGGCTCGGCCCGTTCAATCTTCGCCATCGCATCGTGATGGCGCCATTGACCCGCTCGCGGGCACGCCAGCCGGGCAATGTGCCGAGTTCGCTGGCCGCCTGCTACTACGCGCAGCGCGCATCCGCAGCGTTGATCGTCAGCGAGGCAACGCAGGTGTCGATGCAGGGCCAGGGCTACGCCTGGACGCCCGGCATCCACAGCCCCGAACAGGTGGAGGCGTGGCATCGGGTCACCAAGGCGGTGCATCAGGCCAACGGGCTGATCTTCAACCAGCTTTGGCACGTTGGGCGCATTTCGCATCCGGCCCTGCAGCCGGACAACATGCTACCGGTCGCGCCCTCTGCCATCATCCCGGAGGGCAAGGCCTTCATCGAGAACGAGCGCGGTGAAGGCGAACTGGCGCCGTTCGTACGGCCGCGCGCGCTGAACATCGAGGAGATGCCCTACATTGTGCGGCAATATGAGCGCGCCGCCCGGAACGCGCAGACCGCCGATTTCGACGGCGTCGAGATCCACGCCGCCAACGGCTACCTGCTCGATCAGTTCATCGAGACCGGCACCAACCGGCGCACGGATGCATACGGTGGCCCGGTAGAGAACCGGGCGCGACTGTTGTTCGAAGTCGCCGAGGCCCTGATGCCGATCTGGGGGCCGGACCGCATTGGGGTGCGCCTGTCCCCGATGGGCAAGCTCAACGACATCCACGACGACAACCCGGAAGCGATCTTTGGCTATATCGCCGAGCGGCTCAGCGACTACGGCTT
>Ga0209328_10000019_pt1 | contig 26784 bp, 26 predicted proteins | sample JacPinW_OM3H0_M1_FD_187954 | JGI IMG/M metagenome (GOLD analysis project Ga0209328, IMG submission 187954) | Forest soil microbial communities from Algoma, Ontario, Canada - Jack Pine, Ontario site 1_JW_OM3H0_M1 (SPAdes) (version 2) | ecosystem: Environmental > Terrestrial > Soil > Boreal... | reverse complement strand
CCGTAAATCGGAAGCGAGAGGATCTGCGTCACCGCCTCCTCCGTTTTCGGCAGACGTGGCAAATCGGAATACATTTTCCTCATCGCCGGCTGCTGATGATTTGCGATCGGGTAATGAATGCCGGTGCCAATGCCTCTCCCCTTCAAGAATTCGACAAGCTCATCGCGGCGCTCGGTTCGAACCACGTACATGTGATAAACATGCCGCGCCCACGGCCGTTCCGGCGGAGTTTTGACGACGCCTTCGAGACGCTCGTTGTAACGCGCCGCGATCTCACGCCGATGTTCGTTCAACTTGTCGAGATTCCGTAATTCGACTCGTCCGATCGCAGCCTGGATCTCGTTGAAGCGGAAATTGTAACCGACAAAATCGTGCACGTATTTCGAACTGCGGCCGTGATCGCGCAGCATCCGAAGTTTTTTTGCAAGCGCCAAATCATTCGTCGTAATGCAGCCACCGTCTCCCATGACAGTGAGGTTCTTGGACGGGAAAAATGAAAATGCGCCGGCGGCGGCGATCGATCCTATGGTTTGTCCGCGATACTGGGCGCCGAACGCCTGCGCGCAGTCTTCGACCACCCACAAGCCATGTTTCTTCGCCGCCAACAGAATTCCGTCCAGGTTCGCGGGATGCCCATAAAGGTGGACCGGCAGAATTCCAACTGTACGCTCGCTCATGGCCGCTTCGAGTTGATCGACATCGACGCAATAGGTCTCGTCGATGTCGATGAAAACTGGCCGCGCGCCGCGATGAATCATCGGCTCGACCGACGGGAATGCGGTGTGCGATGGAACGAGAATCTCGTCGCCCGGACAAACGCCCATCGCGTGATGCAACATCAAGGCGCCAGTAGTCCAATTCGAACAAAGCACGGCCTCTTTGGTCCCAACGTAAGCCGCCAACTCTGCTTCGAACGCTTCACACTCGTTGGCAAGAATGTACCAACCGGAATTCATCGCCCGTAGACCGGCCTCGCGAACTTCGTCGTCCACGAAAACTTTGGATAGCGGAATCTTTTTCATTGTGCTCATCCCCGGCTCATTCGCCGATGTCGATCCACTTTCCAGTGCGCGCCGATTCCAACGCGGCCTCGACCACGCGAACTGCTTCCATTCCGTCAGTGCCGTCTACGAGCGGGGCAGTCCGTGTTCCAATCGCATTGAGAAACGCAGCCAATTCTGCCCGAAGCGGCTCTTCCGGCGGAAACTCGAGCTGATGCATCGCCCCCTCCATCGCTTTGATTGCCCCACCCTGGCTAACATGGCGGTTCTCGAAAGTTTTGATTTTGTACTGCGCGACGTTGTAATCGCAGATCGCCGACGCATCCTTACCGACGATCGTCAGCTCGCGGACTTTTCCCGGCAAATGGTAACCGGCTTCGACCGTCGCCAGAATTGGAGCGCCGGCGCCCCGATCGTATTCCAGAACGATAAGCGACTCGTCATCCATCTCGCCCGCGCGTCCAAGAAAATTGCGCATCACCGCGTGAACCCGCCGCGGTGAGCACCCGAGCAGAAAACGGAAGAGATCGATGAAATGAATACTGTCGGCGAAAGTTACACCAGTGTCCCGGCGGGGACGTTTGAAGCCGCTGAAATTCGCTCGCAACATTTTGATCTCGCCAAAGGCATCGTCGGCAATGGCGTCCCGCATCCAAACTGACGCCGGATCAAACCGGAAAATGTGGCCGACCTGGAGGATCAATCCGGAGCGTTTCGCGATCTCGATTAGCTCTTTGGCGTCAGCCGATTTCGACGTGATCGGTTTTTCGACGAACACGTCCCTGCCCGCTGCGAGCAGGTCGCGACAAATTTCTAAATGCGTCTGCGCCGGAGTAACGACGACCGCCGCGTCGATGATCGGAAAGAGCGAAGCCGCGTCCGCGGTCCGATGGCTTGGCGGGACATTGGCAGATCTCAACCGCTGCGGATCTGTCTCGGCCACGAAAAGCTCGATCGGCAATGATTGCAGGACGCGGAGATGGTTCACACCCCAGCGCCCGAGCCCAATAAGAAGAATTCGTTTCGCCTGTTGCATCTGTTAAAACTGATCAGCAAAGTCCGTCATTTACGCGCAGCTGTAGTTGGCCGCAATGAGATTCTCACGCAAGCTCAGTAAGCTTTTTTCGCCCGAACTTTTCGCCAGCGCCTACGAACATTTCAGCCGATTAACGCATCCCGTCAATAAACGCCGCATCCATGTTACGCTCGATCGCGCGCAGTTCGAAAAATTGCGAGAGCAACATCCCTATCGGCCGGGCTCGCCGCGCATCAATCGTTTCGAGGACGTCGTTTACTGGATCGACATCAACATCGAACGGGCGCAGGATTTCTGGCTCGATCGTTCGCCGCCGCTGCGCATTCTCGATCTCGGCTCGGGCGCGGGATACTTCCTTTACGTCTGCAAGTTGTTCGGCCACCACGTCCTCGGCTTCGATACTGATAACGAACCGCTATTCCGCGCGACCATTGCCTTGCTCGATGTTCCCCGCGTGGTTGGCCGTATTGAACGACAAACTCCCCTGCCCGACCTTCATCAAACGTTCGATCTCGTGACCGCGCACCGTATTTGTTTCCACCGAATCGGCCGCGTGCGCGACGGTGTTGAATGGTCGCCCGCCGACTGGGAATTTTTTATCAACGACGTGCGAGCGAACGTTTTGAACGAGTACGGCCGCTTGCTCCTCGATTACAATCCGCGCCCGGACGGCTCTTCATTTTTCACTCCCGAACTGCGCGACTTCTTCTTATCGCAAGGGGCGCGGATCTTTCGCTCGAAAGCGCTACTCGCAAAGGATCCGAACAAGCGACCAAGATTTCGCAGGTAGCGGCGATTGACCTCAATCGCCATGGCGCTTCGATGAACCGCCGCTACCTCCAATCTGACAAATTCCAACCAAGCATCTGTTCCAGCTTCCCGATTTCGGCGGCGAAAACCTCGGAGAGATATTTTCGCTCTTCAGTCGCCATCGCGCGCTCATAAGGGACAACATTGCGATCTTTATCGCGAGTCACGCGCAATTGTTTCAGGCCCAGAAAGTCGAAGATCGCATCGAGCGTTTCCTGTTTGCGGTCGCGAAACTCTTCAAACTTCACGATCTTCACCTGCTCGCATGGGAAAAATTTAAAGACGCGCTCGAGCTGAGTGGAATAAAAGCCGCGATCGACATAGGAAAATCGCCGCGCTTCAATCGATAACGACTGGGAGGTGCGGCGCGGTTCTTCTTTGAGCGCGTCCAGAAAATCGAGCGATTCGCGATCCTTAAATCGCTGCATATTCCAATGAGCGAACGCGCGGTCGACCGGGTTTCGCAGGAGAATGACGACCTTGATCCGCGGATTGTAAGCGTGAATCCGCTCCATCGCCGGCTTCCAATACAGGTAACTCGGCGTCACCTCGCCCGCGAGTCCGAGCCGGACCGGCAGTAGACGAGAGCGAGCTCGTCTAAAATGGTTGTGTAGTAATTCGTAATCGACCAGTCGCGAAAAAATTTGCTCATCATCGAAGAAGTGCAGCTCCTGTCGGTCGGGCAGCACAATCTGCGTGTGCTGCTTAAAAAAATAATGTAACGCTGTCGTGCCGGATTTCTGCGCGCCGGGCACGATGAAATCGAGTCGCTCCATGTTTCGACGCTTGGTTCCAAACATCGGTCCAATCGTGCGTCTGCCATAACCCGATGTCCATGGGACAAATTCTTGTAACCTCCGGAAGCGAGCTGCGGTCTTAGAGATTGATGGTGCACGGACTTGCAAGGTTAGGATCGGCCGCGCTCTCGGTCGCTCAATTCACGATCGCTTTAATTGTCGTTTTTCTTCTCGCCGCGACAACCATTCCCGGAATGATTCGCAGACGCTAGCTTGTCGCCAATTATATCGCGACTATTCTGGGCGAATGCGAAATTTTGTTGCGCTCCTTTTTCTTTGCCCACTGGTGGCTGGCTTGAGTGATCGCGCGTTCGGCGATGAGGGAATGTGGCTTTATAACTCGCCGCCAACAAAGCAGCTCAAGGACAAACACAACTTCGAACCCACCAAGCAGTGGCTCGACCATTTGCAAAAATCGAGCGTGCGCTTCAACTCTGGCGGAAGTGGATCGTTCGTTTCATCTACCGGGCTCGTAATCACAAATCATCACGTTGGTCTCGATACGCTGCAGAAAATTTCCAGCGAGAAGAACAACTACGTGCGCGACGGCTTCTACGCGAAATCGCGGAAGGACGAGCCGAAAGCTACCGACCTCGAGCTAAACGTGCTGATGTCGATTGAAGACGTGACCGATTGGGTGAAAGCAGCCGTACAGCCCGCCATGTCCCCGGAAGATGCAAACAAGGCGCGCTCGAGCGCAATTGCCCAAATCGAAAACGAATCGAAGCAAAAAACCGGACTGCGCTCCGACGTGGTCACGCTCTATCAGGGTGGCGTTTACAATCTCTATCGTTACAAACGTTACGACGACGTTCGCCTCGTTTTTTCGCCCGAGCAGGAGGCCGCGTTCTACGGCGGCGATCCCGACAATTTCGAATACCCGCGCTACGATCTCGACATCTGCATCTTTCGCGCCTACGAAAACGGTCAGCCGGCGAAGATCGAGAATTACCTCAAATGGAACACGCGCGGCCCAGCCGATGGCGAGCTGACCTTCGTCAGCGGTCATCCCGGCAAGACCGATCGGCAACTGACCGTGAGCGAACTGGCGGAATTGCGCGATCGCGAGAATCCGTACGTGCTCGAAATCTTGAAGCGCCGCGACGTGCTCCTGACCTCGTTCGCTGCGCGTAGCTTCGAGAATGAGCGACGAGCGAAGGAAGATCTTTTCGGAGTGCGCAATTCACGCAAAGCATTCGATGGATATCTGGCCGCGTTGCTGGACCCGGATATTTGGCGTGCGATCGAAGCGCGCGAACAAAAACTTCGCGACGAGATCAAGGCCAACCCTCAATGGCAAAGCGCCCTCGCCGCTTACGATCGCATCAAGGAAGCGCAGGATGCGACTGCAAAAATTCTGACCGTCTATCACTACTTCGAGCAATCGCGCGGGCGGGCCATCGCTACCTATCGCGCACCGAGTGCTTTCTACAGCACGCTGTTCAAATATGCGCGTCGCCTTCTCCGCGCCAGCGACGAAAGGCCAAAACCCAATGGGGAACGCTTCCCTGAGTTTCGCGACAGCTACAAGGAATCGCTCGAGCTCGACCTCTTCAGCACTCAGCCGATCTACGATGATTTTGAAATCGTCACGCTGACCGATTCGCTGACAGACATGGCCACGCGTTTCGGTGCCGACGATCCGATGGTCAAGCAGGTGCTCGCCGGCAAATCACCGGTCGACCGCGCGACTGAGCTAGTTACCGGCACGAAATTGAAAGACGTCGGCGTTCGCAAACAACTCTACACCGGCGGCGCCGCAGCCGTCTCCGCCGCCAACGATCCGATGATCGCGCTAGCGAAATTGGTTGATGATCCCGCACGCGAAGCGCGCAAAGTCTTCGACGCGCAGGATGAAGTGAAACAACAAGCCTATGCCGAGATTGCGAAAGCGCGCTTCTCTCTCGAAGGCACCAGCAACTATCCCGACGCGACCTTTACTCTGCGTCTCTCCTACGGCACGGTGCGCAGCTACGAGGAACACGGCAAAAAAATCGCGCCGCTCACCAATTTCGACGGCCTTTACCAACGCGGCGCTGAGCACAACAATCAGCCGCCATTTGACATCCCGAAACGCTGGCTGGACCGCAAATCGAAGTTAAACCTGTCCACTCCGTTCAATTTCGTCTCCGACGCCGACATCATCGGCGGCAACAGCGGCAGCCCGGTCGTGAATAAAACGGGCGAATTCGTCGGGATCATTTTCGACGGCAACATTCAATCGCTGGTGCTCGATTACGTTTACACCGACAAACAAGCACGCGCGGTCAGCGTCGATTCCGCCGCGATCCTGGAAGCGTTGCGCAATGTGTACGACGCGCAGCCGCTGCTGGATGAATTGCTGAGCGCGAAGTAATTAACGCGTTCGTAAACTAATCGACCAAATGCACCACGCGTTTAGTACCTAATCGTAGCGGCGGCCGCTGTGTTAACTATGGTTACTAGACGAACTGCTGAGCGCGAAGTGGTCAATGAGCTATGACATCGGAATCCATTCGACGGTTGTTCGTCGCTTCGATAGTTGTCGTGATGGAAGACGCATCCATTGTCCATTTGCCTGCACGTTTGTGGACGTTGAAATCATAGTATGTGGCCGAATCCATACCTGTCCGACCGCCTGTCTGAATGGCAACTCTATCGGGGCGAACCGCGTCGATTTTCCGCACGTTATGCGGAACGCTGCGTTCCGCGCGGACCGCAGTTTTGATTTGTGCAATGTCGGCCTGTGACAGGCGGTTCGCGTACGGCCCACTTACTTCGCCGGCCCGCGCGATCGAAGCCAAACAAAGCAAGCAAATCGCCGAGACAAAGACGGGATTGGACACTGGGGAGCACGTTAATTTCAAATTATAACTGCTTGAGCAGCTTCTTCCACCTTGCCCAGGCTTCGTCGCGCGCTTTGCCGTCGGCCTCGCGGTAATTAGGATTTGTTTTCTCCCCCGAGCGCATAAAACCGTGACCGGCGCCTTTGTAAATTACCGGCTCATACTTCTTGCCCGCGGCTTTCATTAATTCTTTCGCTTTTGGAATCGTCGCGTTTACTCGTTCATCGTTCTCGGCGTAAAACCCGAAAACCGGACACGCAACTTTCTTCGCGTCGTCAGCGCTGTCGATTGCGACCCCATAAAATGAATACGCCGCCTTCAGTTTCGGATTCATGTGCGCATAGTCGAAGGTCCAGCCCCCGCCCCAGCAAAATCCGCAAACAGCGAGCGTTTTGTTACCGGCCGGAATGTTCAGCGCATAATCAGCCGCCGCGCTGAGATCGCTAATCACCTGCTCCTTGGGCAAGGCGGAGGTCGCTTTGCGCGCGCCATCGAGATCTTCAAATTTTTGCCCGCCGTGCAAATCAGGGGCAATCGCGATGACGCCGTTCTCGGCGAGTTCGTCACATAAACTGCGCACCCAATCCGTTAAGCCAAAAATTTCACTGATCACCAGCACGACCGGTGTTTTGTTTTTCGATTCGGGATAAACGACGAACGCCTTGATCATGCGATCGCCCGACTTGATGTCGACCCAGTCGGCATGCCGCGGCGAATTATTTAGCCGATCGCGGCCAAAATCTTTGACCTCCTCTGCGCGAACGAAGCACGCAATAAAAACAAAAACGAGCGCAACAAAAACGCGTTTCATTGAGGGATGATGCGGATCTTCGCTATGTCGCGGGCGCTGCCGTCGCCGCTTTTCCTTTGCCGATCATCGCGTCAATGCTCCAGCGTCCAGGACCGTAAAACACGACGAGCAAAAAGAAAAAGCAGTAGAACACGGCTTTTTCGCCTTGATTGACAATCGGGAAGAAACCGCCTTGAGCGTGCATCATAAAATAAGCGACGGCCATTTCGCCGCTGGAAATAAATGCCGCCAGTCGCGTCAAGAATCCGAACGCGATCAAAAATCCGCCCGCGAGTTCGATCCACGCGCCGACCATTCCCATCATGTCTTCAGGTGCGCCGTGGCCACCCGGCGGGAAACCGAGAACTTTTTGGCCGCCGTGACAGGCGAACATTAAACCAACAATCAGTCGCGTAATGCAAAACACCGGATCCGCAAATCGATTGAGAGCGTTCATGGCCGCTCAGGCTGCACGATGTCGATCTTGGGTGTCAAGATCGCAGGTAGAAAGTCGCGTCGTGTTACGCTGCCTTTTGTGGCGTTGTCGATGTCGGCCGGCGCGCAAAGGGCCCTACAGAAGATGTCGACCCTTCGACTATGCTCCTGACGAGCCTTACGCGGCGAGCTCGAGTTGTTGACGCGGGATTCCGCGCAACTCGAAGAGCCGGATGAGCGTTTCCTCGATCAAGTTATTCGGACACGAGGCACCGGCGGTGATGCCGACGACAGCCGGACCGGGCGGCAACCAGAAATGGGAAACGACTTCGCGTTTCTCGTGCAGTTCGTAATGCTTGATTTCATTGCGTGAAACCAGGCGCGACGCATTGAGCACGAAATAGGTTGGCAATTTCTCCTCGCCCATCTCGGCCAGGTGCGACGTGTTCGAGCTATTGTAACCGCCGACCACGAGGAGCAGATCCATTTTCACGTCGAGCAATTCGCGCAACGCGTCCTGACGTTCCTGGGTCGCACCGCAAATCGTGTCGAAGAAGCGAAAATTCTTCGCGGCCTCGTCTGCGCCGTCACGATCGACAATTGCTTGACGGACTCGCCGCTGCACCTCTTCGGTCTCACCGCGCAACATCGTGGTCTGATTCGCCACGCCGACCGTTTTGAGATGCACATCCGGATCGAATCCCGGCGAATAGGCGCCTTTGAATTTTTCGAGGAACGCCTGTTTGTCGCCGCCGTTCCGAATGTAATTACAAACGTAATCCGTCTCGGCCAGCGTCAGCACGACCAAATAATGTCCCGTGCCGTCGCCAAGAGCGCGAGAGCTGGTCGCTTTCGTCTCTTCGTGCTCCGCCTTGCCGTGAATGATCGATGTAACCGATTCGCTCGCGTATTTGCGGACGCGCTTCCAGACGCTCATCACGTCGCCGCACGTGGTGTCGACAATCTGACAACCGCGTTCTTTGATTTGCTGCAAGATCGACAGTTCTGTCCCGAACGCCGGTACAATCACGATGTCGTCCGGCTGAAGATCGGAGATCTCGGCCTGTTTGTTGCGACCGGTGAGATTCTTGATTCCGAGCGACGCGATCTGGTGATTGACCTCGGGGTTGTGAATGATTTCGCCGACAATGAAGAGCCGGCGCTCTTTAAAAACTTTCCTCGCGGCGTAAGCGAGATCGATCGCGCGCTCGACCCCATAACAAAAGCCAAATTGTTTCGCCAACCGCACGGTCGTGTCGCCGACTTTAATGATCCCGCCGGCGCGACGCACTTTTTCGACGATGTCGCTGCGATAATGCTGCTCGACCTGCTCTTGGACGGCGGCCATTACATCCGGCGTTCGCAAGTTTACCTTCTCGCGCGCGGTCGTTCCGCTGGAAATAAGGTTCGTGCTCACAGCTCCAAGAAGCTTAACACGTTACAGCCGCTTTTCAGCCGGCAATCAAACGTATTTTCGAACCGATGGTCTATTGATCGACCAGTAGTGGCCCGGGCGGATCCTTGAACCACTCCGAAGACATCAACAGCGAGCGTGGTGGGTCCGGATCGCGGCTTTGATCGATTCGCATCACGTCTTTCGCGTATTTCGCATCTTCGGGAAATGACTGCGCGATGTGGACAGGCGTTCCGATTCGCACGAGGGCGTAAAGACGGGCGGCAGCTTCGCGATGCATTCGGACGCATCCGTGTGTTCGCGGCGTCGACCAGACAAAACCTTCATGAAATCCATATGCCGGCGCAAATTCGCACCAATAAGCCATCGGGTAGCCGGCATCCGGCTCGCTGACGCGGCGTTTCGTCTTGTCCTTATTGATAATTGAGTAATTGCCGGACGGCGTCTCAGCGCCGCCACGGCCAACATTCGCCTGCGCGGCCATAAGCAATCGATCGCCTTCCAACACATAAACTGTTTGCGTTCCTTTGGAGAGCTTCACCTGCACCATTGATTGATCGTGCGGTTTATAGGCGACGACGTGATAAGCGCGTCCTCCTCGGTAAGCCGCTCCACCGCCTCCGGTTTCGCAACCAGTAAGCAAAGAAAGGCTGAGCGGCACAGCCACAAACGCTAAGCGGGAGACCATTTTCATGCGCTTACTGGAAAAGCACGGCGGAGTTTTGTCAATACTCTAACGCGGTCAGGCTTTCACGCTGGTCGGTTGATCCACGGTGCCGCTGATCCGTTTATCGAAGCGACGGTGCGGCCGCGCGTAAAATGGATACGGCCGATCCGCCGTCGCTGGTCTGTATCGCCAATGTTTATACATCCAAAGCCACGGCGCGGGATTTCGTTTCACGTAGGGCTCGAATGAGTTCCAGCACGCCTGCGCAATTTGCTGATAATTTCGGCCGGCGGTCTCGATTTTAGGATGAAACACCAGTCGGTAGCGCCCGTTCGGTAACGGCTCGGTGTGCGCGGGGATGATCGACGCGCCGGTCTGCTCGTTGAGCCAGGCGTGCGCTGAAGTCACGCTCGTCTTCAAGCCGAAACAATCGATCGCCACTGACGGCATCTTTGGATGCAATGTAAGATCGACAAGCAACGCCGTTCGGCCTTTGCGACGAAGTACTTTATAGAGCCGGACGATTCCGCCCTGTCGCGGAATCAATTCGTGGCCGGACTGTTCGCGCAGCTTTTTAAAAATTGGATCGAGCAACGAGTTTTTGAATTCCTGGGAAATGATCGTGCCTTGCAAATCGAGAAAACCGCAAGCCAGGCTAAGCCACTCGAAATTGCTGTAGTGATAACAGGCAATGATGATGCTCCGCTCCGGTCCGTAGCGGTCGGTCTCTTCGAAATTTTCCAACCCGATGTAATTCAAAAAAATTTCAGACGTCAGCCGCGGGCTCCACAAGAGATCGAGCATGGTCCGCGCGAAATGCTGAAACGATTCTCGCGCGATCCGTTCCCGTTCCCGCCGCGTGAGCCGATCGCCGAACGCGACTTCGAGATTGCTAAGCGCGACTTTGCGGCCATGCCGGTCCACGATCGACATCAACGCGCCGACCGCCAGGGCAAGCCGATAACAAGCTCGTCGGGACAAAACTGGAATGAGTTTCGATGCGACCAGCAAGCCAATCCACTCCAGCCGATAGCGAACTTTTTTCCAGATTGAGCGCACTCGCGGAGTGTAACGTGTTTCGCGCCGCCTGCGAATGATTGACCTTCTTGTCAATCAAACCTATTTTGGCTATGCGTCCGCGAGCGCGGCGCGAATCGTGAAAAGCGTCCTCTTTGTTTGCACCGGCAACATTTGCCGCAGTCCAATCGCGGAGGGTTTGTTTCAACGGCTGATCGGAAATCGCAGAGACATCGAAGTGGCTTCCGCGGGCGTGCACGCGGTGCGCGGTCAGCCGCCAAGTCTTTACGCAGTCCAGGTTTGTGAATCCGAAGGAGTTGACATCAGCGATCTGCGAAGCCAGCCGCTCACCGCCGATCTGGTTGACCGCGCCACGCACATTTTCGCAATGACCGGCGCGCACCTCGAAACCATTCACATGCTCTTTCCCCATGGCGCCGAGAAAACTTTTCTGCTTCGCGAATTTGAAGAACCCGGTTCCACTTGCTGGCGCGATGTGCCTGACCCAATCGGTATGAGCCGCGCGGTTTACGAGGAGTGCGCGCGCACGATCAAGAATGCTTTGCCGAGCGCGCTCAGTTTTGTCGAGCAAAGTGAGCTGGTTCCTCCTGGTGCGGCACGCAATCGCGGAATATCCTCGTACTCAATGAGCGAAGTTCCGCGTCCACTTCAGACCGACGTTGGATCGACATCCTACGGCGGCAGCTCCATGGAAGCGTTGCGCAAAGTCGATCCCGAAATTTACGACGCAATCCGCGCCGAAGAAAAACGTCAGCGCGAAAACATCGAGCTCATCGCGTCGGAAAATTTCACCAGCCGCGCGGTGATGGAAGCCCAGGGCTCATGTCTGACCAACAAATACGCCGAAGGTTATCCGAAGAAGCGGTGGTACGGCGGTTGTGAAAACGTCGATACCGCCGAGCAACTGGCGATTGACCGCGCGCTGCGATTATTCGGCGCCGAGCACGCGAACGTGCAACCCCACAGCGGCGCGCAGGCGAACATGGCCGTTTACTTCTCGGTCTTGAAGCCCGGCGACAAGATTCTGGCGATGAATCTCGCCCACGGCGGCCATCTCACCCACGGGCATCCGGCGAATTTTTCCGGTAAGTTTTATCAAGTCTCGCAATACGGCGTCAGCGAGAAAACCGAACAGATCGATTACGACGCGCTCCAAAAACAGGCCGAAGAAGTGAAGCCGGCGATGATCACTGCTGGAGCGTCGGCCTATCCGCGCATTATCGATTTTCCGCGGCTTCGCCAAATCGCTGATTCAGTTGGCGCGCTTCTGTTCGTCGACATGGCACACATTGCGGGTCTCGTCGGCGGCGGCCAGCACCCAAGTCCGATTCCGCACGCGCAGTTCGTTACCACCACCACCCACAAAAGTTTGCGCGGCCCCCGCGGCGGAATTGTTCTGTGCACCAAAGAATTCGCCAAGCAAATCGACGCCACCGTTTTTCCCGGAGTCCAAGGGGGGCCGCTCATGCACATCATTGCGGCGAAGGCGGTTTGTTTTCATGAAGCGCTCCAGCCGGCATTTCGCGATTATCAACGCCAGGTCGTGATCAACGCCAAAGCGCTCGCCGCCGGTTTGGCCAAGCATGGCTACCGAATTGTTTCCGGTGGAACTGACAATCACCTGATGCTTGTCGATCTTCGCCCGAAAGAAATTAACGGAAAAGAGGCGCAGGAAGTTCTCGATCGCGCCGGTATTACCGTGAACAAGAACGCGATCCCGTTCGACACCAGCTCGCCTTTCAAACCCGGGGGCATTCGGGTTGGCACGCCGGCGGTCACGACTCGCGGGATGAAAGAAGAAGATATGCTAGAGATCGCGGACCTGATCGCCGAAGCGTTGCAAAACCGCACCGACGAATCCGCTCTTAATCGCGTCCGTGAAAAGGTCCGCGACATGACCCGACGGTTTCCGTTGCCTTGCTAATCCACACCAACTCGACGAACCAGCGCCGGGATTTCTGAGAGGTCGTTCAGCAAGTAATCGGCTTCTTTTTCGTACTCGCGCGGATCGACAAAGCGGCGGTCCGGAATGGCGGCGACGCGCATCTTCGCGGCCTTTGCTGCCGCGATTCCTGAAAGAGAATCTTCGACCACGAGACACGCTTCTGCCGAAACATCAAGCTTCTCCGCCGTGCGCAAATAGATATCGGGATCTGGTTTGCCGCGCTCGATTTCGTCGCCGGTGATGATGACGTCGAACATCGACGTCAGTTGATGTCGATCTAAGAACGGTCGCGCTGATGCGCTGACGGAACTGGTGGCGACGGCGAGGCGGAGTTTCATTTTCCGCAGTTCTTCAAGAACTCGCTTTGTCGACGGAAAAAGGCTGACCTGATTGGCAAAAAATTCGGTCGCGATTTCTCCGCGCCGCCGCATCAATTCCTCGGTCGATGCCGAGATGCCGAACGTCTTTTTGTAAAACTCGACTGCGAGACGGTAACTCACGCCAAGCACATTCTTGTGATAGTCGCCGCGATAGGTAACGCCGTGTTCGGCCAACAACTTCGCGTCGATCTCGTTCCACCACGGCTCGGAGTCGGCAAGAACACCATCCAAATCAAAAATCACCGCGCGAAACGTTTGTGTCATCTGGCAATGTCGGCGTAATCTCAGTTCTCTGATGAATCGAGCGGGCGAGCAGACCGAAGTCAATCCATTACGCGAGGGTTTGTCGACTCGCGCCGTGCCGCAGCCGTGCAGCGTGGTGATTTTCGGCGCAACCGGCGATTTGACTCATCGCAAGCTCATGCCCGCGCTTTACAATCTCGGTGCCGACGGCGAACTGCCGCCAGCTGTCACCGTGATCGGTTTTGCGCGCCGCCCGAAGACCGATGACGACTTCCGCAAGGAAATGGAAGACGCGGTCAAAAAATTCTCGCGCCAGACGGTGCGCGATGAAATCTGGAAAAATTTTGCGCAATCAATTTTTTATCATCAGAGCGATTTCAGCGACGAGGCCGGCTTCAAAAGTCTGGCCCAACGCCTGGAAAAGATCGACAAGGAACGCGGCACGCGCGGCAATCGGCTTTTTTATTTCGCGGTCGGACCAGATCAATTCGAACCGATCCTGAAACATCTGAAGGGTGCGGGATTGAACAAGGAGGCCGAAGGAAGCTGGGCTCGCGTCATTATCGAAAAACCGTTCGGCAGCGATCTGAAATCCGCGCGCGAACTGAATCGCGTGATCAGCAATTCGTTCAGTGAAGAACAGACCTACCGCATCGATCACTTCCTCGGCAAAGAAACCGCGCAGAACATCTTGGTATTGCGCTTCGCCAACGCGATCTTCGAGCCGCTTTGGAACACGCGTTACATCGATCACCTCCAGATCACCGCCGCCGAAACGCTCGGCGTTGAAGGCCGGGCCGGTTATTACGAAGGCGCCGGCGCGTTGCGCGACATGGTGCAGAACCATTTGCTCCAACTCTTATGCCTCGTGGCAATGGAAGCGCCAAGCGATTTGCGCGCAGACAGTATTCGCGATGAAAAAGTGAAGGTGGTTCGCTGCCTGCGGCGAATGACCCAAGAGGAAGTGGCGACCAACGTTGTGCGCGCGCAGTACACCGACGGCGCCATCAATGGCAAACCAGTCCCTGCTTACCGCAAGGAAGAGAAAGTCGATCCGAAATCGATGACCGACACATTTGTCGCGCTGAAACTGAACGTCGATAACTGGCGCTGGTGGGACGTGCCGATTTACATGCGCGTCGGCAAGCGGCTTCCCAAATCGGCCACCGAGATTTCGGTCCATTTCAAAAAGGCGCCAATGGTGTTGTTCAGCAAGGAGACCAACGAAGCGAACGTGCTTGTGATTCGGATCCAACCCGATGAAGGAATTTCCTTAAGGATGGAGGCGAAAATGCCCGGAACAAGTTTCCGGATCGAGCCGGTGAAAATGGATTTTCATTACGGCACATCGTTCGGCAAGGCGAGCCCGGAAGCGTACGAACGTTTGCTGCTCGACGCGATGAGCGGCGACGCGACACTCTTCGCCCGACGCGACGAAGTCGAGGAAGCGTGGGCTTTCATCGACATCATCGAAAATGCGTGGAGCGCAAAAAAGAAGACGCCGGAGCTGTATCTTTATCCAGCCGGCTCGTGGGGCCCTGAACAAGCGGACGAATTGCTGGCGCGCGACGGCCGCAGTTGGAGGAGACTCTAATCTTATGCCTGTCGCAGAGCCTTATTCGTTAGGCCAGCAAGTCGAGATCGCTAATATTGCCGGCGCGTTGAAAAAACTCTGGAGCGAAGGCGAAGGCGTAAAGACGCGGGCGTCGCTGATCAATCTCGCCGTATACAGCGAAAAGCCCGGTTCGCTGGAAAGAAATACACAGTTGATTTCCCGGATCGCGGAAAGCCACGCTTGCCGCGCATTGGTGATTGGAGTGAATCGCGAATCGAAAGAAAACCGGGTCGAGACCTGGGTGAACGCGCATTGTCGTCTCACCCGCGCCGGCAGCAAGCAAATCTGCACCGAGCAGATTTCGTTTTTGCTCGAAGGGCCGTGCGTAAAGCTGCTGCCGAGCATTGTCTTTTCCCATCTCGATTCCGATCTGCCGCTTTATCTCTGGTGGCAGGACGATTTCCCCGAAGCAATGGATCCGCAGCTTTGGGCGTGGGTCGATCGCCTGATCTTCGACAGCCAGGGTTGGACAAATTTCGCAACCCAGATGCGCCTCGTCGAAACCGCTGAACAGGAAGCCAAACAGCGCATCGTTCTCTGCGACCTCAACTGGACGCGACTCGACAAGGTGCGCTACGCGATCGCCCAATTTTTCGATCACCCTGCTTCGCATCATCACTTCGCCGAAATGGAAAGCGTGACTGTGAACTTCGCGCCCGGTTTTAAATCGACCGCGATCCTTTTGGTTGGCTGGTTAGCCGCGCAACTAAATTGGAAAACAAACCAGCAGGAAATGAACGGAAGTTGCCGATTCCTGGATGCGAACAACCAAAAGATCGACATCGAGCTGCGGGAGAAACCGGGCGCTCCGATCGGCGACGTTGTTCTTAAATCGCAGAGCGTGAAGTTCTGCGTCGCGCCGGCAAAATGCGGCGATTTGCTCGAAGTTTCGCGCAGCGGCGAGAATGAAGCCGCGAAGCCGCAAATGATGCCGGCGCAAACCAATGACCCAGTCGATCTGATGACCCAGGAACTTTTACGCGGCGGGCCACATCACGTTTTTCTGCGCGCGGTGAACTGCGTGCGGCAATTATTGTCGCCGCGGTCTGCGAGCGGCGACTGAGGTCAATCGTCCCTAGGTGCCAGTCCGGCTCGAACCTCGCACGCCTTGTGCTCTAAATTTTGCGTGCACAAGAGAATCTCAACCCTCTGTCTGATCGTTGTTTTCGGTTTCAGTCTCAACGGTTGCTCCTCCATGAGCGCGCAAGCTCGCCGGGAAAGAGCCTATCGCCATTATGTGCAGAAACAGATGAAGCAGCGCCAGAAAGCGATCGCGCGGGCGCAGAAAGCAGCCAATCGCCAAGCCAAACGCCAATTGAAGGAAAAGCTGAAATTGGCGCAGCCGAGCGAACCAAGGGTGACAACAAATGTGGAGGATGTTTCGCCTGAAATGCCGTCAGTCTTCGAGACTGCTGCACCGCCGCCGCCGTCTCCGACTGATTCAGTTGCACCACCGGTAACCGTTTCCGCGTCGAACGAAATCATGGCGACGCAAAATCCGGATCAACCGTCCCCGCCCTAATCAATCGCGTTTAACGGCCGTCGGTTTTCCATCCGGACCAAGCGCAACATAAGTGAAAACGCCGCTCGTAACTTTCACACGCTCGCCCGTTCGATAGCGCGTCACCCAAACATCGACACAAATTCTCATCGACGTGCGTCCGATTTTTTCGAGCCAAGCGTAGCAGGCGACGGTGTCGCCTACGCGCACTGGATTGAGAAACGACATTCCTTCGATGGCCACCGTCACCACTCGCGACTTCGCGACTTGGCCGGCCAGGATGGCGCTGCCCAAATCCATTTGCGAGACCAGCCAGCCGCCAAAAATATCGCCGTCGCGATTGGTGTCTTTGGGCATCGCGATTGTCTGGATGACCAGCTCGCCCTTGGGACTGTCGGCCTCCGTCATTTGCGCGCAGGATAACGTTACAAGATCAACATGCAATCGCCGTAACTGTAGAACCGGTAACGTTCGCGGATCGCTTCAGCGTACGCTCGGAAAAGAAATTCTCGGCCGGCAAACGCGCTCACCAGCATCAACAACGTCGAGCGCGGCAGATGAAAATTCGTAAGGAGCGCATCGACTAGTTGAAATTGAAACGGCGGATAAACAAAAAGAGCAGTTTCGCCTTCTTGCGCGGCGATTTCGGGCCTCGAAAACTTGACCGGTTCAACCGGTCGAGTTTCTCGAGCGGCTGTTTCCAAGACGCGCACTGCGGTTGTGCCCACGGCGACGGTGCGCTTCGCGCTCTTAATCTTTTTGGCGGCGTCTTCCGAAATTGAAAACGATTCGGCGTGCATCCGATGTTGAGTGATGTCTTCCGACTGAACAGGTCGAAAAGTTCCGGGCCCGACATGCAGAGTGATAAACACATGCGGGATTTCGGACAAAATTTCGGGCGTGAAATGAAGGCCGGCCGTCGGCGCAGCGAGCGCGCCCGGTGTCTGCGCGAACACAGTTTGGTATCGCTCGCTGTCGGCGGAATCGCTCTCCCGTCCAATATAAGGCGGCAGCGGCATCGAACCATGCGCGTAAAGATCGACATCGTGCTCGAGCGCGACGATTCGCTCGCCTCGGGGCAAAATTTTTTCGACTCGCAATCGGACATTGTCGATCTTCGCCGTTGCGCGGACGCGCATTTTGCGTCCCGGCTTGACCAAACATCTCCAGCGAGCGGGCCCGAGTTTCTCCAGGAACAAAAACTCAACCGCGTGATCGTCCGAAAATTTCCGCGCGGCCAGGACCCGGGTGTTGTTCAACACGATCAAGTCGCCCATTCGCAGAAAAGTCTTCAAATCGCGAAATTGTTGGTGCTCGATTGTTTGCGAGTCCCGATGGAGAACCATCATCCGCGATTCATCGCGACGCGGCAGCGGACGTTTGGCGATTAGCTCGTTCGGCAGCGGATAATCGTAATCGCTCAACTTTAAACTCATCGGCGCATGATCAAATCATTTGCCGATTCGCGCAAAACTTCACAATATGCGGCTGATGCAATTTCCGCAGGCGCTCGAGACGGTTCTTCAAGCTCTCGAACGCATGCGCGAGGAAGGCTCGCGAGCACCTTGCGCTTCACGAAACGCGCTCGAGTCGTTGGATCGAATCACGCCAGTCGTTAACGTTGAAACGGTTCGAGAAACTAAGATCGACCCGCCTTCGCCAAGCCAACGGCGGGCAGGCACCGAAGATTCGCAAATGGTGAACAAGATCGACAAACTCGCGGCAGTCCAGACACGTGTCTCGGCCTGCGTTAAATGTCCGAACCTGGCGAGCTCGCGAACCCAAACCGTCTTCGGTGTCGGGAGTCCCGACGCGGAAATCATGTTTATTGGCGAAGCGCCGGGTGCGGATGAAGACGCGCAAGGCGAGCCGTTCGTCGGTCGCGCGGGGCAATTGCTGACCAAGATCATCAGGGCAATGGGCTTCGCGCGCGAAGAAGTTTACATCGCCAACATTTTGAAATGCCGTCCGGACACGCCCGGCAGTTCGTACGGCAATCGCGCGCCGACGCCGCGCGAGATGCAAACCTGCCGGCCCTATCTGATGGAGCAGATCGACATCATCCGGCCGAAAGTGATCGTGGCGCTGGGCGCAGTCGCAGTGGAAGGATTGTTGGGAACCCGCGCGCCGATGCGCGAACTGCGAGGACGATGGGATTCGTTTAACGGCACGCCGTTAATGGTGACTTATCATCCGGCCTATCTGCTGAGGAACCAGTCGCCCGCGGAAAAACGGAAAGTCTGGGAAGACATGATGCAGGTGCTGGAACGGCTGGAAAAACCGATCAGCGAGAAACAGCGAAATTATTTTGTGTAGTTATCGAGAAAGTTCGCGGACTAGGGTTTCGACGCGCGAGCGTGAACCGAGACTCAGCATCAGCGAAGAAACAATCGCGCGGACTTCCTTTCGCGGCACTTTGATATGTCGATGCAATGCAGTTGCGCCGGCGTTCCGCAGAAACGCGAGAGTGCGCGCACCGATGAGCGCGGGAAGGACAGTCGCGATGCGAACGCGGCGGTTCCGAACTTCGAAGGCATATTCAATTCCGGTTCTAATCCCCTGTTCCGCTTTCTCGCGCCATTTGCGATAGATCGGCTGGAAACGATCGGGCTCGCGCAAGATCTGCGCTGGCTCCATCGCGTTCGCGGCCAGGTCTTCATTCGGAAAATAGCAGCGGCCGGAACGAAGATCAGCGCCGGCGTCGCGCAAAATATTGATCAGTTGCAGTCCCATGCCGTAGCGCTTGCCGAGCTGCAGCATTGCGGCTTCAGCGCGCATTGAAAATTTTCTCAAATGCCGAAAACACAGCCGCGTCCAAAATTCCCCGGCGCTGCCGGCGACGAGGTAAGTGTATTCGCTTAGATCAGCCGCAGTTTCCAGTGCAGTGATCTGTTTCGGGTCGTGGAACCGCTCCAGATCCAGAATCTGCCCGCGATTGATTTGCTCAAGAACGGCGCGGATTTCTTCGCGATCGTGCACGTCGCTTCGATCGAGCCAATCCAAACACGATTGCAACGTTTCAATCAGCGCACGTTCCGATGCGTTCTTCTGCAAAGGCGAGAGCGACGCGCTTAGATCGACAATCGCATCGCCGAGCGCTTCGCCCTGAATACCGCGAGCCAGCAGCTGCAATTTTTCGATCCGCAGCTCGATCGGAATTTGCGTCGTATCGGCGATGGTGTCCGACCCGCGAGCAAGGAGGTAACCTAAGGAAACCGGATCGCGCAGTTTTTTCGGCAAAACAAAGATCGAGAGATAGAACGAGCGCGAGACCTGCCGCAAAATCCTCGCGCGCAAAGTCGAAGTTGAAACAGCCTTTTCAGTTTGCTGGCCGAACAACGCGTCAGGGGCCGACATTTTTCACCTCAATCCGACTTGTCTCCGAATTACCGAGACCAACGGTGGTGGCGGTTTGCACATAACTGGCGAGGCGTCCGATTGGCGGAACGGCCGCTTTGGTCCGCCAAGCCTCGAGTTTTTTGAGCGCGACCGCATCCAACGCCACCGGATCTTTGCTAGCGTAAAGAGTGGCGTGATGAAGCGCAAAGTTGGGCTGCGATTGCGGGCCGCCGGCATATTGGGCGGTCAGTCCATCCATCAAATTGAAGACTACCTTTTGAGAGATGACCGGATTCGCATAAATGATGGCGATGCTTTCCGCCCCGAATCCAGTCCCCTGCGCGAACCGCCGCCAGTTGTCAATGTTCGGGATGGTCATGTTGTAGAGACAGCCAGCAATGCCATTGGTCGTGCTGTTGCTCATGACCGGCACGTTGATGACTTTGGTGACGTCGTTCGCGAGGATGCGCGAAAAGTGGCTGACATTGCTGGTGTTTTCGGTGTCGGAGAGCGGCACACTTTTTCCCCCATTGCTAATGTAATCCAAGTCACCCCAGACAAGGTTTCCCAGTAACGGCGCGGTGAATGTTGCCTTTATATCGTAACCGTCGCGCGGTGTGATGCTCTTCAATTGAAAACCATCACCGCTGGCTTTGTAGCCGGCTTCTTTTATTCCCTGGAGTGAGCGATCCCAAACAATGATGCTGCTTCGCGAATGTCCGGCCGCGACCAGACCATCGACAATCGCAGTCACGATGTCATGGTGCGTGGTAAAGAGTTCGCCGCCGGCGGCGGAAATTTTGATTCCGACTTTATCGTTAGGCGAAATCATCGAGCCCCAGGCCTTCGCCATATCGGACTGACCCGTCGCCGCCAGAACCAGTCGGTCGACCATCACCCGCACGACGCGGGAATTCGTTTTGTAATTGATGATCGCATTCGGATCGTGTGTCGTATAGACGACTGATTTTTGTGACGACGAAGTTTGAGCGTGGGCGCCCGCAATGGCACAGAAGAAAACCAGAGCTACATTTCGGAGCCTTGTCATGTCGAGGGAAGTCGAGACATCTCTTACTATTTCTGGCGGCCAAGTGCAGGCGGAAACATTTGGTGCCAGTGACGACGGTCACAGACCGCCGCTACAGGATATGATTCGGCACATTTATGTTCACATTCCGTTTTGTGCACGGATTTGCCCATACTGCGCGTTTTACAAGGAATTACTCGATCGCTCGCAAACGCAGCGGTTCTGCGACGCGATCCTGCGCGAACTGGAAACGCACGCGCTCGCCACGGCGAGTCCGTCCAACGGCGGACAAGATCGAGGGCTTCGTCCGACGACAATATATTTGGGCGGCGGGACACCGACCGCACTGACATCGGCGCAATTGGAATTCGTGCTCGGCGGCTTCCACGAGCGGCTCGACCTGACGGCTTTGATCGAATGGACGATAGAAGCCAATCCGGGAAGCGTTTCGGCCGCAAAAGCGGCGCTGCTCCGACGGCTCGGGATCAATCGAATCAGTCTCGGAGTGCAGTCGTGGGACGACGATCTGCTGAAGTTGCTCGGCCGCGAGCACAACGCGAAACAAGCCGGCGAATCGCTTGAAATTTTTCGTCGCGCCGGATTCTCGAACATCAATGTCGATCTAATGTTTGGATTGCCCGGGCAAACCCTCGGACAATGGCGAGAAACATTGGAGCGAACGCTCTCGCTCGGACCGGAGCACATCTCGACTTACTGCCTGACTTACGAAGAAGACACGGAATTTTTTCTTCGACATTCCCGGGGCGAGTTTCGGCAGGACTCGGACTCCGACGCGGAGTTTTTCGAACTGACGATGTCGATGTTGGAAAATGCGGGTTACCAGCATTACGAAATTTCAAATTACGCGCGGCCAGGTTTTCGCTCGGCGCACAATCGAGCTTACTGGTCGGGCGCCGATTATCTCGGCATCGGGCCGAGTGCCTTTTCCACCATCGGCATGGCGCGCTGGCAAAACGTTGCCGATTTTCGCCGTTACACCGATCTCGCTCTGTCGGGAAGTTCCACCCTCGGTTCGATGGAGGATTTGACGGAAGAAATGAAACGCGCCGAGAAGATCGCGCTCTCGTTGCGCACCGACGACGGCGCGCCCGCGAGATTACTCGATCAGTTTTCCAACGCGACACGAGAATTTGTCAGACTCGGCTTGCTCCGAAAATCCAACGGCAGTTTCGTCTTAACTCGCGCCGGTAAAGCGGTGGCCGATTCCGTGGCCGAAGCGTTCGTTTAATCTACTCTACGCCACCATAACGCCGCTGCCGTCGCCCGTATTCTTCAACTGCGGCAAGCAAGTCTTTCTTGGTGAAGTCGGGCCAGAGCTTCGGCGTGACGTACATTTCGGTGTAGGAAAGTTGCCACAGAAGAAAGTTCGACAAGCGCATCTCGCCGGAAGTGCGAATGAGCAGATCGGGGTCCGGATAATATCGAGTGTAAAGATGTTTGCTGAACATCTCAACGTTGATCATCCCCTTGTCGATGTGGCCGAGCTCGATCGCGCGAAGCAGGCTCTTGATTCCATCGATGATCTCCAGTCGTCCGCCGTAACTGAGCGCGAGCACCAAAGTGACGCCAGTATTGCCGGCGGTCGCTTCGATCGACTTGTGCAATTGCTGCTGACAAGCCTCCGGCAAATCGGTCAATCGTCCGATCGCCTGGAGTCGCACATTTTTCTCGATGAGCTCAGGGGTTTTCTCCTTCAGAAATTTTTCCAACAGCCGCATTAGAGCGAAGACCTCGCTTTTGGGTCGCTGCCAGTTTTCGGCGGAGAAGGCGTAGAGAGTCAGGAATTCTACTTTCAACTCGGCACAACCTTCGACGCATTCGCGAGCGGCCCTAGCACCTTCTTCGTGGCCCCTGATTCGGGGTAAGCCGCGCGCCTTGGCCCAGCGACCGTTTCCATCCATGATAATGGCGATGTGTCGTGGGACCGATTTGGCGCCGGCGGCCATTGCTATGAAAAGATCGTCTGGGCGCGGGTCGGCCCAACGCTAACAATGGAGACCTTCGCGCCAGTGAGTTCTCCGAGGCGCTTCACGTAATTTCTTGCAGCTGCTGGCAGTTGCGAAAGTTTTTTCGCGGAAGTCGTGGATTTCTTCCAGCCTGGCATCTCCTCGTAAATCGGTTCGCAGTTGTCGAGCTGGACCGCGTCGCAAGGCGGAATATTGAGACGTTTGCCGTTCAATCGATAGCCAACACCGATCCTGATCGGGTCGACGGTATCCAAGCCGTCCAAGTTTGTAATCGCCAGTTCGTCGATGCCGTTGATCATCGTTGCGTAACGCGTCGCCACTGCGTCAAACCAGCCGCAACGTCGCGCCCGACCGGTGGTCGCACCGAATTCGCGGCCGAGTGAATGCAGCAAATGAGAGAGATGTCGATCCTCGGTCGGCAACGGCCCCTCGCCCACGCGCGTGGTGTAAGCTTTCATCACTCCAACGACGCGGTCGATTCGATTCGGCGGCACGCCCGTGCCCGTGGATGCGCCGCCGGACGTGGTGTTGGATGAAGTCACGTACGGATAAGTTCCGTGATCGATGTCGAGAAAGGTACCTTGCGCGCCTTCAAACAAAATCGACTTCCGATGCTGGAGCGCATTGTGCAGATACACAACCGTGTTCGTCACAAATGGGCGCAGCTTCGCGCCGGCCGCGAGATAATTTTTGTTTACCTCGTCATAATCGATCGGCCTGGCGCCGAGCGCGCGTAGGACGGCATTGTTCTCGCGGTTCTTAGCCTGCAACTTTTTCGAGAACAATCTCGGCTGCATCAAATCGGAAATGCGCAAACCGGTCCGCGCGGCCTTGTCGGCATAGGCGGGACCGATGCCGCGCTTAGTGGTTCCAATTTTCGCCCGGCCTTTGCGCAGTTCGCGCTGCTCATCCAGCGCGCGGTGATAAGGCAGAACCAGATGCGCGCAATCACTGACCAAAAGATTCTTGCCGATTTTGACGCCGGCGCGGCGGAGTTGTTCGATCTCGCCGGCCAGTGCGATTGGATCGACAACGACACCGTTGCCGATGATGCAAACTTTTCGGCGGCGCAAAATTCCGGAAGGGATCAGGTGAAGAATGTAAGTCTTGCCTCCGTGGACAATGGTATGTCCGGCGTTGTTTCCGCCCTGACTGCGAACGATCACGTCCGCTTTGGTCGTGAGCACGTCGATGATTTTGCCCTTGCCTTCATCGCCCCACTGCGCGCCAACTAGAATCGTGTTTGCCATTTCAATTCAAACTCAGGCAAAAATTTTCCCGACGCATCTCGCAAGACGCAGTCGGGACTTGCCCACGAATGATAAGAACGGCCTGCCATCGCGCAAGCGGTTTTCAAGAAATGAAGTGTTAGAAAAAGGCAACCAAGCGCTAAACCGCCTGCGTAGTCTCGGTTATGCGGACCATTCTACTGATTATTCTGATCCTATTGTTGCTTGGCGCTCTGCCCACCTGGCCATACAGCACTGGCTGGGGCTATTACCCAAGCGGCGGACTGGGATTAATTTTGCTGATCGTGGTAATCCTCGCCTTGATGGGGCGACTGTAAAAAGCGAGACGAGCGCTTAATCGCGGCGAGAGCTCTGAGAGGCCAGAGCTTTCTTCAGCGCGTAGGCCGATTCGCTGGAACCGCCGCCCGTGCGCGAGTGGGTGTAATTCTTCAGCTTGTCCCAGTGAATTCGGGAATCGTAGGTGAACGTGTTCATGGCCACGCGGCAACTCGCGCCGGTGCTTTGCAGATGTCGATGTGAAGTGATGAACTGCGAGGGATCGTAGTAGTTGTTGGAGTCTTGCGCGAATTTGTCGCGGCTCATTCCGATCTCAATGTTCTTGCGGACTTCGAGGTGAAGATGTGCGTCGTACAGACCGTGCGCATTTCCTATTGTGGCGATCTGTTGCCCGCGTTTGATGCCTTGTCCGCGCTTCACCAAGATCCTATCAAGGTGCCCGTAAAGTGAATCGATATAGCGCGTTCCCAGTCCGTCGCGGTAAGCATGACGCACGATGACTACGTTCCCCCACCCTTGATGACAATCGCGCGCAAAGACAACTACGCCATCGCCGATACAATAAACCGGATCGCCAAGGTCCGTATCACCGCCGCCGGTTCCGTCCCAATCTTCGCCGAGGTGTCCGTTAGAACGAAAGCCGCGCGCTTTGTAATATCCGCGCCCGTCCGGTTTACCGACGGGCATGTCGAATCCATCCGCTAACCTCACGAACGCGGTTTGGCCTGAGAAATTCATCGGCGGCGGAAGAGTTTCCGATTCGCGCACGGGGCGGTCAACCGCGCGCACGGCATTCGCGGTGATTTCTTTCTTTTTAGGCGCAACTGGAGCCGGCGGTGCACTCGAATCGGCCTCGATGTCGTGCATCTCTTCTCTTACGCGTTGCCCAGCCAACGCACCGGCTTTCCGCATCTGTTCGATGCTGATTGTCGTCGAAGGAGAATTCGTGGTGTAGGAAACAGGCACTGCCTGGGGATGGAGTTCGATCTGGGGTTGCGCCTTCGGCGCCTTGGTTTGCGGGGCGATCGTAGCCGCCGTTTTTCCGCGGGGAACTTCCACTTGCTGCGCATGGCTTGTCGCGATTGCGACCAATGCACCCGCCAAAGTTCCGATGACGACCTTACCGACCATGAACCCGTCGCTGATATCGAAATCGCGCGCGGGTGGCAAGCAGTTATTCACAGGCGTTGTGAAAAACCTCGCCGCGCCTATTTTCGCTGGATTCGAATGATTGGCAGCGGAAAGCGCAGCCGCAATTCCTCCTGCAAATAAATTTCCACGTGATGCAGACCGAATTGCTGGAATTGGACGCCGCCAAAATAATGAACGTTGGTGGCGTGGCCTTCCATTTCCTTGAGCTCAAATTCCACTTCGGCCTGCGCCAAAACGTTTTCCTCGTCGACTCCGACGATGCGCGAACGCTGCTTGAACTTTCCGGTGCCACTGCACCAGCGAGTCCAAATGCAGAGCCGCAGATAATTGATCGGCAAGGATGGTGCGGCGATCACGTTGAGCACGCCGACCAGTGTGTTCATGCCGTTGAACTCGCAGCGGACGTCCTCGCACAGCACGCAGCTTTGCAGGTCAGGGAGAATCGCCTCGGTCGGTTCCATTGATGTGGATCTTAAATGATTCCGCGCAGCAGAAGAATCACCAACACGATGCCGAGCGCGATCCGATAGATGGCAAAGGGAACGAAGCCACGGCTGCGGACCCAGTTCATGAACCAGGCAACAACCGCTAGCGCGACAATGAATGAAACCACAAACCCGATCGCGAGTACGATCCATTCATGCGTGTTCACTGCGAGCGGAGCGATTCCGCCCTCGACGACTGTGTCGCGGCTTGGCTTCAGCGTTTTGTAGAGATCGTACATTGTCGCCACCACCATCGTCGGCATCGACAGGAAAAATGAAAACTCAAGCGCTGCCGGACGCGACATCCCGGAAATCTGACCAGCCGCGATCGTCGACATTGACCGCGACGTTCCGGGAAAAACCGCGGAAAGGATCTGGCAAGCGCCGATCCAGATCGCCTGCGGCAAGCTCATCTCTTCCATGTGCGTCACGCGCGGCCGCGTGAACGTTGCATCGACAATCCACATCACGATTCCGCCGACGATCAGCGCAGTTGTGATCACCCACAGACTCTCGAGATTTTCGCCAATCTTTTTATGCAGCGCCCAGGCCGGCACCGCGGTCACCACAAACGCAATCATGGTCAAGCTGAGCGGATGAGTCAGAAGATTTCGGTCGCCCCGCTCGCCTTTTGGAAATGTGCTGAGAAATTTTAGGATCCGGTTCCAGAAATAAACCGGCAGAGCGAGGATCGCGCCGAGCTGGATCACGATCGTGTACATTTTCCAGAAGCTGTCGTGCAGGTTCAGATTGCACAGCGCTTCGACGAT
>Ga0209328_10000018_pt1 | contig 27045 bp, 27 predicted proteins | sample JacPinW_OM3H0_M1_FD_187954 | JGI IMG/M metagenome (GOLD analysis project Ga0209328, IMG submission 187954) | Forest soil microbial communities from Algoma, Ontario, Canada - Jack Pine, Ontario site 1_JW_OM3H0_M1 (SPAdes) (version 2) | ecosystem: Environmental > Terrestrial > Soil > Boreal... | reverse complement strand
CGAAGCCGCTGACGTCGGTCATCACGTAGTAGGCGCCGTCGGGCGGATAGGACTTGAAACCGGCGTCGTCCAGGATCTCGAGGATGAAATCCCGCCGCTCGCGATACGCGTCGAGCAGGTCGACGTAGTACTGGTCTGGAAAGCGCAAGGCGGTCGCGGCCGCGACCTGGAGGGGGTGCGGCGCGCCGACGGTGACGAAGTCGTGGACCTTGCGGATCGCGCTGGTCATCTCAGCGGGCGCAATGGCATAGGCCAGCCGCCAGCCGGTCACGCTGTAGGTTTTAGAGAGGCCGTTGATCGTCACCGTGCGATCCCGCATCCCATCGAGGGTGGCGATGCTGACGTGCTCGCCGCGGTAGACGAGGTGCTCGTAGATCTCGTCGGTGATGGCGATCACGTCGAACTCCTGGCAGAGTCCGGCGATGAATGACAGCTCGTCGCGGCTGTAGACCTTGCCGGTCGGGTTGTGTGGGGTGTTGATGATGATCGCGCGTGTTCGCGCGTTGAAGGCCTTACGCAGCTGGTCCCGGTCGAAGTGCCAGTCAGGCGGTACGAGCGGGACGACCACCGGTGTCGCTCCCGACAGAATGCAATCCGGCCCGTAATTCTCGTAAAACGGCTCGAAGATGATGACCTCATCGCCAGGGTCGACCAGCGCGAGGATGGTGGACAGCATCGCCTCGGTCACACCACAACAGACGGTGATCTCCATTTCAGGATCCACGGTCATTTGCCGGAAGTGCTTCGTCTTGGCCGCGATCGCGTCGCGCATGACCTTGGCGCCCCAGGTGGTGGCGTACTGATTGAAGTCCTTGCGGATGGCGTCGACCGCCGCCTCCTTGAGCTCGGCGGGTGCGGCGAAGTCGGGGAATCCCTGTGCCAGGTTGAGGCAGTTCTCGCCATGCTCGGCGATACACAGTCGCGTCATCTCGCGGATGACCGACTCGGTGAACAAGCCCGACTTGCGGGAGATCATGGGGCGCGGCACGACACTAGAATGCCAGAAGTGTCGCGCCCAACCGTCCAGGACAACGGCGTCGCGGCGTTCCGCAAACAGTTCCCCATCTTCGACCAGAAGGTCTACCTGAGTAGCTGCTCGCAGGGGGCTCTGTCGAGGCCGGTGGAAGCCGCGATGCAGGAGTTCCTGGAGTCCTGGCACGCCCACGGCAATCCCTGGGAGATCTGGGTGGGGCGGATGGAGGACCTTCGAGTCGAGTTCGCGCGGCTGATCAACGCCGAGCCGGCCGAGGTCGCCGTCACCTTTTCCGTGTCGACCGCCCTCAACTCCCTGGCCAGCGCGCTCAGCTATAAAGAGCGCCCCAAGGTCGTGACCAGCGACTTCGACTTCCCGACCATGGGGCATATCTGGCTCGCCCAACAGCGCCGGGGCGCCCAGGTCGCGTTCGCGCGGGCGACCGGGACCCGCCTGCCGCTGAGCGCCTTCGAAGACGAGGTCGATGAGCGGACCGCGCTGGTTTCGACCACCCAGGTCTGCTACAAAAACGGGTTCAAAAACAACATCAGCGCGCTCGCCGAGCTGGCCCACGAGCGAGGCGCCTACCTGCTGATCGACGCCTACCAGAGCATGGGGACGCAGCCGATGGACGTCAAAGCACTCGACCTCGACATCCTGGTGACCGGTGCGCTGAAGTACCTGCTGGGCTCGCCGGGCGTGGCCTTCATGTACATGCGGAAGGAGCTGATCGACCGCTTCGAGCCGAGCGACTCGGGCTGGTTCGGGCAGGAGAACGTCTTCGCCTACGATGTCCACCACCTGCGCTACGCCGCGACGGCTCGGCGGTTCGAAACCGGGTCCCCGCCGGTGCCCAATGTCTATGCCTCACTGGCGGCGCTGCAGCTGCTCGCCGGCGTGGGTCTCGACGTCATCGAGGCGCACATCCAGGCGCTCGCCGGACGGTTTATCGATGGTGCGCGCCAGCGGGGACTCGCCCTCCTCACGCCAGAGGAGCCGGCCGACCGGGGTCCTCTGGTCATGGTGCGATCGACCGACGCGCCCAAGCTCGTCGAGGCGCTGGCCCGCGATGACATCCTTTGCTCGACACGCGACGGCTCCCTGCGGGTATCGCTGCACTACTACAACACCGCCGCGGACGTGGACGCGGTCCTTGCTGCGCTCGACCGACATCCCGACCTGCTTGTCCAGGCGCCGAATTAGAAAGGGTTAGAGCCGCCGGTCGGCGGTTGCTCTCCGCCGTCCAAGCGTGTATAAAGAGCGCACGAATTTAGGTCTTCGACAAAGGAAGAGGAGGTCGACAGGGAGGATGGGAAAGCCAAGGATTTTCGCTCTCGTTGCCATGGCCAGCGTGGGGCTGGCGGCATGCGGGAGCAGCACAACAGGAACCGCGCCCAGCAAACCCGACAAGGTCCAGATCGCGGCCGAAGGACCCTTCACCGGCGACGAGGCCTCGATCGGGGCAGGAGCCTTGCGAGGTATCCGGCTTGCGGTCAAGGATTTCAACAACAGCGGCGGCGTTCACGGGACCCAGGTTACCCTCGTTCCTTGGGACGATCAACACAACTCCCAGACAGCGACGACATTCCAGGCCCAGGGCATTTCGGATCCCACCATTCTCGGCATCGTTGGTCCGATGAACTCAAGTCAGGTCTTGGCGACTGAACCGGGTCTCCAGAGTGCGAGTCCGCCGCTGCCATTTGTAACCGAGTCGGCGTCGGCCATCAAGGTCACGGAGGGCGGCTATACCGTGGCTCATCGCGTCAACGCTCGCGACGACAAGCAGGCAGCCCTTGATGGGCAGTTCATGATCGACAAGGGCGCTAAAAAGATCGCGATTCTCGACTCAGGGACCGACTACTCCCGACCTCTGGCGGACGCCGTTGAAACCTACCTAAAGGCGCATGCATCGACCATTCAGACAAAGCGTGACGTCGCCACGAATGGCCAGACAAACTTCACGACTGTCGTCACGAACATGAAGGCATTCGGCGCCGACTGGGTGTTCTTCGCCGATGAAGGAAGCGAGACTGCGTCGCTGGTTCAGCAGATGAAGCAAGCACAGCTCAACATTGGCGCGAACATCAACTTCCTCGGTACGGACGGAGAGGACGACTCGTCGATCATCACCAAGTCTCAAGGAGCTTACCTCGGCGCGTACGCCTCGAACGTGACCGCGGATCCGCTGAGTGTGTCGACGGCAGCCAGTTTCGTCGCCGGCTATAAGGCGGAGTACGGCGCCAACTCAATCAGCGACGCGGGGCCATTTTACGGCTCGGCCTACGCTGCCACGCAGGTGCTGCTCCAGGCTATCGCCAATGCACCGGTCAATAACGGCAAGATCTCGCGCAAGGACGTCCTGAGCCACCTGGGCAGTGACACCTTCAACACAATCCTTGGGCCGATCAAGTACGACAGCAAGGGCGATGTCACTAACGTGACCATTGGTATCTTCCAGGCGCAAGGCACCATCGCCGCACCTACGATGGTCGCCGTCAAGTCTCTTAGCGGGTAAGCAGTAGTAACGGGGGACGGGTAACCGTCCCCCTTTCCGACAATGGATTACTTCCTGCAGAACTTTCCGCAGCAGTTAGTTAACGGGCTCGAAGCAGGAAGCCTCTATGCGCTCATTGCCCTGGGCTACACGCTCGTCTACGGCATCCTCGAAATGCTCAACTTCGCCCACGGCGATGTATTCATGGTGGGCGGCTTCCTTGGGGCTGGCGTCGCGGTCCTCTTCGTCCACAATGGCGTCGCCTCTATTCCGCCAGCCCTCATTGTGGCCCTCATGGTTTTGGCGGCCATGGGGGGCAGCGGACTCCTCGGGGTCGGCATCGAGCGGATCGCCTATCGACCCCTTCGAAATGCCAACCGCCTCGCGCCACTGATCACGGCGATCGGGGTCTCCCTATTGCTCGAGAGTGTCGTCCAAGTGCAGATCAGCCCCGCGCCGGTGCTGGTGCCGAGCAACTCGCTGACGCCGCAAATCGTGTTTCAGGTTGGGAACATTGCGACCCCATTCATGGGCGCCACGCTGTTCGTCGCCGCGATTCTTCTCATGGTCGGCCTTGATCTGTTCGTCTTTCGCACCCGGTTCGGCAGCGCGATGCGCGCCACCGCGCAAGATCGCGAAGCGGCCACCTTCATGGGCATTGACGTCGACCGGGTCATCGTGGTGACCTTCCTCATCGGGTCGGCATTGGCCGGGGTTGGCGGGATCCTCTTCGGCCTCCGCTTCTCAACGGTGAATTTCTTCATGGGCTACCTTCTGGGGATCAAGGCCTTCACGGCTGCGGTGATCGGCGGGATTGGAAATCTTCGGGGTGCCATGGTCGGCGGTCTGTTGCTCGGTGTTCTGGAAAGCATGGGCGGCGGCTTCATTAGCAGCCAGTACCAAGACACGTTCGCCTTCCTGGCGCTGATCCTGGTGCTTCTGGTTCGCCCTCAGGGACTCTTTGGCCAGCCACTGACGGACCGCGCGTGAGCGCGCACGTCGCTGACGCTGAACCAGTGCACTGGCTCAAGCGCTTCTGGGAGTCGGGACCGTATGAGTGGAACCGGGCGCTAACCAAACCGCAGGTTCTATTCTCGCTACTGATCGTCGCTTCCGCCGTGCCTTTTGTGTTGCAGTACGTGGAAGATAACTCGGCATGGACGGGTGCGGAGTTCTGGATCCGCATTCTGACCACCTGCGCCATGTACGCATGCCTGGCGGTCGCTCTCAATCTCGTAGTTGGCTATGCGGGACTCCTGAATCTCGGCTTTATCGCATTCTTCGCCATTGGCTCCTACGCCTACGCGTTGGTCGCGAGTGATCAGCTCCATCACCATCTGCCCCTCTGGTCGGCTCTCGTCACCGTGGTTGCCGTGACGCTCGGTTTCGCACTTCTTGTCGGGATCCCATCACTTCGCCTGCGCGGGGACTACCTCGCCATTGTCACCCTGGCCTTCGGCCTAATCATTCGAGAGATCACGATCGATCTCGACCGCCCACCAGTGCTGGCGGGCCATCAGTTCGGGCCCAGTGACTTCAACCTCACCGGTGGTACCGCCGGCATTCACATGGTCGACCCCCTCCAACTGCCACCCTGGGTGCCCTTAATCCACGGCGCCGCCCTTCAATCGCGGACGTACTACTGGATCTTTCTGGGATTCCTCGCCATCAGCGTTTTCTGCCTGCTTCGATGGCGTGGAGCTCGCACCGGAAGGGCCTGGGTCGCAATCCGCGAAGACGAGCTGGCTGCGCGCGCCATGGGGGTGAACACTTTCAAGTATCGGCTGCTGGCCTTTTGTACAAGCGCGGTCATGGCGGGTATCGTCGGCTTGATCGACGCGGCCTATATCCACAATGCGTTTCCCGGCAGCTTCGACATACAAGGGACGGTGTTGGTGTTTATCATGGTCGTGCTGGGCGGCCTTGGCAGCATTCCAGGCTCGATCGTCGGCGCGACGCTGGTTACTATCCTGCCCTTCGTGCTCCAGCAGCTCGTGCTCTATAAGTACGTGGTCTTCAGCATCGTCCTCATCGTGCTGATGATCTTCCGACCGCAAGGACTACTTGGCATCGTTTCGATTCGGCCGCGCGCTGCCATGGGAGGCACCGTCGAGCTACTCACCGCCGAGTCTGCAATCGAGGCGTCAGAGCTTCCGGCCGTGACGGATCGCGACGCGGCCGACCTGGAAAGCGCCTCGGGCGCGATCGTGGCACCGGAGCCGAAGCCATGAGCGACGGCACGCCCGTCCTACAAATCCGAGGATTGACATGCCACTTTGGCGGATTGACTGCCGTCGATCGGTTCGATGTCGATGTCAACCAGGGTGAGATTGTCAGTCTCGTCGGCCCAAACGGTGCTGGCAAGACGACGGTGTTCAACCTGATCTCCGGCATTCTGAAGCCGATCGCGGGGTCGGTGCAGTTGCTCGGTCGCGAGCTGGTGCGCCAGCCAGCTCACCGGATCACGCACCATGGGATCGCCCGGACCTTTCAGAACATCCGGGTGTTCCCCCAGCTCACCGTGCGGGAGAACATTTTGCTCGGCACTCATCACTGGACCCGCAGCGGCATGCTCGGATCGGTCACGTTCTGGCCCGGAACCCTGCGGGCGGAGCGCGCCGCCCAGGCCGAGGTGCTCACGGCGATCGATCTCTTCCGCGAACGGCTCGAAGCGCGGCTCGACGACCCGGCGTTCAGCCTCTCGTACGCGAATCGCCGGCGTACGGAGATCGCCCGGGCGCTGGCCGCCCGCCCGAAGCTGCTGTTGTTGGATGAGCCGGCCGCCGGGATGAACCCGTACGAGCGCATCGAAATGGCCGGCCTGATTCGTTCCATGCGCGACCGCGGGCTAACGATTTTCTTGATCGAACACCACATGCCGCTGGTGATGGAAATCTCGGATCGCGTCGTCGTCATGGACCACGGCGCGAAGATCGCGGAGGGCTTGCCCAAGGAGGTTCGCAGCAATCCAAGAGTCGTCGAAGCCTACCTCGGGCGACGGGCAGCGTCCGCCTAGCGCGGCTCCGCCCAAAGCGGATCTCGTCCTGCGCCTGCAGGCCATCGAGGTGCGCTACGGCCCGGTGCCTGCCCTGCGCGACGTCAGCATGGAGATCCGTCGCGGCGAGATCGTCTGCTTGCTCGGCGGCAATGCCTCCGGCAAGTCGACCACGATGAAGACCGTCATCGGCTCCGTGCGGCCAGCGAAGGGGTCGGTCTGGTACGAGGGCGAGGACATCAGCAACTGGAACACCTCGCGTCGCGTTGCGCACGGGATCGCGATCGTGCCCGAAGCCCGGCGCATCTTTCCTCGCTTGACGGTGCTGGAGAACCTGATGATGGGCGCCTTCATCCGGAACGATCAGGCCGAGATCGACAAGGATCTCGAGAGCGTCCTGGAGATGTTTCCGCGGCTCAGGGAGCGGCGCACGCAGAAGGGAGGCACGATGTCGGGCGGCGAGCAGCAGATGCTGGCCATGGCACGGGCGCTGATGTCCCGCCCCCGCTTCCTCTGTATGGACGAGCCATCGATGGGCCTTGCGCCGGTGCTGGTGGAGCAGCAGTTCGAGACGATCCAGCGGCTGAACGCGACCGGGATCACGATCTTCGTGGTGGAGCAGAACGCCACCATGGCGCTCGGCATTGCCAACCGCGGCTACGTGCTGCAGAGCGGCCGGGTCGTCCTGGCCGGCACGGCAGCCTCACTGCTCCAGAACCCGCAGATGCAGCGGGCTTACCTCGGAATGTAGCCGCTAGTGGCTCGCTGGCAGCTTCGCTTCGGGTGAGCCAGCCGGTGAGAAGGCGCCCAGCACCTTCATGTCTTCGCGGCCGGTGTTTTCCAGGGTGTGCCGAACGCCGATGGGGAAGAAGACCACAGAGCCGGCGCGCAAATCGCCGACCGGGGCATCCTCGATCCAGAGCCGCCCCGTCCCGGCCAGGATAAAGACCGCCTCTTCGTGGGGGTGAGCGTGGAGTGGCGCTCGCCCCGTGGGAATCACGCCCGTGAACTGGGTCATCTGGCGGCATCCGACCTCGGGACTGACCAACACGCGGAAGCTGCGTTCACCCATCAGCGTGGGCGTCACCTGACGTTCGTCCATCATCGTGGGAGCCACACCCCGTTCGTTGAGGCTCGAGGATTTCAGGCCGGATAGGTCCAGTCGCGGCATCGCCGGACGAATGTCATCGAGGGCGACGGGTGGCGCCATCGCGCCCACGATGATCAGCGGCGTCGCCCCGGTGTTCACGTAGGTATGCTCGGCGCCGTCGGGGATGAACACCGCCTGCCCCCCACCGACCTGGTGCGTGGCCCCCTCGACGCGGACCTCGCCCGTGCCCTCGAGGACGTAGAGGGCTTCCTCGGCGCCGCTGTGAACATGACTCAGAGCGGAGTCGGGTTCGAGCACCAGCCGGTACGCCATGACATGCTGGGCCCCGAGATCCCGATCGACCGTCCATTGCAGGATGCCGCCCTCCAGCGGAAGGCCGGCAATCTCTGACTGATGGCGGAGGCGCGCCCCCTGCTGTACTGACATCCGCTGCCGATGATAGCAATGGCCGAAACGCTTACCATCTCGACGAAGGGAATGCAGTACCGCGCGTTCGGACGGACCGGGATGAAGGTCTCGGTGCTGGGGCTGGGCTGCGGGGGATTTGGCGGAGTTGGCTCGGCGCCGGAGCTGTTCGGGAAGGGGGAGGACAAGGCGACCGCCTTTGCCCTAATGGACCGCGCCTGGGATGCCGGCATCAACTATTTCGACACGGCCGACAGCTACGGAGGTGGGGTCTCGGAGACGATCATCGGCGCCTGGTTGACGCAGCGCAAGGTGCGGGACGGCCTGGTGCTCTCCACCAAGGTCTTCTACGCGATCGCCGAAGGCCCCAACGACCGGAGCCTTTCACGGCGCCACATCATGCAGGCGGTCGAAGGCAGCCTCCGTCGCCTCCAAACCGACTACCTCGATCTGTACGTCATCATGGAGCCTGACCCGGCCACGCCCGTGGAGGAGACGCTGCAGACGATGAACGAGCTGATGCATGCGGGAAAGGTGCGGCATATCGGCGCCAGCAACATCACGGCCGCGCAACTACGCGAGTCGCTGGCCACCAGCGACCGGTTGGGCGTCCATCGGTACCAATCGGTGCAAAACGGCTATAGCCTGCTGGAACGCGCCATCGAGGCCGAGGTCCTGCCGCTGGCGATCAAGGAGCGGATGGCCGTCACACCCTACAGTCCGACCTCCGGCGGCCTGCTGACCGGAAAGTATCAGTTGGGGGAGCGGCCACCGACGGGGACTCGCGTCGACCTGAGGCCGCAGCCCTATGAGCACTTGATGACCGCCGGCACCTTTCATGCGATTGACGCTCTGCGCGCTGCCGCCGCAGAGCGCGGCCTGGACACCGGAACGCTGGCTCTGGCCTGGGTCCTCAGCCACCCGGCGGTCACGTCGGCGCTGATCGGGCCACGGACGGTCCAGCAGTTCCGGCCATGGCTGGCTGCCGTCGACGTGCAGCTGACCAGCGACGAGCGCGAGGCCCTGGCCTCACGGATGGAGGCGGCGGCCTGATGGAGGTCCTGGTCCTCAATGGCGAGCAGGTCGCGCAGCTGATGCCGATGTCGGAATGCATCAAGGTGATGCGCGACGCCCTGGCGGCGCTCGCCCGAGGAGAGGCGCTGGTCCCGCTGCGAACCGTCATGCGCGTTCCCGGAGTAAGTGGCTTTCTCGGTCTGATGCCCGGTTATATCGCGCCGCTTAAGGGACAAGAAGGCGCACTCGGCCTGAAGGCCGTGTCTGTCTTCCCCGGCAATGCCAGCCGAGGCATCGATACCCACCAGGGCGCGGTGCTCCTCTTCGAGGCGGACACGGGACGCCTTTCTGCGCTGCTCGACGGAGCCGCGATCACGGCCATCCGGACGGCGGCGGTGTCGGGTGTGGCGACTGACGTGCTCGCCCGGCCAGACGCCAGCGAGCTGGCGGTCCTGGGCGCCGGCGTGCAGGCACGCACCCACATCGAGGCGATCGCCGCCGTCCGGCCGCTCCGTCGCGTCCGCATCTGGAGTCGCAACCCGGAACACGCCGCCGCCCTGGCATCGGAGCTGCGCCGGCGCTTCGGGTTCCCAATCGAGGCCGCGCCAAGCGCCGAAGCGGCGGTTCGAGAAGCCGATCTCGTGGCAACGGTAACCGCAAGCCCGGAGCCGATCCTCAAGCGCGAGTGGCTCAAGGAGGGCGTTCACATCAACGCGGTCGGATCCTCGGTTCCAACCTCCCGCGAGATCGACACCGCCACCATGGTGGCGGCGCGCCTGTTCGTGGACCGTCGCGAGTCGGCGCTCGCGGAGGCCGGTGACCTGCTGATTGCGATGCGGGAGGACGCGGTCACGGGTGACCACGTGCAGGCCGAGCTGGGCGAGGTCATCATCGGCAAGAACCCGGGTCGCCGGTCGCCCCGCGAGCTGACACTGTTCAAATCGCTCGGGCTCGCGGTAGAAGATGTCGCCTCGGCCGCCTATCTCGTTCGCCGGGCGCGCGAAACCGGGACTGGTCAGACGGTACACATGTGAAGGCGACCGGGCTGGACGTCGACGAAATCCGCCGCGCACGGCCGGTGGTGGCCCAGGCCGCCATCCGCACCCCATTGGTACGGCTCAACGTCTGGGATGCGCCTGCCGAGATCTATCTCAAGCTGGAGAACCTGCAGCCGATCGGGTCCTTCAAGATCCGCGGTGCCGCCAACGCGATGAGCGCGATGTCGAAAGCGGAGCTGGCCAAGGGCGTACTGGTCGCGAGCGCCGGCAACATGGCGCAAGGGGCCGCGTGGAACGCGCGCCGGCTCGGCATTCCGTGCACGGTGATCGCGCCCGACTACGCGCCGGACACCAAGGTACAGGCGATCGAGCGGCTTGGTGGCCGCGTGATCAAGGTCCCCTTCGATCGCTGGTGGCAGACCTTTACCGATCGAAGTTATCCCGGCGTCGATGCCGTCTTCATCCACTCCTTCGATGACGATCGCGTGATGGCCGGCAACGGCACCATCGGCCTCGAGCTGCTCGATGACCTTCCCGAGGTCGACACGGTCCTGATTCCGTGGGGCGGCGGTGGGCTGGCGGGGGGCATTGCCACCGCGCTCCGCGCGCTCAAGCCATCGGTCCGCATTTACGCGGTGGAAGCCGAGACCGGCGCGCCGCTCACCGCGTCGCTGAAAGCCGGCTTGCCGCAGGTGGTCGATTACCAGCCGTCGTTCGTCGACGGCATCGGCAGCAAGACCGTGTTCCCGAACATGCTGGCCATGGCACAGGAGCTGCTCGACGGCTCGTTCACGGCGAGCCTCGAGGAGATCGCGGCCGCCCTGCGCCTGATGGCGGAACGCAATCGGGTGATTGCCGAGGGAGCCGGCGCCGTCGCCCTCGCGGTGGCGTTATCGGGGAATGCGGGGAAGGGGCGCATCGCCTGCATCGTTTCAGGCGGCAACATCGACCTTCCCAAGCTGACCAAGATCCTGGGCGAGCACTGACGTTGGCGGAGCTGACTGGCCGCATTGCCCTGGTCACCGGCGGGGGCCGCGGCATCGGCCGCGAGGCCGCCCTTGCCCTGGCATCGGCCGGCGCGGATGTCGCGGTCGCGGCTCGTTCCGGCAATGAGCTTGCCGACAGTGTGGCGGCGATCCGTGCCACGGGGCAGCGCGGCGAGGCGTTCGTCTGCGACGTCACCGACCGAGCGCAGGTGGACGCGACGTTCGCCCAGGTCAAAAGCGCACTCGGCGATCCGTTGATCCTCGTGAACAACGCGGGGATCGCGGGCAGCGCCAAGCTCACGGATACCACCGATGAGATGTGGGACCGCATGCTGCGGGTGAACGCGACCGGTGCCTTTTACTGCACCCGGGCGATCCTGCCGATGATGCTGCTCGCGAAGTGGGGCAGGATTGTCAACGTTGCCTCGATTGCGGCCAAGGTCGGAGCGCCCTACATCGCCGCCTATGCCGCGTCGAAGCACGCCTTGCTGGGCCTGACCCGGGCAGTGGCGGCCGAGGTCGCGACACGTGGCATCACGGTCAACGCCGTCTGCCCTGGCTACGTCGATACGGGCATGACCGACGCCTCGACCGCCAACATCTCGGCGAGGACCGGACGGTCCGAGCAGGACGCTCGCAAGATCCTCGAGGGTTTCAGCCCTCAAGGCCGGTTGATGACCACGGGGGAAGTCGCCGCGCTAATCACGTTCCTTTGCTCACAAACAGCGAGGGGCATCACCGGCCAGGGGATCGTCCTCGACGGGGGTTCCCAACAGTCATGATGGACCGGGAGCAACTGGCACGTTTCGCCACGGACGTCGCCGGCAAGGTCGCCCCAATCGCCGCCACCGGCGAAGAGGGGAGGGTCAACCGCCGCCTCATCCGAGCCCTCGCCGATGAGGGATTGCTTGGAGGTCTCTTTCCCCGGCGAGCCGGCGGAACGCGCGAGGAGGGTGTGTCCGCCGTGGATCTGTGTGTCGTGCGAGAAGCCCTGGGCCGGGCATCAACGCAGGCCGAGAACGCGGTCGCGATCCAAACGCTCGGCGCCTACCCGATCGTGCTCGCAGGCTCCGCTGAGGCCGCTGCGCGGTATGCAGGTCCGGTTGCTCGCGGCGAGTCCGTCGCCGCGTTTGCCCTGACCGAGCCGGGCGCCGGAACGGACGCCGGGGCGCTCGCCCTCGAAGCCGAGCGAGACGGCAAGGGCTACCGCCTCTCCGGCAGCAAGGTCTTCATCTCGAACGCGCCGGATGCCGATGTCTACACGATCTTTGCGAGGACCACGCCCGGAGCGGGGACGAAGGGGATCACCGCCTTTATCGTGAGTGCCGATGCGAAGGGGCTGAGCGGAACCGCCCTCCACTTGCTGTCGGCCCACCCGATCGGCCGGCTCGAGCTGGATGGCGTGTTCGTGCCGGAGGAACAGGTCCTGGGCGAGGTCGACGGTGGCTTCCGACTTGCGATGCGGACGCTCGACTTATTCCGGCCGAGTGTGGGCGCTTCCGTCACCGGGATGGCGCAGGCTGCGCTCGACGCCGCCGTTGCGCACGCCTCCACCAGGCAGGCCTTTGGGCGAGCCATCAAAGAGTTCCAGGCCGTTTCCCATCAACTGGCCGAGATGGCAACCCGCCTCGAGGCGGCCCGGGCGCTGGTCTACTCGGCCGCTGAAGCGTACGACCGCCAAGACCAGCATGTCGCGCGGCGCTCCGCGATGGCGAAGATGTTTGCCACCGAGACCGCGCAACAGGTGATCGACGTCGCGATCCAGGTGCACGGCGCGGTCGCCCTCGAACGTGGGCACCTGCTCGAACACCTCTACCGGGAAGTGCGCGCACCCCGGATCTTCGAGGGGACGTCCGAGATCCAACGGGAGATCATCGCCCGGGACCTGTTTCGAGCCCCAGCCCGGCCCTAGCGCAGCCTCGACTGTAACCATCGCCCGAAGAAAGCGAGATACGGTTCGACTTCGGCCGGCGGTTGGGGTAACGTCCAAGGCGTCGCGTCAAGGCGCTTGGGGTTGTGGAGGAGGCATTCTGATGAGGCGACTTTTGGCGATCGCCAGTGTGCTCGTTGTTTCCGCATTCACGACGGCTTCGGCTACCGCCGCGAGACAGGGTCCGGCAATTGCCAATCTGACGGGAACCCAAGAGGTCATCAGCGTGGGGACGTCATCCGTACCGGGTACGTCGCTGGCGACGGGCCTGGCGACCTTCAAGCTGACCGAGGACGGGAAAGCGCTGCAGTATCGGCTGAGCGTGTCCCACCTGACCGGCATCGTCGGGTCGCACATCCACCTGAACGGCGCCGGGGTCAACGGCCCGGTGGTCGTCTTCCTCTTCAATTCGGCGGTGCCCACCGGCGAGGTCAATGGCCTGCTGGCACAGGGCACCATCACCGCCGCCAGCTTCGTGAATCAGCTCGCCGGGCACCCGTTCTCTGAGCTGCTGACGGACATTCGCAACGGTGATGCCTACGTCAACGTCCACACCCTGCCGAACCATGCCGGTGGCGAGATCAGGGGTAGTCTACTCGCGGCGGGAGATGGCGAAGGCGGCTTCGCCGCGCATCTGACGGGCACCCAGGAGGTCCTGATGGTCGGTACCTCTGTCCCGGGGACATCGCTGGCCACAGGGCTGGCCAGCTTCAAGCTGACCGAAGACGGCAAAGCGTTGCAATATCGCCTGAGCGTCTCCCATCTGACCGGGATCGTCGGGGCGCACATCCACCTGAATGGCGCCGGGGTCAACGGCCCGGTGGTCGTCTTCCTGTTCAATTCGGCGGTGCCCACCGGCGGGGTCAATGGCCTGCTCTCAGAGGGCATCATCACCGCCGCCAGCTTCGTGAACCAGCTCGCCGGGCACCCGTTCTCTGAGCTGCTGACGGACATTCGCAGCGGTGACGCCTACGTCAACGTCCACACCGTGCCGAATCACCCCGGTGGCGAAATCCGAGGACAGGTGGTAGCGGCTGACGACGGATTCCGTGCTGCACTAACCGGCACGGGCGAGGTGCTGTCGCCCGGTTCGACGACGACGCCTGGCACCTCGCTCGCCACGGGGCGCGCCGTCTTCTGGATGGATGAGAGCGGAAGAGCGCTCCATTTTCGCCTCGAGGTTCATAACATCACCGGTGTCTTCGTGGCGCACATTCACCTGAACGGTCCCGGAGTCAACGGTCCACCCGTCGTCTTCCTATTCACCTCGGCGACGCCGACCGGGCCGGTCAACGGGCTTCTATCGCAGGGAACGATCCACGCCGGCGACCTGATTGGCCCGCTTGCGGGACATCCCCTCAGCGAATTATTGACTGATATCCAAAGCGGCGACACCTATGTGAACGTCCACACCGTGCCGAATCACCAGGGTGGCGAGATCCGCGGCCAGATCGTCATGCGGGCGGATCAAGGGGGCGATTAGTCGATCGGCGCATACAGAGGGCTTGCGCTCGAGGCGAGCCCTCTCCTCGCACTCAGAGGCTCAGGCGGTGACGGCGACTCCCATCAGCTCGACCGTGGCCTGGGGATCGAAGAGGCGGCGGACCTCGAGTAGCGCCATCGCTGGGTAGTAGTCGCCGAAATGCCGCCGATAGGCTTGCCCGATTTCCTTCGACAGGCGCCGGTATTCGTCGACGTCCGTCACAAAGATCTGCAGGCTGACCAGGTCCTGCGGACGAGCGCCGGCCCCCTCCAGGGCCAACACGACGTTGCCGGCGGCCACGTCGAATTGCTCGGCCATCGTGCCGGCCACGAGACTCCCGTCGGGCCGCTGTGCTGTCTGCCCGGCCAGGTAGACGGTGCGGCCGGTCTGGGCTACCACCGCGTGAGAGAACCCCATCGGAGGCGGTAGGGTTTCCGGATTGCGAATCTGGTGGTGGCTCTCTATCGGCCGGTCCAATTCGGTTGCCGCCCTTCGCGGAATGCCGCGTAAAACTCCGCATGGTCGGCGCTCTTCATCAGCAGCGCCTGGGTCATGCTGTCCAGTTCGAGCGCGGCGCCGAGGTTCATGTCCAGTTGTTTCGAGATCAGCATCTTGGTCGCAGCGTAGGCCAGCGCCGGGCCTTGCGCGAGCCTCCGGGCCACCTCGGTCGTGGCCGCCCTGAGCTCGCTATCGTCCACCACGGCGTTGGCGAGCCCGACGGCGAGGGCCCGGTCGGCGGTCACCTGCTCGCCGAGTAAGAGCAGCTCGCTGGCGCGGCCCAAGCCGATCAGCCGCGGGAGCAGGTAGGCGGAGCCCATGTCGCCTCCCGATAGCCCGACTCTCGTAAACAGAAACGAGAAGGTGGCCGAGCGGGCGAGGAGGCGAAGGTCGGCGGCGAGCGCGATCACCGCGCCGGCCCCGGCCGCGACGCCGTTGACCGAGGCGATGATCGGAAGCGGGCAGTCGCGCATTCGCTGGGTGACGGTTCCGGTCATGCGGGTGAAGGCCAGTAAATCGCGCGGATCCATCTTCTGGAGCTCGCCGATGATTTCGGTGACGTCGCCACCGGAGCTGAAACCGCGGCCCGTGCCGGTGATGACCAGCACCCGGACGTCGTCGCGCTGCGGGAGATCGGTCAACAGGTCGCGGAGATCCGCATAGACCTCGAAGGTCAGGGCATTCAGTTTTTGCGGACGGTCGAAGGTGAGCGTGGCGATCCCGTCCTCGACGGCGAAGCCGAAGTGGTTCCACGATTGTGGCGGGGCCGCCGACCCACGGAACGCTGTCATCCGCAAAAACTTATCATCTCCTCCGAAGGAGCGACGGATATATGAACATCGGGGTCGGCCTGCCGACCTCCACGTCCGGGATCAGCGCGGAGCTCCTCTTCGAGTGGGCAAAGCGGGCGGACGCCGGTCCGTTCAGCACTCTGGGGGTGGTGGACCGCGTCGCCTACCAGAACTACGAGCCCTTTACCGCGCTGGCGGCAGCGGCTGCGGTAACCAGTCGAGTCCGGCTGGCCACCATGGTCGCGATCGCGCCGCTTCGTAATACGGCCCTCCTCGCCAAGCAGGCCGCCTCGCTGGATGCGCTCTCGGGTGGGCGGCTCACCCTTGGCCTGGCGGTTGGTGCCCGCGGCGAGGATTACGCGGCCTCCGGCATCGACAGCCGCGGACGGGGTCGCCGCTTTGGCGAACAGTTGGAAGCCATCCGCGACATCTGGGAAGAGGGGAAGATCGGGCCAACGCCGAAGGCGCCCGGGCCCCGCGTCCTGGTGGGCGGTTCCAGCGGCGAGGCGTTGGCCCGGATGGCGCGCTACGCGGAGGGCTACATGCATGGAGGCGGACCGCCACGCGCTTTTGCCGGCGCCGCAGCCAAAGCGCTGACCGCCTGGTCCGATCTGGGCAGGCCGGGAAAGCCTCAGTTGTGGGGGATGGGTTATTTCGCGCTCGGCGAGGGGACCGCGCAGGCCGGCGCCGAGTATCTCCGGCATTACTACGCCTTCACCGGACCGTTTGCGGAGAAGATCGCGGCCGGAAACCTGACCTCACCCGGCGCCATCGCCGACTTCATCCGGGGTTACGAAGACGCGGGCTGCGACGAGCTGGTGCTGTTTCCCACGGTGTCCGACCTCGGGCAGGTCGAGCGCTTGGCCGAGGTGATCCGCTAAGCGGTGCGCTACGCCGTTCTCGGCGCCGGACCCTCAGGACTGTACTTCGCGCTGCTGGCGAAAAAGGCCAACCCGAGTGACGAGGTCCTGGTGGTGGAGCGCAATCCACCCGACGCCACCTTTGGGTGGGGCGTGGTCTTTTCCGAGGAGACGCTCGGGGCGCTGCGGGATGCCGACTACGAGACCTATACCGAGATCGGGGAGAGCTTCGCTCGCTGGAATGCGATCGATATCTATTACCAGGACACGAAGATCCGTTCACGCGGGCATGTCTTTACCGGGATCTCGCGGAAGGTGCTGCTCAATATCCTTCAGCGGCGCTGCCGGGCGCTCGGCGTACGGCTCGAGTTCGAGCACGAGGTCCGCGATCTCGGCGAGTTCGAGGGCGCCGATCTCATCGTCGGCGCGGATGGCATCAATGGCCTCGTTCGCCGGACCTACGCGGAGTTCTTCAAGGCTCAGGTCGTCGTGCATCCGACGAAATACGTGTGGTTTGGAAGCGACCTGCCGCTCGACGCCTTCACCTTCATCTTCCGTCGCAACGATCACGGCCTGTTCCAGGTCCACGCCTATCCTTTCGATGCCCGCACCTGCACCTTCATCGTGGAGTGCCCGGAGGATGCGTGGCGCCGTGCCGGCCTGGAATCGGCGAGTGAGGCCGACAGCATCGCCTACTGCGAAGCCCTCTTCCAACCAGAGCTGCGCGGGCGGCGTCTGATGTCGAACCGCTCGCTCTGGGTTAACTTCGCGACGTTGCGCCAGGAAAGTTGGCACCACGGCAACGTCGTGCTGCTTGGTGACGCCGCGCACACCGCTCACTTTTCCATCGGTTCCGGCACCAAGCTGGCGATGGAGGACAGCATTGCGCTCGTTGATGCCTTGCGCCGGCATGGCGACCTGGCCGCGGCCCTCAACGATTACGAAATGGAGCGCCAGCCCATGGTCGAGCGCTTCCAGGAGGCCGCCCTCGAAAGTTCCAGCTATTTCGAGCATGTCTCGCGCTATGCGCACTTCGACCCACGACAGTTCGCCTTCAACCTGCTGACTCGTAGTCGGCGGATTACCTACATCAACCTGACACAGCGCGACCCGGAGCTGGTGCGCACGGTAGATTCGTGGTTCGCCGCCGCCGCGACCGGGTCGCCAGACGGTGCTGTACGGCTGAGCCCGCCCCCAATGTTCACGCCGTTCCGCATCGGGCAACGAAGCATCCCCAATCGCGTGGCGATCGCCGCGGGGTCGGACCTCGAGGCAGCAGCTCGCCTGGGGGCGGGCCTTGTGATCACCGAGTTCGTGAGCGTGACCGAGGACGGCCGCATCACGCCTGAGACGCCGGTGATCGACCGGGCCGAGCAGGACAATCTGCGATCGGCGGTAGAGCGGATACACCTGGCCGGCAGTCGCGTGGCACTACAGCTCGGTCATGCCGGCCGCCGGGGCTCGATGCGGCCACGTTCGCAGGGTGTCGACCGGCCGCTGCGTCAGGGCGGGTGGCGACTGATGGCGGCCTCGCCCATCGCGTACACGCCTCACGCTGCGCTCCCGAAGGCGATGACGGGGCGCGACATCGACCATGTGGTGAAGGTCTTCGCCCTGGCGGCAAAGGCGGCAGCGGGCTGTGGGCTCGATGCCTTGGAGCTGAACTTCGCGCAGGGATATCTCGTCGCCGGGTTCATCTCGCCGCTCACCAATCGGCGCAGCGACGAATTCGGCGGTTCGCTCGAGAACCGCATGCGCTTTCCCCTCCAGGTCCTCGACGCGGTCCGCGTGGCCTGGGAGCGGCCGCTGTTGATACGGATCTCTGCCAGCGACTGGGCCGATGGCGGGTTGACCCCGGATGAATCGGTTGAAATCGGCGCCATGCTGAAAGCCCATGGCGGCGACCTGGTCCATGCGGTGATGGGTCAAACCGTCTGGGAGAGCCGTCCCGACTACCGGCGCCTCTTCGCGGTCCCGGCCAGCGACCGCATCCGAAACGAGGCGGGCATCCCGACGATCGCTTCCGGCAATATCACGACCGCCGATGACGTGAACACCATCCTGGCAGCCGGTCGCGCCGACCTCTGCATCCTGGCGCTGTCGGCTTCCGGGTAACGTCGATCGAGGCGTCCCGGTGATTAGCCGGTCACGGTGATCGTTGCTGTCATGCTGGGATGGATCCGGCAGTGGTACGCGAAGCTGCCCCTCCCCATGAACGTGAAGGAGAAACTCTGACCCGGTGCCAGATCACCTGAATTGAAGAGGCCGCTGTTGGCGGTGACCGTGTGGGTGACCGCATCCCGATTCGTGAAGGTGACACGGGTTCCCGTATGGACGCTGAGGCTGGATGGCGTGAACGCGAAACCCATGATGGTGACCGCGGCCGCCCTCATCGGAGGCGCTGTCGGTCGAGGCGTGGGCGCCGGGGTCGGCCGTGGCGTTGAAACCACCGGCTGCGGCGTCGCCGCCGGGGTTTCGATGGGCGTCGGCGAAGCGGTGGGCGACGGCGTTGAGCTCGCAGCTGCTGGAGATAGGGATGGTGGCGGAGAAGATTGCCTCGTCGCCTGTGTGCCGCAGCCTGCGAGAACGCATGCCGCGACGATTGCCAATGCCTTTCGTTCCATGGGCGCCTCCGTCGAGAAAATCAGTTGGAGGTTGATACCCGCGGACGTTACGACCGTATGATGCGGGGAAATGGGTGGCGACCTCATGACTTTCGCCAGAGAGTTGCCCAAGGCCGAGCTGCACCTGCACGTCGAAGGCACACTCGAGCCGGAGCTGATGTTCGCGTTGGCGCGCCGCAACGGTATTCAGCTGCCCTACGCCTCGGTGGAGGAGGTCCGCCGCGCCTACGTCTTCAGCGACCTCCAATCGTTTCTCGACATCTATTACGCGGGCTGCCGCGTCCTCCTGACCGAGCAGGATTTCTACGACCTGACCTGGGCTTACCTCCAGCGGGCGGCCACCCAGGGCGTGCGCCATGCCGAGATCTTCTTCGATCCGCAAACCCACACCGATCGTGGCGTGCCGTTCGAAACGGTGATCACCGGCATCCATCGCGCGCTGCAGGACGGCCGCGCTCGGCTCAACGTCACGAGCGGGATGATCCTCTGCTTCTTGCGCCACCTGAGCGCCGAGGCGGCAATGGAAACGCTGAACGCGGCGCTGCCCTACCGCGAATGGATCCTGGCCGTCGGTCTCGACTCCTCAGAGATAGGCCATCCACCCGCGAAATTCAAGGATGTCTATGACCGCGCTCGCCAGGCCGGCCTGCTGGCGGTCGCGCACGCCGGCGAGGAAGGACCGCCGGCGTACGTGTGGGAGGCGCTCGATGTCCTGAAGGCGCGACGGATCGACCACGGCGTGCGATGCATCGAGGACGACCGATTGGTCGGCCGCCTGGTCGAGGAGCAGATTCCGCTCACGGTCTGTCCGCTCTCCAATGTGAAGCTACGGGTCTTTCCGAATTTGAGGGCCCACAATCTCAAGCGGCTACTGGACCGTGGTTTGCTGGTGACCGTCAATTCCGATGACCCCGCCTATTTCGGCGGCTACGTGGCGGACAATCTCGAGGCCTCCGTTGTGGCCCTTGGTCTCAGCCGAGAACAGCAGCTGACGTTGGCGAGGAATTCGTTCGTTGCGTCATTTCTCAAAGAGGAGCAGCGACGCCCCTACCTCGACGAGGTCGATCGGTTCGCCGCTCAGCCCTCGGTGAAGACGATCTCCTGAGCGCCCTCGTAGAGAACGCGCCGGCCGAGTTCGGCGAGCAGTTCGCGCCCCGTCTCGATGGTCGCGAAATGGTTGCCGGCCAGCGGTCCCGCCTTGCTGGCGAAGCTGGTCGAACCGTAGGGGAAGAGGACCTCGGTCTCGCTGATCCCGCCCGGATACAGGAGCAGCTGTCCCGCGGCGGGGTAGCTGGTGTGGTGTTCGTAGCCCAGCCCGGTCTGCAGATCCCCCAGTGGAATCCACGCCGACTCGCCGCTCCAGCGCGCCTGGACCAGCTGGGCGCGCAGCGGCAACAGGCGCCGGAAGGCGGCACAGGTCTTCGGGGCGGCGTCGGTCTCCCAGCGCGCCGTGAACCGCAGGGAGCCGACGGTGATCTCAAGCATCGCGCTTAAGGGTAAGTCCGATGAAGCCGTGCGCGGGCTTTGGATCGCTGAAGACTCGTGTCGCGGGGTCCACCTCCGAGACCTCCGAGGTGTCCCAGAGGCGGTTCTGCGCCTCGAAGCCGACCTCGGCCATCCCGCCGAATTGGTCGAGAAGGCGAATCCCCATCTCGTGCACCAGGTGCTGGATCGACATGCTGACGAAGCCATCGAAGGTCGCGGTCACCGCATCGCGCACCGCCTCCGAGGCGATGTGGGCCGGGCCGTCCATGACACCGTCTTCGGCGCGGCCGTAGCGCCAGTGCACATCGAGGTAGATGAAGAGCGGCCGGTCCGAGACTTCCGGCAAGGTCGTGTAGGCGTCGCGGGCAAAGTCCTTGAAGGCGCTGCCGGTCAGCTTGACCAGCCGGAGGTTGCGCCGGCCGCAGCGGAGCGCACGTAGCCCGTCTCGTCCGATTTCCAGCTCCACGGACCCGTAGTCATCCTCCAGCGGGCTCAGCAGTTTCGCGCTGTGTTTGGCAAAGGGGATCTCCTGAACGAAGAGGCGCAGCCACTGCATCTGCGGATAGGTCGTGAGGAGGCGGCGGCCGAGGAAGGCGGCGAAGCCCTCATGGGTCGCGCCCGGGTACTCGAGCGCCATGGCATACACGAAGTTCTTCATGGTGTCGGTCGCGACCACCTCGCGGTTATCGCCCTCGGTGTAGGCCGGGAGGAAATTGTCGCCGAACACGTCGATGCTGACCCGGCCGGCCAGCAGCCCACGGACCTGGTGCGTCCTGTAGAAGGAAACGTTGTGCTTGCCGTAGCGAATGTCGGCTTTCACGAGCGCAACCGGTCCTCGGCGATGGCGACGATGGCGCGCAGCCCTTCCTCCATCTCTTCCTCGCGCGATCGGTGCAGACGCTCCTGCAGCACCTCGACGATCTGACCCTTAGGACGGCGATTGACGAAGACGACGAAACGGAACCCGAAGCGCCGCTCGTATTCCGCGTTGAGTCGGTCGAGCTCTGGGACCGAGCTGGCACCCTGCTCCTGGAGCGAACGGTGCGAGAGGTGGCGCGGGTCCGCGCCGATCCGTGGATGGGCATTGAGCGTCGCCACTTTTTCCGCCTCGGTCAGCGTCGGCACGATGGCGCGCATCCCGGCAATCACCTCGGCTGTCGAGTGATAGGGGCCGCCGGCACGAACTTTCTCAGCCAGTGGCGTCGACCCTTCGAGGGCTTCCTCGATCGTCGTCATCAGGTCCCGCGGTAGGTCGTGCAGGAGTAGGGTGCGATCAGCAGCGGCACGTGGTAGTGTCGCCCCTCGCTGAGCTGGAGCTCGAGGGCGATCGTCTCGAAAAGGTGCGGGGTGGCGCCCCAGTAGGCGCCGACCTCAACCAGCAACCGGTATGACCCCGGATTGATCCCGCCGCCACTCAGGTCCGCGATCCGTCCCTCGCTATCGGTGGTGAGCGAGCGCGTACCCAGCGTCACGCGGACGCCCGCGGCCGGCTGTCCCGAGGAGACATCGAGGACGTGGGTGGATACCGTCGCCAGCGCGCTCACAACCCCACCAGGTCATCGGGCTTGACCGGCGCGCGGCGCAGTTCGCGGCCGGTGGCGTGGCGGAGGGCGGCGACCACCGCCGCGGGGACGACGACCGTCGAGGGCTCGCCGACACCCTTGGCCCCGTAGGGCAGGCCCGGCTCGGGCTCCTCGACGATTTCCGAAACCACGGGCGGCATATCGAGGATGGTAGGAATGAGGTAGTCGGTGAATGACGCATTCTTCACCTGGCCGTCGACCAGCGCGACCTCCTCCATCAACGCCAGCCCCAGTCCTTGCGCCGCGCCACCCTCGATCTGGCCGAGGACGCTCTGCGGATTGAGCGCGCGACCGACGTCCTGCGCCACCGCGAGCTGCACGACGCGCACCAGGCCCAGCTCCACATCAACCTCGACCACGGCGCGCGCCGCCCCGAACGCGAAGGTGACATGCGGATCGCCCTGCCCGTTCGCGTCGAGCTTGCCGGTCGGCCGGTGATGAAAGACGCGGGTCGCCTCGACCGGTCGACGCAAGGCCTGCAGCCCGCCGTTCCGCTCGATCTCCGCATGCACCGCCTGGCAGGCGAGCTGGACGGCCCCGCCGGTCATCATCGTTTGCCGGGAGGCCGAGCTGGAGCCGGCGGATCCGATCGCAGTGTCCGGCTGTCGGAGGACGACGCGATCGATGCCGAGCTCCGTGCGGACGATTTGGGTCACGATCGTATCCAGCCCCTGGCCGACCTCGACTGCGGCCGACTTCACCTCGGCGACTGGGCCCTCCGTGTCGATCGAGACGCGGACCCATGCCTCAGAGGAATCGTCGAAACCCTCGCTGTAACCGAGGTTCTTGTAGCCGACGGCGACCCCGACCCCGCGTTTCAGCGCCTCGCCGTGGCCGACGTTGCCGGCGCCCCCGGGCAGCAGCATCGGGTCCCGGTCGAGTGCGGACTCCTCGGGCGGAAAAGGGAGCTGTTGTAACCGCTGGAGGCACTCGCGCACCGGGGCCACGCCGGCAATTGGCTGACCGGTCGGGAGTACCGAACCCGAGTGCACCGCGTTCTTGAGGCGCAGCTCGATCGGATCGAGGTTGAGCGCCGCGGCCAGCTTGTCCATCTGCGCCTCGTAGGCAAAGCACGCCTGCACCGCGCCGAAGCCGCGCATCGCGCCGCATGGCGGGTTGTTGGTGAAGACCGCCGTCCCCTCGAGCCGCGCGTTGGGGACCTCATAGGGCCCTGCTGCAAAGGTGGTGGCGTTACCGATGACGGCTGGCGACGTCGAGGTATAGGCGCCACCGTCGACCAGCAGGCGAGCCTGGACGTTGACCAGCGATCCGTCTCGGTTCGCGCCGTGCCGCATCCAGACCCGTGAGGGATGCCGGTGCACGTGCCCATAAAACGATTCCTGGCGGCCATAGGCGATCTTGACCGGCCGTTTCGTTCGCAGCGCTAATAGGCAGGCGTGAATCTGCATGCTGACATCCTCGCGCGCGCCGAAGGCGCCACCCACGCCGGAGAGATGCAGCCGCACGCGTTCAGGTGGGAGATCGAGGCAGGGCGCTAGCTGTTCGAGATCCGCGTGGAGCCACTGGGTGGCGATGAAGAGGTCGACGCCGCCGTCGGCGGCAGGAACAGCGAGACCCGCCTCCGGGCCCAGCGGTGCCTGGTCTTGCATCCCGGTCTCGTACGTGCCTTCGACCCAGAGATCGGCCAGCGCGTTGGGGTCGCCGTGGACGATCGTCAGGGTCCGAACGATGTTGCCCTGGGGATGGACGGAGGGCGCCGTCGGTTCGAGTGCCCGCTCCATGTCGGTGACGGGGGTCAGGACCTTGTAGTTGACGGCGATCTTCTTCAGCGCGTCCCGGGCCAGTTCCGGATCCTCGGCGGCAAGGATCGCCACGGCCTCGCCGGCGTAACGCACGACATCGATGGCCAGCACGGGCTGGTCCTGTACATCCAGCCCGAAGGTTTTCTTGCCGGGCACATCGGCGTGGGTCAGCACGGCGCACACGCCCGGCGTCTTGAGGGCCGCCGAAGGATCGATCGAAACGATCCGGGCATGTGGATGTGGGCTGCGCAGGGTCGCGCCCCAGAGCATCCCGTCGCGGTGGAGGTCGCTGGCGTACTCGAACTCTCCCTTGACCTTGGGGACGCCGTCCACCCGTCGGACCGACTGACCAACGCCGCCCTGGCGGCGGAGGTTGACACTCATGCCCAAATCATGGTGGCCTCGCTCAGGTTTACCAGCTGTCCGTCATGGACCACCGGCCGTCCCTCGACGAAGAGGTGCTGCACCGGTCCGGGGTTGCAGAAGACGAGGGCGGCGACCGGATCCCCTTCCGCACCGCGATGCGGAAGTCCATCGATCGGAAAGAGCGCAATATCGGCCCGCTTGCCGACCTGGATCGAGCCGACGTCGTCGCGGCCGAGGCACGCTGCCCCGCCGCGCGTCGCCACTCGCAGCGCCTCGCGCGCGGTCATCGCCGCCGGCCCCTTGCGTCCCCTCGTCGTCAGCAGTGCCTGCCGCACCTCGGCCAGCATGTTGCCACTGTCGTTCGAGGCGGAGCCGTCCACCGCGAGGCCGACCGCCACCCCCGCATCGAGCATCTCTCTCGCCGGCGCGAACCCCGATCCCAGCCGCATGTTCGAGGTGGGGCACCAGGCGACCGCGGTCCCGGTGGCTCCCATGCGGCCGATATCGGCGTCGTTGACGTGCACGCAGTGGGCGAGCCAGACGTCCGGGCCGAGGAAACCGAGGTCCTCGAGCAGCTCGAGCGGCCGGCGCTTGAAGGTTGTCTGGCAGTACGCCTCCTCGTCGAGGGTCTCGGCGATATGCGTGTGCAGGCGCACGTTGCGCCGCCGCGCCAGCGCCGCCGACTCGCGCATCAGGCGCTCGGAGACCGAGAAGGGGGAGCAGGGCCCGACCGCGATCCGGCGCATCGAGCCGGGAGCAGGGTCGTGAAAGCGTTGGATCGCATCATCGGTTGCCGCGAGGATGGTGTCGAGCTCCTCGACGACGCGATCCGGTGGGAGGCCGCCACTGGACTGGCCGAGGTCCATCGATCCGCGGCAGGGGTGGAATCGCAGGCCGAGCTGCTCGGCGACGTCGATCTCGGCCTCGAGCAGGCCGGTGACGCCGGAGGGAAAGACATAATGGTGATCGGTCGTCGACGAGCAGCCGCTAAGCGCCAGCTCGGCGAGGCCGACCTCGGCGGCGGTGCGCTCCCAATCGGCATCGATCGTCGCCCAGATCGGATAGAGCTCGCGGAGCCAGTCGAAGAGGCCGCCCTGTTGCGCATGGACCCGCGTGAGGGTCTGGTAGAGGTGATGGTGCGTGTTGATCAGCCCCGGCAACGCCACCAGTCCGCGACCGTCAATGACGTCCGGCTGCTCCCGAACGGGAGGGCGCCCCTGCCCAACCCAGCTGATCACGCCCCCGTCGATCAGGATCGAACCGTTCTCCAGCTCCGTGCCGGCGTCGTCCATGGTGACGACGACCCGGCAAGCGTCGAGCAGGATCATGGGCGGGCTCGCAAGCGGGAGGCCGCCAGGTTGACCGCATCGACGATCTTCTGGTACCCGGTGCAGCGGCAGAGGTTACCGCTGAGTGCCTCGCGCACGGTGGCCGGGCTCGGGTCAGGGTCCTTCCGTAGCAGGTCGGTGACCGCCACCACGAATCCCGGCGTGCAGAAGCCGCACTGAACCGCGCCCGCCTCGAGGAACGCTTCCTGGATCGGATCCAGCTTGTCGCCATTGGTCAGGCTCTCGACGGTCCGCACGTCGCGCTCATGGGCCTGGGCCGCGAGCACCAGGCAGCTGCAGGCGAGCGTGCCGTCGAGCCAGACGGAGCACGATCCGCACTCACCCTGCTCGCAGGCGTTCTTCGAGCCGTAGAGGCCAAGCGCCTCCCGGAGGAACACCAGCAGGCTGGTTCCCGGCCATACCTCTGCCTCCCGCCAATCGCCGTTGACCCGCGTTCTCACAACCACGTTGGCAGTCTCCGTTCGCTGAGCGCCCAACCAATGGCTCGCCGCGCGAGCACGCGGCAGCCGTGCCGCCGGTAGGCGGCGGTGCCGCGCACGTCATCGAGCGGCTGTGCGGCGCTTGCGACGAGCTCGGCGAATTCGTCGACCAATTGGTCGCTCAGCGGAGCCGACCGATCGTCCCATGTCCCGGACGTCGTCAGGGCGGCCGCCACGCGCTCCTCGGCCTGGCTCGCGCGCAGGATGGTCGGCCCGACCGAGCCGAGCGCGACGTTGACCCGCCGGCGCTCCTCGTCAATGACGAGGCAGAGGCCGGCGACCGCGATCACCATCGCGTTGCGAGTGCCGATCTTGGAAAAGCTGCCCGGGCCCTGGAGCCGCCGCCAGCGGGCCCCGATGATGAGCTCATCCGGAGCGATCGCTGTTTTCTTCGGGCCGGTAAGAAAGAGGTTCCAGGGCAGCGAGCGTTCGCCGCGGGCGCGGCTCTTCAGGACCACCTGGGCGTCATACGCGGCCAGCACCGGGAGCGCGTCCCCCGCCGGCGAGGCGGTGCCAAGGTTGCCGCCCACGGTGCCGCGGTTGCGGATCTGTGGCGAACCGACGGAGCGCGACGCCTGCACCAGCGGCTTGTACGCCTGCATCTCCCTGACGATGGTCGCGTAGGTCACACCCGAACCGAGGAAGACATGGCCGTTCTCCTCCCCCCAGGCCGCCAGCTCACCGACCCGGCTGAGGTCGACGATTGCCGGCGGTCGCTGACGGCCAAAGTTCAGGTCGACCATCAGATCGGTCCCGCCGTTGAGAGGGACTGCCTCCGGATGCGCGGCCTTCATCGCGAGCGCTTCGTCGAGCGAGTGGGGCAGCAGCACCTCCATGGCGGTGCGACTACTTTATCCG